>ENA-OSJC01000015-OSJC01000015.1-marine-metagenome-genome-assembly--contig:-NODE-15-length-194302-cov-6.874002_pt1 | contig 194302 bp, 168 predicted proteins | sample MGYA00237885_ERZ534234 | MGnify/ENA primary metagenome ERZ534234 (study PRJEB26413, sample SAMN06343907) | marine metagenome | isolation source: coastal waters | place: Atlantic Ocean: West Antarctic...
CTCTTTAGTTGTTAGGGAATAGACCTAGCATAGATTCTGCGTTTGGAATACTAATAATTTTTTCAACATAATCTGTATATAGACTATGTCCAAGGGGCAGTTGAGAAGCAATTTCAGAAGGGGTGCCAATTATAAATTCTTCATTACCAGAAATACCATCCTGCTTTTTTCTAGCGGTTATAAAATAATCCCATTCAGCTAATATCAACCAATAGGCATATTCCTGAGTTAAAACCTTATTATATCCGTCATCATTTTTTATTTCATCATAACTAGAGATGTCATAGATACCTTTATCTACGGCCTCTTGCATGGCGAGTGATAATGCTGATGCAGGATCATTGTAATCCCATTCAACCGGATAGGATAAATAGAGAATTACAGTTGTTACAGTATGCAAAAGATGTTCAATAACTTCTCCAATCTGACCATCTGCTTCATCAGTACCAGCAAGCTCCCAAATATAATCCGTTGCGTTGTCAGCGTATGGGCTTGGTGGAGTTGGTGGAAAAAAATTATCAAAACTGTCAGGGAGAACACCCACTCTTTGAAAAACATATTCATCTTTTGTGGTTGATAGATACTGAGAGCGCATAGACTGATCAATCTTATCGCTATCACCAAGCATCAACTCATATGCTTCTCCTACTTCAATAAGAAATGATTCACTTACCCCATCTTCGGCAAAAATTCTTAACTCTTTTGAATTTATATATGAACCAAACTCGGTATCATAATTGTCAGAATCAGCTAGCGAAGATCCATCGCATGCAATTAGCAGTAAAATTGATGTAATTATAAATATTTTTTTAAACATATTTTTTTTCTTTTTAAAACTTTAGAAACATATTACTGACATAATTTATATTATTTTAATCTATAAAAAAGAAAGTCTCTTCAAAAGAAGAGACTTTTTAATGTCGGGATAGCAGGATTTGAACCTGCGACCCCCTCGTCCCAAACGAGGTGCGCTAACCGGACTACGCTATATCCCGAAATTTATATGGGTGACTGATGGGACTTGAACCCACGACAGCCGGAATCACAATCCGGGGCTCTAACCAACTGAGCTACAGTCACCATTGGCTTAATAAACTAAATAAGCCTGCAAACTTATTATAGTTTACGTTTTTACACAAGTAGAGTTAAATTTTTACAAATAACCAAAAATGAACACTTTAAATAAATATTTAATCAAACAGTCCTTTATTCCCTTCGTTTTATCTGTTGGGGTTATTACTACTGTATTGTTTCTTCAATTTCTTATTAGAGCAATTGATCGCTTTTTAGGAAAAGGTTTAGATGTATTTACTATTCTAGAATATCTGTATTTAAATCTAGCATGGATCATTGCATTATCTGTTCCAATGTCGCTATTAATCTCTAGCGTGATGACCTATGGTAGAATGTCACAAGAAAATGAGATTACTGCATTAAAATCTGCAGGCGTGAACTTATTTAGTATTATTAAACCAGCGCTATGGTTTGGAAGTATTGTAGGATTCCTATTATGCCTGTTTAACAATTTTATTCTTCCTGACATGAACTATAATGCTCGATTGCTCGCTAGAGATATCTATCAAAAAAAGCCTGAGCTAACTATTGAGCCTGGATATTTTGTAGATATGATTCCGCAATATACTATGATTGTTAAAGAGTTAGATGGTAAAGAGTTCAAAGATGTAAAAATATTCAGCAAAAATACGCAATCAGAACAAACTACTATCTATGCAGAAAGAGGATCTTTGGAATCTAAAGATGGTATTATCACAGTCAATTTACAAGATGGTGAAATTCATGAAATTGATTTAGAAAATTATGACCATTATCGTAAAATAAAATTTGGTACACACCAGATTATCATTTCTATGAATGATTTATTACTCAACAGGACCAGTGAATCCAATCGTACTGATCGTGAAATGAAAGTTCCTGCGATGATTGAAAAAATTAAACAAAATAAGATATCTATAGAGCAAATAAAAAAACGTATTGAAACAGTTAAAAGTGACATTGGTATAGATTCAGATAGTCAAATAGATCTTGCTGGCATTATGAATCAAATTCAAATATTGAAAGACAATACTACTCCTGACATAAATGAAAACAGAGATTATAATAAAGAAATTCCTGCTGCCGAATATGAAGAAAAAGCCAAATTAAGATCTTTAAATAATAATGCAAGACAGTTCCAAAATGAATTTACTCTTATAGAAAATTATGAAAAAAATAATAATAAATTTCTTGTTGAGATCCATAAAAAATTTACACTTGCAGTAGCATGTATATTATTTACTTTGGTTGGAGCTCCTCTAGGCATACTAGTCAGAAAAGGTGGAATTACAATAGCCTCTGCATTAAGTATTGCATTTTTTCTGATATATTATATTCTATTAATATGGGGAGAACAATTAGCTGATAGGGCTTTATTAGACCCAGCGATTGGATCGTGGATGCCTAATATTGTATTATTGATAGTAGGATTAATTATCTTATTTTTATCAGATAGAAAAAATTAGTTAGATCTAGGTTGGTTGTTCTTTAGGAATACTTCTATTTCTGTTTTTTTAGTTCTAGATGTAGGCAATTGCTTTGTATCAGAATCAATCTCTACTTCTACTACACCTTCAGGCATAACAAATGGTTCATTTGGTATATTCAATACTTTATGAGCTTCCTTCATAAACAATGCCCATGCAGGTAATGCTGCTACACTACCAGCCTGACCCTTTCCAAGGCTAATAGGGTATTGATCTACCCCAAACCATGCTCCGGCGGTAATGCTAGGAGTAAATCCAACAAACCAAGCATCACTCCAATTTTGCGTAGTACCAGTCTTTCCACCTGCTGCATGTCTAAATTTATATTTCCACCTTACGCTCCCACCAGTACCTTTATCCATAACTGTTTGCAACAAATTTGTAACCATATAAGCTGTTTCGGGACTTAAGACTTCTTTCTGAGTATTAGTAAATTCTTTAATAATCTGACCATATTTATCTTCAATTCTAGTAATGGCGATAGGAGAAGAATAGATTCCTTTATTAGCAAAAATTGCGTAGGAAGATACAATCTCTATTGGTCTAACTTCGGATGTTCCTAAAGCAATTGCATCTACTGCTCTAATAGGAGAATTAATCTGCATTCTTCTTGCTATATTTTTAACCTGTTGAGGTGGCACTAATTCTTGAACCATTCGTACAGAAATTAGGTTTAGCGATCTTCGCAATCCTTCTCTCAAGGTAGTTAACCCCCCCGTACTATTATCATAATTTCTAGGAGTCCATTTTTCTTTTTCTCCTTTAGCATTATTTCGGTATAAGGCAACAGGTTGATTCAGAAGTTGTGTAGTCACTGGATAATTATTATCAATTGCAGCAGTATAAATATATGGCTTAAATATAGATCCTGGTTGTCGTAGAGCTTGAGTTGATCGATTATATTGATCTAAATAATCATACCTTCCACCAATCATTGCTAATATGTCGCCATTCTTACTATCCAAAGCAATGAATGCACACTGCACTAATAAATTCTCTCTTAATTCTTCATATAGCTTCATCTGACCATTCAACATCATCTTCACGGAATCTTCGGGGAAAATAGATAAATACCCTAATTTTGAAAATCTATCATAGTCTTCAAAAAGTTGGGTATTGAATTCATCTTGGTTTTTTTTAAGTGTTTTCATCACAGCATCTTCTGCAATTTTTTGAAGTCGATAGTCTAAGGTTGTATAAATCTTTAGCCCATCCTGATAAATATTAATACCTAATTCATCATCTTGCTTTTCTAAGGTTCTTCTAACATACTCTGCAAAATAAGGGGCTTTACCTCTTGGAATTTCGTAAGAAATGTTATCAGGGATAATGCTATTATTTTCTATATACTCTTGATGGTCAATATAGTCTTGATTATACATCACCTTTAAAACAATAGATCTTCGCTGTATTGCTTTATTTAAATTTCTTAACGGAGAATAATTAGCAGGAGAAGGCAATAGTCCTATGAGCATTGCAGACTCTCCAATTGTTAACTCAGATGCTTTTTTATTAAAATATCTTTTTGCAGCTGATTCAGCACCATAAGTCCCGTGTCCAAAATGTACTGTATTTAGATACATTTCTAGAATCTCTTCTTTGGTATAGGTTCTTTCAATCTGAATTGCTGTAATCATTTCTTTTAATTTTCTCGTAATACTATCTTTAAATCCAACTTCTTTATAAAGATTTCTTGCTAATTGTTGAGATAGAGTACTAAATCCTTGCCTAAAGCTCATCGAAGAAACGTTAACTATAACAGCGCGGAAAATGCTTTGTAAGTCAACTCCCCAGTGTTGATAAAATCGTTTATCTTCTGAGGCAATAACTGCATGTTTAAGATGTTCTGGCATATCTTCTATATCAATAAATACTCTTTTTTGAATATAAAATTCACCAATAACTTCGCCGTTTCTATCATATAGCGTGGATAACATTGCAGGATCAAATGTCTCTAATCGTTCCAATGAAGGTAAGTCTCTTGATAGATATACAAGATAGAAGATTACTAAAATAGAGAGATAAGCAATGATTCTAACAGAGCTTAAAAAAGATTTAATCATATTTTTTTGGAGAAACCATTAATTCTGGTCTAACGATCTCATCAAACTCTTGTTCCGAAAGATATTTTAATTTCTTGGCACTCTCTTTTAATGAAATATTCTCTTTTAAAGCTTTTTTTGCAATCTCTGCTGATTTTTCATAACCAATGACTGGATTTAATGCAGTAACTAGCATTAATGATTTATTTAAATTTTCTTGAATTTTTTTTCTATTAGCTTCTAGGCCATCTAATGCGTTTAACGTAAAAGATTCGGCAACTTCTGCTAATAGAGTAATGGATTCATGGATTGAAGATGCAATAATTGGTCTATAGGTATTTAGTTCAAAATTTCCATTTGATCCAGCATAATTGACTGTTAAATCATTGCCTAAAATTTGTGCATACACCATATTTACTGCTTCGCATTGTGTTGGATTAACCTTTCCTGGCATAATAGAACTTCCGGGCTCATTAGAAGGAAGTTTTAGCTCTCCAATTCCCGCCATAGGACCACTAGCTAACCATCTAATATCGTTAGCAATCTTATTGAGAGATCCTGCACATATTTTAATCTGAGATGATAGATTCGATAAAGAGTTTTGAGAAGAAAGTAATTCAAACTTATTTTCACATACACTAAAATCGATATCAGTTTCTTCTGCAATAAAGCTAGCTGCTAATGTATCAAATCCTTCAAGAGTATTAATTCCTGTACCTACAGCTGTTCCTCCAATTGGAAGTTTTCTGCACTCTTTTACCGCTGTTTTAATTCTTTTGATATCATGACTAATCATAGAAGTATATCCAGAAAATTCTTGTCCTAATTTAATAGGTGTGGCATCTTGCAAATGAGTTCTTCCTACTTTTATAATATTATCAAATTCTTTACTCTTTTTTTGTAATGAGTTCTTCAAAAGCTCTAAGGTTGGCAATAAATTATCCTCTACGCTAAGTACGCACCCTACTAAAATAGCAGTTGGGAATGTATCATTAGTAGATTGAGACATATTCACATGATCGTTTGGATGAACAAATTTATATTCGCCTAACTTACCGCCTAATATCTCATTTGCTCTATTAGCTATAACCTCATTAACATTCATATTAGTCTGAGTTCCGCTTCCTGTTTGAAATACAGGTACAGGAAATTGATCAAGAAATTTTTCAGGGTGATCCGTGATATCATCACAGGCCTTCATAATAGAGTTAGCTAATTTTTCTGATAATCTTTTCTGAGCGTGATTAGTCATAGCTGCAGCTTTTTTAATAATGATATAAGGTAAAATAAGACTGAACTCCATTGGCCATCCAATTTCAAAATTTTCAACTGCTCTTTGAGTTTGTGCTCCATAGTAAGCGTTAGCAGGAACTTTAACTTCTCCTAGGCTATCTTTTTCAGTTCTAAATTTTGTCATTTTACCTCCCAAGTATCTCCGGCATTAAGCAATTCATCTAATCCTTTTGAGCTTTTACTTCCTTTTTGAGATTCTTCCATTTGAGCACTCATAAGACTATCGTAAGTTGGTCTTTCTTTACAATACAAAACTCCGATTGCTTCTGGAAATTTTTCACTTGCAGTAAAGTTAGCTAACATATCACCTATAAACCTATCTTCTTCATCATGTACCACTATATCGTCTATAGAATAATCTTTACCTATTTTGACTACTTTAGGAGTAGTTCCGTCTAAATAAATACCTTTGTCTTTCTCCACACCAAAAATAAGTGGTTGACCATGTTCTAATCGAATCAGTTGTTCTTCTTTGGTATCTCGATCAGTTAATTTAGAGAAAGCTCCATCATTAAAAATATTGCAATTTTGATAAATTTCAATAAATGAAGTTCCTTTATGGTCGTTAGCTCGTTTAATCATAGCCTGTAAATGCTTTAACTCTTTATCAATTGTTTTTGCTACAAAAGATGCTTCTGCTCCAAGCGCTAACTTAGTAGGCTTAAATGGATAGTCTAATGACCCCATTGGAGTAGAATATGTTACTTTTCCTTGCTCTGAAGTAGGAGAGTATTGCCCTTTTGTTAGTCCATAAATTCGATTATTAAATAACATAATATTGATATCAAAATTTCTTCTTAACAAGTGAATCATATGATTCCCTCCGATAGAAAGTCCATCTCCATCACCTGTTACTAACCATACAGATAAATCAGGATTAGCCATCTTTAGCCCACAAGCAATTGTTGGAGCTCGTCCATGAATTGTATGAAATCCATACGTATTCATATAATAAGGGAATCGACTAGAACACCCAATCCCTGATATGAAGACAGTGTTTTCTTTATCTTCAGTAATTTCAGGAAATGTTTTTTGTGTTTGTGCTAATATAGCATAATCTCCACATCCTGGACACCAACGAATGGCTTGATCCGATTGGAAATCAGCTTTCTTTAATAATGGCTTATCGCTCATTGATGATTTCCTTTGCTTTTGCAACTATAGTAGAAGCACCTAATGGCTTACCTTGAACTTCATTTAATCCAATTGCATCTACTAAAAATTCTGCACGGATCATTTGACGAAATTGTCCGGTATTAATCTCAGGCATTAACACTTTCTTATAGTTTGATAAAATATCTTTTAAATCATTGGGAAGTGGACTAATCCATCTGATTGATACATGCGCTACTTTTAAATTTTCTGATAACAAGGATTCTGTCGCTGACTTACAAGTTCCGTGCGTACTTCCCCAGCTCAAAATTAATAAATCTCCTTTTTTTTCTCCAAATACTTCTGTAGGAGGTAATTCATTTGCAATATTCGCGACTTTCTGCGCTCTTATTTGAACCATCTTTTCATGATTATCTGAGTCATAGTTTACATCACCAGTAACATCTTGTTTTTCTATTCCACCAATACGATGTTCTAAACCTTTTGTCCCTGGAATTGCCCAACCTCTTGCTAATGTTTTCTCATTACGTTTATAGGGTAAGTATTTTTCATCAGTTAAATTTTCTTTTACAAACTCTACATCAAAGTCACCAAGATCATCAGGGTTTGGAATAATCCATGGCTCTGATCCATTTACCAAATATCCATCAGAAAGCATCATTACTGGGGTCATATACTTTACTGCCATTTTACAGGCTTCATATGCTGTATAATAACAATCTCCTGGGGTAGATGCTGCAATGACTGGCATTGGAGCTTCTCCATTTCTTCCATATACTGCTTGAAATAAATCTGATTGTTCAGTTTTTGTAGGCAACCCAGTACTTGGACCACCTCTCTGTACATTAATAACAACTAATGGCAATTCAGTAATTACTGCTAGGCCTAAAAATTCTCCTTTTAAAGCAATTCCTGGACCTGAAGATGCAGTAACACCTAAAGAACCTCCATAAGATGCACCAAGAGCTGCTCCTATTCCGGCCATTTCATCTTCAGCTTGATAGGTTTTTACGCCAAATCTTTTCCAATTAGCCAATGTATGTAGTATGTTGCTTGCGGGTGTAATGGGGTATCCTGCAAAAGTAAGGCTTAGCTTACTTTTTTCTACTGCCGTTAATAGACCAAGACATGTAGCTAGCGTTCCATTGATATTTCTATATTTACCAGCAGGTAGTTTTGCTTTATTTACTATATATTTTGTAGTGAATATTTCAGCAGTATCTCCATAATTATATCCTGCATGCAATGCTTTCACATTAGCATCAATAATATCAGGTTTAGATTTAAATTTTTTATTTAACCAATCAATTGTAGGCTCTAAAGGTCTATCATATATCCAAAATAAAACGCCTAAAGCACATAAATTCTTTGTTCTATCAATTAATTTAGGAGATAAATCAATTCCTTCGGAAGCGCGAGTTACTAATTTGCTCATTTCTATAAAATGAGCGGAATAATAATCTTCTAATGATCCGTCTTCTGTTGGGTCGCTTTCATACCCTGCAAGTTTTAAATTTTTAGTGGTAAATGCATTCTTGTTAACAATTAATGTTCCACCTGGAATTAAGTCTTTTAAATGTACTTTCAAAGCTGCTGGATTCATTGCAACTAACACATCTGGACTTTCTCCTGGTGTATGAATTTCTTGAGAACTAAAATGAATTTGAAATGAGCTAACTCCAGCTAAAGATCCAGCAGGTGCACGAATTTCAGCAGGAAAATCTGGTAAAGTACTTAGATCATTCCCCATGATTGCAGAGGTTTGAGTAAACCTTCCTCCACTTAATTGCATCCCATCTCCGGAGTCTCCCGCAAATCGAATGGTTACATTATCTACTGTTTCTAATTTAACTTTTTTGCTCATTGCTGTCTTCAGATGAACATCAATTTACATTACGGAAATAAAGTAAGCAATTAGTTATGGAAATTAAAAAATGGGGATTTTATGTGAGATTGCTAGAAGACATATTATCTTTTATCTAGTACAGAACCGATACCCGCACCAATTGCAAGGCCTAAACATATACCTAATCCTATATTATCTATAAATATGCCAAATATGATACCAAAAGTGAGGCCAATTCCTGCCATTTTTTCTGTATTGTTGAATTCTTTCTTCATTATCAATATTCCTTTTTCAAAAGTTTTTATCTTATAGAGGACAATTATACTAATTTTTATGTTAAATAATTATAACAAATATTTTCTAAAAATATAGGACATAACAGCCGTATGAGTTAAATTTTTTTCCTGTTATGAAAGATATAAAAAACAGTATAATTAAGATACTAAAGGAATGTTATGATCCTGAGCTTCCAATCGATCTTTGGAACCTTGGACTTATCTATGACTTGAATATCTATGAACAGCCTAAAGAAAAATTTGGAGTAGATATTACTATGTCATTAACAACTCCAGGATGCTCAATGGGTCAGTATATGATAGAAGATATCAAAAATAAAATTACTGAATTAAAATATATGGATACTATTAATGTAGAAATTACATTTGATCCTCCTTGGAGTCCCGAAATGATGACCGAGGAAGGCAAAAAAACACTTGGATTTTAATATGAAAAATCAACCACTAGAACAACCTATCACTATATCAGAAAAAGCTGCTACGCGACTAAAAAATATTATGGAAAGCGAAGAGTCATCAAAAAAAGGTGTTCGTGTTGCTATTGATACGGGTGGATGCTCAGGAATGTCATACAATATTACTTTTGATGGTGAAAAAAAAGAATTTGATAAAGTATATGAAAGCCACGGAATTAAAATATTTTGTGACGTGAAAAGCTGGATTTATGTGAGAGGATGTGAAATAGATTTTTCTAACGATTTACTAAATGGAGGGTTTAAAGTTAATAACCCAAATGCCAATCGAACATGTGGTTGTGGTATTAGCTTTTCAGCATAATGATTGATAAAAATCAACAAATTATTGATTCTGCTATAGATCAAGAATATAAATATGGTTTTACAACCGATATTGAAACGACTACATTTGAACCTGGTTTGGATGAAGGGGTTATTACAAAGCTTTCTAAATTAAAAAAAGAGCCTCAATGGCTATTAGATTGGCGACTAAAAGCATATGAAAGCTGGAAAAAAATGGAAGAACCTACATGGGCTCAAGTAGATTATACTCCTGTAGACTATCAGGCATTGAGCTATTATTCAGCTCCTAAATATAAAAAAAATGACAGTCTAGATGATGTCGATCCTGATATCATTGATACATATAATAAATTAGGCATTTCATTGAATGAGCAAAAACGCCTTGAGGGTGTTGCAGTAGATGCTGTATTTGATAGTGTATCGGTAGCAACGACTTTTAAAAAAGAGCTTGCAAAGCATGGAGTTATTTTTTGTTCTTTTTCTGAAGCGGTTATTGATCATCCAGAATTAGTTAAAAAATATTTAGGCTCAGTAATACCTCGTACAGATAATTATTTTGCGGCATTAAACTCAGCAGTATTTAGTGATGGATCTTTTGTGTATATCCCTAAAAATGTTCGTTGTCCTATGGAACTGTCTACATATTTTAGAATCAACGCAGCAAATACTGGCCAATTCGAAAGAACACTTATTATAGCTGATGAAGGTAGTCATGTAAGTTATTTAGAGGGATGCACTGCCCCTATGCGCGATGAAAATCAATTGCATGCAGCATGCGTAGAATTAGTAGCACATAAAGATGCAACAATCAAATATTCTACTATTCAAAATTGGTATGCTGGAGATAAAGAAGGCAGGGGTGGAATCTATAATTTTGTTACTAAAAGAGGAATATGCGCTGGAGATAGAGCTAAGATTTCTTGGACTCAAGTAGAAACTGGATCTGCAGTTACATGGAAATATCCTAGTGTAATAATGCAAGGCGATGATAGTGTTGGAGAATTTTATTCTGTTGCCGTTACAAAAAATAAACAGCAAGCCGACACTGGAACAAAAATGATCCATATTGGAAAAAATACTAAGAGTACTATTATATCCAAAGGAATTTCAGCTGGAGAAGGACAAAATACCTATAGAGGTGGAGTAAAAATTCTAAAAAATGCAGATAATGCACGAAACTTTTCACAGTGTGATTCTATCTTAATTGGAAATAAATGTGGGGCACATACTTTCCCATATATTGATGTTAAAAATCCAACTGCAAAAATGGAACATGAAGCTACTACATCAAGCATAGGTGAAGACCAACTATTTTACTGTAACCAACGAGGGATTAATCTTGATGATTCAGTATCTATGATTGTAAATGGATTTTGTAAAGAAGTATTCGCAGAATTACCGATGGAATTTGCTGTAGAAGCAAAACAATTAATTGAAGTAACATTAGAAAATAGCGTAGGATAAACAAATGATTAAAATCAAAAATTTAAAAGCATCAATTGAAGATAAAGAGATTCTAAAAGGAATAGACTTAGAAATTCCTAAAGGTGAAATTCATGTCATTATGGGTCGTAATGGATCTGGTAAAAGTACATTAGCCAATGTTATTGCTGGAAACGAAACATACGAAGTGGATGGTGGATCAATTGCAATGAACGGAAATGATATTACAGAAATGAGTATCGAAAATAGAGCACTCCAAGGACTATTTTTATGCTTTCAGTACCCAGTAGCCATACCGGGAGTAAGTATGGCATATTTTTTAAGAGCAGCATTAAATGCAAAAAGTAAACATGACGGAAAAGAAGAAATGGATGCTGTTAAATTTCTAGCAACTGCTAAAAAAATATTATCAGATCTTGGTTTAGATGACTCATTTCTAAAACGATCTATTAATGATGGATTCTCCGGAGGAGAAAAGAAAAAAAGTGAAATCTTGCAATTATTAATGCTCAATCCACAATTAGCAGTTTTAGATGAAACAGATTCTGGATTAGATGTCGATGCATTACGTACGGTAGCAAAGGGAGTAAATGAATTTAAAAATGATAACAACTCAGTATTGATTATTACTCATTATCAAAGACTACTAGAATATATTAAACCTGATGTAGTTCATATCATGATTGACGGTAAAATTGTCAAATCGGGAGATATGAAGCTAGTACATGAAGTAGAAAAAAATGGTTACTCATGGCTTATGAAATAAAACATGTTAAAAAAAATACAAAAACACAGTCATGCTAGATTTGAAGAACTAGGCTATCCATCAAAAAAACTTGAAAATTGGAAATTTTCTTCAAGTAAACATCTAAAGAAATACGATTCTAGTAATTCTGGCAAAAATATCTCGATTGATCACTGCGGCGATGAATACACTCTATGCTTCGTGAATGGACAGATTACTCTAGAGTCTTTAAATAAATTTATATATAAAGACGATATGAACATATTAGATATTGATGAATTAAACGATGAAACTACTTGCTCTACTTCATCTAATTTTGAAAAAGAAGCACTCTTCCATCTTGGATTATCTACTATTAAGTCTGGAAAATATTTTGAATTTAAACAAGGCAGTAAATTTGATACTCCAATTCAAATTTTAAATTTTTATAGCAAAAAAACTGAAGCTCTTAGAATTTCATCATTTAATATTTTCAAACTCAATGACGGTAATAATATTTCAATTGTCGAAAAAGATGTTAATGAAGGATCTGGTAGTTTTAATCTCAGTCTTAACAAATTTATATGTGCTGACGATACTATCTTAAATCACTCCATATTATATGATGATAATACAGAAAGCAATTACTTGGGATACAATTATTATGAACTGGGAAGAAATGTATTACTAAATATTGATAGCATGAACATTAACTCAACATTTAATAAAAATTTTATAGAAATAGATTTAAATAAAGAAGGATCTGAAGTTAAAATTAATATTTTAAATCTTGCACGCAATCAACAGCATCTGGATAATAATATACTAATGAATCATAATGCCGAGCATTGTATTAGCTTTCAAAATGTACGAAATATTTTAGATGATCAAGCAACTTGCGTATTTAATGGAAAAGTTGTTGTAGCAGACGGGGCACAAAAAACTGATTCTAATCAATCAAATAAAAATTTATTATTATCTCGAAATGCCACAGCACATTCTAATCCTCAGCTAGAAATTTATGCAGATGATGTTAAATGTGGCCATGGATCTACCACTGGAGCGCTAGATAAAGATAGCATTTTTTATCTAAGAGCAAGAGGAATTAAAGAATCAGATGCTAACAATATACTAGTGAAAGCATTTGCAAAAGAAATTCTACAAGAATTTGTAAACGATGATATAAGAAATTTATCTGAAAATAATCTAAGCCATTGGATCGATGGGTAATATAACTGAAAAATTGTCTCATATTAGAGACGGATTTGCAACTCTTGACGGCCAAGATCGATTAGTATACTTAATTGATTTAGGGAAAAAAATTGACTGTATTGATGGGGCAGATAAAATAGAATCTAATAAGGTACATGCGTGTACATCTCAAACATGGGTTAAGATCCAAAATCAAGATACTATATCTATTACTGTTGACTCTGAAAGCTCAATAGTGAAAGGATTATTGAGAATTCTACAAATTGGTTTTAATAATGAACAAAAAAAGAATATTATTGATTTTATTGATGATTTTGATGAACCTATAAAGATTTTTGAATGGCTCAATATAGGACCAACTATTTCTAGTCAAAGACAGAATGGATTTATTGGTGCATTATTGTTCATTAAGAGAGAGCTAATAAATGAATAAAAAATTTATATTAGAAAAAGATGTAGTAGTCCATAGCGTTCCTGACGGTATTCGAACTACACTAACCAAAGGAATGTCTGGCATTCTCACTCAATCTTTAGGTGATAATTATACCGTTGTTGTTGAAGGTAATATGTATCAAATAAAAGGTATTGATGGGGAAGCTATTGGTGAAGAAAAACGACTGATAGATTCAAATAATTTTGCTAATAAAGAAGAAATTTGGAATGTATTACATACATGTTATGATCCTGAAATTCCTGTTAATATTGTTGATTTAGGCTTGGTATATAATACTGATATTGAACAAGATGATGATGGTGTAAATATTCGTATACAAATGACTTTAACTGCTCCTGGATGTGGAATGGGTCCAGTCATTGCTGATGAAGTAAAAGAAAAATTGTCGTCATTGAGTGGGGCTAAATCTGTAGATGTCGAACTGGTTTGGGAGCCTCAATGGAACCAAGATATGATGTCTGATGCAGCAAAATTACAACTCGGTCTTTACTAAGCCATTATGAATATTCAAAAAATAAAAAGTCAATTTCCTATTTTGAAGCAAAAGAATCGTGGGAAAAAACTTATCTATCTTGATAGTGCGGCTACAAGCTTAAAACCTTTATCTGTCATTGAAGGAGAAAGTGATTTCTATAAAAATTATTATGGCAGTATTCATCGAAGTGTTTATGAGTTAGGTGAAAAAGCAACTAACGCTTTTGAGGGTACTAGAAATAAAGTTGCAAAGTTTATTGGATCAAAGCATAGCTCATCAATTATATTTACCAAGGGAGCTACCGAATCTATTAATCTAGTTGCTGATTCTTGGGGCTTTTCTAATCTTAGAAAAAATGATATTGTATTAATAAGTGAGATGGAACACCATTCAAATATTGTACCATGGCAAGTCATCACTAAACGCACTGGAGCAATATTAGAATATATTTCTGTAAAAGAAGACGGTACATTAGATATGGAAAGTTTAAAAAGTAAACTGACCGATAAGGTCAAAATGCTATCTATTACACAAGCTTCCAATGTATTAGGGACAATCAATCCAATGAAAGAAATTATCAATCTTGCGCATCAAAATAATACTTTGGTAATGGTTGATGGCTGTCAAAGTACTCCTCATTTTAAAGTGGATGTAGAAGACTTAGATTGTGACTTTTTTGCTTTTTCAGGTCATAAGATGTTAGGTCCTACTGGTGTAGGAGTTTTATATGGAAAACAAGATTTATTAGAAAAAATGGAGCCCTATCAAACAGGTGGTGGGATGATAAAAGAAGTAGGATTACAAGAATCTACATGGAACGATGTACCATATAGATTTGAAGCAGGATCACCTAATGCATCTCAAGTAATTGGATTAAGCTATGCTATTGATTTTATTAATGAACTTGGAATTAATGAGATTACAAAGCATACTGAAATGATATCTGATTATACTTTTAAAGAATTAAGTAAGATTGATGGAGTTACTATATATGGACCGTCTCATAATCGTATTTCTATTGTCAGTTTTAATGTAGATGGTATTCATTCTGGAGATATTACCCAAATGCTAGACTACGAAGGTATTACTATGAGATCTGGAAGGCACTGCTGCTCTCCATTAATGTCTAAATTAAATATTTCATCATGCTTAAGACTCAGTCTTTATCTCTATAATGATACTTCAGAAATAGATTTATTTATCGAAAAATTAAAGACCACAATTACCACTTTAAGCTAATGGAAACTATTAGCTTAGATGATTTTCTTTCCGATGGCATGATTAAGGAAAAAGAATTTCGTGCTCAAATAAAAACAATAGATTGGGAATCATTTAATAATAAAAAAGTTATGATTAAGGGTTGTGCTGGTGTGCCGGTTCCTACATGGGCATATCTAATTATTTCATCACACTTATCAAACTATGCTAAAAATATTTATTTTGGTGAGCCATGTTCAGCTATTCAGATTTATAGTAAGAAATAAATTAAACTAAATTTTCTGCAACAATATCTGCTACATCTTTCACTTTAATTGGCTCTTGACCAGCTGGGGTTAATGGACCAATACCCTGATTCATCATCCCGTAACAGAAATTACAACCAGTTACAACTGTATCTGTTTTAGACTCTATTACTTGTTCTGCTCTTAATAAGTGAGTACGCCCTTCTCCACTGTCTTTCTTCCACCAGAGTGCTCCTCCGGCTCCACAGCATAAAGTTTCTTTTCCACTCTCATCTAATTCAAAAAAGTCTGGTGCAGCAGCTTTTATTGCATTTCTTGGAGCGCTAACCTCATCTAATGTTCTAGAGAGATTACAAGGATCATGATATGTCACCTTTTCTAAAGAACCTGGATTAATATTAATCTTACCTTGCTCTAATAACTCAGATATGACTTGAGTATGATGCTTTACCTCATATTTAATTTCATGATACTTGCTATACTCTTTTTGAAGATTTACTACACAATGAGGACACATTGTTGTAACATTTTTTACCTTATTCAATTCTTCAACATTTTGATCCATCAATAATTGATATGTCAGTTTGTCTCCTAGTTTATTTGCAGGATCTCCAGAACATTGCTCGTTACTAAGTACTCCATATGTAACTCCAGCAGAATCTAAAATTTTAGTAAAATTCTTTACAGATCCTATAAAGTTTGGATCCATGGCATGTTTAGCAAAACAGCCTAACCAGAGCACTAATTCTTTATCGCTAGTGTATGCTGGCAATTGCTTAAGCAGATCACTGGATGATGCTCCTTCCGTATTGCCTGTCTCTTGTAAATTACGTAATAATTTTTGATACTCTTGAGGAACATCTCCTTCAGCTAATACTTGAAAGCTTCTAATTTCATCAGCTTTTTCTACATGATTTCCTACTGGGCAAACTTCTGTACATGCTTGACATGTTGTACATTCCCATCCTGCTTCTACATTAATTTTATCTACAACATTTACATCACCAGAATCGAGCATAGGTTGTTTTAAATTTAGTATAAAATGATATTTTGGATCTAAGATTCCTCCGCCTCTGTTTGCAGGACATACATCTGTACATCTTCCGCATTCAACGCATGTAAAGATATCTAATGCTTGGTCTTTGCTTAATCTTGATAAATCTAGCAGTAAATTATCTAATTCTTCTTCAGATGCTTCTAAATCTATCGGTATAGCTGGATGATGAGGAATTTCAAAAGGTTTTAGAAAAATATTAAATGGGGATAAAACTAAATGCATATGTTTTGATTTAGGAATTAAAAATAAAAAACCACCAATAACTCCTGAATGTAACCACCAATTTACCTTCAAGGCTACTGGGCTCTTCAATAAATGTAATTCATCTATTAAATATGTGATCATTAAAGTCACAATAAATATAGTCACTACTCCAGAAGTAGCAGAAAATTTACCCAAAGCTTTTGGCTTTAAAACAAATCTACGATAAGCTAACGCCAGAATACCAAATGAACATAAAAATGCCCATGGTGCTCCAAATATTTTAAAATACCATAAACGAAATGTTTCATTAAAAAGGTGAATTCCAAATGCCATCAAGAAGTGGTTAATGGTTATTAATCCAAAAAAGATAAATCCATACATAACAAATGCATGCATTATTCCGGCAAATTTTCTTCCTCCGCTTGCAACTTTTTTATGTAAAATAACTTCATTAAATACTCTTAATAATCGATCTGGAAGTTGATCAATACTAAAATCAGACTTACCCTTTAAAACAATCTTTAGACGTAAAAGTAGTTGATATAGAAAGAAAGATAGGCCGGAAGATAAAAATAAGATTAAAACTATTTGCTCTAATAGAGAAAATTTTATCATATGATATATATATTATTTATTTCTGAAGTTCTTCTGTCAATTTTGGTACGATTTCCATTAAATCGCCAATGACAGCATAGTCTGCAATCTCAAAAATAGGAGCTTCCTCATCTTTGTTAATTGCAATAATATTTTTTGAGCCTTTCATACCTACTACGTGCTGAATAGCGCCAGAAATTCCCACAGAAAAGTATAGATTAGGGGATACTGATTGTCCTGAACTCCCAACCTGTCTGTATGATGGTAACCAACCCATATCTACTACAGGTCTAGATGAAGCTATTTCTGCTCCCATTGCTTTTGCCAAGGACTCGACCATGGGGATATTATCCTGACTTTCAATACCTCTTCCTACAGATACAATTACATCTGCAGTAGTTAAATCTACACCAGAAGCAGACTCCTGAAATTCTGGCTCACTACTAGACTTAATATCTTCAGCATTAAGACTTACTTCAAATACGGATACAGCATCAGAACCTCCCAATTCTATTTCATCACTAGAAAATGCTGCAGATTGGAAACTAAGAAGTGTTGTATTGCTACTTGAATCTGGCTGAATATTAGTAGCCAGTTTTGCATTAAACACTTGGCGTGTAAATATAGGACTATCTCCATCATATGTTACTGATATGATATCACTCACAAATGGTATATCTAACTTAGCACTTACTCTAGGTAGAAAATCACGTACCATATAAGAGTGGCCCATTATAACATATTTAGGAGATACATCTTTAATAACATCTGATAAAACTTTTGAATATCCATCAGCAGAATAAGCACTAATCATATCATGCTCTGCTAGAATTAAACTTTTTGATTTATAGTCATTAGCTTGCTCTTTAAGCGAACTTGCATTTTCACCAAGACATAAAATAGATACATCCATTCCTAGCTTAGATCCTAAGCTTTGACCGGCAGCTACTGCCTCCTTACTAAAGGCATGTATATTTCCTCTTTGATTTTCTAATACAACTAAAATCATGATATTACTCTTAACTTATTTTTTAATATGTCCATTAACTTAGCAACTATTCCATCAACATCGCCTTCAATTTTTTCTGTAGCTTTTTCAGTCTTAGGAACAAATAAATTAATAAAATTTTGTTTTGGATCATCGGAAAGCTGTCCATCTATTACTTTTAATTCTTTGCGCTTAGCACCCATGATTCCTTTTAATGAAGGATATCTAGGCTCATTAATACCAGATTGAATAGATACGCTAGCTGGAAAAGGCAATGTCACCCATTGAAACCATCCAGACTCTAACTCTCTCTTAATTTTAATTTTACCATCTTGAATATCTGTTTCAATTCCAAGTGTCGCAGTGGACATCCCTAATAATTCTCCTATTAACACTCCAGTTTGTCCAGATCCTAAATCATCTGACTGTAAACCAGAAAATACTAAATCAAAGTTTTCATCTTTTAGATTTTGAGAAAATAATTTTGCAATAGATAGTGGATCAGTATTTGAATCTTCATTCTGAATAAAAATAGCTCTGTCAGCTCCTTTAGCTAATCCATCTTTTAATACTTTTGATGTATTGTCTTGAGAGCCCATAGTTACAACTACCACTTCACTGCCATTGTCTAATTTTTCTTTAATTTGCAAGGCTTCTTCTAAGGCATAAGAGTCACTTTCGTTCACTACAAAGTTGACAATTGATTCGTCAATCCATGTTGACGAAGAGTCTATACGAATACTAGATTCATAACTTGGGATTGCTTTGGTTAGTACTGCTATTTTCATAATAATTTTTTTTAAAAACCGACTACTCAGTCTAATAGGCAATATTAATTCAATTCTTTTAATGAAGCAAATTAAAAAAGAATAAAATCTATATAAAAAACAGGCTATAAAAGAAAGTTGATAAGCGGGGGAAAGTCTTTCAATCTTTCATAATTTTATAGCCTGAAAATTTCAATTAAAGAAAGCAGTAAAAACTAAAACATATTCAACTTAATTAATATAGTATGAACTATAATATATTGTAAAGTAAAAAACTCTATCAGTCGGAATCTTCTGTAGCAAACTTTGTCCAGTCGCTAGACATTGCTGACTCATCTATAGAAGTTTCTGATATTGGTGCGTTAGAACTAAATTTTGCATCATCTTCGTAGATATTCAGACTATCTTTCTTGACTTCATATTTATCAAGATCTAATTCTTCATCTTCACTATCTAAAGTTTCTTTGTCTTGGCTATATAAATCTAAATCAAAGAAATCTAAGTTTTCCACATGCCCATTTTCCATTAGATATTCAAGAAACGGGAGATATATTCTTTGCTTAAGATTAGCTTTACAAAGAGGGCATTTTAACTTAGGACCAATCTCTGAAGTTCTTATTTCTTCGTCACAACAAGGACTTATTACCTCGTCTACATTATTTATATCAATAGCATCCATATAGAGATGAAAGTATTATTAGTTAGCTATGGAGTCAATAGTTTTTGTAAATACTATTTAAAATAGATTTTTCAGATGAAGAGAGGGTCTTATTTCTTCTTTGCATCGCTTTTTCTGCAGTATCACAAAAATTATCAAATTGTATTTTCATTGATTTATTTTTATAAAATAATGAAAAGGCTGGAATGTGTCTAGGCGGGAAAGATTGTGAAACAATATTACACCCAATCTCAATAACTGTCCCAGTATTTAGGTTTGTCCCAATAGCTGTTTTAACATGCTCTCCAATAATAGATCCAAAAAATATAGATTCTGTATCTATCAATTCTCCATCCCATTTTACGCTTATAGAAGAATAATTATTTTTTAAATTACTAGTGGTTGTACCTGCTCCTAAGTTTGCCCAAGATCCAATAAAGCTATGTCCTAGAAATCCATCGTGAGCCTTATTTGAATAGGGTTGAAAAATACAAGAATGGATTTCTCCACTCACCTTACAATCATGATTAATAATAGAATTTGATATGGTAGAATGAGATTTAACTAAAGTATTTTTTCCTATAAATAAAGGACCATTTAAAACACTGAAAGGCTCTATTATAGCCGTATCATCCACCACAACTACACCATCGCTATCATTAATAATTACATTTTCTCTATCATTGTAAGCAGAACTTGTTTCTGAAAATAAATCAGGGATATTGCTAATTAAATCCCAAGGATATTTTATTGTGTCAAATAACGAGCTAGACTTGTCTAATAAGACAAGATCTGATATCATAATCTTTTTTAAGTAGTTCATCATATTTTTATAAACTGTTGAATCATAGTAAATGTTCCTTCTAAATCTCTTTGATAATTTGTATCAAGTATAACATTATAATATTTTTTTGAATTATCATAACTAAAACCCATTCTTACTTTTGGATGACATGCCCTTAAAAGGAATGAAGAAAAGCGGCTAAAATTAATATTTAGATCAATCATGTTCTCATATTTCATTTCTTTAATTTTTTCTACAAACTCATGAGTGGGAACACCTAAAGAATTAATATCTTTATAAGAGAATAGTAGTGCGAATTCACTCAATTCTTTAGGATAAAAATTAATTAGAGCATCTTTCACTAAAAAATTGATCTTATTATCGTTGTTTTGAATTTTCTCTAAAAAAAGATTTGCTAAATCAAATGCCACTTCTCCATCTGGAAGCACTATTAGAATAGATCCTTTTTGCATTGCGGAATACTCATATTTTTGAGATTGGCCCGCAAAATAATCCTTATAACGCCACCAATATTTTATTTTTTCTGCTCTTGAATACTCCATAATATTACATGTTAGTTAAAATTCATTAATTAGAATACTGATTTTAGAATTAAATTAGGTTAAATAATGTCAAATAAAAAAATAGGAAAATTTCCATTTACTAAAGGTATCTACAAAGATATGTACCGCAATCGATTGTGGACTATGAGGCAATATTCAGGTTTTTCATCTGTATCTGAATCAAATAAAAGATATCAATCATTGCTAGAAAGTGGCGTGAATGGATTGTCAGTTGCATTTGATTTGCCTACTCAAATGGGTTATGATTCTGATGATGAAATGTCTTCTGGAGAAATAGGTAAATCTGGAGTACCCATTTCGACACCGGAAGATATTGAAGCTCTATTTAAAGATATTGATTTAGAAAAAGTTTCTGTTTCTATGACTATTAATTCTACTGCATCAATATTATTAGCATTTTATATATCTTTGGCTAAAAAAAGAGGTTATTCTTTAGAAAAATTAAGAGGCACTCTTCAAAATGATATACTCAAAGAATATATTGCTAGAGGCACATATATATTTCCTATTAATTCTTCTTTGCGCTTAACAACTGACATATTTGAATACTGTCAAAACAACTTACCAAATTGGAATTCTATATCTGTATCGGGATATCATATAAGAGAAGCTGGAAGTACTGCGGTACAAGAACTAGCTTTTACATTTGCTAATGCTATTACTTATCTAGAAACTGCTAAAGCAGCTGATATTGATATTGAAAAATTAACAACTCAAATATCATTTTTTTTCAATTCTCACCGAAACTTTTTTGAAGAAATTTCAAAATTTAGGGCAGCAAGAGAAATATGGGCTCATATTATTAGAGACAGATTCAAAATAAACAATACCAAATCACAACTCTGTAGATTCCATGTACAAACCGCTGGTTCTACTTTGACAGCTCAGCAAATTGAAAATAATACTCCAAGAACAACGCTACAAAGTCTAGCTGCTGTATTGGGTGGAGCGCAATCAATTCATACCAATGGTAAAGATGAGGCTCTAAGTCTTCCATCTGAAAAAAATGCTTTGTCGGCACTAAGAATACAACAAGTAATCGCACATGAAAGTGGAATCCCAGATTTTATTGATCCTATTGGAGATAGTTCTTTAATAGATAACATGACTAAAGATATGATAGAAAAAGTAAATATTAAGATTAACGATATTTTAGAAAAAGGTGGGGTTGAAAAACTTATTCAAGATGGAACTATTCAGAATGAAATTGCCGAATCATCTATAAAATTTCAAAATGACTTAGATGATAAAAAAGCAATTGTAATAGGGGTTAATAAATTTATAAATAAAGAATCTTTTGAAGAAAAAAATATGGTAGAATCAGTCGAAGAAGATAGAGAACTAATTATTGCAAAATTAAAGTCATCTCGTAGTGAATCGGCCGCCAAGCAAGCTCTTCTATTACTTGAAGAAAAAGCAAAAACTAGCGAAAATTTAATGCCATATATTATTGGGTGTAGTGATAACAAATGTACCCTAGGAGAAATATCTCATTCTTTAAAGAAGGTATTTGGGGAATATTCTTTATAATTATAAAAAAATAAGGAACATTATATACAAAAATTGATAATATTAATTAGAGAAACTAAAAATAAGGAAAAATATGGATAATAAAAAAATTTTACTGTTGAGCGCTTTGTTAATTATTAATTGCTCAGGAACTATACCAGCTGTTGGAAATGAAATTGCTGTACAAGAAACACCTAATACAGGAGAAGAAGTGGTTAAGCAAGAAGTTTCAGTGGAAACATTTACTATTCAAGAACCCGAATCACCTCCATTGCCAGTAACTGTATTTGAACCATATATGATTAAAAGAGGTGATTATTTAATAAAGATTGCCGCTAGAGAATATGGTGACTCATCTATGTGGAAAGAGATATATGAATGGAATAAACAAGAAATTGGTCCAGATCCAGACAGAATATATCCCTATAACTTTTTATCTTTGAAAAGAGATGCAGCGCAAGCAAAAAATTGTGAGTTAGAATTTTTTGAGTATACAATTCAGGCAGGTGATACTGCATGGAGTCTAGCTGAAAAAATATATAATGACGAACTAGCGTGGGTTGTTATTTACATGGATAATGCAAATGTTATCAAAGACAATAATGGTGTATTACAACCAGGTACTACTTTTCAGATGAGAAAAAAACTAGATCCTTGCAGCTAGATTATAAAAGTATAATCTTTAATACTAAATGGATTTTAAATGGTTCAAATTCTATTATCTATAGAGAATCTATAGATTCTACCTTAGATATTGCTCTTGATAAAAACTATCAGATACATGATACTAGAAAAATAGTTGTCACTGACAATCAAACTAATGGTAAGGGTACGCATGGTAAGCAATGGATTTCAACTCCATATAAAGATTTAACTTTTAGTATCATACTGGGTAAAAACACCCATTTTGGCCAAGAGCTTATCGATCAATGTTGTATTGTTATGATACAAATTTTATCTCTATACGATATTAAGGGAAAAATAAAATATCCAAATGATATCTATGTAAATAATAAGAAAATCATTGGGATGTTGTTATCAAATATTCAAATCGGCAAATCAGAACAGATACCATATCAATCTCTAAGTATTGGAATAAATGTTAATTCTATTATTGATATTAAAACAATTGATAAGCAAGCAAAGGTGAGTAGTACTTCAATGTTTTTAGAGATAGGAAAAGAAAGTAATAGAGAAAAATTGCTGAAATTAATTATTGATGGCATTGACCCTGTTATTCAAAGGCTGACTCACCAGTAATTTTTTGTCCAATAATAAGCGTATGAATTTCATTAGTACCTTCATAAGTATATACTGTTTCTAGATTCATCATATGTCGCATTATAGAATAATCATCCATAATACCATTTGCACCTAAAATTTCTCTAGCTAGTTTGGCACAATCTCGAGCAATTGCGACATTATTTTTCTTTCCTAGGGATATGTGCGAGAAATCTAATTGATTATTATCTTTTAAGTTACCTAATTGAATAGCAAGTAATTGTGCTTTTGTAATCTCTTGGATCATGTGAGCTAATTTTTGCTGTGTTAACTGAAAAGCAGCAATTGGTTTAGAAAATTGTTTTCTCTCTTTACTATAGTTTAAAGCAACTTCATAGCAATCTACTGCAGCCCCGATTGCTCCCCATGCGATTGAATACCTAGCTTGGGTTAAACAAGATAGAGGTCCTTTTAATCCTTTGATGCCTGGCAATCTACTACTATCAGGAACGCGGACATCTTTCATAAACAGCTCTGAAGTTATCGATGCTCTTAAGCTCATTTTTCCATGAATATCAGAACTAGTGAAACCTTTTGTGCCTTTTTCTATTAGAAAACCTCTCACTACACCCTCTTCATCTCTAGCCCAAACCACTGCTATATCCGCAACTGACCCATTAGTAATCCACATTTTTGAACCATTAATAATCCAATCATCTCCATCTCGCTTAGCTCTTGTAAGCATGCCACTTGGATCTGAACCATGATTAGATTCTGTTAATCCAAAACATCCTATCGCTGTTCCAGCAGATAGCTGTGGTAGCCATTTCTTTTTTTGCTCATCTGTACCATATTTATAAATAGGATACATAACTAGACCTCCTTGTACGCTACATAAAGAACGTAATCCAGAATCTCCTTTTTCTAATTCATGCATGATTAACCCATATGCTGTACTGCTAATCTCACTCCCACCAAATTCTTTAGGTAGTGTTGCTCCAAAAAATCCTAATTCTCCCATTTTTGGTAGTAATTCAAGGGGGAAAGAGCCTTTCTCATAATATTCATTTACAATCGGGTTGAATTCTTGTTGAACAAATTGATTTGCTGTTTTTTGGATCAATAGCTCTTCATCTGTTAATAAAGAAGTAATGTTGCAAAAATCTGGGCCAATATATTTCATTTATTGTTTTTCCATTTTTTAAAATTTTATATTTTTTATCTAATATAACAGGTCTGAAATTCTATTAAATAATATAGAATTTGTAGCAATTATAGGGTCTGTAACAAGAGTTTTCTTTTGATTGTAGATAATATTTTTATCATTGATCGTTTTCACCAATCCGCCAGCTTCTCTAACAATACAATCTCCTGCACAAATGTCCCACTCATTTTTTGGGGCAAGTGTCGAAAAAATATCATATTTATTGGCTCCAACCAATCCCAGCTTATAAGCAACGCTGCCAATAGGTTCTATCCTATTAAAAGTGTCACTATACTCTGCCCATAGTTTTTTCTTATACTCAGATCTACTAACTGTAATAGAGGCTTTATTCAAGTGTTCTTTTTTTGATATACTCACATTTTTCCCGTTTAAAAATGCTCCTTTGTCTTTTTCGGCATAAAACATTTCCTTTGTATGTGGATTATAAACAATGCCTATAACAGGATAGCCATCCTCTACTAAAGCAATACTAACAGAAAAATGTGGCACCCCTTCAATAAATTCTTTGGTACCATCTAATGGATCTACAATCCATACACGAGACTTACTTAATCGCGCTTCCGTATCTACGGTTTCTTCTGATAACCACCCATCATCTGGAAATTCTCCTCCAATAAAATCTGCGATATATTGGTCTGCCTCATAATCTGCAATTGTAACAGGATTGTTTAAACTTTTATATTTTACCTGTTTATCAGATTCAGAAAAATACTTCATCAGAATTTTTCCAGCATTTCGTGCTGCTACTTTTCCTGCAATTAGCTCTTCGTTAAACATAATTGTCAGATTATATGTATTTTAAAGTTAAAAATCGCTAAATTACTTGTGAAATTGAGGATAGAAATTAAAAACTAACTATTTTTTTTACTTTTATAACTTTAAACTAATAAAATTTTTTATACCTAGTATTCTCTCCTTTATTTCATTAGAAAATTAAACTATGTGCTATATATACATATATATCTAGCTATAATGAAAGTAAGGCTTTTATGAAAAAAGAAATTTACATCAGTAAAGGTGTAGGAGAGACAAGGATTGCTGTTAAAGAAAATGGTAAGCTTGCCGAACTCCACGTTGATAAAGAATCAAAAGAAAGAACAGTAGGCAATATCTATAAAGGAGTTGTTGAAAATGTAATTCCTGGGATGCAAGCTGCATTTGTTAATATAGGTGAAGGTAATAATGCTTTTTTACCATTCTCTGAAATTTCAGACCCTGAATTAATTGCAGACCGCAAACCTAAATCTAAAAACTCAAAAGAAATCAATGTATTGCTATCCCCTGGTCAAGAAATTATTGTACAAGTAATCAAAGAACCTTTCGATAATAAGGGTGCTAGAGTTACTACAAATCTTTCAATTGCAGGACGTTTTATTGTTTTAATACCTAAATCAAAATATGTTGGTGTATCAAAAAAGATGCAAGATCGTTACGAACGTAGAAGATTGAAAAAAATTGCATTTGATATGAAAAAACATGGCTTAGGAATTATTATTCGTACCGTAGCTGAAGGAAAGACCGATCAGCAGATTCAAAATGACTATGCAAGTCTAGAAGAAAAATATAACGGTCTAATGAAATTGTCAGAAAAAAGTGATGCTCCAGCAGTAATACATAATGATCTAGAAATGACATCAAGCGTATTAAGAGATTTAATCAGTGATAAAGTTGAAAAAATTGTTGTTGATTCTAAGGACGACTACAAAAAAATACAAAAAATGGTTAAAGATGATGCATTAGAGATTGGAGACGCCCTACAGCACTATCGTAAAAGAGTTCCTTTGTTTAAAGATACAGGCATTGATAATGACATGATTAAGCTATTGAGAAAAAAAGCTTGGTTAAAGAGTGGAGCATATCTAATCATAGAAAGAACTGAAGCGATGGTAGTTGTAGATGTAAATAGTGGAAAGTTTGTTGGTAAAAAAGCACATGAAGACAATTCTCTAAAAATTAATTTAGAAGCAGCAAAAGAAGTAGCAGCACAACTAAGATTGAGGCACTTGTCAGGACTAATCTTAATTGACTTTATTGATATGGTAAATGCAGAAAATAGAAAAAAAGTATACCTTGAAATGAAGAAAGAACTAAGAAAAGATAGGGCAAAAGTAGCTGTATCAGAAATTTCTGAATTCGGAGTCCTTGAAATGACGAGAGAAAGAACTGGTCTAAGTATTATCGACTCACTAACTGAGCGCTGTGATACCTGCAATGGAGATGGAAGAATCATATCGAAAGATACTCTTTTAACTAGAATTGATTATTGGCTACGTGACTACAAACAAAAAAATCGAGATATTAGATTAAAATTATATCTTAACCCTGAAATTGCTCATTACTTAAAAGAAGAAAAAAAGAGAGATTATATCAGCTTGATGTGGAAAAATTTTGTATATCTAAAAGTCATCGACGATATTTCAATGGGTAAAAATGTATTTCGCTTTACTCGAATGTCAGATCCAACAGATATAACTCATGAAATAGGTACTTGATAACCAATAAATTAGCTATTAAGTTCCCAAGCTATGTTCGCAATTGTAGAAATATATGGAAAGCAGTATAAAGTCGCTAAAGGCGATACTCTCTTAGTAGATTCTAAGATAGATATCGAAGTAGGCAAAACTTTAAAATTTGATAATGTAATAGCAGTATCAAATAAAGATACCAGTATTTTTAACCCTAAAGAATTAGACACATATAAAGTTAGCGTCAAAGTGCTTGAGCACAAGAGGGCTAATAAAGTGACTGTCATCAAAAAGAAGAGAAGAAAAGGGTACCAAAGAAAAAATGGTCATAGACAAGATTTAACTATGCTAGAAATTCAGTCTATTACTGGATCAAAAGCAAAAAAAGCAGTAGCTAAAACTACTAAAGTAGCTGCACCAAAAAAGAAACCAGCAGCTAAGAAAAAAGTTGCTGAGAAGAAAAAATAAAAGGTAGGGACTCATGGCTCATAAAAAAGGACAAGGTAGTTCAAGAAATGGAAGAGATTCCAATGCACAAAGATTAGGTGTAAAAATGTCCGATGGACAATCAATCTTATCTGGCGGTATTATTATCAGACAAAGAGGTACTAAAGTACATCCTGGACGAAATGTTAAAAGAGGAAATGATGATACTTTGTTTGCAACCTCACCTGGCCTAGTAAAGTTTAGCAAAAAAGGTAGTACAAGCTTTGTTAGCGTCATAGAACACAATTAAAAATGGCTAGACCAAAAATAGCATTAATCGGAGGTGGTCAAGTCGGTGGTAATATTGCTCTACTCTCTGCTCAAAAAGAATTAGGCGATATTGTTATTATCGATATTCCCCAAGCTGAAAATTTTATCAAAGGAAAAGCTTTAGACATATCTCAACTTCTTCCACATGATGGCTATGATGCTAAATTAACTGGTTCATCAGATTTTGCAACAATTAAAGGTTCAGATGTTGTGGTTATTACCGCAGGATTTCCAAGACAACCAGGAATGGATCGTGAAGATTTATTAAAGAAAAATTTAGATATTATGACAAATGTTGCAGAGCAAGTAAAACTACATGCTCCTAATGCTTTTGTAATAGTCGTTTCAAATCCTTTGGATGCAATGGTATATGCTTTTTATAAAGTATCTGGTTTTGCTAAAAATAAAGTAGTTGGTATGGCTGGAGCGCTTGATAGCGCTAGGTTCAGATCGTTCATTGCAGAAGCAACCAATCTTTCTTCGCAAGATGTTACTTGTATGGTGCTTGGTGGACATGGAGATACCATGGTTCCTGTAAGTCGTTTAGCAACTGTCGGAGGTGTTCCATTGACATCATTATTAGATGCTGACACAATTAAAGCAATTGAAGATAGAACTCGCTTTGGTGGCGGAGAATTAGTTAAGCTTTTTGGTAAGGGCTCTGCATTTTATGCTCCTGCTCAATCTGCAGTAGAAATGATTGAAAGTTTTGTCAAAGATAAAAAGAGAGTAATCCCATGCGCATCATTATGTGAAGGTGAATTCAATGTAGATGGATACTTTATTGGTGTTCCAACTGTAATTGGCGCTGATGGTGTTGAAAATATTCTAACATTTGATTTAAATGATGAAGAAAAAAATGCTCTAAATAATACTCTCGTAGAAGTCAAAAAGACTGTCCAAGAAACTGGATTGTAATACATTTGAACAATATATACTTTTTACTCTTTTCATTATTAATCTCATCTAATCTTATTGCGCAATCTGGGTTTATCGTTGAAGAAACTACTGTAGCCTCTTTCAAAATGGGTTCTATGAAATCTTCTGTTCATAAATATTTTTCTGAAGATACATACTATTCAAAAATAGATTTTTCATTTAAAGGAAAAGGATTGGCGCGCCTAATGAGTAGAAATATGCAAAATGGTACTATTATTTCATTTCAAGATTCTACTATTATAAAAATAAATCATAAAAAAAATCGTTTTACTAATAAGTTATTATCAGAATTCTTAAAAGAAAAAGATCCTACCGCTGTTCCTTCTGATGAAGAAAATAATGAATCAGAGGAAGAGGAAGGGGAAGACTCTAAGCCTATAGTATCAGATACTATAGAAATAGTTAATGGTTTTGAATCATACAAAGTAACAGATGTAAGCGATGAAGATTCAAGTACCCTTCTTTGGTTTACAAGTGAGATACAAAAATCTGATATTGTAACATCTATGCAAAGCAAAATTGATGAATTTGAAAAAAATTGGATAAATTTGGATATCGATGGTGATTTATCAGAGCTAGGAATCAATGAAAATGCAGTTGTTGTTAAAGCAATTATTAGCGGTAAAGATGGAGAATTTGAATATAACTTGAAAAGATATTCAGCGATAGATTCCATTCCAGAGATCTTTCATACTCCTGAAAATTATAAGCAAGTTAAAAAACTTTAAGATTCTTCTTTTTTTAATTGCTGTAGAATATCTTGATACATTAATTCTTCTCTATTATAAGGCCTAGGCAAATCAATGGCCGTTTGAAACAGCGATAAAGCTTTATCCTTTTTATCCATCTTTTCATATGTCTTTCCCAGCCAATAGTATGTACCAATATAATTAGGTTCTAACTCTAAGCTTTTCTTAAGAAAATATTCTGCCATCTCAAAAGAACCTTTTGGGGGTTCTTCAAATATAATTTTAGCTAGTCGTCTTGAAAATGAGCTGATATCAGCAAGCCGATAATGCCATTGTCCCATTATGTTATAACAAAAAGGGTCATTGGGAATTTTCTCAATAGCCTGAAGGCAATGAAATTCAATAATTTTAGAACTTTCAATCTGCTTTCTAATACTTTGGTTTTCAACGCTCTTACCATATGAAACAGCGTACCATTTATGGACTTCTGCATTAGTAGAATCAATTGACATAGCTTCAATAATATATGATAATGCCTTATCCATATTTAATTTTTCTATTTTTTTGTCATTAGTTTCTTCGGATAAAAAATGATGTGCTGCCGATAATCGTGATAGTACATTTATATTTTTTGGGAAAGTATTATTTAATTCTTGAAGAGGAATAATAGTTTTTTGGAATGATAAATTATCTAAATCAATATCGATTTTTCTAAAATCTTGGGCACTCAAAAACCCTGATAGAGAGAAAATAATTATTACTCTAAGGATATTAATCAAAACATTAATTAGGGATAAAATCGCATAAATACTGGCTGGTGATCAGATATTCTGTCAGCCACAGTTGTAGCAGCAGTATTAGTTTCTGTTGGCAAAGCAATAACACCCATTGTTGTTGTTCCACCATATTGGAATAGAGGTTGATTAATAATTATATGATCGAAATGTGCCGCTGAATATGAACTTGTCCAGCCTTGCCATGAATATCCACTACTTGGTCCAGTAAGAATATCTTTGTCTACCATTAGAAAATTTGTTGAAGAAGAAATGTTAGGGTCAGTAAAAGGGCTAATCGTTGGATTATCCACTGATTGAGAGCCTGTATTATTAAAATCGCCTACAATAATAACATTGTCTGATGCTCTATTATTAATCACATAATCTGTTAATAGTAAGCTGGCATGATGTCTTCTGTTAGTTTCATCTGAAGGATCACTACTATCATAAGTATCATCTCCACAACATTTGTAGTGTACATCCATTACATACAAATCCATTGATTTAGTTCCATCTGTCCATGTAATATAATTTTCCATTGGTGGACGACTAGCAAATTGATATTGTGCATTATTTTCATAGTCTGAGTCTCCATCATTACTATTTGGAGTGTCTGCCCAAAGCTCATTTTTAGAATTGAAAGTAACAGTGCTATTTTTATAGACTAAAGCAAATCCTAAATTTCCAGATTCTTCATCTACTACATAGGAATAATCGTTCATTGAGTTTACCATGCTGATTAATTCAGATTCACTTGAAATTTCTTGAAATAAATATATGTCAGCATTCCATGCCTCTAAAAGACTTTTGACATAACTCTTTGTGGTGCTATGTTGTGGAAATTGTCTAATATTCCATGTTACAATCTCTATTTGACTTAATTGGTCTAGATTGGTGGCATTAGGAAAATCATAAGGGTCTGTTCCATCGCCAGGATCAGTTCCATCGCTAGGATCGGTAGGTGAAGAACTTCCGCCGCCGCCGCAAGCAATAATTGCTAGCAATAAAACGATAAATAATTTATTGATGAGTTGAGCCATAGATATAACTTACTAATAAATTTCCTACTTGTCCTAAGCTTTGTGCTGAACAATTTTCTGGGGTATCAAGCTGAGTATGCCAATAATTATAAAACATATTTGGATATTGAAAATCAATAATATCAATAGCTGGTATTTCTGCTATTTCCCATAACGGGACATGGTCATCATAAATTTCATTTTGAATTGTCTTTTTAAAAGCAGGCAATGATAAATCCTCTGCTAACCCCCAAATTTCTTTGACTTTCTCAGGAGCGATGCTATAAGAAATTCTTTCAATGGGGATAGTTAAATTTTTATCTCCGACCATATCTACTATAATTGCAAAATCTGGTTTTGTAATAGGTAAATTTTCAGCAAAAAATTTTGCTCCCAGAGCAAAAGTATCTGGTTGGCCAGAAACTCCTCCATCTTCAGCATCAAAGAAAACAAAATCAATACCAATTTCTGGATTGTTCGCTGAAACAATATTGCATAACTCCATAAGAACCGCTGTACCACTTGCTCCATCATTTGCTCCAAGAACTGGGAGGCTTTGGTTGTCTATAGATTCATCTTGATCAGAAAAAGATCTAGTATCCCAATGTGCTCCAATCAGTAAGCGATATTTTGCTTCTTGATTAAACTGAATAATAAAATTTTTACCATCTCTTTCTATGTTTGTAATGGGCTCCGTATAAACAAATTCTTGGACAGTTAGCTTACCCGATAAGTCACTTAAGAAATCTTTTAAATAATAACTAAAATCTGAGTGACCGACTGAGCCAGGATTTCTTGGACCAAATTCACATTGTTTTTCTAGATATGTAAATGCTTTATTGAAGTCAAAGTTTGGTATCTCAATAGACTTTGTAGGTTTAGTATCACAGCTAATTACAAATAAAACTAAAGCTAAAAATAATATTCTTTTCATCTTATCCTCTAATTGCAACATTTAGATTTATTCCAAAATCACGATCAATTCTACGACCTGTTAATCTAGTATCATTTTCACGATATTCATAAAATAAGCTCCCTGTGACATCATCAGTTAACGTATAAGTAAGTCGCAATACACTCTTGCGTGAATTAGTAAAGTTTTGCTCAGCAAAATTGATTTTATCTTTAGATCCTTCTTCTTTTTTCTGACTGATATCAAAATTTAAAGTGATATTCATATTATTCTTTAGATATATATTTTTTTCAGTAAATGGTAGGGAAAATCTAATTCCTTTAGAAAAATTATAGGTTATACTAGCTAAAATACTATTGTCAGAAACGTAAGTTAGTCCATTTGCTACTTCATCTAAAGTATGAGTAATGTTTGTTCTAATATTTGTCGATATACCATTCTTAAAAGAACTGGTAATACCTAACAACGGAGTAAAGCTACGAGAAGTTCGTGAAAATTGTCTATTGTCATCATTGTTATTAGCAAATGATGATATACTAAATAGATCAATTGCACCAACACTATCATCATTAAATTTCCAAGATAGAGTTTCTTTTCCGCTAAATGCATGCTCGATAGATACTGAGTTTACATAAGGTGAAAGAAATTTAATTTTTTCTAATCCCCCTATACGTAAAGACCAATTAGAAAAAGGTATTCCATTAGAGAGATGTTTTCCATAGGCAAGATAATCTCTATTAATAGATCTAGTATCAATATTATATCCATTAATATTTGACGATATACTTTCAGAGAATGAGATACTTAAAGATGTTGTTGGATTAAAACGAATACCAGTTCTAATTGATAAAGATTTTTTAATATCTTCTGCTCCCGTATTTAATCCCACCTCTGGTGCATTTTCTAATCCATGACTATCACTAAATCCAAATCTATAGCTCAAAGGAACATCGCCTTTAACACCATTTGCAGTTCTATTGGTAGTTGTATTAATAGCAATACTTAAAGGTTCTACTTTTTTGGACATCTGATAGATTCTTTCCATTACAAAGCTATTTTCAATTTTTCTTTTTTCTCTTTTCTTATCTTCTTCATCTATTGAAAGATCTCTATTGTCTTCTATATCTTCTGCTTCAATATCTGAGCCTCTTGATAATCCTGCTGCAGATCTAGATCTAGTAGTTGGAGTAATTGCCTTTCTCTTAGATGCAGGAGTATAAAATGTCTCAATAATATCAGTCCCAGATAGTGCAAAATTAATTCCAATATTCTTTACTGCAACAAGATTTGCTCCATCAATTACAGTAGATAATGGCTTGTTCCATGAATAGTTAGTGTTGTAAGAAAAATTTGGTTTAATCCAACTCAACCATTGCGGATTAAAAGTAGAGCCTAAAGATTCTGTGCTACTTGTGACCTTTCCTATTTTTAAGTTTTCAAGCAGCTTGTCTCTATATTCTGACATATCACTTTTAATATTCTTATTATAAGTAAACTGCGTATTATCAAAAACTTTATAATTGATACTAAGCTTTCTATCTAATCCTAAATTAAAATCATCAATCAAATCAGTGCTAGACCTTGATTCTCTTTCAGTCAAATTCCGATTTATTCTAAACCCTGTAACAAAAGATGTTGGTGTATAGAAAAATTTAGTTTCGCTAATTTTTTCACCAACTAATGGCACTTTGGACATCCATTTGAATGCTTCAATATAATTATCACTAGGGAATCTTAGGTTATAATCAAGATTAGTAGTTAATCGTTTTGTATCTACTGATTTCATAATTTCGTCAGATCTATTTTGATCTGACATATTAAATGATGCACTAAGATTATCGATTGTATACTTAACAAAAGGATTCTCTGATTTAATTTGTTTTGAAACTTTACCACTAAAACTAACTGTAGATGACTTTACCAATATAGAATCTGGCGTAGCCCCATTAGTTCTAATATCAGTTCCTGGGAAAAATTTTGGTGCATTATTTTGCATGTTATATGTCATATTTATTGGAAATGAAATCCCAAATTTCTGGGGAAACAAGTTCCCAAATTGCATATTATTAGTAAATATTAAATTTTCAGTAGTAGTATTTGTTCCAATTCTTTCTTGTAGGATATGAAAGTCGGCATCTTTTTTGCTATATGAGATAGAGCTCTTATTGAAATCAGATAAATTAAATTCAGATTTCAACCTTACAGCAGTTCCTTGTTCTTTTTTTACTCCACTCAAACGCAATTCATCTAACCAAATCTCACCTGTAATTGGATGACTTGTGTTGTTTTCAACTCCAACAATAAAATATTGCAATCTAGAAAGTGAGGGATTACCTACAATTTCAATCTTTTTATATTCTTCATTATTGTCATCGATAAATTGATATCGTTTATATTCTAAGGAATCAATAAATGTATCATTAGCATTAATTTTTTCAATAGAACTTTCATCCATATTCTTTAAACCGGTCAACCAGTTAAGGTCAAGATTGATTGCATTTCTTTCTTGGTCTTCATCCCAGCTATCATATACGGGTTTAGTTAATTTATAATATTCATCTCCAGTCCCAAATTGTATAAAAAACCTTAAATCAGTATTATTTTCTGATGCATCTGGACTGTCCCCATAAACAAACATTTTCATTTGATCGTACATCAAAAAACTTTGTCCTTTTTGAGATGTCATAGATGATAAAATTTTCTTTGCTGCTCCTTTAAAATCTGGATTTAGATTATCAAACTTTAGAACTAAAGACTGCTCTTTAGATCGTATTTTATTGATTTGATCATACTCTCCAAAAACACCTTTCGGTGGTATGTAATCAGGATTATCTTCATCATTTACTACGGTCACTAAAAATGTGCTATCTTGAACTGCATATTCTTCTTGATCAACAAATGATGTCCCCATCTCTTCCCATGCATTTCCTACAAGCTCCATTTTAGCAATTTCTAACTGCGATGGCTTATCAATACCAGACACTACAAGTCTCACATATTTAATTTCACTTAGCGTAATATCTTTGATTTGAGAAAAATGACTCAAAGGAATTCTTATCAATTTCCAACCTGTCTCTACTCCATTAACAATAGTAGAACCAGCAACATATGTATTATCATCTAAAGAAATAGTTTTAGTAAAATAATCATTAGATCTGTCTAAAAATCCTGATTGATCTAAGTCTTCACTATCAGGATATTTACCTCCTGCTTGAATTCTATCTCCAGTACCATTCCCCTCTGTACCGTTTACTTTTGTATAATCTGAACTTCCTTCAGTATAATCCCAATTATCATCATTTGGGTCATTCACATTCACATCAGAAGAAGCATTGATAATAGCTATTTCTCCATTAGATAGATAATCTTGGTAGCTTAATCCTTCTTCTGTACTTAAGCAGTTTCCCCAACCATCTTCAAAACTATCAAAACAACCATCAAGACCCGTGTCTTCAGCGTCTTCTAAAAATCCATTACCAAGAGCTAACCCCGCATCTGGAATATCTTCGTTATTCAGAGAACCATCACCATTATAATCTTCGCTAATCTTACCTAAGTCTACTGTTAAATGTCCTTCATCTCCACGCAACCAAATTTCAAAGAATCTACTTCTTGTCTGGTCATAGTCTCCTATAAACATTGGAGTGACAACACCAGCCCATACTGAATCTGGGTCTACGCTTTCTTGATATTCTTTTGGTTCAAAGTCTAATACTAAAATATCTGTGGTAAGATTCTGGGCTCTTTGTGATGTAGATATATTAGGCCAAATAGTATTTGTTAATACTTGAGAGTACGGGTTGTACCAATGCATTCTCGCTCGATTTCTTTGATCAAAAGGCTGATCAGTGTCAAGATTCAATGGAGCAGAAGAAATATTCCAGAATCTTCGCAATATTGATGGACTAGTAACTCGTTTTGATCCTTCAAAATCATCGATATATGCTACCCCATCACTGTCACCTGTAGCGGCATTAGATATAGAGTTAGGATTGGGTAATACTTGTGCTATTTCTCCTTCAAAAGTAAATCTGGATAATTTTTCAGCATTGAACATATCAAGCTTATTTAATGATGCAGATAAATTATCTAAATCTTTTTCATAACGCCCATTAATATCCCAAATAAAATTTTGAACTGGCTCAAAACCTACTTCGACCTTTTTATTTACTATATCTTGATTATAATAAAGGGCTGTCATACCTAAAAATGAATTTTCATCAAAATCTATCTGTGCACGCGAACCAACCATTACTTTTCTATCAAAGGTTACCAGGTCATGCTTATCATATACAATTTCTAAATCACTATTGGGATCAATATTTTCAGTAAGCATTATCGTTCCAGAAAAATAATCAATCTGATAATCTTGACCTCTTTCTAGTTTTTGACCATTAGAATAAATTTCTTCACTACCCTCAACCAATGTAAAGCCTAGATTAATTGTAGATTTTGGATTTATATAGCCTGCAGCAATGGTAAAACGAGAATCGCCTGTATATTCTGTTCGATTAGTACTGGTATACATTTTCCCCTGTTGCAATAAAGGGTCCAACGTATTGCTATCATTCCCACCCTCTATACTATTGCTTGATACAAAAGGTAGTAAGGCCGGCAAATGGACTTCTCCTGCCTTTAGATTAACAATATTTGGATTATTAAAATCAATAACTTCATCCGGCGAAGCTGCTCCAGCTTGATTAAGATTATCTAAACCAAATAAATTTAAAAAGGTAGCGCCAGCACTTGTTCTGTCACTAACAGGAGTAGAAAAATTATCTAAAATTTTAACCTCTAAACTAGACTGATCAATATTAGTCGCTCCAAGAGAATATACATTTTTAAACATAAGGTCCCATGTTGGATGATTAGGGTGTGATGATTGAGCTTTTAACATTTTTAATACTAAAACCGTACTTCCATCATCTCCAATATTAGCTCCAACCTTTAGAACGATTGCTCCCGTTGTTCTATCTGCTAGCTCAAAATGTGCTCCTATAATTTCATTCTGAAGAGTATTCTGCATCCTTATAAAACCCAAGTCTTCATTGACTGCATAATCGGAACCTCGTTCTAGCTTAATAAATGCTCCTTCCTTGCTACTGTCATTGTAAAAGGTTATATCGTTTGGATCAATATATGCCGTACCAGGATCTGCTTGTGGGTTATTAGAAGAATCAATTTTATAGAGTTCGAAATTTTTAATTACCAGATTACCAATATTGTGTAACCCATTATTTAAAGGATAATAAGAGGGGATGTTTACTTGAAAACCGCTATCTGGTATAATATCAGAAGAGCCATTTCTAAACCATTCATGAATAAAGAAATATAAGTTTTTACGATAATCATAATCCTGTATTTGATTAGTTTTTACCTCAGAAGTACCTTTATATTTTTCAGATTGTTTTTTAGTTCTTTCTACCGATGCAATGCTTGTGATATTAAGTGGACCTAATTTTGTGAGAGCTTTAATTCCAAATAAGCCCTTATTCTGACCTGAGAATGTTACAAACTCAGTTGAGGGTAGCGTCAATGCAATATTTCCTATCTCAAGTTTTTGTAAAATATCATCTTCATCACCAGCATAATCAACGCGAATAGTATTTTCCCAATCAAAATCTCTTTCTGAATTCTGATCTAATGATACAGTAATTCTTTCACCAACCTTACCTTGAACATTTAATTGCTGTTTTTGATCAAATTTAAAATTAGTTTTTTCTTGTTCCTTATAAGAAGATCTTACGAGCTCTTGATCTTGATTTACCAATTTACCGGATAGGTTAATATTACCTTGAATTCTTAAGGAAGCTCTTCCAAGTGCTCCTAAATCAAAATCAGCTACCTCTAAATATCTACCCTTATTGCTAGCAATCGTTGTATCTGAAGCTGATAAAATAAATGGTTCACTAAAGTTATATCTTTGGTTCTTCATGTATAAATCTTTTAAATACTCATCTAAAGAAGAAATATAGGGAATCAGGTGTTGATGATCCAAGGTAGATTGGCTAATTGATATCATGCTAGAATCAATATCTAGTTTCACATTGTACTTATTCAAAGATTGAACATTTTTAAAAATTCCGATAGGGTAGTTAGAAAAATCATTTAAGCAAAAATTGACTGATTCTTTTTTAAAAAATGGATTAGTAACAATATTACTATTATTAGGACTTTCAACTCCCAGGATTGGAGATGACAATAAAACAAGGGCAAATAGATAAATTTTATACATACATCAGTTTTTTTATTTTATCTGCAAATTTATGAATTGCAAGCGCACGATGACTTATTTCATTTTTTTCTTTTAAACTCATATTTCCTAAAGATATTTTTTGTTTTGACGCATAAAAAATAGGATCATAACCAAAGCCTAAGCTTCCTTGTCGCTCTTCTAGTATCTTACCTTCTAAACATCCTTCTACAAAAAAATCGTTCTCTCCATCAACATATGTAACGACCGTTTTAAATCTAGCAGTTCTTTCATTAAAAGGAATACCTTTCATATTTTCTAAAAGCTTATTCATATTATCTTCATACGTAGCATTTTTACCTGCATATCTAGCAGTATAAATTCCAGGATCTCCCATTAGACAATCAACCTCTAATACGGTATCATCTGCCATAGATGGAAGTTTAGTATGATTAAATGTCACCCTTGATTTAATAAACGAGTTTTCAACAATAGAAGTTCCGTCTTCTTTTATGTCTCCGATTTCGGGAAAATCACTCAATGAATAAATCTTATCAAAAAAAGGTTGAATTGTTGTAATAATTTCAGATATTTTGTGTTCATTGGAAGAAGCGATAATAATATTTTTCATTTCTGAAACTAATAAATATTTATGTGTTTTTTAAATAACTTATAATGTGTAGTTTTTTTAAAATTTTTACAAGGCTCGATAGCTCAGTTGGTAGAGCAGAGGATTGAAAATCCTTGTGTCGGGGGTTCAATTCCCTCTCGAGCCACTTTCCAAAGGGGATATTAAATGAATTTTATACAAGTCATATTATTAACCGGACTAATGCTATTTTTAGTATTTATTCTATCATTTTTAAGAAAACCTAAAGTATACACTTTCAAAAAAGAACAGTTTGTTTCAAGCGATATGGATACTGTTTTTGATTTTTTTTCTAGACCAGAAAATCTTGAAAAAATTACTCCTCCTGCTATGGGTTTTCATATTATGACACCCAAACCTATAGAAATGAGAGAGGGAGCAATTATTGATTATACTGTGAATATTATGGGTATACCAGCAAGATGGAGAACAATGATTACTGGTTATAAAAAAAATCAATTCTTTATAGATGAACAATTAAAAGGGCCTTATAGCTATTGGCATCATAAACATTCATTTAAAACTGTCGAAGGTGGAGTGAATATTGTAGACGAAATCACTTACGCTTTACCCTTAGAAGCGTTTAGAACTATTGTGCATCCTTTGTTTATCAAACCTCAATTAAGAAAAATCTTTAGCTTTAGATTTCAGATTATTCAAGATAAATTTAATGATAAAAAATAATGTTACTTTTATGACTTTTGATGGTCATATTTTAGTTAACAACAAATAATAGAGGATCCATGATTAAATATATACTATCTCATACAAATGTCGCCATTAACTACTTTGGCTTCTCAATAGTATGGATTTGTTGTGTCTATAGTGGCGCTCAAGGCGTAACTGCACTTGCATTGATACCTACTATTATATTTCTATATTTACATTTTATGATTGTTGCTCACCATCTAAAAGAAGAGGTTCAACTAATTCTTATAGCAATTTTAATGGGCGTAGTCGTTGATTCAAGTTTCTCTGCTTTTGGGATTGTTGCCTATAATGGTAGTATAGACTCTGCCCCTCATTTGGCTCCAACATGGATACTATGTATGTGGGCAGGATTTGCAGCGCAAATTAATCATGCAATGAATCGCTTAAGAGGCAAATATATGCTAATTGGGTTTTATGGCTTATTAGCTCCTCTAGCTTATATGGGTGGTGAAAAAATTAACGCTGCTTTCATTACTGATGGAAATATAAACTATGCAATCATTAGTATCAGTTGGGCTATAAGTCTTATTGTATTATTTAAAATATCTGAATATTTAATGGCTAAATAACTGTGAAAAATTATCTTCTTCATATATTATTATTTTTCGTACTCATTAGTTGTGCTAGCAAGAAAGCAATAGACCCTCAAGATATAGAAATTGATGATATTCCAGAGAATTGGGCGAACGAAACTCCTATCACAATTAATATTTCAGATATATGGTGGAATGAATTTCAAGATGAAAAACTAAATCAATTTTTATCTCAATTTCTCAATGAAAATATTAATCTAGAGCAAGCTATGCTCAATACCAGAATTGCAAAACAAGCATCGGTTATATCCACTTCTAATCTTTTCCCTTCTATCGGGATAAGTGCTTCAGCGGGAGAATCTGAACAAAATTCAGCAGGACTCCCTTCAATATTTACCGAATTATTCGGAGGAGAGAGTGGTGAAATAACAACCTTTAATCAAGAAAATTATAGTCTATCATTAAACACTCAGTGGGAAATTGATTTGTGGGGGAAAATGAGACAAGGAAGGCTTGCAGGTAAGCAACAATATTTATCTGCAAAATATAATTATACGTATTATCAATTGTCTCTTACATCTGAAGCAACAAAGCTTTATTTCTCAATTATTGAATCCAAACAATTGGTAAAAAATGCTGCACAAAAATATAATAACGCCAAAATTATCTTTGATTTATATACGAGTCGTTATAATAAAGGAATTATTTCATTAAAAGCGCTACAACAATCAGAACTAGTGTTTAATATAGCTAAAAGTGATTTAGAGAATAAGAAAAGTATCTCTTCGTCGCTTGTTCGTGAAGGAAAAGTACTAATAAAAGAATACCCAAATTTAACACTAGATACGGCTACAGAATTTCCAAAGTCTATTCCTAATATACCGACTGTATTACCAGCAGATATTGTAAAAAGGCGTCCTGATTTGATTGCGTCTCAATATAATTTATTAGCATCAAAAGCACTTGATAGGCAAGCTATGCGATCTCTATATCCCTCATTTAGTTTAGTGGGATCTACGGGAACGTCAAGCAATATTCAAGACTTACTCAATGACGATTTTAGCGTTTGGAGTAATGGAATTAATTTGCTTGCTCCCGTATTCAATGCAGGAAAATTAATAGCAAATAAAAAAATTGCTAAAACTAATAAAGAAATTGCTATGCTTGAATTTATTAACAACTTACTTAAAGCCTACAAAGAGGTAGAATCAGGTTTAGAATTTGATCAAAGTGCGCAATTATCATTACAGCTTTTAAAAGAAAATATTGTACTATCTAAATCTATCTATGATACGACTTTTGAAGAATTTGCTAGAGGAGTAGGAACTATAGAAGAGGTATTAAATGCAAATAATGCACTATTTGATAATAAGAATATGTTAGCTAGCGTAGAAAGAATTCGGATTGAACGAAGAATAAACTTAATATTAGCACTTGGAGGAGGGTTCGCTTACAAACAATGATTAAATATTTAAAACCATTACTAATTATAGCTATTTCCACGGTTATTGCATCTGTGCTATACATGTTAGGCCAGATATCTGCTGAACCTATACAAGAAGAAGCCCCTATGGATGTAAATGTTCAAATTTTAACACCTATTGATTATCAAATAAAAATAAAATCAACTGGAACAACAACCCCTATTACTCAGACGGTCTTAACATCTGAAGTAGGCGGAGAAGTTATTTATCGTTCTAAAAAATTCTCTGAAGGGTCTTCCGTTATTAGTGGGGAGATTTTAGCTAAAATTGATGATACCGATTTACAGCTGCAGTATAAGAATGCCCTGCTTCAGTTAGCAAGTGCTGAAGTTCAATTTGCAGTTCAACAAGCAGAAGCAGAGATTGCTCAAGAAGCTTGGGAACAAGTTGGCAAAGGTACTGCAAAAGATCTAACAGCTAAAAAACCTCAGCTAAAGCAAGCAAAAGCTGCATTAGAAGTTGCAAAAGCTCAAGTGCAATCAGCAGAAAAAAAACTAAATAAAACAGAGATTACTGCGCCATATACAGGACGTATTCAAAATATCAATATTGATTTAGGCTCCACTATTATTCCTGGCCAACCAGTAGGGTCTATGTATACTTCAAATGAAATTGAAGTTACCCTTTCTGTCAAAGATAGTGATTTACAATTTTTAGATATCCCAATGGATGGTAGAAAATTAAACCCTGATCAAAAGTCTATCGTAATTATTAAATCTGTTTATAGAGGTGAAATGCAAGAGTGGGCTGGGAATCTAGAACGTGTTGATGGTGTTATTGATCCAATGACTCGAATGATTAAGTTAATCGCAAATTTCAAAAATAATTTTATTGAAGAGACAAAGCCTATCTTACCAATTGGTTTATTTGTAGAAGCCGAAATCAATGGAAAGCAGTTAGAAGACATTTTTATGATACCAAATACTGCATTAACTCCTAATGATGAACTCTTGGTTTTAAATCAAGATGATGCTCTAGAAATAAGAAAAGTAAAAGTCATTACTAGAATGAAAAATTATATTTTAGTAAAAGAAGGGATGAAAGCGGGTGAAAGAGTGGTTGTATCCAAACTTAGTATTGTAACTAATGGAATGCTAGTCAACCCAAGATATCAATAATGAGAGGTATTGTTACTTGGTTCGTTAAGAATAGTGTCCCTGCGAACCTATTGATGTTTTTTTTAATTTTTGGTGGATTCTTTGTATCGTATCCAACAATGAAATCTGAATTTTTTCCGATACCAGATCTTGCAACTATTACAATCTCTGTTCCTTATCCTGGAGCATCTGCAAAAGAAGTAGAGTCTTCAATTTCTTCAAAAATAGAAGATAGGCTTCAAGGAATTTCTAATATTAAAAAATTAAAATCATACTCACTGGAGGGTGCTGGATTAATTACTGTACAAGTTTATAATAGCGATGAGATTGATACTACTTTAGATGATATCAACACAATCATGGATGGTATAAGTACCTTCCCACAAAATAGTGAGGCTCCCGTTGTTAGTAAGTTGGAAAAGAGCGAGAAAGTGTTAGATGTTATTGTGTATGGAGATGTCGATGAACGGGTCCTATTAAATATTACCAAAGAAGTGAATAAGGAAATGAAAGAGCTCAGCGAAGTTTCATTTACAGAAATAAACGGAGACAGAGATAAAGAAATTACTATAGAGGTGTCTGAAAAAAATCTTGAAAAGTATAACTTAAGTTTTGATCAAATATCTATTGCAATTAATGCAGGTTCAATCGACTTACCGGGAGGATTACTATCAAGCAAAAGTGGCGACCTATTAATTAGAACAGTTGGACAGTCCTATAATGCTATTGAGTATGAAAATATTGTTATTAAAGGTCAGCCAGATGGAAGTCAATTACTTCTCAAGGACATAGCAACTATTACCGATGGATTTATTGATGTAGAAAGCTATTATCGATGGGATGGTATTCCAGCAATGTTTATTAGTGCAAATTTAGTTGGTGACCAAGACGTGCTCGTGGCTGCTGATCAATTAAGAAAGTATGTTAAGAGTAAGCAGTCAGATATGCCCCCAAATGTGAGTATTGATTATTGGTATGATCAAGCCCGATATCTCCAAGATCGTATTAATCTCCTGTATAGAAATTTTGCTATTGGAATGGTTTTAGTATTACTTCTTTTAACAATGTTTTTAAGACCATCTGTAGCATTCTGGGTATCAATGGGTATTCCAATCTCTTTTGGAGGTGCTTTAATTATTCTGCCGCAAATCGGTGTTACTGTGAATATTTTATCGGCATTTATGTTTATTGTAGTATTGGGAATTGTTGTTGATGATGCCATTATTGTAGGAGAAAATGTTTTTAGAAGGCGCGTAAACCTCAAAGAAAATAATATGGACTCAACCATTAAAGGTACCATGGAAGTATTAATTCCTGTCTTTTTTGGAGTATTAACGACTATTGTTGTATTTGCACCCATGCTTAATCTAGCCGGACAAACAGGTGCTATCTGGAAAACATTTCCATTAACCGCTATTCCAATTTTAGTATTTTCATTGATCGAGTCGACGACAATTTTACCAGCCCACTTATACCGTGCTGGTGAATGGTTCCAAACCAGTTTTGTAGGTTTTGGTAAAAGATTAAAGGCGGTAAGAAATTATTGTTCAGAAAAACTTTATAGGTTTGTAGATAATTTCTGGATGCCTCTAGTTAAAAAATCTATTACTAATCGATATGTCACTATTTCAGCATTTATAGGAATGATGATTATGACCGTATCTTTGCTTGCTGGAGGATTAGTAAAATGGCAGTTTTTTCCTGTTCTAGAATCTGAAGAAGTTGGAATTGTATTTGAATTACCAGAAGGCTCTCCAATAGAGAAAACCCAAGCTATTACTCAAATTATTGAAAGTGAAGCTCTAAAACTTAAACAAGAGTTGAACACAACTGAGCCAGAAATAATTATTTCTCATGTATTAACAACTGTTGGACAGCACTATTTTGCAAATTCAGAATCTGAGAGTAGTCCTAGTGGAGGCGCTATTACATCTGCATCAACACCACACCTAGGAGAGGTTGTTATTGTGCTAACTCCTGCAGATAGTAGATGGGGATTAACAGGTGCATACGATATTATCGATGAGATGCGTTCACGTATTGGAACTATACCAGGTTTAGAGCGATTAAATTATAGTGCTAATGTTTTTACTGCTGGTAAATCAATTCACTTTGAATTTTCAGGAGATAGTTTTGAAAAATTAAATCAAGTAGTAGCTGATACAAGAGTACTACTTTCTGGCTTTTCAGGTATCTATGATTTAGCAGATACTGACACCAAAGGTAAAAATGAATTACAAATTGAGTTGTTACCGTCTGCTGAAGTTTATGGCATTACTACGATGGATATTGCACGTCAAGTAAGACAAGCATTCTTTGGTGAAGAGGTGCAGCGCATTCAAAGAGAAGATGATGATATTAAGGTTATGTTGAAGCTCCCAAAAGACGAGCGTGACAATCTAATAACTTTAGAAAATATGAGAATACGTACCCCTCAAGGGATTAAGGTTCCACTCTATGCTGTTGCTAACATTAAAGAAGTTGAAGGAAAATCAGCGATTGTTCGTGTTGATGGAAAGCGCGTTATTGAAGTAACATCCGATGTTGATGTTTCTAAAAATACTTCTTCTATGATCTTGCAAACAATTGTATGGCCCGGAGGTCCATTTGAAGGAGAACCAATGGGGAAACTCAAAAAGGTTATGGATAAAACTCCTGGAGTAGATTTCGCATTAGCGGGAGAGCCAGCTGAACAAAGCGAACAGCTAGATGATATATTATTAAAATTTAGTTTAGCAATTTTTGTTATTTATGTACTGCTTGCGATTCCACTTAAATCATACTTTAAGCCATTGATTGTATTATCAGCAATTCCATTTGGAGTGGTAGGAGCAATCCTTGGACATTTATTGTTTAATCAGCCTATGTCAGTACTATCTCTTCTTGGTGTTATCGCATTATCTGGTGTTGTAGTAAACGACAGTCTTCTCTTGGTTGTATTTGTAAATAGAGCCAAAGAGAAAGGGGTAGAAACTAGAAAAGCTGTGCTAGATGCAGTTCGTACAAGATTCAGACCAGTAGTATTAACCTCAATGACAACATTCTTAGGTATTGTACCATTACTATTGAATCAAAGCACGCAGGTTCTATTCCTAAAGCCTATGGCAATATCTCTAGGAGTTGGAATTTTATTTGCAACTAGTATTATATTGTTACTTGTGCCAGTTGCGTATGTAATTATTGATGACTTTATTATGTTTTTAGAAAGACTGTCTAAGAAAGCTAATTAAAAACTATGCTTCAAATTGTGAGTAGCTAGGATAAACAGATCTAGCAGGGTCTTCATAATCAATCTTGATAATTGCTTTCTTTAATATTCTTTTTAATACAATTAAACGATCGTTCTCAGATTGACTTTTCAATAGAATTTTTTTTGCTCTTTTATCAATATCTAACATAGAGGCAATTTCAAAAGAACTTTTTGGCATATCAATCTGTGGAATTTTAGAAGATGCTCCTAGTTTCAATAATACCTCATACAAGAAAACATTGGCTTCTTGTAATAAATCTTGATCAATAGTATCGTCGATATCATTCCATGTTTTAACATATGCCTGCTTATAATTTTCTGAAGTATTATAACTCTTAACAATAAATCTCTCTACCCCAGATACCAAGATATCATATTCTCTACTTTCATTTTCTCCGCCAACTAATTGCTCTATAGATGCCGTACATCCAATTACTAGAGAATCATTATTTTTTGAATTTATAATACCAAAATTTTTATTGTTCTTTAGGCAATCCTCAATCATCTTTTTGTATTTTTCTTCAAAAATATGTAAGGGCAGTTTTTCGCCAGGAAGCAGGACTAAAGGTAGTGGGAAAATTGGAATTTTATCGTTCATACTACTATCAAAATACATATAGTTTGATTAATATTCACTAGCAATCTTATGAAAAAAGATATTATAGATCATTTAGCAATTTGTACTGATGATATCGCTAAATCAGTAACGTGGTATACAGATAATTTTAGCTGTGATATCCTTTATCAGGATAAATCTTGGGCAATGCTTGAGTTTGAAAATGTCAAGCTAGCACTCGTCTTACCAGACCAACATCCTTTCCATTTCGCAATCCTAAAAGACGATGTTGAAAGCTATGGAGAACCTGTCACGCATCGCGATGGATCGGTTTCTGTTTATATCAAAGATCGCTCAGGAAATAATATCGAAATCTTGAGATACTAATCGTTTGCTACTAGATTTATTCTGTCATAAAATTGGCCAGCCTACTAGCTAGGTTTAACAAAAAATAATATATGGAATAGCTAAATAAGCTCTTTCCAAAGGTTAAATAAGGGGACACTATGTTTAAAAAAATATTTACAATTACATCAATCTTACTGTTAATTGGATGTGGTGGTGGATCTACTGCTGAAGCAACAATAGTAAATATCGGTTCATTGGGCGCTGAAATGAAATATGATGTAGAAGAATTCACTGTTAAAGCTGGATCAAAAGTTACTATAGTGATGAAAAATAATACTCCATCTGATTTTATGGGAGCAATGCAGCACAATATTGTTATTTTCAAAAATGAATCGGATGCTGCCTCAATTATTGAATATGCTGAAGACTATGGTGGTGGTAGTCCAATGACTAACGACAATAGAATCTTAGCGATGACTTCACTAGCAGATAAACAACAAGAGACATCTGTAGAGTTCACAGCACCAAGTAAACCAGGTAGATATTTATATGTTTGTACTTATATCGCACATGCAGGTTCTATGCGTGGCTATATGATTGTTGAATAATTAAAGAATCTCATTACTAAAACCCTCACTTTTATTAGTGGGGGTTTTATCGAATTGACGTATAAAAAAAATATCCATATATTCATACCATAATTTATTGAGAATTAATCTCAATTGAAAAATTGAAGGAAAATATATCATGGCAGAACTACTTATAACATTTAGAGAAACTCTCGAAGCTGCATTAATTGTTGGTATCTTATATACATTTATATCTAAGACTGGGAAAATGCATCTTAAAGCAAGTATTCAGGGAGGAGTAATTGCAGCACTAGCAGCTAGTGTAGTTTTTGCAATTATATTTCAATTAATACTGGGCGGATTCTCCGGAAGAGCAGAAGAAATTTTTGAAGGTACAGTAATGATCTTAGCAGCTATATTGTTATCAACAATGATTATATGGATGGCAAGAAATAAAAATATATCTGAAAATTTAGAGAATCAAGCATCAGCAGTAATGGATAGCAACAAAAACGTTGCTCAAGGACTATTTGCACTTGCATTCTTATCTGTATTCAGAGAAGGAATAGAAACAGTATTATTCTTATATGGTATATATATTAAAGATGGAGGCCTTTCTTTTGCTACATCATTAACTGGAGTAGCGATTGCTATTGCTCTTGGCTATGCGATATTCATTCAAGGGAAAAAAGTTCCATTAAAAACATTTTTTAATGTTACGTCTATTCTATTAATCTTTGTTGCAGCAGGCTTAGTAGCTTATGGAATTCATGAATTTGAAGAAGCTGGTTTAATTTATTATCCCGGTCCTATCTGGGATGTGAATCCCGCACTTAATCCCGATGGTAGCTATCCTTTATTCCACGAAAAAGGTGGTATTGGTGTCTTTGCTAAAGGATTATTTGGTTGGAATGGAAATCCTAGTGCTATTGAAGTAATGGCTTATTTCTTAACACTAGTGGGTGTATCGTATATGTGGTCAGCAGCGTCAGCAAAACAAGTGGTTATTGGGAAAGATACTGTATCAGCAATAGAAGATAAATGTCCAACTTGTTTTGAAGAGGTGGATATAAAATCAACTAATTCATGTGGAAATTGTAATACTGAATTATAGATTTAAGCGATAGAGTCTTTTAATTCTGATAAAATCATTGCAGTTGCACCCCAAGAGGTACAGCTGTCAAACTCAAAACTAGGAACTGCTATATTTATACCTTTTATTTTAACATCTTTTGTAGATAAGGTATTGTTGTCTTGCAATTCATCAAGGTTAATATCATGTATTGACTCTACCTCATCTTCATTAATTATTGTACTTGGCCTCTTACTAGAATACCAAACATATGGATGAATTAAGAACCCAGAAACTGGAGCGTATAGCGGTGTTAGTTTTCCAATCAGCTCTAGATCGATATTTATTCCAATCTCTTCACGACTTTCGCGCAAAGAAGTTTCTTTAAATGATTCCTTCCCATCTTTTGCGCCACCAGGAAAAGAAATTTCTCCTTTGTGATGATCTACATTTGATGTTCTTCGTGTTAAAAAAAATTTTAACTGATTCTCTTGTTCAAATAATATAATAGCTACTGCTGCTAATTTTGCATTTGATGGCGGATAAAAAGCCAATCTTGTAACGGTATTAATAGACATAACTGCCATTTTTTTCTGACTTTCCCAGCCAGGCAATGTTTCAGTAAGTCTTTTCTTTATTAATTTAATTTTTTTATTTAGTTTCAAATCCATGAAATATAAGCACATAATTTGGGATTGGAATGGAACTTTATTGAATGATACTTCCCTATGTACACAGATTTTAAATGAGTCTTTAAGGAGGCGTGATATCCCTGAAATAACTGTTCAACAGTATAAACAAAAATTTCTTTTCCCAATTAAAACATTTTATGAATCAATAGGATTTGATTTTGATAAAGAGCCTTTTGAAAATTCTAATAATGAATTTAATGCGGGTTTTGTAGATCAATTCAAATCGCTAGCCCTACAGCCATTTGCAAAAGATACTATTATTAAATTTTCTGACAAAAAAATTACACAAACTATTCTTTCTGCTAGTCGTCAAGATAGATTAAAAGAGCAGGTCAATTTTTTTGATATAACACAATATTTACAACATGTTGTCGGTACAAATAATTTATATGCTCATGGAAAAGAATATGAAGGAGAAGAGCTACTTTTAACTTTAGATATCCCAGCAGAAGAAACGATTATTATAGGAGATACCTTATTAGACTCTAGTGTTGCTAAATACCTAAAAATTGATTGTGCTTTAGTGTCAAATGGACACAATGATATAAAAAGATTAAAGGAAACTGGAGCATTTACTTTCTCAGATATTAAAGAATTTTATAATTGGATTATAACAACCTAGGTTGTTAATCCTCCATCTACTACAAACATTGATCCTGTAATAAAATCTGATGCATCTGAAGCTAGATATAGAGCCATGCCTGATATATCCTCAGGCTCTCCCATTCTACCTTGTGGAATTGATTTAATAATTTCATTATAAACTGACTCATCCTCCCATAACGCTTTGCTAAAATCAGTTTTAATTAATCCTGGAGCTAAAGTATTAACTTGAATATTTGATGCTGCCATCTCTTTCGCTAGCACCTTGGTTAACATCACAACCGCAGCTTTACTAATATTATATACTCCTAAACCGTCTAGTGGAGTTTTTGCTGCAATAGATGCAATATTAATAATTTTACCATACTGATTAATCTCCATAGAATTACTACACGCCTTTACAAAATTAAAGTATCCTTTTACGTTTATATCCCAGATTTTTTCCCAATGACTATCTTCTGATTTGAGAATAGGGCCATAGTATGGATTTGCTGCTGCATTATTAACTAGAATGTCGACTTTACCAAATTGATTAACAGTTTGATCAACAACATTTTTAATTGATTCAATATCGCCCGTATTACATTCAATCCCGATAATATTTAATCCAGACGCCTTAGCTGCTGCCACTGCGCTATCTAGATTATCTTTTTTACGACTACAAATCACAACATTTGCACTTGCTTCTGCATACTTAAATGCAATTGCCTTACCAATACCCTTCGAACCGCCAGAAACAATCGCTGTTTTACCTTTTAGATTAAACATTTATTTTTTCTTTCTTCGTTCTGCCATGGCTTTCCACATTGAATCTGGCAATTTAGTTAAATCACTAAATTCAGCTGCTCCAGCAATCCATTCACCTCCATCGATAGTAACTACTTCACCATTTATATAGGCAGAACCATCGCTCATAAGATATGATGCAAGATTTTCAAGTTCATGACGCTCACCAAATCTTTTCATTGGGATATTATTTTTCATATTTTCTTCATAGTCATCAAAACCTGGTGGCATTAAACGTGACCAAGCTCCTTCTGTTGGAAATGGACCTGGTGCAATAGCATTAAATCTAATATTATGTTTACCCCATTCTACAGCTAAAGATCTCGTCATTGCCAAAACGCCCGCTTTCCCTGCCGCAGAAGGAACTACAAAAGGTGAGCCTGTCCATGCATATGTTGTAACAATGCTAAGTACATTACCTTTTTTATTTTTAATCATTTCTTTCCCGACGGTGCTAATACAATTCCATGTTCCCATAAGAACAATGTCAATAACTGTCTTGAATGCATTAGGGCTTAACATTTCTGTTGGAGAAATAAAATTACCCGCTGCATTATTTAACAACCCATCAATCGTACCAAATTTATCAATTGCCTGCGAAGTCATTAGTTCAACATCTTCTAATTTTCTTACATCGCCTGGACAAGTTAATACATTGATACCTAGCTCAGAAAATTCTTGAGCAGTTTCTTCTAATACTTCTTTTCTGCGTCCGCTAATAACGACATTAGCGCCCAGCTCTCCAAATCTTCTGGACATGCTTTTTCCTAGTCCAGTACCACCACCAGTGATAATAATTGTTTGATCTTTAAGTAGTCCATCTTTAAACATATAAATTCCTTTATTTTAAATTATTTAAATTATCTTTTATTACATCTGTTTTTTCTTGCAAAGGCTCTAGAACATTATCTTGAATCATACTACTGACAGACTTTTCAATCTCCTGTGATTGACTTTTAATATTATCTAAGTCCGGCAAAGGCTGATCAGTAAAAATGAGGTATGCACAATATATAATGAATAGTGTGAGGCCTAGTGTCACTAATTTGAATAAGCGTTTTATAACACTAAATGTAATCATTGCCATCAAAACAATGGCTACAGCTAGGTATGCTGGATTACTAGAAATGCTATTTAACAGATTCTCTAACATTGTAGCAATTTATACATTAGATTTCTACTTTACAAAGATGAAACAAAAATCAATAAGATTCGTTAAAGACTATATGGTTAAAAAAGGATTTGTTTTATGCTTAATGTGCTCTTTTATATTCAGCCAAGATAAGCTTTTCCTGAAGCAGGCAGATACTCTCACATCTTCCACTACTACATCTGAGACTATTACAAAATTAGATGGAAATATTATTTTTCAGAAAACAGATACCATTTTAAAGGGTAATTTTGCAAATCAATCTAATCAAAATTCAATAATCAATTTATATGGCGACGTCTCTGTTGAGCAACCTAATCAAACTATTTATTGTGATTCGCTTTCATATGATAGTAATACTGAATTTTTTTCAATGTACGGTCATATCAAAATAAAAAATGGTTCACGATTAATTAGTGCAGACAAAGCTACTCTAGATCAAACTTCTAATCAAATCATCCTACTAGAAAATTGTGAAATAAATGAACAAAATAATAATAAAGTATATGGTGATAAAATAATACTAGACTTTCAAGATGAGTCCCTGCATACTTTACAGGTACTTTCAAATGGTGTAATTATTTCAAAAAATTCTGGATATGAAAAAATTGACAATCAGCTACATGCAGTAGAGAATGAAGACATATTAAAAGGCCAGACTATTATTGCCAGTTTTGAAAACGATGAAATTGAAAATATAGAAATGATAGGAATGGCCTCTAGTTTAATCCATCTATATAATGATTCTCTTTATGATGGTATAAATGAAGTGTCTGGAGATAAGATTATTTTAGACATTCAAAACGATTCTGCAAGAAAATTAATAGCAGAAGGCGGAACTATTGGCCGATATATTCCAAATGCTTCTAATCAAAATATTCAAGAAGAAATTGGCTATAGTGCAGATAGAGTAGAGTTTGAAGTAGAAAAAAAGATATCTGAAATGTATGGGGTAGTAAAAATTTTGCATGATAGTATGGATCTGTCTGCTGCACATATCAATGTTGACTGGAGCACTAACGTTTTAGAAGCCTTTAGCAATAATCCATTTAATAATGAAGAAGTTAATAAACCCATACTTATAGAAAATAATCGTGAGCCAATGACTGGTGATACCATGGTCTACAATATCAAATCTAGAAAAGGTAAAGTATTAATGGGCGAAAGCCGCGTACAAGAAAATGTATATATGGGCAGTCAAATTACTAGTGTTACAGATAGTACTTTTTATATCGATGATTGCATATTCACCTCATGTGACCCATCTAAATTCTATCTTGGGAGTAAGCAAGTAAAAATTATTTATGGTGATAAAGTTATTGCTAAACCACTTAGTATCTTTATTGGTGGTGTACCAATTATAGGTATTCCAATTGCTATTTTCCCTCACTCATCTAATGAAAGAAGATCTGGTTGGATTATGCCTTCGTTCGGTTCATCAGAAAATCGTGGGAACTATCTAGATGGACTAGGATATTATTTTGCTATAAATGACTACATAGGCTCTGAAAACTCTCTAATCTTTGCAGATAGACAGGGGTTAATATTGAAGTCAAAAAATATATATAAGGATCGCTACCGCTTTAATGGAATGTTTAATTTTGAAATTCGAAAACATCTAGGAGAGGGAGAAAGTGATATTGCGCAAATTGGTAAAAGCAATAAAACTGATTATTCTTTTAATTGGAACCATAATCAAATCTTAAGAGACAACCAAACCTTTAGAGGTTCAGCTAGCTATTATAGTAATGGAGAATACAATAGAGAGACAAGTATCGATCCAATTAAAAGGCTTAACCAGCAAGCAATATCAAATGTTACTTACACCAAAAGATGGAAAGCGCCTAATATATCTATCAGTGTTAACGCTTCTAATAAACAAGATTTAATGTCTAAAAGCAAGGTAGATACAAGCTCCTCTTTTTATCAAACACCTTCTAGCTTGTCTTCTATTATTACAGAAGATACTAGCACATTACCATCGATAAATCTTAGAGTAGCTAGAAGAAAATTATTTAAAAATAAATCTCAAGATTCATGGCTAGGGAATATTCAATGGGATTACAATTCGCGTATAGTAAATAATTCTAAAAATTTCTACGAAGCTGAAGAGTCCATAGATACGGATGGGAATATAACTTATAAATGGAAACAGAATACATCTGGTAGTCCTGAGAGTTCAAATAAATTAGATGCTATGCTGAAAAATGCTTTTTCTATAAATGCGCCTTTTACCGCTTTCAAATATCTTGCTATCAATCCAAGTATTAGAATGAATTCAGACTTTGTAAATCGATATAGAGTAGCAGAGTATGATGATGTAGATACATTAAGCTTTAGATATGAAGACGCGATTAAAAATAGAACGACTGGTAATTTAGGGCTATCGCTTTCGACTAAGATTTATGGAATTTTACCAATACGTTTTAATAAGATCCAATCCGTGAGACATGTAATGACCCCAAGTATGCGTTTTAATTTTTCTCCAGATTATTTAAGTAATGAAAGTTATTTTCAATCATTTAATGATGAATACTATGACTATTTTAGTAATTCTATTATTGGGTCTACCCCTACCACAAGTACTAAAAAATTAAGCTTTTCCCTGAGCAATGTTTTCCAAGCAAAAATTAAAGATAAAGACAAAGAAGAAAAAATTAATATCCTTTCATGGGGTGTATCAAGTGGATATAACTTCAATGCAGAGCAATTTAAAGTATCTAATATCAGTTCGTCCCTTAGAAGTAATTTGAAAAATGGTGTTTCTATAGACGCTCATCTAACACATGATTTATATAAATTTGATGACTCAACTCAAACTAGACTCAATGAATTAGATAATTTTCCTAGATTAACAGGTGTAAGATTAGCAACTAATTTTACATTGCGAAGCAAAACAAATAGTTCGGAAGAAGGATCTGAGAAAAAATTCTCAGATGGGACTAAAGAATTCTTAACAGATTTATCAAGCAACACATGGCAAAGCAAAATTGGTATTAGTTATACTGTAAATAAAATTAACCCCTCAAATACAATTGAAAATTTTTGGGTTAACACTAATACTAGCGTCAATGTAACTCAAAATTGGAAATTAAATTATAATGCACGTTTTAGTATTAGTGATAAAGATATAGTCAGACATAACATTACTCTATATAGAGAAATAGATTGTTGGGAATTATTTATGGATTGGACCCCTACCGGTTATGCAAAAGGACTTTATTTTAGATTAAATTTAAAATCTGATATATTAAAAGATTTGAAGGTAGAGCAAAAAACTGGACTATATAAGACTAGGTCAAGTTTTTAGGTGTTATTGCTTAAAAAAATTATTAATGTTGTTTTGTGAAATCTAAATATCAAAAAATTAAAGGTACCTTTGATATTCTTCCTCCTGATACACAATTGTGGAAAGAAGTTGAGGATATCCTTCATAATATAAGTGAACAATTTAGTTATAAAGAAATACGTACCCCTGCACTTGAATCTATCAATTTATTCCAACAAAATGTTGGATATGAAACTGATGTATCAAAAGAAATGTTTGCTTGGGAAGATCAGTCTAATCAACAAATCGTATTAAAACCCGAAATGACTGCGCCGGTGGTACGAGCTTATATTGAAAGTGGATTTTTCAGAAGCAACCCATTATGTCGCTTATATTATATTGACTCTCTTTTTAGAAGGGAAAAACCTCAAAAAGGTAGGCAGCGTCAGTTTAATCAATTTGGTGTTGAAGCATTTGGCTCTTCTAGCATAGAGCAAGATGTTGAAGTTATCCTTATGGCTACGACCTGTTTGAAGGCATTAAGTATCAATGAAACCATATTACATATAAATAATATTGGTTCACCAGAAACTAGAGTAAAATATGAGCAGCTATTAAAAAAATATTTTTCACAAAACAGTAAAGCCTTATCAGGCCTTTCTCAAAAAAGACTGGATTCGAATCCAATCCGTATTCTTGACAGTAAAGAAAAAGAAGACCAGTTGATTATTCAAAATGCACCTATCATTAAAGAGCTACTAACAGTCAAAGAAAAGACAGATTTTAATACTCTTTTAACTAATCTTGATACATTACATATTCAGTATGAAGAGAGCCCGCATCTAGTGCGTGGACTTGATTACTATAATGGAACGACATTTGAAATTACCACTCAAAGTGACAAATCTCAGAATGCGTTATGTGGTGGTGGTCGATATGACTTTTTAGTAGAACAAATGGGAGGGCCATCAACTCCAGCAATTGGATTTGCAGCTGGGATTGAACGTATGATCATTGAATCAAAACACCAAATTAAACAAAATAATATTGATGTATACATTAGTTGTAATGAATCAATAAATAGTCCAAAATGTTTTTCTTTGATAAAAAATTTAGTAGAAAATGATTATAAAATATTTTTTGATACCAATAAAAAGAATGTTAAGAATCAAATCAAAGATGCAGTAAAAAGAAACGCGTCATTTATATTAATAATAGATCAAAATATGACGATAAAAAATATTAAGTCTAATGAAGAAAGTATTGTTTCTGACTTTCAACAATTGCTCAATTTTCTAAAAACCCAATAATTTATATTTATTAATAAATATAAATTTTTGACAATTACTAACCAAACGATGTAAGTTGACATCCTAATATGCCCAATCAAGAAAAACTATTAGTCATTGTTGAGTCGCCTTCTAAAACCAAGACGATTGCAAAGTATATTGAAAATGCTTCTGTTATAGCAAGCGTTGGCCACTTCAAAGATTTGCCGAAAAAAGAAATGGGTATTGATATCGAAAATGACTTCGCTATGAAAATTCAGACAATGCCTGATAGGAAAAAATTTATTACTCAACTAAAAGCTGAAGTTAAGTTAGCTGACAGAATTCTTATTGCTACAGATCCAGATAGAGAAGGTGAGGCAATTGCAGCTGATATAGCATCAGAAATTAAGCAAGATATTGAGAGAGTAGAATTTACTGAAATTACTAAGACAGCAGTACAGTCAGCTATCCAAAATAGCAGAGATATTAATTATAATTTAGTAGACGCACAGAGAGCAAGACGTGCTATTGATCGTATTGTAGGATTTACATTCTCTCCTGTTCTTTGGAAAACATTAAGATCTATAAAAAGTACTGGCTTATCAGCGGGTAGAGTTCAATCGGTAGCTTTAAGACTGTTGGTAGACCGCGAAAAAGATCGTAACAAATTTATAAAAAATACATTTTATTCAATCGAAGTTGATCTAAAAGAAGAGAGTCATAGTGAAACATTTAAAGCAAAGCTCGTTTCATACAATAATCAAACTATAGCAAAGGGTGACGATTTTGGAAAATTTTCTAGCGGATTAAAGAATGATAAGCTTCTTTTAATTGATGCAGAAAAAGCTAAAGAAATCAAAGCTGATACTGATAGTAATAACTGGGAAATCAGTGACATTGAGTCTAAACCTACTTCTAGCTCTGCTGCACCACCATTTACAACAAGCACTCTGCAACAAGACGCCTCTAGAAGATTTGGATATTCACCAAAAAGAACAATGATGGTTGCACAAAAATTATATGAACAAGGATTTATTACTTATATGAGAACTGATTCTACCAATCTTTCTAATGAAGCTTTGGCCGCATCGAAAAAATTTATTTTAGATAAATTTGGTAAAGATTTTTTACCTGAATCTCCTAACGTATACAAAAGCAAGGTAGCTAATGCACAAGAAGCGCATGAGGCTATTAGGCCTGCAGGCACAACATTCCAAGATCTAGCTAACGTATCAAATAGTGTTGGGTCAGATGAGGCAAAATTATATGGATTAATCCTTAATAGAACGCTAGCATCTCAAATGAAGCCTGCACAATATATTAGAACAAATATTGCGCTTAAAAGTGGTAAATCTATGTATAGGGCAAGCGGCAATATTACAACATTCAAAGGTTATACAGCAGTTTATGAACAAGCACTCTCTAGAAATCAGAAAGTTGCTGCTACTGCCCTACCGCCAATTGAAAAAAACTCTAAAATTGTACATACTAATATAGAGACTCTTGAAAAATATACCACGCCTCCAAGAAGATTTTCAGAAGCTATGCTTGTGAAAGAGATGGAAGCTAGAGGTATTGGACGTCCATCGACTTATTCGGCTATATTAGATAAGCTCGTAAAAAAAGAATACGTAGTTAAGCAAAGCAAAACTCTTATTCCAACATTTGTGGGGATTGCCGTTACTCAATTATTAGAAAATCATTATTTATCATTGTTTAATGAAGAATTTACCGCCGGTATGGAACAACAGTTAGATGCTATATCTCGATCTGAAAATACTTATTTGGGTGTTTTAGAAGAATTTTATAATGGTAAAGAAGATTATGTCGGTGTAGCTAAGCTATTAGAAGCGGAAATAGATATTGCAAAAGCATGTACTGTTAATATATCTGAAAAAACTAATATTCGTATTGGAAAATTTGGACCATATGTAGAAAAAGATGGTATCAACATCACAATACCACAAGACTTATTTCTAGGGGACTTAAACCAAGAGCGCATAGACAAGCTTAGTTCTATGCAAAAAGAAGATAATATTATTGGAAAATTTAATGATGGAGAAAATATTCTTTTAAAAGTAGGACGCTATGGACCTTATGTAGAGTTGCAAGAAAGCAAAAAAAGAGCTTCAATCCCAAAAGGTACCTCACCTGAAGATATAACTGAAAAAATGGCTTCAGATTTATTGAGCCTACCAAAAACATTGGGTACACATCCTGACACTGGAGAAGATGTATTAGCTACTTTTGGCCCTTATGGACCATATGTAAAATGTGGTAAAATTAATGCCTCTATGAAATCTACTGACAGTCCTTTAACTATCAGCTTAGAAGATGCTGTTAAGCTTATTAAGGATAGAAAATTAAAATTTGAGCCAACAATTTTAGGAATTGACCCAAAAACAAAAAAGGATATTGCTATTAAAAGAGGTCGATTTGGTCCCTATGTAACAGATGGGAAAAAGAATGTATCGCTTAAAGGATACACAATTGAAGATGTTACATTGGAAGAAGCCATTAAATTATTAGCAGAAAAAAAATGACAAAAAAAGTTTTTTTAACCTTATGTACCCTTACTTTTCTTTTTAGTTTTCAATCCTCATTAGAAGATCGCCTATATTCTTTAAATCGACAATTAATGTGTCCGATATGTGATGGACTTACTTTAGAACAATCTCAAGCAAGTGTGGCTGTAGAAATGCGATCAGAAATTAGAAAGATGGTTATTAAGGGTATGACTGATCAGGAAATCAAAGATTATTATGTAGAAAAATATGGTTTATATATACTAGCAAATCCTCCAAAAAATGGATTTGATTCTCTAGTTTTTATTGCTCCATTATTATTTGGATTGCTTGGATTAATAATATTGTACAAGTATTTATTTTCTTAACTACTATACTTAAATTATTTAGATGAATAAACAACACTTAGATAAAATTATTTCGCTATGCAAGAGGAAAGGGTTTGTATTTCCTAACTCTGAAATCTATGGCGGTCTTAAAGCTTCATATGATTATGGACCTTTAGGCGTAGAACTTAAAAAATTAATATCAGAGCTGTGGTGGAAAGAAATGACACAATCTCATCGGAATATTGTAGGACTTGACAGTGCAATCATGGTACATCCAGACGTATGGGAAGCTAGTGGGCATATTGCCAATTTCAATGATCCAATGACAGATAATAAAGATAATAAAAAAAGATACCGTATAGACGATCTCTTATCCCGACAAAAATCAAAAGTAATTGATGCTATTTGTAGCAAACTAAATATGGAAAATACTAGTAATGATGATATCTATAATGATATTGCACAAACTTTACTATCTGACGGAGCTAAGTCTGATGGAGTTTTAGAAAATGCTGGAGTTATCGATCCATATTCTGGCTCAATTGGGAAATGGACCAGTGCTGTACAATTTAATCTAATGTTTAAAACAGATTCTGGTCCTTCTGAAAAAACAGGGAAAAGTATATATCTTAGACCTGAAACTGCACAGGGAATTTTTATTAATTATTTATTAGTACAAAATACTATGAGACTAAAAGTACCGTTTGGTATCGCACAAATTGGAAAAGCATTTCGTAATGAAATTGTAGCAAGAAATTTTATTTTCCGAACTAGAGAATTTGAACAAATGGAGATGCAATATTTTGTGCATCCATCGCAAGATGATAGTAGTATGGAGCTATGGAAACAAAAAAGATTAGATTTTTACCTAAATCATTTAGGTATTAAATCTGAAAATCTAAAATTTCATCAGCACAATGAAGATGCATTAGCTCACTATGCAAAAGATGCATATGATATTGAATATAATTTTCCATTTGGCTGGGGTGAAGTTGAAGGAATCCACAATAGAACAGACTTTGATCTCAAGCAGCATGAAAAATTTTCGGGTAAAAATATGACTTATTTTGATACAAAGTCTCAGGAGAAATATCATCCATATATTATTGAAACTTCTACAGGATTAAACCGACTCTTTTTAATGGTGCTATGCGAATCATACTTTGAAGATACCGAAAACAATAGAGTTGTATTACAACTACCTTATGAATTAGCTCCTATCAAAGCAGTAGTGTGTCCGCTAGTCAAAAAAGATGGGTTGCCTGAAAAAGCAATGTCTGTGTTTGATGCACTCAATAAAGAATTCCCCTGCGTATATGATGAACAGGGATCTATTGGGAAACGATATTATCGACAAGATGAAGCTGGAACTCCATTTGGGATTACACTTGATCATCAAACACTAGAAGATGAGTCTGTAACAATACGTGAGCGAGATTCAATGAAACAAACACGTGTCTCTATTGATAAAATCTCTACTTTTATTCATGACAATAAATAGGAAGATTATAATATGAGATCTGCTAATCCTGCATTAAACAATAACACTTTTAGAAATACTAGACGGGTTGCTCAATCTGAAGCGATGACTATTGATGGAACAGTTAATAAAACTGCGCTAGGTCTACTGCTGCTTATGACGTCGGCTATCTATAGCTGGAATAATCCTGAAATAGCCTTAATGCTATTTTGGCCAATCACTATTTTTACTTTCATATTACTAATGATTACTATCTTTAATAAGAAAGCTGCACCATATACTGTGCCGCTTTATTGTCTTGCTGAAGGAGTAGTGCTTGGTGGTATATCTGCTATGGCAGACGCCATGTACCCCGGTATCGCTAATCAAGCTATTTTTTTAACATTTGGAATTTTAATAGCTCTATTACTGCTATATAAAAGCAAACTTATTCAGGTGACAGATAATTTTAGATTGGGTGTATTTTCTGCAACCTTTGGCATTTTAATTGTTTATGTCCTAAATATGATCTTATCATTTTTTGGAGTCTCGTTTATGGGATCGCTCTTTGGAAATGGAACTACTGGTATTTTATTTTCATTATTTGTTATTGGGATTGCATCTATGAATTTGGTGTTAGATTTTGATTTTATAGAGAAAGGAGCAGAAAGTGGTGCCCCTAAATATATGGAATGGTATGGTGCATTTGGGTTAATGATTACCTTAGTTTGGCTCTATATTGAAATTCTAAATCTTCTGATGAAACTGCGCAGTAGAAGATAGCAATTCTTCCTCTTTAAAAGATTGACATTAAGCTCCTCTTACAACTAAGTTACATCAACTAAGGGTAAATTCATCTCTATAGAGATAGAGGTGCGTACCAAATTTTTATTAATATGTACATAAAAAAAGGAAAAAAACAATGAGAAAGCTATATAATATGATAGCGCTAGTTATGATGTCCGGCTTTATGTTTGCACAAGGTTCAGTCTCAGGTACCGTGACTGACGGAGCAGGTAATGCTCTTTTTGGTGCAAATGTAACAGTTGAAGGAACATCATCTGGTGCTGCAACAGCAGCCGACGGGTCATATTCAGTCGACGGTGTGTCAGGTGGTGCATATACTGTAACCGCTTCATACATTGGATATGAATCTGCAAGTGTTTCTGTAAATGTAGATGGTTCTGCAACCGCAAACTTTTCACTAGCATCTAGTGCAGTTTCTGGTAATACTGTCTCAGTTCTTGGATCTCGTTTTGCAAGAAATGTAGACGAACAAGCAGTTCCAGTAGAAGTTATTACTGAGCTTGAAATTCGTGCATCTGGTTTCACAGAAACTAGTGAACTATTACAAGCCTTAATCCCATCTTATAATTCGCCTAAAGGCTATATTACAGATGGTTCTGACCATATGAGACCTGCTACTTTACGTGGTATGGCGCCAAATCAGACTCTAGTACTAGTAAATGGTAAGAGACGTCACCAAGGTGCATTAGTACACGTAAATGGTTCAGTTGGTCGTGGTTCAACTCAAGTTGACTTGAATGCTATCCCAGCAAGTGCAATCGCTAAGATTGAAGTCTTGCGTGATGGTGCTGCAGCGAAATACGGTTCTGATGCTGTCGCAGGTGTTATTAATTTAATACTAAAAGAATCAGGTGGAGCAGACATGAGCATTACCTACGGTCAAAATCATTCTTATTTTGATAGAGGTTATGCTGCAGGTGAAGGCTTAATCGATGGTCAAGATGCATCAACTTATGGTTGGGATCTTGATGATGAACATGAAGGCAATGGCTACTTGCCATATTCTGCAGATCGCGGATGGGCACGTTCAGGAAATGAAACGATTTTAAAACAAGATGGACAAAACCTAATTATTCACGCTGGTAACGGCATGGAAGTATTTGGTGGAAATCTATACATAAGTGGTCAAATTCGTGACGGTGGTCGTTCAAACCGTGCGGGTCTTGATCCAAGAAGACAGTACTTCGCTGGTATGGATGCAGAAGAAGCTGCATTTGACAGAGAAAATCATCGTATTGGTGCTGGTGAATTTGAACAAGTAAGTATGATGTGGAATGGTAGTTTCCCTATGGAACGTGGCACTTTATACACATTTGGTGGATTTAATACACGAAATGGTGAAAGTGGATGTTACTACAGAAGAGCTCAAGATAATCGTACTCTTCGTGCATGGTATCCAGATGGATTCTTACCTTTAATTAGCCCAGAACTTTCAGACAAATCTTTTGCAGTTGGAATGAAAGGTCTTATGGGAGACTATGCTTACGATCTAAGTGTTAACACTGGATCAAATGACTTTGCATGGGGAATGAAAAATAGTCATAATGCAACTTATGGTACTGGGCCAGGACAACAATCTGACTTTGACCTAGGAACATTAGGCTATTCACAAACTACCGTGAATTTTGACTTAACAAGACAACTCGAAATGGATGGATTTGCTGGACCAGTAAGTCTTGCTATAGGTGCTGAAATGCGTATGGAAAACTATACTATTGAAGCCGGTGAAGAAGCAGGTTATGCTGACGGCGGTTTTGATGTATTAGATGGTCCAAATGCAGGAAATGGCGCCGCAGTTGGTTGTCAATGTTTACCAGGATTATCTCCTACAAATGAGCAAGATCGTGACAGAGATGCGATTAGTGTCTATGTTGATGCTGAAGCAAACGTTCTTGAAAACTTATTAGTAAACGTTGCGTTAAGAACAGAAAATTATAGCGATTTTGGAGCAACAACTAATGGTAAAGTTGCTGTAAGATATGAGATACAAGATGGTGTAGCTGCTAGAGGTTCATTTAGCACAGGATTTAGAGCACCGGCTTTACAAGAAGCTTATTTCTCATCTATTGCAACTAACTTTATCGATGGAATACCTTACGAAGTAGGAACTTTTCCAAACGATTCAGAACCAGCTATCGCTCTAGGAGCAAAAGACCTTGAGCCAGAAACATCAACAAACCTTTCAATGGGTATGACTTATAAAGATGATACCTTCACTTTAGCAGTAGATGCTTATCAAATTAAAGTAGATGATCGTATTACTATGAGTGAAACATTTAATGGTTCAGGTGCTACTTCTGATATGGCAACATTCTTTGCTGACAGAAATATCCCTGCAGTTGGTGGTAGATACTTCTTTAATGGAATTAATACTGAAACAAACGGTTTAGACATAGTTGCGACTATGACTCAAGACCTTTCAAATGGTTCACTGCTATTAAAAGCAGCTATGAACTTTAACAATACTGAAGTTACTAATAAGGGTGACCTTGTAACTCCAACACAATTAGCTGACTACACAACAGATCAGTTGTTAGGCCGTGCTAATACTGTTAGATTTGAAAGTTCTTCTCCTGCAGAGATGTTCCAATTCTCAGCAAGAGTTCAAAGACCAACTACAACATTCATGGTTAAAATGAATCGTTGGGGTGAAGTAACAATTCCTTCAGGATCTGTTGAAAGAGAACAAGTATTAAGTAGCAAATGGACTACAGACATGGAATATTCATTCCAAGCAACTAGTCAAGTACGTGTTTCATTTGGTATGAATAACGTTTTCGATGTTTACCCAGACAAGACTATTAAAAGAAATAGTTTCAATGGAATATTCCAACATTCTGGATATAGTCCATTTGGATTTAACGGACGTTACGTATACACTCGTTTAGATATGACTCTATAAGTAGTACCGTTATATATAACTGAATAAAATAAAAAGCCTCTATTTTTTCTAGAGGCTTTTTATTATCTTTCATATCATGAGAATAAACTACCCCATAATAACATCAATTTTATTGCTACTTATAAGCTGTAATCAAGTTGATAATATAAAAGGTGGAGTGTCTTCCACATCAAGCCTTGCATCCCAAGTAGGGATTGATATTCTAGAACAAGGTGGAAATGCTTTTGATGCAATTGTAGCAACAGGGTTTACGCTTGCAGTAACCTCTCCTTCTAACGGCAACCTTGGTGGTGGTGGCTTTCTAGTAGCACAAACTTCTAATGGAGACGCAATTAGTTTAGATTTTCGTGAAGAAGCGCCTGCACTATCCTATGAAACGATGTTCCTTGATGAAAATCAAGAATATAGTCGCGATCTTGCTCTGAATTCTCATAAATCTTCTGGTGTTCCAGGCACCGTAAATGGTTTAATACAAATTTTTAATGATTATGGTTCAGGAAAATTTACATTGGAAGAAATTTTAGCACCTGCAATTTTTTATGCCGAGAACGGTCATCATATTAATGCAACAGCTGCTCAAGGATTTGACTCTTATAAGGCATTATTTCTTAATGATAAAGGCTCAACAACTATTTTTGTAAAAAATGTAGATCAAACTATTCTTAGTATTCAAAAGGCATTTCAAGATGGAAATTTATCTAAAGAAAATTATACTAAACAATTAGCAGAAATTAATGAATGGTCAGAAGGAGATTTATTAGTACAGAAAGATCTCGCTAATACACTAAAACGTATTGCCAAATATGGTAATGCTGGATTTTATGATGGTGAAACTGCAGAACTTATTATCAGAGAAATGAATGCAAATGATGGATTCATTACTAAGGAAGATTTACTTAACTATAAATCTGTCTACAGAGACCCTATAGTGGGAACATATAGAGGAAATAAAATTATTTCTATGGGACCGCCAAGCTCAGGTGGAGCTCTCTTAGTACAGATGTTAAATATGTTAGAGAATTTTGACATTAAATCTATGCAGAGAAATTCTACAGAATTTGTACATCTTTTAACAGAAGTACAGCGACTAGCTTATGCAGATAGAGCAATACATTTAGGAGATCCAGATTTTTGGCCTAATCCTATACCAATGCTCACATCAAAAATATATGCAAAAGAACGCTTGGCTTTAATTTCGATGGATTCAGCAACACGTAGTACAGAAATTGCTGCCGGGAAAAATCTTACGAAAGAAAGTATAGAGACAACACACTATTCTGTTATGGACCAGGAAGGCAATGTTGCAGGTATTACCACTACTCTTAATATGAGTTATGGAAGTAAAAAAGTGGTTGATGGTGCTGGCTTTTTACTAAATAATGAAATGGATGATTTTTCATCAAAACCAGGGACAGCTAATGCTTTTGGTTTAGTAGGATATAAAGCAAATGCTATTCAACCCTTTAAGCGCCCATTAAGCTCTATGAGCCCTACATTAGTTATTGATAGCAATGGGAACCCGATAGTAACAATAGGTGCTGCTGGTGGCTCAAGAATTATTACTGCAGTACTGCAAAATATAATAAGTATTGTAGACCATGGATTAAATATACAAGAAGCGATTGATATGCCAAGAACGCATTCCCAATGGTTACCAGATAATCTACGATATGAAAAAGGCGCATTAACTCAGCAGACTATTAATGAACTAGAAGAATTAAATCATATTTTTGAACATGATGGTGTCACAGAAAATGGAACATATAGTATAGCACAAACTCATGGTGTACACTTTAAAAATGAACAATTTATAACCGGCTTTGATAAACGAGGATCATACGATGAAAATGAAGGCATTACATATTAACAAACTACTGATTTTAACTTTATTTTTTTTAATTAGTTGCGGCGGGAATAATCGTGCAACACAATCTACAGTTCCGACTCCTACTGTAATATATACCCCAGGTGAATTAGTTTCAGATGGACAAGGATATATCCAATATAGAGTAGGTAACACTCCTGTTATTATCACAGTGCCTCATGATGGGACACTAGTTCCTTCTAATATGGCAGATAGAATGGGAGATACAGAACGTGCAGTGAATACTAGAAAAGTTGCAGAGCAATTTGCAGTATTCTTTAATGCAAATTCTGATGGTCTTTTCCCGCATATCATTTATAATAATGTTAGTCGTACAAAACTAGATCCTGATGCCAATCTAATGGACGGTGCACAAGGAAATAGCTATGCCAACCTTTCATATGGTACATATCATAGCTATCTACAAACAGCAATTGATTCTGTAGAAGCACATTTCGATTCAGGTATATTATTAAATCTTGTCGAACATGATCATTCTGTACAACAAATAGAGCTTGGCTATTTATTGTCTACTGAAAATTTAAATCTTTCAGATAGTGCATTGAATGCCTATGAAAATCAATCTAGTATCAGTCAAATGTCATCTATTTCTTCATCATCTTTTGCAGAAGTAATTAGAGGATATAGTAGTTTTGGAAATACTTTACTTGGTTCATCGTATAATGGCTATACTTTTGATGTTGTTCCTACATTAGACAATCCATCTCCTGGCACTAACCCATATTTATCCGGGGGCTATACTCTTGAAATCTATGGAAGCAGCAATAATGGCAAAATTAATGCTATTGATGTTGCAACACCTTATGCTGGATACAGAGATAATGCCAATGCTTATCGTGCAGTAGGAGTAGTTTTAGAATCTGCTGTTGTGGGATTCTATCAAGAAACTGTTGCTCAAGGTATTTACTAGAAAGACAGAAACTATTTTAAAGCGTTAGCTTTGGTTAAGTATTCTGTAGCATCTTCTAATCTACCTTCACCAAAATAGGTACGATATACACCATAATAGTAGCTCGCATTATTTGGATCAGAATCAATTAATTCTAAATAGTAAGTTCTAGACTTTCTCCATCTTTCTGCTTGCTCAAGTGCTTTTGCAAGTCCAAGTAAGGCTTCTTTGTCATCAGGAGCTAGAAAATATGCTTCTTCAAAGTTATATTCTGCTTCTTCAAATTCATTCATTTTTAAATAGACTAAACCTCTATTAAAAAATAAATCAATCTTTTCTTTGTCGTCATTAGAATTTTCAATTGCTGCATTAAGATTTTTCAATGCAGGCTCATATTTATCCTGTGCAAGATATAACGCACCTAAACTCTTAAGTGCAGGTACTTCAAGAGGATTAACTTCTAAAGCACTTTCATAATAGCTTAGGCCTTTGTCAAAATCTCCTAAGCGTACTGCACTTTGTCCAGCACTAACAAGCAATGCTAATTGGACATCCTCACCAACATCTGGTAAGGCTAGTGCTTGATCAATATTTTTAAAGGCATTCTCTTTATCATTTTTTATAGAATAATAAAGTCCGAGTAATGCATACGAACCTGGTTGCGCTGGATCTAGCACTTTTGCTTGCGTTAAAGTTTCAATTGCTTGATCTACTAAAGCATTTCGCTTGTCTGCATCTTCTACTTTATTTAATAGACTTAAAAATCCTTGACCTCTGTAATAGATTAAATTATAGCTTTTTGCTAATGAGGCTGAAACAGCCTGTGACATTAATATTTTTTTATCATTTGGAGTAGGTCGAACTTTAGCAGTTGGTGATGCAGTACTAGCAATATCCATATACTCTTTTACTTTTGCCCATTCTTGACTTCTAGGATAGATTTTATCTCCTAGATGGAATGCTGCTTCCCATTTATCTTTTGGGTGATTTAGAGCTTTCAACAAAAATTCTTTGGCTGCGTCCCATTCCCTATCTTTTAATCTGATTTTTGCAGATTCTAAATCTTGTCCAGCAAAAAGTGTAGAAACTAGTATTAGTGTAATAAAAAAGTTTTTTATAGCGTTTATAAACATATATCCTCCATTTATAGGAACAAGTTAGTAGTATTATTGTCAGATTTCAATAGGTAAGAGTAGATTTAATCCATTCTTTTCTTAATTGATATTCTACGTCAGAGACGGTTACTATGCCTTCATGTGCAATATTCTCAATACAGAAAGATGCCATTGTTGCTCCAGCTATCATAGATTCTTCAATATTTTTTCCAGCTATTTTAGATGACAATAATCCTCCCGCAAAAGTATCTCCTGCACCAGTAGTATCCATAACAGTCTTAACGGGGTATGCTCCTATAGAAAAATGAGTATTGCTATCAAAAAAAGAGGCTCCATTTTCTCCTTGTTTAATAATAAGGCTATCTGTACCCATATTTAGTATGCATTCTGCCATTTCTTTTAAACTGGGATTTGATAAACCAGACAAATACACAGCTTCATTATAGTTAATACATAATAAATTAGATTTAGAAATAATTTTTTTTAAATCATTGTTCGCTATATCTATATATAATTTAAACGTATCTAAGATGATAAAAGGGTTTGATTGAATTTGGTCTAAAACAGTAAGCTGTAAATTTGGATGAGTATTTCCTAGTAGTAAAAATTCACATTGTTTAGCTTTTTCAGATAAGATAGGTCTATACTTTTCTGATACTCCCGGATCTACATACAACGTCTTTCTTGTAGAGAAATCGTTTGCATATTCACCTCCCCAAGCAAATGTTTTTCCTTCTTCTATATTTAAATCATCTAAATTTATAGAATGATTACCTAAAAGATTGAAGTGTGTTTTTGAAAAATCACTTCCTACCATGCCAACTAATTGACATTCTTTATTCTTAGTAGCTAGCAATGCATAAGAGGCAGATCCACCTAAGACATTAGAATATGTACCATATTTATTAACAATCTTATCAATGCTGATAGAACCAAAAACAAGTGCTTTATGTGAGTAATTTGAAGTCATAGAATTTTTTATTAAGATAAGAACAGAAACTAAATGAAAAAAGAAAAAATAGTATTGGGGATTAGTGGTGGAGTTGATAGCTCTGTTGCTGCACTGCTTTTACAGAAAGATGGCTATGATGTACATGGAGTATTTATGAAAAATTGGGATGACAAGCACGCAATATGTTCTGCAGAAGATGACTATGCTGATGCCTTAAGTGTATGCAAAAAACTTGATATCCCTCTAAAAAAAATTGATTATACTTCTCAATACAAAGATAAAGTATTTAAACAATTTCTAGATGATCATGTACATGGACTTACTCCAAATCCTGATGTATTATGCAATAAGGAGATCAAGTTTGAAGTTTTTCAAAATTATGCTAAAGAAATAGGAGCTACAAAAATTGCTACAGGGCATTATGCAGATAAACATACAACTGACGCTACTTGCTATCTAAAGAAAGCAACAGATTTATCAAAAGACCAAAGCTACTTCCTTCATCAACTAGGGCAATCAGAATTGAAGGATACAATATTTCCTTTAGGAAAAATTCTAAAAAAAGATGTGCGAACTATTGCAAAAAAACATGCTCTTATTAATTACAATAAAAAAGATAGTACTGGAATATGTTTTATAGGAGAAAGAAAATATAATGATTTTGTAGGAAAATATTTAACCACAGAAAAAGGGATTATTCAATCAATTGATGGAGAAATTTTAGGCAAACATGATGGACATATCTATTTTACAATTGGTCAAAGAAGAGGATTGGGGATTGGTGCAAGATTTAGCGCTGAAGATAGGCCTTGGTATGTGGTAAAAAAAGATATCCAACGTAATATTATATTTGTGGCGCAAGGTGAAAATCATCCTGCACTATTTAGTAAAACAATCATAGTTGAGCATATTAATTGGATTAATAAAAAACCTACGGCCTTTCCAAAAAACTACTATGCCAAAGTAAGGTACCGAGATGAAGATAAATTATGTACTATTTCTTCTTTAAATAACAATACATATTGTATTGAATTTGCATCTGAACAAAAAGCTATCACTCCAGGACAATCTATTGTGCTTTATAATAAAGAAAATGTTTGTATTGGGGGTGGTATTATAGCAAAAAGAGACATACCTTTTTTGAAGGAAACTCTTTAATGAACAATAAATTACATATCGGTATTCTTGCGGCAGGTAAAGGCTCAAGAATGGAATCAGACTTGCCTAAAGTGCTTCATCAGTTAAATGGTAAGAGCTTGATTGACTATGTACTAGAAACAGCATCAGAGTTAATGCCTAAATCAATAACGCTTGTAGTTGGATTTGAAAAAGAGCTAGTCAAAAATCATATACATGCCGATAACGTAGATTATGTATCACAAGACCAACAACTAGGTACTGGACATGCTGTTCTTCAAATGGCTAATAAGTTGGAAAATAAAAGTGGGCATTTATTAATTTTATCGGGTGATGTTCCTAATATCAAGTCTACTAGCCTTAAGCCTATTATTAGTGAGCATATTAACAAGAACTATGCTGCAACAGTCATTACTGCTATACCTACTGACTCAACAGGATATGGTAGAATTATAAGAAGTAATACTGGGCAGTTATTAAAAATTGTTGAACAGAAAGATTGCAATTCGATTGAGAAAAAAATTAAAGAAATCAATTCAGGCATATTTATCTTTAAGATCTCACATCTATTTAAAGAATTAAGAAAAATAAAATCTAGTAATGCGCAAAATGAATATTATCTAACTGATGTCATAGAATTAATTGGTAAAAAAATGCCAGTACAGGCAGAAATAATTAAAGACCCTTCAGAGGTTATGGGAATCAATACTATCAACCAACTAAGCTCTTTGGAAAACAGCGCACAATGAAGTATCTCCTTGATTCTATTATAATCATACTGTCATTTATTATTATAGTTTTTGGATGGTCTTTATCAAAGAATTTCCTTGCCCAAAATATCACAATGAGTGCCCCCTCTTCTAATATAGAGTCAATACAAAAAATTAAACTATTCGAAAATTATGATAATCAAACTTTAAAGGTGGCTATCTTAAATGGGTGTGGAGTAAGTGGAGTAGGTAATCAATTTTCTGATTTACTAAATAGTAAATATGGATTGGTTATTGTAAGAACTGAAAACGCAGATAACTTTGATTATGAAACAACAAAAGTACTCATCATTAATGATTCTAACCCCAATATTGAAAACTTACTTACACTTCTAGGTATGAATATCAATGATGAAAATGTAAAATTTAATAGCTCTTATAACCCTGAAGAAGATATTCAAATAATCATTGGAAAAGACTACTCAGATTTTCTTAACTTGAACTCATGAAAACAAATCCATTATTAAAACAAATTGTCGGTCTTGCTGAAGAAAAAAAAGCTGAAGATTTAGTAACGCTTAATATTTCTAAAATTACTTCTTTGTCTGATTACTTTGTTATTTGTTCTGCTAAAAACCTTATACAGGTAAAGGCAATTGCTGATAATATCAAAGATAACATTAAAGAAAAACCTTTTCGTACTGAGGGATATCAGAATGCTAATTGGATTATTATTGATTATGTAGATATAGTAGTACATATCTTTTTTGAGGAAACGCGTGAATACTATGATCTAGAACGTCTCTGGTTTGATGCAAAAACTGTAAAAATATAATGATCCAAAAACAATTAGAATCTTTTATAGATGACTATTTAACAAATAACGACTTCGAGCTTTCTAATTGGAGTGTTTCAATAAATACCAGAGAAGGTTTTGGAGATTATTCATCTAATGTTGCACTAATCTTATCAAAAAAAATTGGGAAGAACCCAATGGAGATTGCTGAAGCATTAGTAGCCTCTCATAATAAAAATGAAAAACTGTTTTCTGTTTCTGCCACTAAACCTGGATTTGTCAATTTTAACATTTCAACCCATTATTACTTAGATATCATGAATAATATCCTAAATCAGGGTACTGATTTTGGAAAGCCTACAAAACATGATAGGTCAGCTAATGTAGAATTTGTCAGTAGCAACCCTACTGGACCATTGACTGCCGGTCATGGTAGAAATACTATACTTGGCGATATGGTCTCAAGCATACTATCGTGGCATGGATATAATGTGACAAGAGAGTATTATTATAATAATGCAGGAAAACAAATGCGTATGTTGGCCGAATCCTCTTATGCAAAATATGCAAAGAAAATTGGTAAAGATGTTACCGCCCCAGAAAACGGATATGTTGGAGAATATTTAGATGATATTGCAGATGAAATTATTAGAAAATTTGGAAAAGACTTAGACTCAAATAGTGAACAGTTTAGGACTTTTACAGAAGAAAAAATTTTTGATAGTATTAAGAACACTCTAAAAAATTTAAGAATCGAATTTGATGTTTTTTCTCAAGAACAAACATTTTATGACAATGGCGCAGTAGATAACGTATTAAAAGAGCTAGAAAAATTATCTTTGTTATATAAAAAAGATGGTGCTACTTGGTTTAAAACTAGCAGTCTGGGTAAAAAAGAAGATAGGGTCTTAGTAAAAAGCACCGGTGAACCTACCTACCGCTTACCTGATATTGCATATCATATCGACAAAGTAGATAGGGGATTTGATTTAATTGTAGATATATTTGGCGCAGATCATATTGATGCATACCCGGATGTTTTGCTTGGACTAGAAGCTCTAGATAAAAAAATAGATCATATTAAAGTCATAGTACATCAATTTGTTACTCTTAAGAAAGACAACGAAGTTGTGAAAATGTCTACTCGTAAAGGAAATTTTATTACACTGGATGATCTTATTGATCAATTGGGAGTAGATGTTGTTAGATATTTCTTCATTATGAGGGGAGCAAATAGCCATCTAGATTTTGATTTTGACTTAGCAAAAGATGAGTCTGAAAAAAATCCTGTTTATTATCTACAGTATGCACATGCAAGAATTTCTAATTTAATTGTAAGGTATAATAACGATATAAAAGAAAAAACAGATCTTGATTTAAGTCTACTAGTAGAAAAAGATGAGATATTGTTAATAAAAAAACTATCTACATTCCCAAAAAAAATGGATGAGATATATGAATCTTTAGAACCAAGGAAATTGGCTACTTATCTTGAAGAAGTCGCTGCATCATATCATAAATTTTATGGAAATCATAAGGTCATTAATCTTGATAATATTCCTCTATCTTATGCACGAAAAAATCTTTGCAATGCTACGCAAATTATTTTAAAAACAGGATTATCTATTTTAGGAATCACTGCTCCTGAAAAAATGTAAAGTATTATGTCCGATCTAACAAGACGAGAATTTATTCGAAGAAGTTTAATCCTTTCTGCTGGAGCATCCTTAATAATCTCCTGCGAAGACAACGATATCACACCTACTACGATTGCTAACTCTCCAGGAATGTTGGATACAAATGGTAGTAATAAAAAAATTATAGTAATAGGGGCTGGAATGTCTGGTCTAGTGGCTGGATATGAATTAGTAAGAGCAGGTCATGACGTGACCATACTAGAGGCAAGAGATAGGATAGGTGGAAGAGTATTAACCATTCGATCTCCTTTTTCAAATAATCATTTTGCAGAAGGGGGTGCAGCAAGAATAAAACCTAGTCATAATTTAACCTTAGGCTATGCTAATCATTTTAATTTAGACTTAGATCCTTTCTATGCAACATCTGGAGATTACATCAATATATCAAATGGGAATCGTGACATTATCGCCAATAATACATATTTGAATACCAGTTATGGATCTATTTTACGTAAAGAATACTTAAAAATACGTGGGGGCTCTGATCTATTGCCTCATGCATTCTCTAACTCTAGTGTCTTAAATAATAAAATATATCTTGGTGCTCCAGTCAGTTCTATACAGCAAGGAAGCAATAGTGTAACTGTCCAAACTTCTAGTGGGAATCAATTCACTGCAGATAGAATATTGTGTACCGTACCCTTAACTGTTCTTAGTAAAATTCAATTTACACCATCATTATCTTCTGAAAAACAAACTGCAATGAATGGAGGCTATCGCTACGCTCCTTCTACTAGAATTTATATGCAATTTCAAAATCGATTTTGGGAAAATGAATCATTGAGTGGTTGGGGGAATAGTGATGTGCCAGAAGAAATATGGCAACCTACATGGGATTTATCAGGACCTACCGGGATTATAATGTCATATTTGCGTTGGACACCAGCAGAGACTATGGATGCTTTGAGCGAACAAGAACGTATTAATTATGTATTAAACCGTTGGGAAAATATTTTTCCTGGCGCAACTAGCAACCTAGAAAGTGGCGTCTCTCAATCTTGGGCTCAAGAAGAATGGTCTCAAGGAGCCTGGGCTTCCCCTACTAGCTCTCAAGATGCCGCTCTAGCAAATCATATTGGTTTAGCTGAAGGACGTATTCATTTTGCAGGGGAACATGCATCAAACGATCATGGTTGGATGCAAGGAGCTTTGTTTTCTGGACTACGTGCAGCTACAGAAATTAATGAGGCAAATTAATGCTGACTATAGGTCGTAGATGAGCTCGTGGATATGTGGCTGAAAATACTTTAGAATCTATTCAGAAAGCCTTAGACCTATATGTTGATGGTATTATTACAGATTTTCCAGATCGTATTAAACAATAGATGATATCTTTCTCATCCAAAAATAATAAATAAAACACATAAAAAAAGAAACCAACCAAACTTTAGGTCCAAGTAGTTCAAAAAGAACGAAAGTGCTTGTGCCTAGGATAAAAATGATTATTAATTCAGTAGTATTTTTTAATAAACCCTCTCTAAATGCAGATTGAATTATTAGAAAATTAATGGGCAAATATAGAAATATTGCTGTTATTGTTCCTGGACTAAAATCAAAGAAATAAAGACTAAAAAATATGTGAAAAGCAGCATTGACTACCTGTATTGCCATTAAAAAAAATAACAAAATGTGGGACATTGCTCTGCTTTTTGAGATTAATTGAAAAAAAACTGCTAACAAAAGAACGGAAATCAAAATACAGAGAACTGCCTCAGTAGGAATATTATTGTTATCTAGAAAATATTTTAATCTCCACTCTCGAAAATTAAAAATAACATGTTCTTCATAATGATGGATAGCATACGCTAATGGTGCAAGAATAATTAAGTTGTTAAATTTTTTCATTAAGTATTTTTCCCCTTTTTTATCATTTAATTAAAATGTCTGTGGAGGCGGGGAGATTCGAACTCCCGTCCATAATAGAGAAAAGATAAATATCTACATGTTTAGTTTCTTGATCGAGTTTTGCCTTATATAGGTTCAAGAACAGACGAATATAAGACTATCTTCTAAGGTTCACTTATTTAGTCGAAGCAAAAAAATAAGTTATCTCATTTTTATGACATCATTCAGATAGCGATGAGAAACGCCTACTGATGATGGGTTATAGCAACTAAGCTATAGCCATTTGGCCATAATCGGCACTTAATACAGTTTAGAAGTTTAAAGAGGTACTAAGCTCTACATGCAATTTAAAATTTCTTTCTAAAATGTCGAAACCGGTCGCCCCCAATTGTCAAATACTTTTGGAAGATACAACCTTTTTTATAAACAAAAAAGACTCTGTAGCGCCAACCTCAGAGTCTTTTCGATTGCTTGTATTTGCGTACAATATCTAATTAAAGACTACCCTAAGCTAATAGTCTTTTATATAATTGGTCAATACTTAAATGCTAAAATGTAAAAAAAAAAATAAGAAATCTCTTTTTTCCATTACCGAATCTGGATTCTCCACCTTAAATTAATGCCTAGTTTTGCCGACGTAGCTCAATGGTAGAGCAGGGGCCTTTTAAGCCCTTGGTTGTAGGTTCGAGTCCTTCCGTCGGTACTAAGTTTTATTAATGGGGTTAAATACAATGTCTGAATTTCACAATAAACATATTGGTCCTACTTCTGCAGAAGTCACAGAAATGCTTTCTTCTCTCGGATGCAATAGCTTAAATGAGCTACTTGAAAAAATTGTACCAAAAAATATTCTGGATATTGATGGCGATTCTATTGGAAATGAAAATTTTTCTGAAAATGATATTTTAAAATATGTAAAAGAGCTTGGATCAAAAAATCAAATTTTTCGCTCTTTGATTGGTCAAGGGTATTATGATACTATTACTCCAAACGTAGTATTGAGAAATATTTTAGAAAGTCCAGGATGGTATACACAATATACACCTTATCAACCTGAGATTTCTCAAGGTAGATTAGAAGCACTTCTTAATTATCAAACAATGATATCACAAACTTGTGGGCTGCCAATAGCTAATGCATCATTACTAGATGAGGGAACTGCAGCAAGCGAGGCTATGCTCATGTTCTACAGAAAGAATAGATCTAGTTCTAATAAATTTCTTGTTGATGAAAATTGCTTCCAACAAACTATCGATGTTATAGTATCTAGGGCAAAACCTCTTGATATTGAGATTGAAATTATATCGTATGAAAAGTTTGATTATCAAGACGCTTTTGGTTGTATTGTTCAGTATCCAGATCGTTTTGGAAGAATTGGAAATCCTGATGCTTATAAAAAAATTACAGATAAAGCGCATGGATCTAACTGTAAAGTAATTTTTGCTACAGACTTGATGTGCTTACAACTATTTCAATCTCCAGGTTTTTATAATGCAGATGTTGCAGTGGGAAATAGTCAGCGATTTGGAGTACCCCTAGGATATGGTGGACCTCATGCAGCATTTATGACGACTACAGAAGAATTTAAGCGAGATATCCCTGGAAGAATTGTAGGTGTATCACAAGACAGAAGAGGAAATCAAGCTTATAGATTAACATTGCAGACTAGAGAACAACATATTAGAAGAGAAAAAGCTACTTCAAATATTTGTACTGCTCAAGTGTTACTAGCAATTATCTCCAGTATGTATGCTATTTTTCATGGCCCAGAAAAATTAAAAGAAATTGCAACTACAGTTCATGTTCATACTAAAAATCTTGCAGAAAAATTAAGTGCTCAAGGACATGAAATCATATTAAATAATGAATCATATTTTGATACCTTATCTATCAAACTAAATAATCTAGACGAAAAGGCTTTGGAGCGTAGAGCTTTAGATAAACTATTTAATTTCAAATATCATAATGAAGGTTTGGTGGGAATTTCATTAGATGAAAAAACTTCTAATGCGGAAATAGAAGAAATCGCCAGTCTATTTACTACAGATTCTCCATCAAAGAATATTAATCCAGGGTTTCATACAACTAGAGGCGGGGTTACTTTACAACATTCTATTTTTAATAGTATCCATTCAGAAACTGAGATGTTGAGGTATATTCACAAGTTAGAAAAACGAGACCTGTCTCTGAATCATAGCATGATTCCATTAGGGTCTTGCACTATGAAATTAAATGCTACTGTAGAAATGATTCCTATTAGTTGGCCTGAGTTTAATACTATTCATCCCTTTGCTCCAGCTAACCAAGCAATAGGTTATAAAACAATTATCGATCAACTAGAAATGATGCTTTATAAAGTCACTGGCTTTGACGCTGTATCATTCCAACCTAATTCTGGAGCCCAAGGAGAATATGCGGGCTTGCTTACAATACAAGAATATCATCACCAAAATGGTGCGGATAGAAGTGTTTGCATTATTCCAGAATCTGCACATGGAACAAACCCAGCAAGTGCAATTATGGCTGGTTTAAAAGTAGTTATTGTAAAATGTGATGATAAGGGAAATATTGATTTTGAAGATTTAACAAACAAAGTAGCAGAAGCTGGAAATAAATTGTCTTCTCTCATGGTCACTTATCCATCTACTCATGGAGTTTTTGAGCATAATATTGATGAGATTTGTGCTTTAATTCATGATAACGGCGGACTGGTTTATATGGATGGGGCAAATCTAAATGCTATGGTAGGAGTTTGTAAGCCAGGTAATTTTGGAGCCGATGTCATGCATATTAATTTGCATAAAACATTTTGTATCCCTCATGGAGGCGGAGGACCGGGAATGGGCCCTATATGTGTGAACAATAAACTAAAACCCTATCTTCCTAAACACCGCCTTACCGATAAAGACTATTCTTACTCCGTATCATCTTCTCCGTATGGTAGCGCAAGCATATTATTGATTTCATATATTTATATGAAATTGATGGCTGGGCAAGGACTGTTAAAAGCCTCTCAAATAGCAATTTTAAATGCAAACTATATGGCAAAAGAATTAGAAAATGATTATAAAATTTTATATCGTGGTACAACCGGATTAAATGCACATGAATTTATTATTGACTGTAGAGAGTTCAAAAATACTTCAGGTATTACTAATGAAGATATTGCAAAAAGATTGATTGATTATGGATATCATGCACCAACAATGTCATGGCCTATCCCAGGTACATTAATGATTGAACCTACTGAAAGTGAATCTAAAGATGAGTTGGATAGGTTTTGTTCGGCAATGATTCAAATCAAACAAGAAATTGATGAAATTGCAGAAGGTAAAGTTCCTCAAGATAATAATGTGCTTGTTAATGCTCCTCATACCGTTCAAGATATTTGTGATGATTGGGATCGTCCTTACAGCAAAAATAAGGCAGTATTCCCAAAAGAATGGATTAAAGAAAATAAATTTTGGCCATTTGTATCAAGAATTGATAATGCTTATGGAGATAGAAATTTCTTTTGTGTCTGTCCAGATATAGATAGTTATAAGTAGTAATTACTTAAAATATTCTTGCAACGGCTTTACTCTAACTTGATCTAAATTTGACATAGCTGCTATAGCTGCCTTTGCGCCCGATAAAGTGGTTATAGTTAAAACATTTTTCATTACCGATGTCTTGCCTATGGCCTCCTCATCGTATCTAGATTTTTCTCCAATTGGAGTATTAATAACTAGCTGTATATTATCATTCAGAATTTCATCTACTACATTCGGACGACCTTCTCCAACTTTGAAAACAGAGGTACAATCGATACCGTTTTCTATAAGAAATTTTGCAGTTCCTTTTGTAGCAATGATATTAAAATTCAGTAGCAAAAGGTCTTTTATGACAGGAAGTGCTCTTTTTTTATCTATATCGCTGATAGAGATAAAGGCTGTCCCTTCATTCGGCACAGTATACCCATCTGACTGCATTGCTTTTAAAAATGCTATGCCTGGCTCATTATCTATTCCCATTACTTCGCCTGTTGATTTCATTTCTGGACCTAAAAATACTTTTTCATCTTTAAATTTTTTGAATGGAAGCACAGCTTTTTTAACAGCAATATGTTTAAAGTTGTTTTCTTTTAGGTTAAAGTCTTTAAGTTTTTTACCTACCGATAATTGTGCAGCAATATTTGCTAATGGGACATTACTATACTTACTGACAAAAGGAACAGTTCTACTTGATCTTGGATTTACTTCAAGCACATAAGCTTTATCGCCTTTGACTGCAAATTGCAAATTAATTAGCCCTACAACCTTTAACTCTAACGCTAATTTTGTAGTCATCTCGATAATATCTTTTTTAATTTTAGCGCTCATATCATAAGGAGGTAACACGCAAGATGAGTCACCGGAATGGACCCCAGCTTCTTCAATATGCTGCATAATACCAGCCATAAATACTTCTTCTCCATCACATAAAGCATCAACGTCAAACTCAAATGCATTTTCAATAAATTGATCAATAAGTATTGGGTGGTCGTTTGTTGCTTCAGCAGAACGGAATACGTAATCCACGAGTTGCTCTTTATTGTATACAATTTGCATAGCTCTTCCACCTAGAACATAACTTGGTCTTACCAATACTGGAAATTTAGCAACTTCAGAAAAATTGATGATTTCATCATAATTTTTTGCAATACAATATTCCGGTATTTGAATTTTTAATTTTTTAACAACTCTGGCAAACTCTTCTCTATTTTCAGCTAAATCAATACTCGCTGATGATGTACCAAATATTTTGACACCTTCATTTGTTAATTGCTCTGCAATCTTTAATGGTGTTTGCCCTCCAAATTGTACGAGGACTCCATCGGGTTTTTCAAATTCAATAATATTCATAATATCTTCAAAGGTAATTGGCTCAAAATATAACCTGTCTGCTAAATCAAAATCTGTTGAAACAGTTTCCGGGTTGCAATTAACCATAATAGATTTAAAGCCAGCTTCTCTAAGCCCATAAACAGCTTGAACACAGCAATAATCAAATTCAATTCCTTGCCCTATACGATTTGGTCCTCCGCCTAGAATCATTACTTTTTTTCCATCAAGTGGTTCAATATCGTGAGTAGACTCGTAAGTAGAATATGAATATGGTGTTTCTGCGGCGAACTCGCCAGCGCAGGTATCCACTACTTTGTATACAGGTTTTAAATTTCTCTCATTTCTAATCTGTCTAATTTCTTCAGGCGTATGATTAGTTAATGCTCCTACTTGGATATCTGAAAATCCATTTTTCTTAAGCAGTTCTAAGTCATCTAAAGAACTATGATGATTTTCCAAATAAACAATCTCTGCTATTTCATTTAAAAACCAAGGATCAATCCCTGTATTATTATGAATTTCTTCAATAGTAAATTTTTGTTTAATTGCTTCCTTTACTTTTAAAATTCTGAAAGCACTCCCATCATTCAGAGATGCTATGTCTAGTGAACGATAGCGTTTAATGTCTGGATCTTCATTTCTTGGATCTTTGGTAGAAAGCCCTGGTAAGTTTAATTCTAGAGATCTAAATGCTTTTTGGAATGACTCTCGAAATGTTCTACCAATAGACATTGCTTCACCAACAGATTGCATTTGTACCCCTAATTTACCAGAAGCAGAAGAAAATTTTTCAAAATCAAACCTTGGTAATTTGGTCACTACATAATCAATAGTTGGCTCAAAGGCAGCTAAAGTTTTATCGGTAATATCATTCTTTAATTCATCCAAAGAATATCCAACTGCTAATTTGGCAGCTATTTTTGCAATAGGGAACCCTGTAGCTTTTGAAGCGAGAGCAGATGAACGACTTACCCTGGGATTCATTTCAATAATTACCATCCTACCATCTTTTGGGTTGATGGCAAACTGTACATTAGATCCACCTGTATCAACTCCAATTTTTCTAATACATTTTATTGCCGCATTTCTCATGTGCTGAAATTCTTTATCAGTTAAAGTCATTGCGGGAGCGACAGTAATTGAGTCTCCTGTATGAATCCCCATAGGGTCTATATTTTCAATAGAGCAGATTATGATAACATTGTCATTAGGGTCACGAATTAACTCTAATTCATATTCTTTCCAACCTAATAAGTACTCTTCAACTAATACTTGGCCTGTAGGACTTTCTTTTAACCCTTCACCTATAGATTCTTCAAATTCTTTTTCGTTATATGCTACAGAACCTCCTGAGCCGCCTAGAGTAAAAGACGGTCTAATAATAGCGGGTAGAGAAATATTATCTAGAAGTTTTTTCCCTTCTTCTATTGATTGAATAGTATGCCCATATGGTAAATCTAATCCAATCTCTAGCATGGCTTCTTTAAATTTTTCTCTACTTTCAGCTGTTTCAATTGCTTTCTTATTGGCTCCAATGAGTTCTACATTATACTTTTCTAATATACCTTGATCATTTAAATCCATTGCTACATTTAAAGCCGTTTGCCCTCCTACGGTAGGTAAAATAGCATCTGGTTTTTCTTTTTGAATAATGGCTTCAATATATTCTATTGTAATGGGCTCAATATATGTTCTATCTGAAAATTGAGGGTCTGTCATAATAGTAGCAGGATTAGAGTTAATTAATACAACTTTATACCCTTCTTCTTTTAGTGCTTTAATAGCTTGTGTACCCGAATAATCAAATTCACAGCCTTGTCCAATTACAATTGGGCCTGCACCAATAACTAAAATTGTTTTTATATCCGTTCTTTTAGGCATTTGAATCCATCATTTTAAAAAATTTCTCAAATACATATCTTGAATCATGTGGTCCAGGACTTGCTTCTGGATGATATTGGACAGAATAGGCTTGCATGTCTTCGCATGCAATACCTGCAATCGTATCATCGTTAAGGTGTGTGTGAGTTACTGTAATATTAGATGCTAATGAATCATTCCTCACTGCAAAACCATGATTTTGTGATGTAATTTCAATTTTATTAGTTTTTAAATTTTTGACAGGCTGATTAATCCCTCTATGACCAAATTTCATTTTAAATGTTTTTGCTTCTAAGGCTAATGCTAAGATTTGATGCCCAAGACAAATTCCAAACATAGGTTTTAGTCCTAGTAATTCTTTGACTGTTTCAATGCCGTATGAAACAGCAGAAGGATCTCCTGGACCATTAGACAGAAATATCCCATCAGGACTATAGTTCAATATTTCTTCTGAGCTAACAGAAGCAGGAAAAATCGTTACTTCTGCATCATTGTCTAGCAATATATCATATATATTACTTTTCATTCCATAGTCAATAGCTGCGATTTTATATTTTGGATTATCTACATTGCATAGAGTAGTTTTTTCTTTTCTCGAAACCTCTTTCGCTAAATCTAAACCTTCCATTGAGGGTACATTTTTTATTTTTTCAGCTAAACTATTGATATCAAAATCATCTGTAGAAATAATCCCTTTCATTGATCCATTATTTCTGATATGGATAGTAAGAGCTCGTGTATCAATATCTTGTATACCAATAACTTTTTTTGATTGTAAAAATTCTTCTAAAGAACTACTAGATCTCCAATTAGAGGGGGACAATGATTCGCTTTTGATAATAAATCCTGACGCATATATATTCGAAGATTCTGCATCAGATTCATTAGTACCATAGTTACCAATATGTGGACTACACATAACAACCATTTGTTTTGCGTAAGACGGGTCTGTTAAAATTTCTTGGTAGCCTGTCATTCCAGTATTAAAACATACTTCTCCGGATGTTTCTCCTAACGAACCAAGACTTTTTCCTTTAAAAAAAAGACCATCCTCTAAATATAGGATAGCCTTTTGATGTTTTCGCATGAGTAGATTTTACCTCATATATATTAAAATTAAAACCTTATTTTTTTACCTGTATGCATTGTTCGTACTGCTGCGACAGTTGAAAGGGTTGCAAAAATAATTAGAAAAATAAAAGAAGATTTAAAAGAAGCATCTGAAACACCTAATGTTGTATATCTTAAAGTGCTAATAGCATAAAAGATTGGGTTTACTAAACTAATAGTCATGGCCCACGCTGGTAACATTTTTATAGAGTAAAAAATTCCTCCTAAAAAACTAAATGGTGTAATTACAAAATTTTGAATTAAAGCTAATTGATCCCATGAGTCAGATAATTGTCCAATTAACAAACCTAAACTAGCAAAAGACCATGATACTAGAAAAATAGCTATCAAGGTTAAAGGTAAATTATTAATTGGCATGCCAGCTAGCCAACAAATTAATAGAATTAACGTCCCATTAACAAAACCTCTGACTGCTCCTCCAATAATAAATGATAAAGATAATTCTAAGCTAGATAAGGGGGTGATCAATAGCTCTGGGAGTGTTTGAAGTAGTTTCATTTGTAACATAGAAGAGGCTGCATTCGCTGTAGCATTTGTAATAACATTCATCATTAATAATCCTGGAAGAATATATATTTTGTACGACACTCCACTGATTTCTGAAATTCTATTTTCAAGAGCAACACCAAATACGAATATATATAGTAGCGTTGTTACGACTCCAGGAATAATTGTTTGTCTCCAAACAGAAAAAAATCTCATAACCTCTTTTGAAGATAAAGTATAAAAACCTACCCAATTACTAATCATTGATTTTTCTCCCCGTTAAATCTAAAAAGACATCTTCTAGTGAAGCTTTAGGCAACTGAACATCTTCGATTCCCACATTGTTTTCTGACAATTTTAAAATTATTTTTGGTAAATCTAAATTTGGTTTTTTTGTTAAAATCTCTACTCTGTTTTGATCAATAACAGGATTAAAGTCTTTTAGGATATCTTTTAAATTTGGAAAATTTCCTTTTGTATGAATAACAATACCCGACTTGTTAACCATATTTTTTAAATTTTTAACAGTATCTTCTACAATTAATTTCCCGCCATCTATAATGCCGACTCTTTCACATAAAAGCTCTGCTTCATCAATATAGTGGGTGGTCAATAATATGGTTTTCCCTCCATTGTGAAGTTCTTTAAGATATTCCCATAAATCATGTCTTAATTCTACATCAACACCTGCTGTGGGTTCATCTAAAATTAAAATTTGTGGATCATGTACTAGTGCTTTAGCAATTTGTATTCTTCTTTTCATTCCGCCAGAAAGCATTCGCATTTTCTTATTACGATGCTCATATAAGCCTAATTTATTTAGAACATAATCAATTCTTTGTTTTGCATTTTTTCTAGTTATCCCATAATACCCAGCTTGATAGTATAATAGTTCTTCTACGGGGAAAAAGAAGTCATTGCTTAACTCTTGGGAGGCAATTCCAATTTGAGATCGAGCATATCTAAAGTCTGATACAATATCTTTCCCCAAAATTTTAACTTGTCCAGCAGTAGGCTTTACTAGGCTTGTGATAGCGTTAATAGTTGTAGATTTTCCTGCACCGTTAGGGCCAAGAAGACCATAGAACTCTCCTTTTTTAATAGATAAATCAATGCCTTGTACAGCATATACATCATCATATTTTTTATGAAGATTAATTATTTCAATACCAAGATCTTTCAACTATTTCCCCTTTTGAATTTTATATATAGCTCCTAAATAGTCTACTATATAGAGCTCATTATAAATATCTTCTCCAAAAGATGCAATCATATGCTGATCAGAAGATAAAAGAGATGTAGTGATTTCTGTAATTTGATTACTGTTTTGGTCAAAAGCCCAAATTTTTCCACTACAAAAATCAGAAAATATATAAAGGCCATACAATGACTTAACTTTCTTTCCTCTATAAATATATCCACCTGTAACAGAACATCCTGTAATATTTTTTTCTCTAATCCCCATTATGCTTTTCCAATAAGCAGCATCACTTGGGTATTCAAACATAGGATCTACATACATTCTTTTATCACATTCTGGATCAGAATAGCAGTGATTACCTTCTACAATATTCCAACCAAAATTCAAACCTGCACTATCAAACTTTAAGTAATTAATTTCTTCCCAAGAATCTTGACCAACATCTCCAATAAACATATCTCCATTTATAGCATCAAATGAAAATCTCCATGGATTTCTGAGACCATAGGCCCATATTTCTTGTTTTTCATATTCAGAGCCATAAAATGGATTATCAGTAGGAATATTATACCCATCTTCAGAGTTAGTGTCTATTCGTAATATTTTTCCAAAATAATTTCCTGTATTTTGTGCATGATTAAAAGGATCTCCAAATTTTCCACCATCTCCAAATGATATATAGAGATAATTATCAATGGGACTAAACTCTAGGTGGCCTCCATTGTGATTGTTGAATGGTTGTTTAAAATAAAATAACTTTTTTTCAGAGTTAATATCAGCTTTCATTTTATTATCAGATACTTTGAATCTAGAAACCACTGAATAATTTTCTGTATCTACGTAAGATATATAAAAAAGACCATTATTGTTATAATCAGGGTCAAATGCCATCCCAAGAAGCCCTCTCTCATCTGGCATAGGCTTAATTGTAATATGCTCACTCCAGTCTAAAAAAAGCGTAGTAGTCGCTTCATTTTTAATAAAAATTTTCCCAGTTTGTTGCACGATATACATAATATTAGTTTCTGGCTCAAATCGTACAAGAAGTGGGCGCTCTAGGTCTTTTACTATTATTTTAGAATCAATAGCTATAACATTTTGAGAACAAAGAATAGAAAAAAAGAAGATAAAATATTTTAACATATTTAATTAATAAACTTTTCTAGTTGGTCTTCATCTATAATCTCTATGTCTAATGCCTGAGCTTTCTTTAGCTTTGATCCTGCATTTTCTCCAACAATTAGAAAATTTGTTTTAGATGAAATGGCGCCTGCAACATTACCACCTTTTTTCTCTAGTAGCTCTTTTATTTGATTGCGATTATGAGTTTTGAAGCTCCCAGTAATAACAAATGTTTTCTCTTTAAACTCACCAGAATTTTCAAAAAAAGTTTTATTAATGTTTACACCATTAGTAAAACAATTATTTAGAATATCTCTATTAGAAGAGCTATTAAAAAAGTCTATAATTGACTGTGCCACAATTAAACCTACGCCATCAATATTTTCTAGGTCTTCTAACGAAAGGGTAGATAGTTTTTCAACAGAAGATTGGCAATGAATATCTAATATTTTTGATATATGTTGCCCGACATTAGGTATCCCAAGCGCAAACACAAATCTTGGAAATGTGGTGTCTCTGGATACATTAATAGCATTAATTAGATTGTTTGCAGATTTTTCTTGGAAGCGATCCAATACAACAAGGCTGTCATATGATAAAGTAAATAGATCATCTATTCTTCCAATAAGATTACTATCCATCAACTGTTCTACAATCTGGATACCTAGACCGTCAATATTCATAGCATTTTTTGAACAGAAATGTTCTATCGATCCTTGCACTTTGGCCTTACAGCTTAGATTTTCACATCTATAAGCAGCTTCACCTTCTAAGCGAATAATAGTAGAGCTACATGATGGGCAATTATAGTTTGCTATATCAAATTTTACTGTATTGTTGGGTCTTTTTTCTAATATAATATTAGAAATTTTTGGGATAACATCTCCCGATCTTTGTACTGTTGCATAATCATTAATTCTAATATCTTTTTTATCAATTTCATCCTGATTGTGCAAGGTAGCACTACTAATGATGGCTCCAGATATCTCTACTTCTTTAATCTTTGCAACGGGCGTAATTACTCCTGTTCGACCTACTTGAAGCACTATATTTAAAATCTGAGTTTCTGCATCTTTTGATTTGAACTTTGCAGCAATTGCCCACCTCGGAGAACGTGCTCGTTCTCCCAGATTAGATCTTAATAGATAGTTATCAACTTTGATAACGGACCCATCAATTTCATAGGGAATGCTTTCTCTTTTATTTTCTAAATCTTGATGATATATAACCATACTATTAATACTATCAATTTTTTTTGCTAAAGGATTCACTGGTAACCCTATAGATTTCAAATAAGATAACATCTCCCAATGGCTTTTAATATCTAGGCCCTTGCTAGCGCCAAGTTCATAACAAAATATTGATAGTTTTCTTTTTGCTGTAACATGAGGGTCTAACTGCCTAACGCTCCCAGCTGCTGCATTCCTGGCGTTCGCAAATAACTTTTCATCTTGTTGAGATCTCACTTCATTTAATTTAGTAAAGTCAGATTTTAACATAAAAATTTCGCCTCTAATTTCTAAAAAATTAGGGTGATTACTTCCTCTTAAAACCATAGGAACGGCATTAATTGTTTTAATATTGTGCGTAATATCTTCTCCTGTATAACCATCGCCTCTAGTAAGTGCTCGTACTAAATTCCCATTTTCATAGATTAATGAAACTCCCAAACCATCAATCTTAGGCTCTGCAATATAAGAAGTGCTTTTTTGCTCTAACCACTTATTAATTCTTTGATTAAAGTCATAAATTTCTTGCTCATTAATAGCATTCGATAAAGAGAGCATGGGGATACTATGATTATAATTCTGAAATCCACTTTTTATAGGGTGACCTACCCTCTGTGTTGGAGATGAAGATTGAATTAATTCTGGATTGTCTTTTTCTAAAGATTCTAGCTCTCTAAATAAATTGTCATACTCTGCATCGCTCAAATATGGTTGATCTAAAACATAATATGCATAGTTATGTTCATTAATCTTATCAGTTAAATGCTTTATTTTTTCTTTAATTTTTGATTCCATAATATTCCTAAAAATCCAACTATGATTATTACTAATAGTAGCTGAATTCTTAATTTATTGATTCTAATTGAATTAGCATACATTTTGAATTCATCTTTTGCAATATCGTCAAAATCAAATGACCATACTAATAAGCTACCTGAAATAGACTCTGCATTGTTTTGACGAACAATTCCAGGCAACTTAATATTGAATTGAAAGTAATCATTCATTAATGCTGTATTCTTTGTGAAGTCTTTCTCGTATTCATCAATAAGTATTGTGATTTCTTTAAAAAAATTTCTTGGGAGTGTATTTGCAATAGGCCTTAAAGCGTCTTTCAAAATTAGTGAAGAATCTTTATCAAATTTTTCTACCAATTTTCTTTCTATGGCATACTCAAAATATGAGTCTATTTGATTATTAATCTTTTCTCTAAAAATAGTATTTAGCTTAGCCTCATTGTCATATTCTTTTAAGCTAGTTTTAATAATATATTCTTTAGCTGGAGCAATCCAAGATAATGAATCTGCTTCTATATCTAAAAATTCTACAATAGAGGGATACTTATCATCAATAGCTAAGCTATTGATTGTGGAATCAAAGCGGTAGTTGTCCCAAAAAAAATACTCACTCTTAACGACATCAATATCATAGATTAAACTTTCACTATTAGTAAAACTGATTTTTTGACTGACAGGCTCAGTGACAATAGTTTCTCTTTCCCAATTCAAACTATCTGGACGGATACTATCTTTCTCCAATGAAGTCATTGTACTAGACCATTTAATTAAAGCGGTATTTTCTGGATGTAAAAAATCATCATTTTCTAAATCTGACTTATCACCAATAGAATTATATTTAATAGAATATTTTCCATTTGGCAATACAGATATATGTATCAAGTTTTCAACGCACGCTGTAAGTAGCATGCATGCTATTATTAAAAATACTTTTTTCATGTTTTATGAAATTACTGTGAAATCTTTAGATGTTTTGTTAAGAACAATACAGCCATTATCTGTAACAACAATATCATCTTCAATACGTACGCCGCCTATATCTTCGATATATATCCCAGGCTCTACCGTCATTACATAGTTAGACTTTAAATAGTCTGTACTAACTTTACTAAACCGAGGGTCTTCATGAATTTCAAGGCCTAAAGAGTGACCTAGCCCATGATCAAAATATTTACCATATCCAGCGCCACTAATATGATCTCTTGCAAGCGTATCAACTTCTTTACATGAAACTCCCGCTTTAATGCCTTCAATACTTTTCAACTGAGCTTCTAGTACTATGTGATAAATTTCTTTTTGTTTTTCTGAGTAGCCTTTAGTAGCAACTGTGCGGGTCATATCTGCATGATATCCTGCATATTTTGCTCCAGAATCAATCACTACCAACTCTCCTGGACCAATTTTTTTATCCGTTGGTCTTTGATGGGGCATAGCTGAATGAGCCCCACTACCAACAATGGGTGAAAATGCATCTGCGTCTGAATCGCCATATTTACGATAGAGAAAGGATAGTTGGTTCGCAATTTCCTGTTCTTCTACCCCAATTTTTACCATAGGGAGTACTTCAGAAAATGCTTTATCTGTAATTTCTACCGCCGTTTTAAGAGCTTCAATTTCTTTAGAATCTTTTTGCATTGCTAGCGTCTCTATGCAGCCTACAAGATTCTTCCACTTTACATGAGATAAAGTTTCGTTAATGTCTGTAAACATTTGATGAGAAACATTTTTACCATCAAAAGCAATTGTAGAATCTTTGGGTAGGAAATTATTATTCTTGATTACATGTAAATGCGGAATACTGTCAATGGTAATATTAGCTCCCCTAACTTCATTTTTAGATTGGATAACATATCTACCATCTGTAATAAACTCACAGCTATCAGGGCTCATCAATAAAGAACCGCTAGAACCGGTAAATCCACAAAGATATCTTATATGAATTATGTTGGTGATTAACATCCCATCTACATTATTTTCTGCTAAAGCTGTACGTAATTTATCTTGTCTTCTTGTAAAATATTCTGCGCTCATTTTTGATCCTTTTTTCCATTAAGAGTCTGTAATAGTTTTTCAGCTTCTAAGATTTGTTTTTTTATTTTTGAATGTTTAATAATCGCATTCAAACTTTTTTTGGCCTGTAATTTTTTACCTTGCTGTAACATTAGCTTGATATAAGAAATAGTAACAATGCTGGTATCCTTTATAATTTTTTTAGGTTTAGGTGCCGGCCTGTAATCAAGGGATATATTTGGATTTAATCTTTTAAGCTCCGTTACAACATTTTTTAATAATGGCGAATTTGACTTATTAAGAATTTCAAATAATAGAAGATAAGAAGCATAGTGGTTCACATCATGTTCAACTACAGATATAAGATATTTTTTTGCTTCTAAAAATTTTTTATTATTAAAAGCTTTTTCTCCTCTAGAGTAGGTCTTATGAATGCTAGAGATCATCTTCTGTTCTCTTTCACCCATTCCTCAATATATTCCAGAGACACTTTAACTGGAGTACCAGGTCCAAATAGCTTCCCAACTCCTATCTTTGCAAGTTCCTTACTGTCTTCTTCTGGAATGATACCACCGCCAGTTACTAAAACATTCTCTAATTTTAAATCTTTGATTAGTGTCATCACTTTGGTAAAAATAGTCATATGCGCTCCCGAAAGAATAGACAAGGCAATAACATCAGCCCCTTCTTGAATAGCCACTCTTACAATGCTGTCAGGAGTTTGACGAAGACCAAGATAAATAACATCCATTCCCGCATCGCGATAAGCGGCGGCAAGAACCTTGATGCCTCTGTCGTGTCCATCCAGACCAGGCTTTGCCATTAAAATTCTAATTGGTGGGTTTAGGCTCATAATAGATATAATTTAACTAATCCAAACGTTTGATTCGCCTAATAAATCTCTCAACATAATTAGGAAATGATTGCTACTTGATACTCTAATTTTTTTCGATATAATTCTGCGTGAAGATCCATCTTGATTTTGCATATGGACAATAAATAAGCTTTGGCCTTGATTGTCCATTGCATATTTATGTACCTCATCTATGGTATCTTTTGTCACTTTTTTGCCTATTTTTATATTAATCTCTTTTAGCTTCAATACTTTTTTTGCATGATTAATTGGCACCACTTCATCTACGATAATTTTTAAATCAGAGAAATCGTTTTGTGATGTAGAGTTCCCTACTAAGAAGACAATATTACCTTCACTAATAATTTCTTTATATTTTTCAAATGCATCATGAAAAATTATTGACTCTACTTGTCCCCCCAAACAGTCCAAGTTAAAGAATGCCATTGGCTGATTTTTTTTATCATAATGCAGTTTAAAACTCGACACTGCTCCACCAATTCTAATCAGGCTATTTTCTTTTAAGAATTTTTTCTCAGTAAAATCATAATTACTTAATTCTTCTAATGTGTCAGCATATTTTAATAATGGATTTCCTGATACATAGAGTCCTAATACCTCTTTCTCTTTGCTTAGTTTTTCTTGGCTCTCCCAATCTTCTACATTTGGTAGATCGGGTTGCTTGACTAAGTCTTCTTCTTCAGAAAATAAGTCAATTTGGTTTTTGTTTGATGCTTTGTCTACCTGCTGTCCATAGCTAATAGCAATATCTACTGACTGAAATAGTTGTGCTCTATTGGCAGAGATTGAATCAAATGCACCAGCTAATATAAGACTCTCTAATACTTTTTTATTAACTAAGCGTTGATCTACTTTTGTTACAAAATCAAAAATAGAGGTAAACTCCCCTTGCTCTTTTCTAGCTTGTATGCACTGTTCCAATGCTTTGATTCCTACATTCTTGACAGCATTTAATCCGAAAGAAATTTCTTCGTCATTTAATGGAATAAAATTAATGTCCGATTTGTTGATATCCGGAGCATTTACTTTAATATTTAATTTTCGACATTCGTTTATAAGCACTACAACTCTATTAGTATTGGTCATTTCGCTCGTTAAGTTAGCTGACATAAACTCTGCTGTATAATGTGTTTTAAGCCAACCGGTCTGATAGGCAATATAAGAATATGCCACTGAATGACTTTTATTAAATCCATATTGTGCAAATTTATCAATTAATTCAAAAATTTGCTTTGCTTTAGCTTTTGTTAGGCCCTTTTTGACTGCTCCCGCAACAAACCTTTCTGCCATATCGTCCATCAAGGCGCGAATTTTTTTACCAATAGCTCTTCTCATTTCATCTGCTTCTGAAAGTGTAAAACCAGCAATAATATTAGCAATCTGCATCACTTGTTCTTGATAGACTATAATCCCGTGCGTTTCTTTTAACGCTTCTTCCAGAAGGGGATGAACATATTCTACTTTCTCTTCGCCATGAGCTCTTTTAATATAACGATCAATATTTTGCATTGGACCAGGTCTATATAATGCATTCATAGCAACTAGACCTTCAATTTCTGTTGGTTTTAATTTTTTTAAAAATTCTCTCATTCCCGAAGATTCAAACTGAAATATTCCGACTGTTAACCCTTTTGCAAATAGTTCATAGACTTTGGGATCATCCATTGGGATGGTATTAATATCAATTTCTTTATCAAATCTTGTCTTAATTAGTCCTAAAGCTTTATCAATAACTGTTAAGTTTCTTAGGCCTAAAAAATCCATTTTTAAAAGACCCACTGATTCTAATTCTTTCATATCATACTGTGTTGTAACATCGCCTTGAGAAGATTTATATAAAGGAACAAAATCTGTCAAATTTCCTGGAGCAACTACCACACCTGCAGCATGAATCGACGCGTGCCTAGTCATTCCCTCTAAAACCTTAGCATTTTCTAACAAGCCTTTATGCGAAGTTTGTGATACTGTGCGTAATTCAGAGCTTTGCTTGAGAGCTTTATCTAGTGTCATATTTGGACCTTCTGGAATCATTTTTGCAATACCGTCGACTTCGGAATAAGGATAGCTCATAACTCGTCCTACATCTCTAATTACTCCACGTGCATTCATTTTTCCAAATGTAATAATCTGTGTTACAGACTTTTCACCATATATGCTTTTAATATAATCAATAACCTGACCTCTACGCTCAACACAGAAATCAATATCAATATCTGGTAAGCTGACTCTGTCGGGATTTAAAAAACGTTCAAAAATTAAATTATGTTTCAAGGGATCGATGTTTGTGATATCTAAACAATACGAAACAAGGCTCCCTGGGGCAGATCCTCTACCTGGACCTACTGGAATATTATTTTTTTTCGCGTATTGAACAAAGTCTGCTGTAATTAAAAAGTAACTAGCAAATCCCATCTTCTTAATGACAGATAATTCATAAGTTAATCTGGTTTTTATTTCTTCTGTGTAGTCACTAAATTTCTTTTTTACGCCCTCGTCACACAGCAATTTCAAATAGGCGTCGACATCTTTTAAATCAGATTCTTCTGGAATTTGATACCAGGGCAGGTGGTAGTCATCCATGGGAATATCTAAATCAATACTATCTGCAATGGCGCGTGTATTTTCTAAGGCTTCAGGAAATTCTTTAAATAGTGAAAACATCTCATCTTGAGATTTAAAATAAAATTCATTCCCAGGATATTTTAATCTTTTAGTATCACTAAGTTGTTTACCCATACCAATACATATGTGTACGTCATGCGCAGTATGATGTTCTTTCCTGGCATAATGCGCATCATTTGTCGCAATAATTGGTAAGCCCATATCTTTGGCTAGCTTTGAAGCTAATTGTATGTTTTGTATTTCTTCTGGGATACCATGATTTTGTAATTCAATATAGTAACGTCCCGGGAAAATACTTGAATACTCTTCCGCCACAGCTTTCCCTCTTTCATACCCACTATATAAAAGAGCCTCTGGCAAACTTCCTTTCAAACACGCAGACATACATATAATGCCCTCATTATATTTCTTTAAAATTTCTAAATCTACTCTAGGCTTATAATAAAATCCTTCAAGGTAGCCATGGGTAACAATTTTCATTAAGTTTTTGTAGCCTTTTAGATTTTGTGCAATTAATACGAGATGATTATAATTTCCCATACCACCAGATTTATCTTTTACTAGGCTACTACCTTTAGCAACATAAACTTCACAGCCAATAATAGGTTTGATATTATTTTTTTTTGCCTGCTTATAAAAAGAAATTGCACCAAATAGATTCCCATGCTCAGTTAATGCAACTGAATCCATACTTAAGTCATCCATGGTTTCTAATATAGAATTAACATTCTGTGCACCATCTAGTAAGCTGTGGTCCGAATGGTTGTGTAGATGTATAAATTCGCTTTTCATTATTTTTTAAAAAAAACCTTAATTACTCTATTATTTCCTTCTAAATCTTTAAAAAATATACTATCAATATTGCTATTATTATGAATCATATCAATGATTTGATTGGTAATTTTAGATTTAGGTATCTCAAAATACATAGAACCATCCTTCTTCAAGATGTTTGATAAATTATTAATAAAATATTGATAAAACTTTAGTCCATCTTTCTCATCCGATAGAGCTTTCAGTGGATCGTGATTTTTTACAGAAGGATCTAACTGAGAAATCTCTTCAATACCAAGATAGGGGGGGTTGCTTACTATAATATCAAATTTTTTAGCAGGCATTTCAAAAATGTCCTGCTTGGTAATCTCTATATTGGATATTTTTAAGTGTTGTGCGTTCTTGGTAGCGATATAAATTGCTTGCTTTGATATATCTATACCTTTTACATGAAAATTTTTATACAGGCTAGCAAGAGTGATTCCTATACACCCACTACCACACCCAATATCTAATACAGTTTTGTCTGGAATCTTGTCAAAATCATTCTGGACACAGTCAATAATTAACTCTGTTTCTGGCCTAGGTATAAAAATACCAGGAGGGGTGAAGAACTCATTTTCATAAAAATAAGTCTTGCCAATAATGTGCTGTACAGGCACATCTTTTAATAATAATGAAAACGATTGTTCTAAGTACTCTAAGTGGTTATTAGGTATAAAATGATTATTAATATATAATTCAGACTTTTCTATGCCGAGAATGGATTCGATAAGCATTTCTGATTTTTGCCTATACTCGTCTATATTGTTGTTTTTCAGATCCACTAACTGCTTATTAAAAAAATCAATTACTAGATAATTTGAATGCATATTAATTAATCTTAGAATTATCCTCTGCGAGCTTTAATTGCTCTATAATATGATCTAAATCTCCCTCAAGAGTGACTTGTAATTTGTGGGTAGTATAATTTATTCTATGATCAGTGATACGTCCTTGTGGAAAATTATATGTTCTAATTTTTGCTGAACGATCTCCTGTAGATACTAAGCTTTTACGCATTTCAGCTCTATCTTTATTAAGTTTTTCTTCTTCTTGCGCAAATAACCTTGCTCTTAAAACCTTTAGCGCTGAAGCTTTATTTTTATGTTGTGAGGCTTGATCCTGACAGGTGACTACTAATCCTGTGGGAATATGTGTAAGTCTAATAGCAGATTCAGTTTTATTAACATGCTGTCCGCCAGCTCCACTGGCACGATAAGTATCAACCTTAATATCTGTTGCTTCATTAATGTCTAACTCTGCCTTTTCTGCCTCTGGCAAAACTGCAACTGTAGCTGCTGAAGTATGTACGCGACCCCCAGATTCTGTTTTTGGAATTCTTTGGACTCTATGAACGCCTCCTTCATACTTATAAATACCGTAAGCCTTATTACCTTCTGCGCTAAAAATTACAGACTTTAATCCACCTACACCTGTTTCATGCATATCCATAACATTAATAGATAAATTATTTTTTTCAGCATATCTTGAATACATTCTGAATAAATCAGCTACAAATAATGCAGCTTCATCTCCTCCAGTACCAGCCCTGACTTCAATAATAGCGCTTTTATTATCATTTGGATCATCTGTGATTAATATTTTAATTAAAGCATCTTCAATTTTTTGTAACTGAGCGTTTAAAACAACTTTTTCTTCTTTAATTAACTCTGCGTAATCTGGATCATCCTCTAAGGCTTCCAATTCTTTATGCTCTTTAGTAAGTGCAACAAATTGAATACTTAGATCGTATATTTCTTGTATAGCGCTTTTTTGTTTTGAAAGGGTAGCTAGTTTATCTTGATCTAAGACATTGGAAGGATTCATCATTTCTTCCATGATATTGTCATATTCTACAATAGTGCTGTTTACTTTAGATAAGATGTCCATAGGTTAAAAAGTTATAAATAAAAAATGCTTAAGAAGCTTTTTTATTATACTTGCGGTTGAATTTTTCAATTCTTCCAGCAGTATCTACTAATGTACGTTGCCCTGTATAGTATGGATGTGACTTATCCGAGATATCCAATTTGAATAATGGATATTCTTTTCCGTCTTCCCACTTAACAGTTTTATCTGTTTTGACAGTAGATCGAGTCAAAAAAGAATAGTTACATGAACTATCTTCGAAGACAACCAATCTATATTCTTCTGAATGTGTATCTTTTTTCATTTTAATTCTTTTAAACTTTCTTTTATTCTTTTAATACCATTTTTGATGATTTTATTACTTGTTGCAAAAGAAAACCTTAAATAACCTTTTGCGCCAAAACCATCTCCTGCAACTGTTACTACCCTTGCAGTGTCGAGAATATAGTCAGAAAGGTCGAAAGTATCGCGTAAAATTTTATCATCTTTTGTTTTCTTGTTAAGATAAGATGAAAAGTCAGGAAACATATAAAATGCTCCTCCGGGCATATCACATGTTACGCCTTCTAGCCCATTTAAGGCTTCGAACATAACCTGTCTTCTTTCTTGAAATTTATGCTTCATATCTAATATAGGCTTCTGATCACCCAAGAGAGCAGCGACAGATGCTTTTTGACCAATAGCGTTAGGACAAGAAGTTGTTTGCCCTTGAATTTTAGACATAGCTTTTACAATAACTTTATCGGCAATAGCATATCCAATACGCCAACCAGTCATGGCGTATGTTTTTGACATACTTCTAATAGTTAATACTTCCGCGCTAACATCATTCAAGGTGTCAATAGCGGTAAATTCTCTATCATAAACTAGCTCTTCATATGTTTCGTCAGAAATAACAACCCAATTATTTGCCTTGCTAATCTCTAATATCTTAATAATTGCTTCATCAGACCATACTCCGCCAGTAGGATTGCTAGGAGAATTAATAATAATACCTTTAATGGTGGAGTCAACTTTTTTGAAATCAGACCCATCTACTATCTTGTTATGTAGATCATCAAAATCAGGTTCAAATTGCTCAGATGCTATAGTGTCTACTAATAAGGGCTCAGCCCCCGATAATTTTACAAACTCTGGGAAAGAAACCCAGTAGGGTGAAAAAATAATAACTTTATCACCTTCTTGAAAGAGGGCTTGACATGCTACAGACAATGATTGTTTACCGCCATTCGATACGATGATCTGATTAGTGTCATACAAAACATCAGTATTGTTCTTCACTTTAGTTTGAATAGCCTCTTTTAACTCTAACATTCCAGAGCCTGGCGTATACTTAGTATAGCCATCATCCATTGCTTTTTTCCCTGCTTCTATAATATGTTGAGGAGTATTAAAGTCTGGTTCACCAACACCAAAATTAATTACATCTATACCCTTGGCTCTTAATGCAGCAGCTCTAGCTGTCATCTGTAATGTAAAAGATGGTTTAATCTTATCAACTAATCTTGATAACGATATAGACATATTACTGACTCATTAAATCAAGAAACTCTTGATTAGTTTTGGTTCTTCTCATTCTTTCTGTCATAAAGTTCATGGACTGCTCTGTACTCATCTCTCCTAACATTTTTCTTAGAATCCAGATTCTAGATATATGCTGCGGGGATAAAAGGAGCTCTTCCTTTCTAGTACCAGATTTAACAATATTAAACGCTGGATAAATACGTCTATCACTGAGTTCACGATCCAAAACAAGTTCCATATTACCAGTTCCTTTAAACTCTTCAAAAATTACACCATCCATTTTACTACCCGTATCAATTAGCGCTGTAGCAATAATAGTTAAACTACCGCCTTCTTCTGTATTACGAGCTGCTCCAAAAAATTTCTTTGGTTTTCTTAGTGCATTTGAATCAACTCCACCTGAAAGAATCTTTCCACTATGGGGGATAACAGCATTATGCGCTCTACCTAAGCGTGTAAGACTATCAAGTAAAATCACAACATCTTCCCCACATTCTACTAAGCGCTGTGCTTTGTAAAGTGCCATATCTGATACTTGGACGTGTCTTTCTGGTCCTTCGTCAAACGTAGAAGCTATAACTTCTGCATCTACACTACGTTTCATTTCTGTTACTTCTTCGGGTCTTTCATCAATCAATAGAATGATTAAAATTGTCTCCGGATGATTCCTTCTAATAGCATTTGCAATTTTAGAAATTAAAATAGTTTTTCCTGTTTTAGGTTGGGCCACAATTAATCCACGCTGACCTTTACCAATAGGGCAAACTAGATCCATGATTCTCATAGACATATCGCTAGTACTAGATAGGTTAAATTTTTCATTTGGATGTAGTGGCGTATACTTATCAAAAGATCTTTGGTGTCTTATTTGCTCTGGGTCTACACCATTTACTTGTTCCAGCTTTAATAGTGCATGGAATCTTTCTTTAGTTTTTGGAGCTCTAGTACTTCCTTCTACAAAATGCCCCGTTTTTAACTTAAATCGTTTAATTTGCGACGGACTCACGTATATATCTTCTGGTCCAGGTAAATAATTATCATTTACACTTCTTAAAAATCCATACCCATCAGGTAAAATTTCTAACACCCCAGCAGCTCTCTTTTCATTCCCTTCGTTATGATTGGGTGGATTTTTTGGAGCTTCTTGTGTTTGAATTACTTTTTCTAGCTTTGGAGCTTCTTGTGTTTGAATTACTTTTTCTAGCTTTGGAGCTTCTTTTGTTTCAATTACTTTTTCTGGCTTTGGCGCTTCTTCTTTCTTTTCAGCTGGAGCAGCGCTAACCATAGCATTCATCAATTCTTCTTTTGAGAAAGAAGAGATTTTTTCTATGCCCATTGTTTTTGCAATTTCTTTTAAATCGCTTAATTTTTTTTCTTTTAAATCGGTTAATTTCATTAGTTCCTCTATTAATTGTGAAATGTACTTCTAGGGGGAAAACACCTTGAACCAAAAATTACATCATATGATGCCATTGTCAAAGGAAAAATCAAAAAACTTATATACCTCTTTTGCAATGTAATGACTACCAAATATAACTTTCCCCCCAGGATATTCTAATTTATCTATCATAGCCAAGGACTCGTGCAAACTTTCTATAAATTCAAATTGTTGTAATAGTGGGTTATTAATGATTTCTTCTTTACTTAAAATATCTTTAGAAGGAATGGTAGAAATAATAAGTCTTTCAAATGATTTGGAAAAAATTTCTACTAGCTCAGGATTAATTTTATCATTTTTTAGAACTAAAACTCCTATAGGTTTTTGGCTGTAGATTTTTTTTAAATCTTGTATAAGCGTACCAACACCGTTTCTATTATGCGCTACATCATAGAAAAAATCTTGTTTCATGAGCTGCATTCTTCCCGGCCAATACCACTCATCTAATCCTGTTTGTATATCTTTATCTTTTAGTTGACTAAAATTGTTTTGACATGCCTTGATTGCTAGCATGGCATTTTGTGTTTGATATGAGCCTGCCTGAGGTAAGGAAAATTTTTGGTTATTATAATCAAAACCAACCGATTCTGATGTTTGGCTCTGAATTATAATGTCCTCTTTTTCAATAAATAATACTTCAACATTTTTTACTGAAGCCTGATCTTTAATAGTCTTTATAACACGCTTATCTGAATTAATTGTAATAGAGGGGATATCGTTTTTAAAAATTCCACATTTTTCAGTAGTAATTTCTTCAATAGAGTCTCCTAAGATGTGTGTGTGGTCATAGTGTATCTCAGTAATAATGGTCTGGATAGGGGATAAGACATTGGTGGAGTCTAATCTACCTCCAAGACCAGTTTCGATAATCGCAATGTCTACATTTTGTTTCGCAAAATATTTAAAAGCTAAAGCGGTTGTTGCTTCAAAAAATGTAATAGAGCTATTAACTAAGGTTTGTTTGTGTTGTTCAATAAAGTTAACAATCTCTTCATCGGATATAGGAATTCCGTCAACTCTCACTCTTTCGTTAAAATTTATTAAATGGGGAGAAGTATATAGTCCTACTTTATACCCATTTTTTTGTAAAATTTTTGCAATAATAGATGCGGTAGAACCTTTGCCATTTGTGCCTGCTAGGTGTATTGTTTTAATTTCCTTATGTGGGTCTCCACAAATCTTTAAGAAACTTTCAATATTCTTAAGCCCTAGTTTTATCCCGCGATTATGTAGCCCATATAAAAACTCTAATGTTGGATCAATCACTTCAATTGACATTTAATGTTTTTTGATATTGTTCTATGGCTCTATAAATAGAAGTAGCTAGCGCATCTTTATATTGAGAGCTTTTTAATTTTTTTTCTTCTGATGGATTAGAAATATAGCCCAACTCAATTAAAACATTCGGCATGGAGGCATATGCTAAAACATAAAATCCTGCTTGTTTTACCCCCCTGTCTTTGCTTTGTAATCTTTTATTCATTTCTTCTTGTACTAATGCAGCAAATTGTTCACTCCCGTTCGCAAAACCAGATTGTGCTATAGTCGCTTTAATAAGAGCTTCATCTGTTAATTTTTTAGTATTGCCATTCTCAAGATCAAGCACCGCATTTTCTCTAGCAGCAGTTCTAACTGCAGCTGCATTCTTATTAGTACCAATCATATACGTTTCAAAACCATTTGCTCTGCGATCTTCAGCTGAATTAGCATGAATACTAATAAATAGTTTTCCGTTTTCTGAATTGGCAAGCTTTGTTCTATCCTCCAATCTTATAAACACATCTTCATCTCGCGTTAAAATGGTATTTATATTCATGTTACGTTCAATCTTTTTAACTAGGCGTTTTGCTACGTCTAATGTGATATCTTTTTCTTTAGTTCCTCTATACCCAATAGCCCCGGGGTCTTTTCCTCCATGCCCAGGATCAATAATAATAGTATCGAGCTTCCATTTATTTTTTTCTTTTATAAGGCCATCTACGACAATGGGTTTTGATATTTTTTTTGTCTTAGATCCTAGAGTAATAGACATTGTAGTATAGTCTATAGAGTGACTGTCTGAACCGTGCACTGATAAAATATTAAAAAAATCATCTATAGGAACATAATATTCATTGTCTCTTTTAATGATCTTATTGCCCATTTGATATATCGTTTCGTCAACAATAATAAATGCAATATTGTTTGACAGCTTGATTTTGAAGCTATCTACATAGATAACAATTTTTTCTGTTTTATCATTTACAAATGAACCGCTACCAATAATCTTACCAAAGTCATTTACTGAAATATAATATTGGTCTTTTTTTAGGATATCTGCTTTACCGAGCATGGTATTATTTTTCCCTAAAATAGTAATGGACTGTTCGTTGTTTGCTATAATAATAGATAGCAAAAAAACGATGGATAAAATAGGGCGTAAAAGAATTAACAATTTCATAGTGTAAAATTATTATAAATATAACGTAAAAGGGCTCAAAAATTGAGCCCTTTTTATTTTAAGTCAATGTAGAGTTTGCTAAAAAAATTATTTTTTCATCCACCCTGCAACAATCATTACTGCAACTAAACCAGCAACGCCGCCGTCACCAATCATAGCTACTGCACTACCAATACCTGCGATAACACCGAATACGTCATCGTACAAAATACCGATAATAGTACCAGCAACAACCACCTGTGTCAATAAGCCTGTTAATGCGCCTAAAGTATCATTGATTTTTTTGAATGCATCTTTCATTATGTTTGTCCTCCAAACTTTTAATTTATAAGAGCCCCATACTAATGTATGAAGCTCTTATTTTTGTTAGTTTAATACGATCTATCTTATAACCATGACAAAAAGACTACTAATACTAGCAATCCTGTAACGCCACCGTTTAGAAATGTATCAACTAAATTCATAATTCCACCAAGTGGGTCCATTCCTGTTGGATATAGTATGTTCGCAAACACAAAAAATATTACTGCTGCTTTTACTACACCTGTTAAACCACTTAACGTACTCGTTATCACTGAATCCCATGAAGCCATGTTATTCCTCCTTGATTAGTTATTAACTAGTTAAAAAAAAGGCAAAACGCCACTTAATCGAGTGGATTTTTACCCCCATTATTAATCATGTCAATATGATTAAATCTTTCAAAAAAGTTATCTTTATTCATCTTTTTTATAATTATAGTCGCTTTTTTTCGACTAATCAAGATTTTTATTAAAAATATTGTTTATGGAAAAAATGATTAATTGACTAGAATTGATATTGAAACATGTTATATAAACACAATAGGAAGTAACTTACAATATGGAAAATAACAGCTACCCAATTATAGAAAAAATACACGCTAGACAGATACTTGATTCTAGGGGATACCCGACGATAGAAGTAGAAATATGTGCTAGTGGAGTTGTGGGAAAAGCAGCCGTTCCTTCCGGGGCATCCACAGGAGAATTTGAAGCTTTAGAGCTGCGAGATTTTGATCAAAATAGATTCCATGGGAAGGAAGTACGTACTGCTATTAGTAATGTAATCAATATTTTTCAGCCGAAGCTAATTAACAAAAGAGCTGATAATCAGGGTGAAATTGATAGTTTATTAATAGAAATTGATGGTACTCCAAACAAGAGTAATTATGGTGCAAATGCCATATTGGGCATATCAATGGCGTGTGCTGTAGTTTCAGCAAAATTTTATAACCAACCCTTGTATGCTTATTTAAATAGTGGCAGCTCTATAATGCCCGTGCCAATGATTAATGTATTAAATGGCGGCATGCATGCAGACGGGGGGTCTGATATTCAAGAAATTATGTTATTCCCTTATGGAGCAACATCTTTTTCAGAGTCAATTAGAATGGGTTCAGAAATATTTCATGAATTAAAAAATGAATTAAAAAAATTAGGTTTATCAACAACTGTGGGTGATGAAGGCGGGTTTGCCCCTCAACTTAAATCAAACGAACATGCAATAGAGCTATTATTGGGTGCTATAGAAAAATCTAATTACAAGGCTGGGAGAGATGTCTTCTTAGCTTTAGATGTGGCGGCGTCCAGCTTTTATAAAGATGGCCAATATAGCCTTAAGATTGATAATAAAACTTTAGATGCCGATGGAATGATAGCATTTTATGACAATCTTATCAATCAATATCCAATTGTATCGATTGAAGATGGTTTAGATGAAAATGACTGGGGGGGTTGGGCGAAAATGAACCGTGCTTTAGGTGACAAAATTCAAGTTGTTGGTGACGACCTAACTGTTACTAATCCCAAAAAATTACAGAGAGCTGTTGACGAAAGTGCTATGAACAGTATTTTAATTAAACTGAACCAGATTGGCACTCTATCGGAAACTATAGAGGCTATTAATATCGCAAAAAATAATAATTATAATTTTGTTATTTCTCATAGATCGGGAGAAACCGAAGATACCTTTATTGCGGATCTTGCTGTAGCAATGGGTGGTGGTCAAATTAAAACTGGCTCTGTTTGTCGATCAGATCGTACTAGTAAGTACAACCAATTGTTAAGAATTGAAGAGGGCTTAAAACAGCCAAAGTTTGGTAATCCTTTTTCCTTTATTAAATAACCTATTATGAATTTTAAAAAGCTATCTCTTACCAATATTCTATTCGCATGTTTATCTTTGGGGTGCATAGGCTTATTGCTATTTAGTGATCGTGGATTTATTAGTCTCTGGCAGCTAAAGAAAGAAAAGCTTGAAATTCAACAAGATATTAACTCTCTGCGTCAACAAATCGCCAGCCTTGAAAAAGAAGCTGAAAAGCTAGAGTTTGATGAAAAGTATATTGAGCAGATTGCCAGAGAAAAATTTAGAATGGTCAGGCCTGGTGAGAAAGTTTTTAAAGTTGAATAGCTAAGAAGACTTAAATATTTCTTTTGCCACACTAAACGACTTAATGTCCGGGAGGTGATATTTAACTAAATCTGATATAAAGTTAGCCATCGTTCTTTTGTCATAGCTGAAATCTATATTTATATTTTTTGTATCTATAAAGTTAGAATAATATATTTCTTTTAACTGGTCCTGCAAGCTAGGCTCTTTCATAATATATCTTCTAACGATCGGGTGTTCATCAGCATCAATAATATTATATCCTGTATTTTTTAAAAAATGCATAAGAAAAAAATAGAAAGCATTATTATACCCACGTTCAGCTAAATCAAAGTATTCTAATGTATTTTTAATTAAATAGTATGTATTCTGATCTGATGTGGTTTCATCAAAACCCTTGTCAATCATTTCAATCATAGATAAACACAAAATAGTTTTTCTAAGATCTGTATTTATACCATCCCAATCATTTAAGATTTTAGAGTCATATATTGGCTGAAGCTGTCTTTTATTGCTATGAACATAGTTTACCTCCACCTCATTCATTTGTTGGTAGATGGCTTTAAGGGGAGATTTTTGTCGCATTGCAGCTTTAATAACATAAGAAGATTTTCCTCTCTTTAGTGTAAAAAGCCTAACAATAATGCTCGACTCTTTAAATAGGCTGGTTTTTAAGACAATACCCGGCGTAGAAACTTTCATCAGTCCCTTAGCTTAGAATGGGGGGTAGATAATTTTGGTGCTTTACTTACACCAAAACCTTTGGCTGTAAGGCTGCCAAAATACAACTTATTGCCAAATTGTTTAACGCTTGTTATGGGGGAATAAGCATCGTCGGCACCATACTGGAGATTGTGCAATACTTTGCCATTCTCATCAATTCCCAAAACAAACGCATATGGCTCTGGTTGGGGCTGTAAAAGTTCTGGTAGTCGTAATGTCATTTTTCTAAGAAAGGGTTTGTTGGTGGTGCTATCAATAAAATCGTTTCTTAGTGTAAAAAGAGCTACCCAATAAATACCTTCCCCGTTTGAAGAAATATTGTCTGGGAATCCTGGTAAATTATCAATAACAATTTCAGAGGTGCCTGCTTTTTCACCTTTAATCCAATATTTTTGAACACGATACATATATGTTTCATTGAAAAGAACAAAAGTTTCGTCTGCGTTTATAGCAACCCCATTTGCGAAATATAAATTATCAAGCAATGTCGTAGTTTGTGTTGTTTCTGGATCATATACTAAAAGCCTTCCGTTTGGTCTATGTTCCATCAAATCAAGGTTCTCTTCTCCTAGCCGATATCGAGTAGATGCATCGCTAAAATAGATTTTTCCATCATTGGCAATATCTAAGTCGTCGGTCAATCCAAATGGAATGCCACCAGATTCTATTGAAAGAATAGTGAGCGTTCCTTGCATATCAACTTTTATTAATCCTCTAATAGCGTCAGCTACAATGAGATTACCATCTAAATCAAATTGCATGCCAAGAGGACGTCCATCGGTCTGAACCAAAACGCCCATTTGATTTCCCATTTTATCATATTTTATAATTCTTCCATCGTCATAGCCGGCATATATATTACCACTTTTATCAATAGCAACATCTTCTGGGCCAACACCATCGTTCATTCCTAAAATTTTTATATCTTTAAGGAAATCATTCTTTGAAAAATTTCCTTCCATTAGTGGGGGTTCAGGAGAATCCCAAGAAACCGGGTCTATTGGCACTGGCCAGCATAATAGATAAAGCAAACAGACCGAAAAACATAGTACAACGGATTGGAAAACATTTTTCATATGAACGATTAATAAGCCTTAGCAAAGACAACGAGGTGTTTTGCTGGCTTTCCAGAAAACATGCACTTTAACTTAGGATCGTTTATGTCCTCTAAAATACAACGAATAGTAGCTTTCGTTTCTTCTTTAATTTTTAATTCTGAATCATCAGAGCCGTCCCAGTATGCTTTAATGAAGCAATTTTCTTTGGACAATAATTTTTTAAATTCACTATAGTCGTTTAGCTCAAATGTATTCTCTTTAACAAAAGAACTTGCGGAATCATACATGCCTTTTTGAATATCTTCTAGGATTGATGGAAGTGTGCTTAATTTGCCTAACGACATTTCTTCTTTTTCTCCCGTATCTCTTCTACAGAGAGTAACATTTCCGCTCTCAAATTCTTTCAAACCAATATCAATACGTAGTGGCGCTCCTCTTAATTCCCAATTGTTAAACTTAAACCCTGGACCATTATTAGAGTCGTCTATGAAACATCTCATACCGTTGTCTTTTAGCTTGCTATGCACCATATCAACAAAATTATCAAATTTTTCTTTTTCTTCATTTTTAGAATTAATCGGTATAATTACTACTTGGTGTGGAGCAATTCTAGGGGGAATTTTTAGCCCCTTATCATCGCCGTGAACCATAATTAATGCTCCGATCATGCGAGTGCTAACACCCCAACTTGTTGCAAAAACTGGTTGTTCTTTGTTCTCCTTGCTTTGAAATTTTACATCAAATGCTGTGCCAAAATTTGTACCTAAATAGTGAGAAGTGCCTGCTTGTAGCGCTTTTTTATCTCTCATCATTGTTTCAATTGAATAGGTTTCATCTGCTCCTGCAAATCTTTCCATATTAGATTTTCTTCCAATAATAGTTGGGATAGCGAGGTAGTCTTCAAATAAAGATTTATACATATCAACAATCATGAGTGTTTCTGTAATAGCCTCTTCCTTGGTAGCGTGCGCAGTATGGCCTTCTTGCCATAAAAATTCTGAAGTTCTTAAAAATAACCTTGTACGCATTTCCCAGCGCACCACATTTGCCCATTGATTAATTTTAATAGGTAAATCTCTATAAGATGTAACCCACTTTTTGAACATATGCCAAATAATTGTTTCGGAAGTTGGGCGTACAATAATTTCTTCTTCGAGCTTTGAACTGGGGTCTACTTTAAGCACTCCATCTTCAGAAATAAGTTTTGAATGTGTTACCACTGCGCATTCTTTTGCAAACCCTTCGACATGTTTAGCCTCTTTTTCAAGAAAACTTTTTGGAATAAACATCGGGAAATATGCATTTTCATGCCCACTATCTTTGATCATATTATTTAATATATTCTTAATATTTTCCCAAAGAGAGTAGCCATAAGGCTTGATAACCATGGTGCCTTTTACTGGACCATGTTCTGCTAAGTCTGCTTCCAAAATGACATCAGTATACCATTTTGCAAAATTGTCTGATTGTTTAGTTATTTTAGCCATTTACTTAACCTTTAATTTGTTATAAAGTAGAGTTAATTTATAAAAAATTCAATACAATGAAAAAAGCAATATTTTCTACCGAAATTTCTTTGCTAAGAAGAACAATACAAAGGCTTTTAAGAAGAAGGGCTGATGATAATTTAACAAAGATTTTACGCAAAACGCATCCTGCGGATGTCGCCCTTCTTATGAGAGGATTTGCGAATAGTGATCAAAAAACTATTTTTAATTTATGTCCTACATTTAACCATAAAGCAAAAGTATTAGAAGAATTAGATGAGGCTCTAATTGAAAACATGTTGATAGATGAAAGCTCTATAAATATTTCCAAAATGTTCCTTTACTTAGACACCAATGACCAGGCAGCAATTATTGGTATGTTCCCCGAAGAAAAACAAAAAGAAATTTTACAAAAAATTGAGGTGGAGGACTTAGAAGATGTAGAAGAAATTATGTCCTACCCAGATGATAGTGCTGGGAGTATTATGACAAAAGAAACTTTTACGCTTAATCAAAACACTAGCGTCGGAGACAGTCTTAAGCAGCTTCAGGCTTTTCCAGAAAATGACAAAATCTTTTATGTTTATGTTTTAGATGACAAAGAAAAATTGGTGGGAGTCCTGTCATTAAGAACTTTAGCAACTTCAAAAAATACAAACAAATTAAAGGATATTATGATTACAGATATCCATGCCGCAAAGTCTGAAACAGATCAAGAAGAAGTAGCTACAACTGTGGCCCAGTATAATTATTTAGCTTTACCTGTTGTAAATAGAGAAAATAAATTTTTGGGTATTGTCACCATAGATGACGTGGTAGATATTATTAGAGAAGAAGCCTCAGAAGACTTCTTGCAAATGGCTGGTGTAGGTAAAGATAGGGAAATATTATTAAAATCTCCGATAGAAAATGCACAATCAAGAGCTCCGTGGATTTTTGCAAGCTTAATTGGTGGGATTTGTGCTGCAGCTATTATTAGTTATTTTGATCATCTCCTTAAAGAAATGATTGTTTTAGCATCGTTTATTCCGGTTATTATTGGTATTGGAGGAAATATTGGGACACAGTCTTCTACTATTATAGTACGTGGTCTGGCGACAGGAAGGGTTGATGTCGCTAACACCGTTCCTCTTATAATTAAGGAAATTATTGTAGGAGGAATCTTGGGCGCGCTCTATGGGCTGTTGGTAGGTTTCGCTTCTGAGCTTATCACTGGAAATGAGCTAGAAAATCTTGGACTAGTTGTGGGGCTAAGTATTGCCTGCTCTATGACAATTGCTACTGCAGTGGGAGCTAGTGTTCCTATCATATTACAAAAATTAAACTTTGATCCAGCGATTTCAACGGGGCCATTTGTAACAACAGCAATTGATATACTAGGGGTTGCGCTTTATTTTATTATTGCCTCTTCGATTCTACTATAAAATTGAACTATAAAAATACAACCGCCTTTTTTTACTTATTTCTATCTCTTCATTCAACAATACTCGGGGATAATAAACAATATGATGTTTATATCTACGACACCTTTAAAAGCTTCACGATCACATTAGAAGAATCAGAGTTGTCTGTTAGCCCAATTAATTTTGGATCTTTATTATTAAAAGAAACTCTAACATATAAAAAACAGCTTTTTAATGATAATAATTTAATTTTTCAGCTATTATCTGATAAAAAAATAAATCTCCTTGATACCGTCTGGCTAAAAGATATGCCTATTTTAGATGATGTTGTCGTTGATGTACGTTTTTTATTATCAGAGGAGGAAGAGATTTTATATAAGAATGAAAAAGTTGTGGCTCTGTTGTATAGGATGGACATTAAGGCGTTAGGGGTTGTGGGTGATGAAAAAAATCTTGTTAATGATGCTCTAATCAATAGTTCATTGCGAAAAATCTGGATTGATAAAAATGCTGGCTCTATTATTAAACTAAGCTTTATGTATAATGGAATATCTTATATTATAAATAAGAATGAAAATTAACTACTATATAGGAATAACTTTATTGTTGGGCGCCTGCGCAGCGCCGACCACATCTATAGATATAGAATCAACTACGCCATTAAAAGAAAATTTTTTATTTTATGTTGACCAAGATACTAATCTTCATGAGTCAGACTTATTAACTACCATTAAATTACCCTCGAAAGACTATCTTGTCCCATCAATATTAAACTTGCTCCCAAATGCAAGGAGAGACTATCGATCTGGGTCTCATCAAGGTATTGATTTCTCTGCTCCTTTAAATACGCCTATTACAGCTGTTTCGGGTGGTATTGTGGTAAGAAGTAACCCACAGCATATTGATGTCGACCTTGATACCTATAATACATTTCTAAGCACCTCTGCAGAGCTTGGTAAGACCCCTGATGATATTTATCAATACATATTACTTGGGAAGTCTGTTGTTATTGATCATGGCTATACTATCACTTCAAAATTTAGAACTATTAGTGTATATGCGCATCTATCTAATATAGCAGAAGGCATTCTCCCGGGCACTATAGTAGAACAGGGGACAGTTATTGGGTTTTCTGGGAATACGGGTACATCTGACGGAGCATTAAAAAATAATAAGGGCGCTCACCTACATTGGGAAATGTATTTTGATGATATAGGTGGGAGATATTTTTTAGGACAAAATATTCCATCTAATTATCTACAGAATAATATCGAAGCATTATTCGATGAGTAATTCTAATTAACTAAATCTGGTATAATAAAAAAGGGGCTCTAAAAAGAGCCCCTTTTAATTTGAATCCTTAACTAAACAGTTTAGAAATCAAAGGTAACTTGCATAGTGCTGTGATCATCGAAGTATTCGTTCGCTGTTCTCATAGCATATGAAACATGCATTGTGTAGTCACCTACTGGCACTGTTACACCTGCACCCATTGAAGCTCCCCAATTGGTTCCGCTCCACTCTTCCCAATCTGCGTTAGAAACGTCAGATGGTTGTTGGTCGTCACCTACAGTCATTACTGTAGCTGCGCCAACCCAAGCGCTACCTAAGGTATACTTAGCACCGAATGCTAAAGTATTGCTTTGGTATGAGTGATTAGTGAAAGTTGTGCTCATATCTAAGTTATCAAGTAATGAGTAGGTCATAGAAAGATCTAGACTTGTTGGCAGAGCAAAGTTGTCTGCAACAATTCTAAACGTTTCAGATGATGAACCTGATTCAGAGTCCTCTGGTGTGAGGTTCTGGTCTAGGTTAATACCATCATAATGCATTCTACTACCAACGTTCTTCATTGCAATCCCGATTGTTAATGGTTGGTCAGGGAACTTGTATTGGACGCCTACGTCAAATGCAAATCCAGTTGCAGATGTTTCTTCGATTGTCTCAGAAATCATCTTTGTTGCAACACCGACATTAACACGGTCAGAGAATGCTCTCGCAAATCCTGCTGTCGCCGTGAAAAAACTAGGGGAAAATGTTTGACCATCTCCCTCTGGAGCAAATGCGGTAGTTTTTGGGATATCACCAAAGTCTAATGCCTTTAGTGTCATTCCAAAAGTACCTGTTTCGCCCATACTCATAACCATACCTGCATATGTGACATCAATGTCAGCAATGTAGGATGTAGTTGAAACTGTTCCTTGTAAACCAGAGTTGTGTCTTGCTAGACCAGCTACATTAGTAAATAATGCATCTATTCCAGACACAGTACCAACGTTTGTTCCGCTAAGAGCAACTGTCTCAGTCCCTACTGGGATAAGCAATTGCGAAGCACCAGCGGTACCTTGCGATCTTACTGTACCAGCAGTTAGTGCTGAAACCAACACTGCGCATCCAAGGAAGATTTTAAATGTATTTTTCATTTTCATATTCTCCTTTTCCTTAATAAACGTCTAAACGTTGTTCTGGTTGAATTACAGCTAACTTCAGGATTTTATCTCCGTGGTTAGTCTCTATGTGTGCCACATACATTCCACTAGCAACTGGTAACTCGAAGTTGTTCTTCATGTTCCATGTTGCGTGTTGTGAAGCTGTATCATTGTGGTGAATTGTTCTTACTAGTGTACCATCTAAAGCAAAGATACGAATTGTCGCAGGACCTTCTTCAGGTAAGTGACTAAACATCACTCTACGATCTAGCGCATCACGCTCTTCTGGGTTATATCCGTAATATGGATTTGGCCATACTGAGATTCGATCTGGATCGAAACTGTTAGCCATCATACCCAATCCTTCAGTAGTAAACGTAAACGTATCTGCTGATGAATTTGGTTTACTCATTTCCCACACTACAGAACTACCTGTCGTGAAACCACTTCCCCAAGATATGTGTCCAGCTGCGTTTGGTAATACGCCAGAGCCTAGATAGTCAGCAAACAATGTCGCTGTCATATATGGGTATCCGATTCCTGCACCACTTGTAGTAGTGTTATCACAAGAACCACCTGATCCCCAACCACAACCACCAGAGGTAGTTAGGTCGTTCTCAGCAATATACTGAGACTCTTTAGCTGGATCATATGGTGTTGCTACCATACCAACAAAGGCGTAGATCGGTTCAAACGAGTTCTTGCCGTAGACTGGACTTATCCAGTATTCTCCAGCAAAATCGTGTGTACCGGTACCATTGTAGTCCCAATATCCAGAGAATATTTGCTCTTTGTTTCCAGTAGCAAAGTTATGTCTGAATGTTGACCATGAAACATAGTTAATTATTGTTTCACTAAGATAGTCGTAACCTAATGATGGAGTATGAAAGTCTAGTTCCACATCATCTGATTCCCAATAATTAAATCGGTCAAAGTCACGAGCATAAGGAGCTGAGTAAGGTACACCCGCTCTATTTTCTAAAATATATCCTGTACGACCTAAACTAGCCCAAGGTACATAAGAAACCGCAGGGTCTCTCAATACTTGGTTTTCTTTCCAGCCGTGATCCCATTCACTTACTGATAGTAAGTCTTCTTGAGGACCATTGACTAGTAATTGTATACCTTCAACAACTGGAGTTCCGCCTGGACCAACTTCAACACCTGTTGCAGTATTTACACCACCAACAACAGCGTTGTTTGCGATTAATACTACGCCGGTTGCGTCGTTTGTTAATGTCCAGTTAACGGCTGCAGTGCCATCTGGCATTGCATCATCCATTGTTACTGTGTAGGTATCGCCAGTCATGGCTGAAGCATCTACCACAACCACATCTACAGAACCTTGAGAAGGTCCAGTATGTACGGTTGCAATTAAATCACCCGCTGAGGCTGTATTGTCGCCCGCAGCAAATGTGTTAGGTACTTCTGGTCTTACAGTAAGTACTGCTGGGCTACTTTCCAATGTTTTTGGAATCCCAGAAGCATTGTAACCATATGCGGTTACACCATAATAATAAGAACGATTTGTAATCAGTTTTGAATTACCATTTAATCCATCTGTTGTGATGGCTTCAAAGTGTGCTAATCCACTGTCTGATCCAAACTGTGTTCTAATGTTAATATTTTCACCTAGCTCAGTATTAAATACTGTGTCATAGATTTCAGTAGTTCCGTTTACAATATCATAAGTAGCTAATCTTTTCTTAGCTCCCGCTCCTGATGCTGTTTCATACTGATAGACATTATATCCTTCGAATACAAAGCTTGTAGGATTACCTGCAGCGTCTAAGTCAACTTCACTAAGAGCAGCATAGCTTTCAGCTCTGTCGCCCCAAACTAATATAACTTGGTCTGCTAACGCACTCGCTGTCACACTTGGTGCAGGAGGTGAGTCAGGCAAAGCAAAGTCAATGTCGTAAGCTGTTTGAGCTAAAGCATCTACTTCTTTTAGGTAAGCTACAGAAGACAACGCATCACCACCAGCAGCGTGGAAAATTCCAAACACTACTTCTTGTGAGTCACCTGACGCCATAGTAAATGGACCAACACTCATTAGGAAACGTCTATCAGCTGAAGCTGCATAGTTTCCGTCAACAGGGTTAGCAGTACCATGGGTATTTGCAGGATCTCCATAGAAACAGAAACGTTGATCATATAGATCTCCGGCTATTTCTACTGGAAACGCACTTCCATCTTTTCTTAAACCTTGTAAGTAAAAATACCCCTCTGTTTCATCAGCAGGGTCAGTGTATGTCGCATCTCCATTAATATAGAATGCAAACGATGACATCTGAAGGTTCTTTTTGCCCGGGTGACGAGTACCAAACATCTTGGCCCCTAATGTACAATCTTCCGTTGAGTCACAATCTACCATTGGACCTTGAAAGAAGTCATACCCAGCTGCTGGAGTACCGACGCTTAAGTTGTCATAGACACTGTCTGCACCGTCATTCCAAACATAACCCATACCTAGAGCTACGTCACAACCAACAAAGTCGTCACCAGCGTTTCCTAGATCAGGGTCTGACCATAGTCCCATATAAGTATCGACTAAGTCATCTGAACCTTTATTAATAACTAATTGTTTCAAGAACACCATGTCACCAAATACGTCAGGTCTATCAAAACCAAACATAGTTGTTTGAATCTCCACGTTTAGTGGTGATGTTCCAAAATTCAATTTGTAAGCAGGGTCACCATCATTACTAACAAACCAAAGTACTTGGTCTCCTAGAAATTCTGGATGATCAGTTCCGCCTGGTAGTGGAGTATAAACTCCGTCACCATCTACGTCAACCCAAGGTGCACCAAAATCAACTGGCCAGTCTTGAAAGTCAGCGAAGTCAAGGGGGGAAGCTAACATAGATTTCTCTACTTTATAGATTCTGTGAACCGCAGCTAGCGGGTCACCACCCCATGGACCTGGACCCATGTCTTGTGTATAATCTCCAACGATTGTTCTGATAGATCCATTCACTGTAGCTCCCATCCATAAAGCGGATTGGAAGATTGAGTGAGCTCCTGTACCTTTAGGCCATTCTAACGCTGAGTCACCAGAAATATGGTAATCCAGAAATAGACCATTGTTAGTTACATCGGCATAGATTTTGTTCCCATCGAACGTACCACTGGAATCCACATAATTTGATGAGCTACTAAAGTTAGAGACAGCTTTGTCTCTCGCTTCAAGGCCAGTAGTTACTGACAGTAACATCACCAATGTGAAAACGGTAATATTCTTTAAGATTTTCATATTTACCTCTTTACCTTCTTATTTAATTAAAAACTAATGTTCATACCAACTCTGACTGTACGAGGAGCGCTCCATCTACCGGGGAAACTTAAGTTGTCCTGGTAAAGTGCCGCTGCATCAACGTCAGGGTTAGTTGCTAATCTATTGGCAAGCCATTGCTGCCCACTTTCAGTTGCAACCCAGCCATCTTCGGCTACGTTACCAGTTCCATGATAAACATCATTAACCTGTTCTGCGTCTAGAACATTAAGCACGGACACATATGCATTTGCTGTCACGCCGCCCATTTTAAAGGCTCTGTCTACACGTAGATCAAGGTTAGTAAATGCAGGCATTGTACCTGAGTTTACCGGACCCTCTGGGAATTCCCATCTGTTCTCAAAAACAGTACTATAGATTTGAGATGGCGTATAGCGAGTACCACTACCAAAACTCATTACAGCATTAAACCCTGTATTAGCTAACGCACCAGTAGCATTCGGTGAACGCCAGTCAAGAATTACGTTTGCAGTATGAGTTTGGTCATAGTCTAATAGATTCATCGCTTTTGGATATCCATCATCTGTACCAATCCAAGTAACATAGAAGTTCTGTGATCCATAAGATCCAGTACCTCTAGATTCTGAGTATGTATAATTTGCTTGCGCATACAAACCTCTAGTTCTACGCATTTCAAAGTTTGTTGTCAAACCTTGTGAGACCATAACGTCTCCATTTAAATACTGTGCCCAGTTTTGTTGAGTATCTGCACCACCAGTATTTGTAAATGCTTCTGTACGATTTGCAAGCGTCAAGTAATCTTTACTTTCTTTATAAAACCCTTCAATCTTTAATGATGCGAAAGCACCGATACGTTGTTCAATACCAATTTCATATTGAGTAGAACGCTCTGGTTTTAACGCAGGGTTTTCAGATGCAGTAGCATTACCAGCTAAGATATCAGCTGACAGCTGTGAATCTGATAAGTATAGATATGACATTGGAACTGACTGCCAGTGTGTTCCGTAGTTCGCACGAAATACTGTACGGTCGGATACTGGGAATGAGATACCAATTCTAGGATGTGTAGCAGTTTCTTTTTTTGTTTTTTTCCAAACAAAGTTACCGTCACCATCACCATTTCTATCTACACGTTGTCTGTTAAAGTATAAGTGGTTGAACCCGTCTGAGTCTCCGTAGCCATCACCATCTGAATCTGGAGCCATAGCACCAGTGTCAATTGATTCTACTGAAACACCAACCTGTACAACTACATCTTTAAATTCAAGTTTATCTTGAACGTAGAAACGTGTTTGTGTTGGTTCTGCTGGAGATAACATATGATCGTCTTGATTATATGTTCCATTCCACTCATCACCATAAATATTGTAACCAAGATTTGTTACATACAGTGCTCTATAATTAATGAATTTCCAATCTGCTGGATCACTTCCCGCAGCAATGATTTCTTCATTAGTAGCTACACCATCATAATTAGCGTCTACTTGGCTAATTGCTCTAGCAACACCTGATGCTCCAAGACCATAACGACTAATTTCGTGATTGTCTACTGAGCCACCAACTTTAAACTCATTATAACCAAGTTGGTTAGTGTAGTCAAAGCTTATAGTGTTTGTAGTGGTTTTTCTTGTATCGTAACTTGTGGTCTGTGATCCAAACCCTGCTGCACCAATAAATTCATCTGGTGATAGTGGGTTAAATCCAGTTCCGTCACGTTTGTAATAGTTTGCTGAACCAAATGCTTTGGTTCTTCTACCATATGCTTCAATATCATGTAAGTAATTTTCATTACCACCTGTTGTTTCATAAGTTTGATTTGAAATCGAAACTTTAGCATAAGATAGAGGACTAATAGTATATCTGAAGTTCATATATCCCATAGCGAAATCTGATTCATTAACATATGAACCGTCAGTTCCACCTAGAACTCTACTCCAGCTATAGCTATGTCCTTCATAGTTATAAGCCTGTGTACCCAATTTGACACGTAATGGACCAAAATCCATTGTCATATTACCATTTACTGTAATACGCTCATTGTCATCTTGTGGTTGTTGTCCGTACATACGCTCATAGTTACTGTATACAACATATGTTGTATCGTAAGCTGCAACACCAGAAGCCAACAATGCTGGATCTGTTTGGTTGTTTCTTACTACAGTTTCAATGTGTGAAACCTTGTTACCATTTGCGTCGTTTCCATATACAAAGCCATCAGTACCGTCGCTGTAATAGTCAGCAGGAACTTCAGTCATTGCCATAGCATCATACTTAGGGAAGTAACTATAAGAAACGTCACCGGCCTTTTCTTTTGCTTCAATAGACAAGTATACTTTTACATTATCGCTGATTGGACCACCAAAGTCAAAGTTGACATTTTGATAACCATCAGAGTATAGTTTGTCGGGATCAGTACTAGCATCAGCCCCTAAAGACATTTCTGCTCCTACTTTTGATCTCCATTGTGTACCACCAGTTTTGGTAGTAATATTTACAATTCCTCCATTAGCACCACCGTACTCTGCAGAGAACCCTCCAGTTTGCACTGAAATCTCTTGTAGTGATGATTGGGAGTTACCGTTTAATAGATTTCCGCCACCGTAAACATCTTTTACAGGAACGCCGTCGACATAGTATCTACTATCTCCACTTCTACTTCCACGGAAATATCCATTAACAACACCTGTTTGAAGGTTAACAATATTCTCAACCCCTCTCACAGCAAATGCATCAATCAACTCTTTATCAACAACACGAGTTGTATTCGTAGCATTCGGATTAATTAACGGTCTTTCTCTTGTTACTGTCACTTCTTGACCTGCAACTGAGGCAATATCTAGTGCAAAATCAACTGTTGTTGTAAAACCAACAGAAGTTCTTACGCCAGCTTCTATAACTGAAGTATAACCGATGTATTCGGCTCTCAAGTTATAGTCACCTACAGGAACGTCAAGAATATAGTATCTACCTAACTGATCGGTAGCTGCACCTAAGTTTGATCCTTCTACAACTACGTTTGCTCCAACCAATGGGTTACCATCAGCGTCAGACACAACACCTGCTAATTTAGCAGTTGTTGACTGTGCAAACATAAGAGTAGGAAGAACAAGAAGCGCAATTAACATACGTAGTTTTCTCATTATTCTACCTCCAAATGAGTTTTTATATACAAATTTTAATTTGTTATTTTGTTTCATTCATTTACCCTATATATATATTAATGTATATATAATGTTTAATTTCATACACACTTCTTACGGTATGTATGTACCACGTTTGGGGGATACGTATCCCTTCAAATGTGAAATCCATTTAAATTGAGGATTGTTTCCATGGATGTCAATACTTTTTTAGTATTGCCTTTCCAGTCGACAAATTAGCTAAAAAAAATAAAATCTATCTTTTTTTAGGCCTAATAATATCAAAATATTAAGCAAATATTAAGCAAATATTGATACTATTATAAGGAGATTATTTTGTCTACAACGCCTTTTCTATGTCGAGAAATTGGGTAGCTCTGTAGTTCCGGAGTCGTTTTTGTTAAATCGGGGCCACCTTCAAATACCTTAATAAGTATCGACTTCATTGTTTGAAGCTCTATAGTATTATATAGTAGTGTATGCTTATTTGCTGATATCATAGTTGGTCTCTATGCTTTTTTTATATTTATCTAAAACAGCTATATCAAATGTTTTTTCTTTAAGGGTGTAATCAAAAAACTCTACAATAGATTTATTCATAATATTTTTGATTTTATTTTTTGAAACATCTCCGAGGCCTGATATTGGAAAGGTAAATGGCCTATCTTGAATATATGTCTGTTTAAAGTCGGTAAAGTCTTGGTGTAAGCTATTCTTAACATATACAACAAAAGAACTGGAATTGTTCTTTAATATGGTATTATGAATATCAAAATTAATTTTCCCCACTTCTGAATCGTTAATATCTCCACCAACACTCAGATCTAAAAACTCCTCCTGGCCTAGATGTAAAAATGGCTTGTTTGTTTTTGTGGAAAAGGTCTTCTGGTCTAAGGGGAAAAACCACCCATCTAGTGCTACGACCGACTTAATGCGCTTATTATTTATAAGAGCATGGTAGCTGGTGCCGGCACCCATTGAATGTCCCATCATCCCTATACGATCAAAATTAATCATTGCATGGTAGGGGTTTACTACAGCTCCCTGCAGTTCTGTTTTAGATATTTCATTTAAAAGAAATATCATGTCTTCATAGCGATATCGTATTAATTGATTTGCATAATATTTTTTATTATGTAGTGATTGCTCTGCCCAGGTTATGTTAGACTTATAGGTAATGGGGGTGCCGTCTTTGTCAAAAGTAATCGAGGCATTATATGTGTGGTTTGGGGCAATTACAATATACCCGCGGCTTACCAACTCTTCAATTTGTGATAAATTTTGTGTAGCCACACCGCCGTCGCCATGTGAAAATAATATTAGCGGAAATATTTCTCCTTCTATGGGGTATGCTCCCTGTACCGCACTTGACATTAGTCTAGTGCCATGCCGTATAAGACTGGCCGGCGCATTAAGTGTATTCGCCATAGAATTTAGGGTACGTTCAGGAAAAACCATGTGGGTTGTTTTTTGATAGCTATCCTTCATTTGTGCGGGATACCAGATTTGTACTAATAAATTTCTAAGATCTGTTGGGTCTGTAGTATATTGTTCACTTCTCGTTTCATCGGTCCAAAAAAAGATTTGGGTGCCAATATCATAAGGGCCCTTTGGTTTGTCAATGGACTCCAGTGGAATCGCCAGTTGCCCCACAAATGCACAGCTATTAAAAAAGAAAAAGCTTAAAAAAATCAGGGTTTTCAAAGTATTATTTTGGTATCTAGAATCCACAACATAAATTACATCTTATCAATAACATCAAAAAGTGCAAAATAATAAAAACAACATCACTGTTATAATTGGTGCCCAGTGGGGGGACGAAGGTAAGGGAAAGATTACAGATTTTTTCGCTGCCCAGTCAGATTATATTGTACGATTCCAGGGTGGAAATAATGCCGGGCATACCATTATTTTGGACGACAGAACTCTTAAGCTACACCTAATTCCTTCCGGCGTATTACACCCAAACTGTAAGCTTGTTATTGGTAATGGTGTGGTAATTGATCCTAGGGTTTTAATCAGTGAAATTGATATGCTAAAAAAGGAAGATCTTGGGGTTAATCTTTTAATAAGCGATCGTGCTCATCTAATTATGCCATACCATGTTGATATTGACCACCACTTAACTGCATTACAAGATGATCTGGCCGCAGGTAGTACAAGGTCTGGAATTGCGCCGGTTTATGCAGATAAAATGTATAGGCATGGATTGCGAATTATTGATCTTTTTAATAAGGATGTCTTTGCAAAAAGGCTGAAAAAATCATTTATGTTTAATAAAAAATTAGTAGAAAATGTTTTTGAAGAAAAATTTGATTATTCTTATAACATAATTTTAAACCAATATTTAAAATACGGTGAAACCATTAAACCTTATGTTGCTAATGTCGCTCAAGAGCTAAGCGAAGCAGATATAAAAGGAAAGGCCATATTGTTTGAAGGTGCCCAGGGTGCTTGCTTGGATGTAGACCATGGGTTATACCCTTTTACGACTAGCAGCAATGTAGTCTCGGGACAAGCAGAGGCGGGCTCTGGAATTGGCTTAAATAGAAAAAAGCGTGTAGTCGGAATTGCAAAGGCATATTTAACATATGTGGGTCGTGGGCCGTTGCCAACGGAAATTACTCCCCCCCTAGAAGATCAAATACGAGAGGTTGGGCAGGAATATGGGACCACAACAGGTAGAGCGCGAAGAATTGGATGGATAGACTTAGTCCAGTTAAAATATGCAAACCAATTAAATGGCTTTACTGAGCTAATCTTAACAAAGGTAGATGTTTTAACCGGACTACCAAAAATTAAGCTGTGTATAGGTTATGAAGTTAATGGCAAAAAAATTGATTATGTGCCGGCAGACTTGGAAAGTTTTGCTCAAATTAAGCCTATTTATGAGACGTTGCCGGGCTGGGAGTCTTTACCTGAACACATTAAAAATATTGGTGAGTGCCCTCTTGAGTTAAAGTCGTTCATTAAAAAAATAGAAGAATTTACCGGCAATAGCATTTCATTAATTTCTTACGGGCCAGATCGAAACCAAACTTTTGCTTTATGATAAAATATGAAAGTTGGGATACGTTTGATTTTTCCAATCTTTCAGATGAAGAAATTAAAGCCGTTTTATCCGAACAAAATATTCCACTTAGCATAGCAGAAACTAAAACTGTTCAAAACGAGTTTTTAAAAAGGCCCCCAACTCTTGCGGAGCTTGTTTTGTTTTCTATTCAAGGCTCTGAACATAGTTCGTATAAAAGCAGTAAGGAGCATATTAAACATTTTATAACCGATGGGCCGGATGTCATTTTGGGAGCAAAAGATGACGCGGGCATTGTTGCTATCGCAACAGATAGAGATAATAATCGCTATGGGCTGGTTATTAGTCATGAGTCCCACAACCACCCTAGTCAAATTGTTCCATATGAAGGAGCGGCAACCGGTATTGGGGGGAACGTTAGAGACGTCTGTTGTATGGGAGCCGAAGTAGTCGCCGTTGGAGACGGACTAAGGTTTGGTGATTTAAACAACAATAAAACAAAGTGGATTCATGAGGGTGTGGTTGGTGGTATTGCTGGCTATGGCAATCCCCTTGGTATTCCTAATATTTGTGGAGACTTATATTACGATGAAGGTTACAACGATAATTGCCTGGTAACTGTTATTGCTGCCGGTATTGTGCGTGAAAAAGACGTCATTCGATCAAAGGCCCCAAAAAATTCAGAGGGTTATGATTTAATCTTAATAGGAAAGCCAACAGATAATAGTGGTTTTGGTGGTGCAAGCTTTGCTTCTCTAGAGCTAGAAGAAGAAAAAAAACAACAAAACAAGGGCGCTGTTCAAGAGCCAAACGCTTTTTTAGAAAGACATATCCTTAAATCGACATATGAATTATTCAAATATTTACAGGACAATAACATGACAGACAAGGTAGGCTTTAAAGACTTGGGGGCCGGCGGAGTTGCTTGTGCTAGTATAGAATTAGCAGATGCCGCGGGTATGGGCGCTGAAGTCTGGGCAGATAAAATTCATACCAGTATGGACGACTTGCAAAGTCATGTGACGTTATGTTCTGAAACACAAGAGCGATTTATGTGGGTCTGTCACCCCAACACAACCCCATTAATCCTGGATCATTATAATAAAAAATTTGATTTTCCCAATGTCTCATCATTAGCTCAAGCAAGGGTTGTGGGGAAAATTATTAAGAATCGCCACTATACTGTTTATGCTAATAATAAAAAAATTATTGATGGCCCAATTGAGCAAATAAACGAGGGTTTTGTTTATAAAAGGCCGTTGCAAGAAGTCAAAACTATAAAACAGTTTCATCCTCTTCCCCCGATTAAAGACTATAATAATATTATTTTAGGGTTGTTGGGGCATGAAAATATTTCATCTAAACTGCCTATTTATGAGTGCTACGATAAGCAAGTTCAGGGTCGGGTTGTGCTTGAAAGGGGTTTATCTGAAGCTGGGGTTGTTTCTCCGTTTAACAACAGCTCTTTCCCAGAAGAAATTAGAAGTAGTGGTTTTGCTGCTGCAATTGCACATAACCCAAAACTTGGGAAAATTGATCCATATCTAGCGGCACAACACGCTGTTTTAGAGTCTACTGCAAAAGTAGTGGCAAGCGGCGCAATCCCTGTGGCATTAACCGATTGCTTGTGTTTTGGGAATCCTGAGAGGCCGGAACAAATGTGGCAGTTTGCACAAAGCTGTAGGGCAATTCGAGACTGTTGCGATGATTTACATTTTGGAAAAAATACAAACCTTCCTATTATAGCGGGGAATGTAAGCTTTTACAATCAAAGCGGCGAAAATGCAATACCGTCTAGCCCCATGATTGGGTGTTTTGGTAAAAATCTGAATACAAACAATGCAATAAAAAACAGTTTTCAGTCTAGCGGCTCTACCGTCTTTGTTTTGGGTGCAAAAAACAAACAGTTGGGTGGCAGTGTGATTGCCGACATTTTAAAAATAAAAAACAATGATGTGTGTCATTTTTCTAATAAAGACTATAGCGCCTTACTAAATGGTGTTTTTAGCTTGGGGGAGAAAAATTTAATACTCTCTTCAAGGGTAGTTACAAGAGGGGGGTTAGCTATTTCTCTGTGTAAGATGTCTTTTCATAATAATGTCGGCATTGACGCAAAAATAGATGAAGAAGCGTTCGATATAACCCTGTTTAATGAAAATCTTGCTATTATAATAGAGGTAAACAATAAAAACGTGGCTGAAGCACAGAAAACACTAGAAACAAACAATATACCTTTTGATATTATAGGGGCAACATCTTCAAAAGAAACAATTATAGTTAACAATAAAGTGAATCTATCAATTAAAGAGGCAAAAAATGTGTGGGACATCTCTTTGAGAGAAAAACTATTATCATGAAGCAAAAAATTTCATATAAAGATGCTGGCGTGGATATTGAAAAAGCAGATCATGTAATAGCGTCGTCTAAAGAGGTCATTCAATCTACTTTTAACAAAAATGTTTTGTCTTCAATTGGTGGGTTTGGGTCGATGTATAGCATTAAAGATATTGTTAGCGGGTATGATGATCCTGTTATGGTGCAGAGCATTGATGGTGTTGGCACAAAGATGGCCGTAGCACAAAAATGTAATAACTTTGGTTTTATAGGTTTTGATTTAGTAAACGCTTGTTGTAATGATGTGGCGGCTACAGGAGCAAAACCGCTTACCTTCCTTGACTATATTGCAAGCAGCTCCTTAGAACCGCAAATAGTTTCAGATATTATTAAAAGCGTCGCTACAGAGTGTAAAAATTTGGATGTGTCCCTGGTTGGCGGAGAAACAGCTGAAATGCCTGGTACATATCATAAAAATGAGTATGATTTAGTTGGGGTTGCAACCGGTATTGTGGAGCGAAAAAATATTGTGGATGGCTCTTCTGTCAAACAGGGTGATTTAATTATGGGGATCCCGTCTAATGGACTACATACAAATGGATATTCGCTGGCAAGAAAGTTGGTTTTTGATGTATTAAATCTCGATATAAACGACACGCTTTCAGACAAAAAAACTACTGTCGAAAAAGCCTTGCTTGCTCCACATAAAAACTATAGCAAAATGATTAACCTTCTTATTGAAAAAGAATTTCAACTTAAAAGCTTGGCTCACATAACTGGGGGTGGTTTATTAGATAATGTTCCTAGGGTTTTTCCTGACGGCTTTGCTGCAGAAATTAATGTCAATTCATGGGGGAAAATTCCCATTTTTCAGTTTTTAATAGAAAATTTAGACTTAGAAATGAGTGAAATGTATCGCACTTTTAATATGGGGATTGGCCTTACTATTATCATTGATCCATCACATAAAGATCGGCTTATAAAAATGTTGGGGGTAAATAATTGCCTCGAAATAGGTGTTATTGTATCAAATTCATCTAAACAGGTTTATTTGAATGACAAATAAGCACAAGATAGCTGTTATTCAATTCCCCGGCTCAAATACGGAGCTTGAAACTATCGCAGCAATCAAAAGAAATGGTATGATAGCTGTCCCACACCTATGGAACGAGCCATCTTCTAGCTTAAGAAAGTATGCTGGATATATCATTGTTGGTGGCTTCTCATACGAAGATCGATCTAGGTCGGGTATTATTGCTTCTTTAGACCCAATAATGGACACATTAAAAGATGAGGCTATTCAAGGAAAACCGGTTTTGGGTATTTGCAATGGGGCTCAAATTTTGGTGGAGTCGGGTTTGGTCCCAGGAAACACAAACCTTGATACCGTTGTTGGCCTATCTCAAAATAAGCGGGTAAAAAATGGACAGGTGGTTGGTACTGGGTACTACAACACTTGGTGTTATATGAAAAGCAACGGGCACAATAATTCTGCGTTTATCGATAAAGAGAGTGAAGGATTTCTTAGTGTGCCGCTGGCACACGCTGAAGGAAGGTTTGTGATGAACGATGATCTGAAAAGGGTTGTCGAAAAAGAAAATCTTGCCGCATATCATTACTGCAATGAAGGCGGAGAGGTTGTAAATGATTTTCCTATAAATCCAAACGGTTCAATTAATAACATTGCAGCTCTTGGCAATATGGCGGGCAACGTAATGGCGGTAATGCCGCATCCGGAACGCACAACTAACGGTGATCCTATTTTTAGGGGACTCAACCAGTTTTTGAGCAACGAAAAGTCGTTTAGTTATAGGTCTCTTAAGTATAATTCTCAAAAAATAACCCTCTCCCCCTTTAAAAAAGAAAAACACACTACTGAACTTTTAATATCAATGATTATTGCTGACAATGAAGCAATTTCTGTTGCACAATGTATAAACGGGCTTGGTGTGGGGGGTGTTGTTATAAAAAAATATTTGCATCTTGAAATAGAGCATGATGGGGCTTTAGATATGGAAAATATATATGCAACAGACGTATTGTTTAACCCAAACAAAGAGTTTGTGGTTGATGGCGTAGAGAAAAATTCCGGTTCTCGCTTTCTTGTAAGAGAAAAAGAAAATATTGAGGGCCGAAAAATGAAAGAAACCCTGCAAAAGCGTTTTGGCTTTCTAAATATTAAAAATATTTTAAAGGGCACAATTTGGGAGGTGGTCTCTGAAAAAAAACAAATAAAAAAAGACATTGATTTAATCTTAAATAGTCATATTTTGAGTAATCCAATTTCGCAAGAACGTCATGAATATTGACAAAAAATATTATCAGGTAATTAGCGAGAACCTGAATAACACAATTCAGGATACCAACATTCACGTACAAAATAAACAAGTGGGTAAGGTGCGTGATGCCTATTTCTTAGACGACAAAGTCCTTATGGTCTCCACTGACAGGCAAAGCGCGTTTGACAGAGACCTGGCAAGAATTCCCTATAAGGGCACTGTATTAAACTTGGTCAGTGCGTGGTGGTTTGAAAAAACAAAAGATCAGTTTCCAAATCATTTAATCAGCACTCCAGATCCCAATATTTCACTTGTAGAAAAGTGTGATGTGTTCCAGGTAGAATTTGTTGTAAGGGGATATATTACCGGATCAACCGAAACCTCTCTTTGGACGGTATATAAGAACGGTGCCAAAGAATATTGTGGTAACCCCATCCCCTTTGGGTTGAAAAAAAATCAAAAACTTGGGGAGCCAATGTTAACTCCAACCACAAAAGACAAGGTTCACGATAGACCTGTTTCAAAAGATGAAATTCTTAATTTGGGACTCATGACAGAAAAAGACTTTGATAAGGCGGCACAAATGAGTTTAGATCTTTTTAATTATGGGCAACGCGTCGCAGCAAAAAATGGATTAATCCTCGTAGATACCAAATATGAGCTGGGGAAAGATGTGTGTGGGAATATTAAGTTTGTTGATGAAATACACACGCCCGACTCTAGTCGATATTGGATCGAAGAAACCTATGCGGATCGTTTTGCTCAAAACGAAGAGCCGCAAAACATTGATAAAGAATTTCTTAGGCTTTGGTTTATAAAAAACTGCGACCCATATAATGACAAGGTGTTGCCGGAAGCCCCAGATGAGCTAATTATAGAATTATCTGCGAGATATATTTTGTTATATGAGCTTATAACGGGTGAAAAATTTCAGTTTCCAGACCTAACAAACATTAATGAAAGAATCTTCAACAACACCAAGGAGTTACTATGAAAGCAGTATTAATTATGGGTTCAACCTCTGATCAGGGACACGCAGACAAAATCACTTCTACGCTTGACACTTTAAGTGTTAGCCACGAAACCTTTGCGGCCTCTGCACACAAAAACCCAGAAAAAGTTTTAGAAATTATAAGGTCTTATGGGTCAGAAGAGCGTGTTGTTTTTGTAACCATCGCCGGCAGATCCAATGCTCTTTCGGGGTTTGTGGCAGCAAATACAACGAAGCCAACCATTGGTTGCCCTCCATTTCAAGATAAGGTGGATATGAGTATTAATATTCACTCTACTCTACAAATGCCGAGCATGACCCCCGTATTAACCATACTTGATCCTGGGAATTGTGCTTTAGCGGTACATAGAATGTTAAATTTAGGAAAAATATGAGCGCGATTTCTCCTTTAGACGGTAGGTATAAAAAAAATGTTGTTGAGCTAAACGAGTTTTTTTCGGAACAAGCCCTAATGAGGTCGCGACTTGAGGTTGAGGTAAAGTATTTGATTGCCCTTTCTCAGCATCGCGCACTTAAAAAAGACTTGTCTCTAAAAAAGGGTGATGAAAAAATGCTTCATAGTTTTTATACAAAATTTGACCAAAAAGAATATAATATGGTCAAAAGAATTGAAGCAAAAACTAACCACGACGTCAACGCTGTCGTCGGATATTTGTCTCAAAAACTAGAAAAAAATGGCTATTTACATCTAGTGCCCTTTGTTCATTTTGGGCTTACATCAGAAGACGTTAATAACACCTCTTATTCTCTAATGTTTCAGCGCGGCATTGATGGGCCCCTGTTAAAAGCTTTGGGGGAAATATCCTCCTCGTTGGAGCTGTTAATAAAAAATACAAAAAACACTCCGATGCTGTCTTTAACACACGGACAACCCGCAACCACCACCACCCTCGGAAAGGAGATGGCAGTTTTTCACAGCAGACTAGAAAGACAGGTTTTATATATAAAAAATCATGTGTTGTTGGCTAAGTTTTCTGGAGCAACCGGTACCTTTGCTGCTCACAACGTTGCTTTTCCAAAAGAGTCTTGGTCTGCTTTTTCGGCTAAGTTTATTAAAAGTTTGGGGCTAAAAAACAACCCAATTACAACACAGGTTGAGCCAAGCGACTCAATTGCAGAATTACTACATGCGTTTGTAAGAACTAATAACATTCTGACTGACATGAGCGTTGATGTTTGGCTGTATATTAGTAGAAACATTTTTACACAAACAAATAAGTTGGGGGAGGTTGGGTCAAGTACCATGCCTCATAAAATTAATCCAATATCTTTTGAAAACGCAGAGGGAAACCTGGAGCTTTCTAATGCTAGTTTTGTGTTTTTAGCATCAAGGCTTTCTCGATCTAGAATGCAAAGAGATTTGAGTGGGAGCACCCTCTTTAGAAATGTTGGGGTTGCTTTTGGACACTCTCTTTTGGCTTATAAAAATATTGTTAATGGTCTTGGTAGAATTCATCCCAACAAAACACAGCTTTCAAAAGAGCTGGAAGACCAGTGGAGTGTTTTAGCCGAAGCTATACAAACAATTTTGCGAAAGGCTGGAGATAAAGATGCTTATAATAAAATTAAAAAATTAACCAGGGGTACTGCCCTAAACCGGGAAACATATTTGGCGCTAGTGAACAAGCTAAGCATTTCAAAACAAGATAAAGCTGTGTTGTTGGCCCTTACGCCAGCAACATACCTTGGTGAAATAAAAAGGATTTTAAAAAAGTATTAATTATGTGCGGAATAGTTGGAATATATCATAAAAATAAAAACGTATCTGGAGAGATATACGACGCCCTAATACAGGTGCAACACAGGGGGCAAGATGCTGCCGGTATTGCTACTTGGGATAAATCAAAAATGTCTCTACATAAAGAGCTTGGTGTGGTAACTGAGGTTTTTAAAACCCCTGAGTCTTTAAATTTGGAGGGTAATATTGGTGTGGGCCATGTAAGATATCCTACGGCGGGATGTTCAAGCGCAGATGAAGCCCAGCCTTTTTATTCGGCAAACCCAGTTAATATTTCACTCGCACACAACGGAACCCTAACTAACAGCGAAGAAGTAAGGGGTTCTCTTTTAAAAACACACTTTTGTCAGTTTAATACGCAGTCAGACTCTGAGGTTTTGTTAAATCTTTTTGCATATGAACTTTATAAAACAAATTTTAGGGTTTTAAAAAATACTCATGTATTTGCTGCCCTAAAAAACGTATACCAACAGTGTGATGGTGGGTATGCAGTAATAATGCTTGTTGCTGGGGTTGGTATTGTGGCTTTTAGAGATCCAAACGGAATTCGTCCCCTAGTTTTGGGGAAAAATAAAGATTCTTATATGGTTGCGTCAGAAAGCTCAGCCCTTAGTGCTTTGGGCTATTCTTTTGTCCGAGACGTGAAACCCGGAGAGGCGATTATTATTTCAGAGATTGGGGAGCTCTCAAAAAAACAATGTTCTAAAAAAGAAGATCACACCCCTTGTCTTTTTGAGTTTGTTTATTTTTCTCGCCCAGACTCTACAATTGACTCTATTTCAGTACATAAGGCCCGCCTAAGAATGGGCGACTTTTTGGGTGAAAAGATATTAAAAGAATACAGCCACCTTGACATAGACGTTGTTATCCCCATACCAGACACAAGCAGAACCTCGGCTATGCAGGTTGCATATAAGCTTGGCGCAAAATATCGTGAGGGGTTTATTAAAAACAGATATATAGGCAGAACCTTTATAATGCCGGGCCAAAGCATTAGAAAGAGGTCTGTTGCCCACAAGTTAAGTCCTATTGAAATAGAGTTTAAAAATAAAAATGTCTTACTTGTAGACGACTCTATTGTAAGGGGAAATACGTCTAAAAAAATTATTGAAATGGTTAGAAAAAATGGTGCAAAGAAAGTATTTTTTGCTTCTGCGGCTCCCCCAATTAGATATCAAAATGTATATGGTATTGACATGCCCGCAACAGCCGATCTGGTAGCTAATGGTAGAACTGTTGGAGAAATAGAAAAGTTTATCGGCGCTGATACTCTAATCTATCAAGAGCTAGAAGCTTTAAAGCGCGCTGCCCAAATAGGTAATCCTAAAATTAAAAATTTTGAAGATTCTGTTTTTACCGGGAACTATTGTGCGGGAAACGTAACAAAAGAATTTTTAAAGCAGCTTGAAAAAAATAGGTTGGACTCCTCTAAAAAAGAATGAACAACGTGCTTTTAGTGGGCTCGGGAGCAAGAGAAGTTGCCATTGCTAAAAAAATTAAAAAAAGTCGCGGGCCACTGTCTTTGTTTTGTATTGCTCCAAGCACCAACCCACAAATAAAGCCCCTAACAATCTCTTATTTTGAACGGTCCTTAAGAGATGTTGATGAGGTGGTCTCTCTTGCAAAAAAACTATCAATTGATATTGCAATTGTTGGCCCAGAAAACCCCCTGGAAATTGGACTTGTTGATGCGCTAGAAGAGAGCGGTATTTTGTGTGTTGGCCCAAGAAAAAGTGTGGCAAAAATAGAAACTAGCAAGGCTTTTGCAAGAAATATTTTGGATCTCTGTGGTCCGGAAAAAAATCCAGAAAGAATGGAGTTTTCTTCTTTGGTTGGAGTAAAAAGCTTTCTAAAAAATTTAGGCGAACAATATGTAATTAAGTGTGACGGTTTAATGGGGGGGAAAGGAGTTAAGGTTTCTGGCGAACATTTAAATTCTATTGACGAGTCTCTTTCTTATGCAAAATCTATAGTAGATAGCGGGGGAACCTTTTTAATAGAAGAAAAATTTTTAGGTGAAGAGTTTTCTTTGATGAGTTTTTGTGATGGAACTTATTGCGCCCACATGCCGGTGGTTCAAGACCATAAAAGGGTTTTTGATGGGGATGTAGGGCCAAATACTGGTGGAATGGGCACATACTCTTTTGCCAACCACTCGCTTCCCTTTTTATCTAAAGAAGATATAGCCGTAGCTCAAAAAACCAATGAGCGGGTTGCTTTAGAGCTTTACAAACAAACTGGTGAAAAATTTCGCGGTGTTTTATACGGCGGGTTTATGTTAACAAATTCTGGGGTTAAAGTTATTGAATACAATGCAAGGTTTGGCGACCCCGAAGCTATGAACGTTTTAAGTATTTTAGAAACCGACTTTATGGACATTTGTAAAGCAATTGTTTCTGGTTCGCTTAAAGATTTAAAAATTGTTTTTTCGCGCAAAGCAACTGTTTGTAAATATGCGGTGCCCGAGGGGTATCCAAACAAACCGAGCAGGGGTTTTGAGGTTATGTGTAATCCAAACCTTGACGGGTTATATCTGGCCGCTGTTCAGGAAAAAAATGGCGTAATAACTGCAACTGGATCACGAACAGCTGCATTTGTTGGCACCGATCGCGACATTGTTGTGGCGGAGCGGGTTGCTGAAAAGGGGGTTAGTAGTGTTGGTGGAAACCTTTTTCATAGAAAAGATATTGGCACATCCGCGCTAATTTCTCGGAGAGTTAAACACATGAAGGATGTTTTAGGTTGATTCGCTTGGGAATTTTGGGCTCCACAAGGGGCAGCGATCTTGTTCCTATTGTTGAGGCTATTAACGATGGAAGGCTACGCGCCTCTGTTGAGCTAATAATAAGCAACAACAAAGGTTCTCTTATTTTAGAAAAAGCAGAAAAATATAAAATCCCCTCTGCCTTTATAGACCATAAAGGAAAAGAAAGGCTTGTCTTTGATCGCGAGATTGATAAAAAACTATCTGAAAAAAAAGTGGATTTAGTTTTGCTAATAGGGTTTATGAGAATATTGTCGAAAGAGTTTGTTAAGTCTTGGGAAGGTCAAATTATTAACGTTCATCCATCTTTGCTTCCAAAGTATGCTGGAGGAATAAACAACGATGTTCATCGCGACGTTTTACAAGCAAAAGACAAAGAGACTGGTTGTACCATACACCTCGTTACCCCAGAAGTTGATCGGGGTCCAATTGTTGTGCAAAAAAAATGTGTCGTATTAGAAACAGACACCGTAGACAGCTTAAAAGAGAGGGTTCAGTCTCTTGAGGGTGTGGCATTTATCGAGGCAATTAACAAAATGCGGGGTATATTAAAAAATGAAAGTTAGTCCAAAAACGGCTTTATTGTCTGTGTCTGACAAAAAAGGTTTGGTTCCTTTTGCGAGGTTTTTAGAGAGCCAAAAAATCAAGCTTATCTCCACTGGCGGTACAGCAAAAATTCTCAAAGAGGCTGGAGTTAAAGTTTCTTCTGTTTCTTCTTTAACGGGGTTTCCTGAAATTTTTGGGGGAAGAGTAAAGTCAATACACCCCAACATTTCTGGTGGCATTTTGGGACAAAGAGACAAGGATAAAAAAGAGGCACAACAAAACAAAGTTGTGTGGATTGATATGGTTGTTTGCAACCTATACCCTTTTCAGGCTGTTGCAAAAGATCCTAAATCAACCCTGTCTGAAAAAATAGAAAATATTGATATTGGTGGGCCAACAATGATTCGTGCCGCCGCAAAAAATAACAAGTGGGTAACTGTTGTAATAAGCCCCAAAGACTATCAGGGGGTGCAGTCAAAAATTAAGCGTGGGGGATTAGATTCTAAAGCTAGGCTGAGCCTTGCAACTAAGGCGTTTGGGCATTGCGCAGAATATGATAGGGTTATTTTTGAAACCCTAGAAACAAAAAAAACATTTTTAAGATATGGGGAGAACCCACACCAGGGGGCTTTTGTTGTAAAAAAAGACAACCACTCTATTGGTTTGCCGCAAGCAACACAGCTTCAGGGTAAAAAGTTGTCATATAATAATTTTTTAGATGGTGAGGCGGCCCTGTTGTGTTTGGGTGAGTTTAAAGATAGTTCGTGTGTTATTGTGAAGCACAACTCTCCTTGCGGTATTGGTTCTGGAAAAACAATAAAACAGGCTTTTTCAAACGCGTTGTCTGTCGACCCCCTTTCTGCTTTTGGTGGTATAGTTGCTATGAATAAAAAGTGTGATCTTGCCACCGCAAAAAAAATTAATACTGTATTTTTTGAAATTATTATTGCTCCAAGCTTTGATGTGGCCGCGCTTGAGCTGTTCTCAAAAAAGAAAAATTTACGCATATTACAATTAAAAAAGTTTGTTTCAAGTCCGGCCTTTGTAAGAAGTATTTCGGGTGGAGAGATTGGTCAAGACACCGACTCTTCAAAACTACTGGTCTCAAAATTAAAAAACCCAACAAATAAAAAACCAACCGCCAAACAGTTGGAGTCTTTGGAGTTGGCGTGGAAAGCTGTTAAGCACGCAAAATCAAATGCTATTGTAGTGGCCCACAACAATAAAATTATTAGTATTTCTGGTGGACAAACCAGTAGGGTTGAAGCTGTAAAGTATGCACTTACAAAAAACGCACTCCCAGGGGGCGCCGTAGTTGCTTCTGACGCCTTTTTTCCTTTTAGAGACTCAATAGACCTTATGTCTAAATATGGAATTTCTTGTGTTGTTCAGCCTGGCGGATCAATTAAGGATGGTGAGGTTGTTGAGGCCTGCAATGAACATGGAATATCTATGGTTTTTACTTCGTTCCGCGTATTTAAACATTAAAAGGAGAAAAAAATGAAAGCAATATTATGTAAAGAGTTTGCGCCGGTATCACAACTTTCCTGGGAAGAGGTTCCAGATCCGATAGCGGGGCCCGGTGAAATTGTTGTCGACATAAAAGCCGCCGGACTAAACTATCCCGATCACTTAATAGTACAGGGGTTATATCAGTTTAAACCTGAACTTCCTTTTTCTCCGGGGCACGAAGGCGCTGGGGTTGTTAGTTCTATTGGCGATGGCGTGTCTTCTGTTGGCGTTGGAGATGATGTTACTTTTTTTAAAGGCTTTGGTGCTTTCGCAGAAAAAATTGTGCTTAATGAAAATTTTGCCTTTCCAATTCCTCCCTCTTTTCCTCACTATGTTGCAGCTGGCGTGTTTATGGTTTATGGAACAAGCTTACATGCGCTAATACAAAGAGCAAATATTGGAAAAGATGATGAGGTGTTAGTTTTGGGTGCAGCTGGTGGTGTTGGCTTAGCTGCCGTAGATATCGCGAAGGCTTATGGAGCTCGCGTTGTTGCTGCTGTATCAACAAAAGAAAAGGCTGAGGTTTGTGTTAGGTATGGAGCAGATGATATCGTGATATATGGAGAAGAAAAACTAGACAAAGAGGGCCAGGTCGCCCTTACCAAAGAATTAAAGTCTAAAAGTAAAAATGGTGGTTATTCTATTATTTATGATCCTGTTGGTGATTGTTTTTCTGAGGCGGCGCTAAGGTCTATTGGTTGGGGTGGAACCTACTTAGTTGTTGGATTTGCTGCAGGAAAAATTCCTTCTTTTCCCGCCAACCTAATGCTATTAAAAGGCTGTGCTGTATCTGGCGTGTTTATTGGTCGCTTTCAAAAAGAAGAGCCCTCTGTTCATATAAAAAACCTTAAAACTATTGGGAAATTATTGGCTGAGGGGAAAATTAATCCATTTATATCTAAGACTGTTCCAATGAAAGACGCTGTTTCGTCAATAGAAGATATTGCAAAGCGCAAAGTTTTGGGTAAAGTTGTTTTTGTAAACGACTAAACTAAAAACAGCATACATAAACAAAAAGTGAGAAGCACTATTGCTGGGATCATTTTTTGTATTGGGTTTTTTATTCTAATGTGAGTAACAACCGCCGCACACATTAAAAAAGCTATTGCTGCCAACGATACAATTTGAAGTTGAATATTGTTTGTTAAAATCATTCCCGCACAAGAAAGTTTAATAATTCCAACTATGTCTCTAAGCCAGTCCGGCAGATTGTAGTCATGTTTAAACTCTTTAACAATGTTGTCATATCTAACAACCCAAACAAAAAACAAAGACACGGATAGTAGTATGCGTAGTAGATCAAAAATTAGTTCAGATGTTATGTTTAAGCTGTAGATCATTTTTCCCCCGTTATTAACGGTATTGTTTTGGCAGCATCACTCTAATTGCTTCCATAATTTTCCCGGTAAGTTCATTTAGTTTTTTCATATCTTCTTTTTTAGCAAGGATAGGCTCCCCAAAACTAAGGGCAATGCTCGGTCTTTGAAATCTTTTAATTTTGGAAAATGCTTTTTCTGTGCCAGATATTGCTACCGGTACTATTGGAATTTCGTGGCGCACGGCAAAAAAAGATGCTCCATTCTTTGCTTTTTTTAGTCCCGCCCCAATTGCGGTTCCTTCTGGGAAAATACATATAATTTCTTTTTTTTGAATTTGTTTATGAACTGCCTTAATTGTCGAGGGTTGTATTTTTTTTCTGTCTATAAGTAACGCCCCATAAGACCATGGTGCCCAATATTTATACCACTTGATTGGCGCCTGATCTCGGGCCATTAAAAAAGTTATTGGTTTATTGACTATGCCCGCAAGAGGAAAGGGGTCTATGTCGTCTATGTGGTTCGGGGCTAAAATATATGGGCCCTTTTTTGGTAGGTTTTGTTTGCCCTTGACAGTCATTTTAACTAAAAGAAAACAAACAACAACGGACACTGAGTTTAAAAGTGTTCGTATCAACTTGTTTCTCGGTCTAGACTGTTTCACAAAAAACTGTTAAAAAGGTAGGTCGTCTTCTGTGACTTGGCTTGTGTTTTCTTCTGATGTTTTCGGTGTTTGGTCCATGCCGCCCGCACTGTCGTAGTTCGAGTTGTCGCCACCACCACCTAAAATTTGTATTCCACCAAAATTGTTTAAAACAACTCCTGTTGAATATTTGTCGTTTCCATCTTTATCTTGCCACTTGTCCGTCTTTAAAGAACCCTCAATATAAACAAGGCTTCCTTTTTTGACATATGGTTGAATATACTTTTCTGCCGTTCCGCCAAAAGCCGTACACTTTGTCCATTCTGTTCTTTCTTGAACTTCTCCGTTTTTATTTTTCCAGCTTTCGTTCGTAGCCACACTAAAAGAGGCTATTGCCCTTCCGTCTCCTGAAAATCTAATTTCTGGGTCTTGGCCCAACCTGCCAATTAATGTTACTTTGTTTACTGTTCCTTTTGCCATTTTTGTTCCTTTGTTCTGTTCTAGTTTAAATTTAACTCATTATTTACGATATCAACACGCCTTTTAAACTTGCTGTCTTTTTTTAAGAGCTCTGAAACCTTTTTGTGTGCATGCATAATTGTTGTGTGGTCTCTTCCTCCGAGGTGTAGTCCTATTGAATTGAGGGGCATGTCTAAAACCTCCCTAGCTAGGTAGGCTGCAACCTGACGCGCCTCTGCTATATTTTTTCTTCTAGACTGTCCAACTATCTCTTCTTGGCTTACGGCAAAAATACTGCAAACGCGGCTTATAATATCTTGTATCGTTGCCTGTCCATAACCCTGATCTCCAAGCCTCTCTCTAATAATAGACTCTACCAGAGCTTCGCTAATCTCTTCTTGGGAAAATGTTGCGTGAGCAAATATCTTTGTAACACAGCTTTCTAAGTCTCTAATGTTTGTTCTAACGTGTGATGCTATTTTTTCTAAAAATATGCTTGGAATTTTAATGTTGTTTTGTTGTGCTTTTTTTGAAAGTATAGCAACCCTTGTTTCAAAGTCTGGTGGTTGTATGTCGGCGTGTAGGCCCGACTCAAACCTAGAAAGAAGCCTGTCTTGAAGCCCAACCATTTCTCCTGGATATCTATCTGCGGTCATTACAATTTGTTTTCCTGCAGTAAACAGGTCATTAAACGTGTGAAAAAACTGTTCTTGTGTTTGTTCTTTGCCTTGAAAAAACTGTATGTCATCAATAAGTAAAACGTCTGCCTTTCTGTAAACCTTAGAAAAGTCCATTGACTTGTTTTCTTGAATGCTTGCAATAAAGTCGTTTGTAAATTTTTCTGATGAGGCCAAAACAACATTGACTTGTTTTTTGCCCCTAATAAGCGCGTTTGCTATGGCGTGAAGTAGGTGTGTTTTCCCTAAACCAACGCCGCCATAAATAATAAGGGGGTTAAAATCTGTGGATCCGGGGTTTTTTGAAACATTTAGTGCTGCGTTTTTTGCAAAGATACTGTTTGGGCCCTCTACAAAAGCATCAAAAGTGTTTCCTGCGTTTATGTTGTGCCTTCTACCTGCGTTGCTTTGTTTAATCGGCTCACTGTTTGCCAGACCTGTTGCTAATACGTTTTGTTCGGATTGGGGAGCAATTGCAACCCTTAGGTCAATTTTGGGGTCGTACTCCCTTAAAGAAGAAACAATGAGGTCATAATAGTTATTGATAATCCAGTCGTGTGCAAACTGGTTTGGCGCCTCCAATATAAAAATGTCTTTTGTTGCTCCAATAGGGGAAAGCGTTTCTATCCACGCCTCATAGCCGTGTTCTGGCAGAATCTTTTTTAGATCCTTTTTTGTGTTGTTCCAAATTTCTTTATAGTTCATAGTTATCCACAAGTTGTTAACAAAAAAAATAAACTGTATTCCATTAGATTAACATTCTTTTTTACGGATATCCAGAACTTTTCTTTCTTTCTCCTCTTTTTTAAGATAGTTTTTATTGTTTCACAAACAATAATATTGGGCTATATTTCGGCAACAAAACATTATGAAAAGAACATACCAGCCTAGTAATAGGAAAAGAAAAAACAAGCACGGCTTTATGGAAAGAAACTCCAATGTGGGTGGGAAAAAAGTTTTAGCTGCGAGAAGAAAAAAGGGTCGTAAAAAACTAACAGTTTCTTCGTAGTATGAATCAAAAAACGCTCATTGGTTTTATTTTAATCGGGGCAATCCTTTTATTTTGGCCAACATACCTTGATCTTGTTTCACCTAAAACTCAAAAAACAGAAGAACTCTCTCCTGTTAAAGAGGTTGTTGTTGAAAACAAAAATAACCAAACTTTTGCGCCCCCCTTAAAAGAAAAAGCTGTTTCTTCTGCTTTAAAAAACATTTTTACTGTTAAAACCCCCCTTTTTACGGCTGGCGTCAGCAATAAAAATGGTGGTTCTTTAGATTCTTTTTTGGTTGCCAAACACCTAAAAAAAGAAGAGGACACTCTTGATCTAATCGACGGGGAAAACAAAAACAACCTTCTCGTTTCTTATATTAATCAATCTGGCGAAGAAATATTTTTAAATGGATTATGGGGCGAGTTAAGGCCTATGGTTGTTGGTGGAAACAACTCCGCTATTCTTAGTGAAAAAAACCCAACAACGACTCTTTCTTATGTTTTGCGGGTGGGCGATCAAACCATTCAAAAAGATCTTACTTTTTCTTATGACAGTTATAAGATTGTTGTTAATACTAACCTAAGAGATATCCGCGACGAAATTTTAGATGGGAGATTTAGGTTAGATTGGCTTGGCGGACTACCCATTACAGAGCCAACACAAGACGCCATGTTCCTTGAGGGGCTTGTGGGCCAAAGTGGCGATATTGAGTCTTATCGATTGGGGTCTTCTGGAATTTTTGGTGGGTCGTCTAGCGACATAGAAAGAGACACAAAGCAGTATACCGGTCAGGCTGAGTTTGTTGGTTATAGAACAAAATATTTTGGCGTGTTCTTTGTTCCTCAAAAAACAGATTTTGTGGAGCTGTCTAAATATTCTGCGGGCGGGCGGGCTGCAATTGATATTGTTACCAGCCAAAACATAAACTTTGAAAAGGTTGATCTTTTTTTGGGTCCACTTGAATATGAAGAAATTAGTCTCCTTAACGTTGGTATTGAAGAAAAAATACTTGGTTGGCAGTGGTTGTCTTCCGTTTCTTGGTTGGTTTATTGGGTTATGACCCTTTTATATAGCCTCATACCAAACTATGGTATTGTTGTTGTGTTATTTGCCGTATTAATTAAAACCATTACATATCCATTAATGGCCAAACAGTTGAGGTCTTCAAAAAAGATGCAGGAGTTAAACCCTCTCATGAACACCATAAAAACTAAGTACAAAAACAACCCAACCGTACAGCAGCAAAAAATTGCGGCTCTTTTTCAAGAGCATAAAATCAACCCCCTCGCTGGATGTCTTCCTATGTTAATTCAGATGCCAATTTTAATGTCTGTATTTATGGTTTTTAGAAATACTATTGAATTTAGGGGAGAGTCTTTTGTGTTTTGGATTAAAGACCTTTCTGCTGCAGACACTCTTTTTATGTTTGGAGAAATTCCCTTTAATGTTTTACCCTTTTTAATGGCGGCTTCTATGTATTATACGATGCAAGCAAGTACCGCCGCCCAACCTGGTGGTGGAGACCCCGCACAGGAAGCTACCCAAAAAATGATGAAATATATGTTTCCCGGAATGATGTTTTTTCTTTTTTATGGTTTTCCTTCTGGGTTAAATCTTTATTATTTGTGTTTTAATCTTATGCAAATTGCTCAACAAAAAATAATTAACAAAGAGGTTTGAGCGGGGGCTTACCCCGTCTAAAAAAATGGGAACAATTGTTGCCTGTTCAACCCCTTTTGGTTCTAGTGGAATTGCCGTTGTTCGTCTTTCTGGTCCCATATCACACAAAATAGTTTCTTCGTTTTTAGAAAAAAAAATTATATCAAAAAAACACAACACTCCAACTCTTTGTCGACTTGTTGATTCTGATGGTCGCGTCTTTGATGAGGCCGTAATTAATTTTCTTTTTTCTCCAAATACATATACTGGCGAAGATCTAGTTGAAATAAACCTTCATGGTAACCCTGTTATAATACAAAAAACTATAGACTTGTGTTGTTCTTTTGGTGCAGAAATAGCGCCGGGTGGAGAGTTTACAAAAAGAGCTTACATGAACGACAAGCTAGACATGTCTCAGGCTGAGGCTGTTGCCTCTCTTATATCTTCAAAGTCTATTTTGGGAGCAAAGCTAAGCTATAAAAACCTTCGGGGTTCTTTGCTTGAAAACATAGTTTCTATTAAAAATAAAATTATTACCACTGTGGGACAAATTGAATTTAATCTTGATATTTCTGAGGAAGATCTTCAGCCAAACCTTATTCCTAACAGTATTTTGGTTTTGGGAGAGTGTGTTGAAAGTCTTTCTTCTGCTATAAAAAGCTTTAAAGCTGTAAACGTTTTAACCTCTGGGGCAAGCGTAGTTATCGCTGGGCCAACAAACGCCGGAAAATCAACCCTGTTTAATGCTTTATTAAAAAAAGACAGGGCAATTGTTAGTGAAATAGCCGGAACAACGAGAGATGTTTTAGAAAACACTATTAATATTGGGGGTGTTCCTTTTGTCTTAAAAGACACTGCCGGTATTAGAAAAACAAAAAACAGTATTGAAAAAATTGGTGTTGAAAAAAGTAATGAAGAAATTTTGTCGGCTGACCTGGTTATATATCTTGGAAAGCCTGGGTCTGTTTTGTCTTCAGAAAATGACACTGTTGTTTATGTATTTAATAAAAAAGACATAAGAGTTGGTGGGAGCGGTTACGATATTTCAATTTCTGCTCTTAAAAATGAAAATATTTCTGCTCTTAAAAAAATTATTTTAAAGAAAATATCTTCTGATTTTTCTGATGTTGGTTTTATTGTTACCTCACAAAGACAGGTTTCTTGTTTAGAAAAAACAACCCAACACCTACTTATTGCAAAAAAGGCTCTACAAAATTCTCCCCACCTAGAGCTTGTTGTTGAAGACCTAAATTTTTCTCTCTCTTTTTTAGATCAAATAACAAAAAAAACAACAAAAGATGATGTGTTAGACAGTGTCTTTTCTTCGTTTTGTGTTGGAAAATAGTTTCACGTGAAACGGCAAAAAAACAAACGTTCTTTGGTGGTGGTTGGTGGTGGGCACGCCGGAATTGAAGCCGCTCTTATTGCTCACAAACTTGGAGTTGATGTTGTTTTGGTTTCTATGGAGGCTTCCGCAATAGGAAGAATGTCTTGTAATCCGGCGATTGGTGGTCTAGCAAAAGGACAAATGGTTAGGGAGTTGGACGTTTTGGGTGGTATGATGGGGTTTTTTGCGGACCAGTCAACCTTACAAAGCAAAACATTAAATCTGTCAAAGGGTAGGTCTGTTTGGTCTCCTCGATCTCAAATAGATAAAATAAAATATGAGCGGGTTGTTCAGCAACACATTAAATCTGTAGGCCTTGACGTTTTTGAGGGAGAGGTTGTTAAAATAAAAGACTTAGGGGGTTCTGTTTCTTCTGTTGTTTTTTCAGATGGGTATGAATTGTTTTGTGACGCGGCCATATTAACCTGTGGAACTTTTTTAAATGGATTAATACATATTGGAGAGAAAAAAATTAAAGCGGGAAGGTTAAACGAAAAGAGGTCTGAGGGAATCACTGAGTCTTTAAAGTCTTTGGGGTTTAAATCTGGTAGGTTAAAAACCGGAACGCCCCCTAGAATTAAAAAAAGCTCTGTTGACTGGTCTGTTGGGGTGGCTGGATACGGAGATAAAAAACCAAAACCTCTTTCCTATCAAACAAAAAATTTTTTACCAAAAGATGAGCCTTGTTTTGCCTTTAGAACAAACAAAAAAACTCATGACCTTATATTAAAAAACCTGTCAAAGTCTGCAATGTATTCGGGAGAAACTATGGCGGCGGGACCAAGATATTGCCCCTCAATAGAAGATAAGGTTTATAAATTTTCACAAAACCCTAGCCACGTTTTACAATTAGAGCCAGAGTGGACAAACTCAGAGCAAATATATGTAAATGGTTTTTCAACAAGTCTTCCTGAAAATATTCAACTAGACTGTTTAAAAACTGTAGATGGCTTGAGTTCTGTCGAATTTTTAAGACCAGGCTATGCGATAGAATATGATTTCTTTTTTCCATCTCAATTAAAAACAACCCTGGAAACAAAGGGTCTTTCGGGTCTTTTTCTTGCTGGGCAAATAAACGGAACCTCTGGATATGAAGAGGCTTCTGCTCAGGGTTTATTGGCTGGAATTAATGCCTCACAAAAAATATTAAACAAAGAGCCTTTATTACTTAAAAGAAATGATGCCTATATGGGGGTTCTTGTTGATGATTTGGTTTTAAAAGATACTAACGAACCATATAGAATGTTTACATCTAGGGCAGAATATAGACTACAGCTCAGATCTTCAAATGCAGATCAAAGGCTTTTAAAGTATTCAAAAAAAATTGGTCTTTTAAATGCTAAAACCCTTTTCTCTTTAGATAAAAAAAACAAAGAAACTGCTTCTCTTGTTTCTTTTTTACAAAAAGAAACAGTTTCTCCGGAAAAAATTAATTCAACTCTCTCCTCTTTAGGTGAAAGCAATATTTCTGAATCTGTAAAAATAGCACAACTATTAAAAAGGCCCTCTGTTAAAATAACAGATTTTGCTTTGTCTTATTTTAAAAAAATAAAAAGCTCCTCCCCCTCTCACTTTGAAGAAATTTTATTTGAGGCGGAAACAATAATTAAATATGATGGTTACATAAGTAGACAAAAAGATGAAATTGAAAAATTAAAGGTTTATGAAAACATGTTAATTCCAATAGAATTTGACTATAAAATAATAAAAAGTATTTCAAATGAAGGTAGGGAAAAGCTTTCTTCTGTTTTACCTGAGACTGTTGGTCAAGCACAAAGAATTCCCGGTATTAGACCAACAGATATATCTATTTTATTAGTATATTTAAAGCGTTCGTTTCACGTGAAACATAAAAATGGAGATAAAAATTAAAAAAATATTATTATTGTTGTTGGTGAGTTTTTCTTTTTCTCAAGAAAGTGTTCTTCTTGATCAAGTTTCTGCTGTAGTTGAAGGAAGGGTTGTTCTTTTAAGTGATGTTGTTTTGGCTGCAAATGCTTTAGCTGCTCAAGAACAAATAAACCCAAATACAGATACAGAAAAATATAAAAACCTTTTATTACAATCTTCTGAAAGCATGATAGAACAATTGGTTATTATAAAAATGGCAGAAGTGGACTCTGTTGAGGTTTTAGATAAGGATGTTGAAAGAGCCCTTGATAGACAAATAGAAACAATTATTACTCAGGCTGGAAGTAAAGAAGCCGCTGAACAGGCTTTAGGGAGAAAAATTTCAGAGTTTAAAAGAGCCTATAGAGATGATATGAAGGGAAAGCTTTTAGCAGAAAGATATACCAACACCCTAACCTCTGGAATTTCTATTACCAGGGGAGAGGTTATTAATTTTTATAATACCTATAAAGACAGTATAGGTTCTTTTCCAACCTTATATAAAACAAGACACCTTCTTCTTGAAATAAACCCCTCTGAAAAATCACTAAATGAAGCCCTTATAAAAACAAAAAAAATTAGAGAAGAGATTGTTTCGGGTTTAATTTTTGAAGACGCTGCAAAACAATATTCTGAGGATCCTGGCTCTAAAGATCTCGGTGGCGACTTAGGTTATGTTCCAAGAGGAACATTTGTAAAAGAATTTGAAAAGGCTGCTTGGACTATAGAACTTGAAACCTTAAGCCCTCCAGTAAAAACTAAGTATGGTTATCATTTAATTGAAGTTTTACAAAGAACCGGTCAAAAGGTTGCCTTAAGACATATTTTAATTAGTGTTGAGACGTCTGAAGAAGATAAAAATTTAACCTATAAAAAAGCTTCTTCTATTGTAAAGGAAATAAAAAATAAAGAAGATTTTATATTAAAAACAAAAGAGCTTTCTGATGATATAACAAGTGGTCCAAAGGGTGGTTATATGGGTATGATAGATTTAGAGTCTTACCAAATTAAAGATCTTTCAGAAACTATTAAAAACATTCCATTAAATACTCCAAGCGCTCCTGTTTTAACCCAGTTTGGCTATCATATTATTTGGGTTGATGAAAAAAAAGAGGGCGGCCCACCCACTTTAGAAAAAAATTGGATAGATTTAGAACAGATGGCTTTAAATCAAAAAAAATCTGATTGGTATTCAATTTGGATTGAAAAAATAAAAAATAAATTTTATATAAAAAGAAATCCACTTACTTATCCACAAATAAATAATTAATTGATTTTATTTTAAAAAAATATTTTTCAACATATTATTAACAATTTTAAATCCAATTTGTTAATAAATAAAAATCAGTGTATTCGTCTATAAAAAGTTTTTATATAGCACTTATCAACATATCCAGACTATTATTACTAGTGTTAATTTTTTATATATATATATTTAATAATAATTAGATATCTTTTTTAGAGAATAAACACTTTAAAATGGGTCAAAAATCAACTTTCTTTTAATTAGGCTGTATAAGGTATACCCAATTAAGGCTTGTTAAAAACTAAGTATTTTTTTATAATTGATAACTAAATATGAACATTTCAACTACAAAAAAAGAACTTCAAGCCGCTTTTTCAAAACTAACAAAAACCACACAAATAAAATCTCAAAACCCTTTAGTTAATTATACATATATATCTTCTGGAGCACATGGGGTTACATTACACTCCACAGATCTTGAAGTTGGAATTAAAACACAAATTACAGCGTCGGTTAATACTAATGGAGAAGGATTATTTCCTACATCAGAGGTTAATGATATTGTTTCTGTAATAGATGAAGGTAGAGTAGATATAGATATTGCAGGGCCACATATAAATATAAAATCAGAGAAAGGAATTTCTTTTGATATTCCAACAGTTCCTTTTCAAGAATATCCAGAAATACCAGAAAACAAACATGAAGCATTATTTACTATTAAAACAAATAAACTAAAAAATATTATAGGATCTTTATTATATGCAATTAATGCAGAGCCCACAAAACCAGCTCTAAATGGGGCTTATTTTAGTTTTAATGAAGATAAAATAGATTTTGTTGCAACCGATGGACATAGATTAGTAAAAATTACAAGACAAAATGAAACAAATATTCAAAAAGGATATATTATTCCAAAAAAATATTTAAATATTCTAAATACATTTCTTGAAGGACAAGAAGAAACGTCATTAATTTTTAGCGAAAACCATGTTTTTTCAAATAATGGGAAAGATGTTTTTTATTCTAAAATTATAGATGAAAAATTTCCAAACTATAATGCGGTTATTCCAGAAGATAATTCAAAAGAATTAATTGCTCAAAAAACAGAAATGTTAAATAATATAAAAGCAGCATCTATTGCTACAAATAAAAATACAAATCAAATTTCTTTAAATTTTTCAGAAGGAAAGGTATTTTTTAAAAGTGTAAATCAACCAGAGAGTAAAACGGTTTATGCACCACTTAAATCTGCAGAATATGTTGGAGAAGAAGTTTCAATAGGGTTTAATGCTTTATATTTAAAAGAGGCCGTTGCAAAATATCCATCAGAAGAAATATTTTTTACGTTTAAAAATTCAAATTCAGCAACTCTTTTTTTACCAAAAGAAAAAGATCAAAAAACAATAATTTTACTAATGCCTGTGAGGATAAATGAGTAATAAAAGTAATTATGGTGCAGATAAAATATCTGTATTAAAAGGATTAGAAGCGGTTAGAAAAAGACCAGCAATGTATATTGGAGACGTTGGTAAAAGAGGATATCACCACCTTGTAAGTGAGGTTGTAGATAATAGTATAGATGAGGCGTTGGCTGGATTTTGTACAGAAATAATAGTAATAATTAAACAAGATGGAACAATTTCTATTGAAGATAATGGAAGAGGAATTCCTGTTGAAATTCACAAAGAAGAGGGAAAACCAGCTCTTGAGGTTGTAATGACAGTATTACACGCCGGTGGAAAATTTGATAAAAATACATATAAAGTTTCAGGGGGTCTTCATGGAGTAGGAGTTTCTGTAGTAAATGCGCTTTCAGAAGATCTTGTTGCAGAGGTTTATAGAGATGGTTTTCACTATAGACAAGAATATAAAATTGGGCACGCAACAACAGGTGTTGAAAAAGTTGGTAAAAGCTCTAAAACAGGAACAACCATAACCTTTAAACCAGATCACTCTATTTTTACCCACAGAGGTTTTGAAGAAGACACAATAAAAGGAAGGTTAAAAGAATTAGCATATTTAAATAAAAATTTATCAATAATACTAAAAAATGAAATTGAAGAAACATCAGCTGAATATTGTTTTCCGGGAGGACTATCTGATTTTGTTGCATATTTAGATGGGGGAGAAGATTTAATACACAACGAGGTTATAGTTGTTTCTAAAGAAGACACAGAAGTTCCCGTTGATTTAGCTCTTAGATACAGTACAAACTATAACAATAATATTTTTTCTTTTGTTAATAATATTAACACTATAGAGGGAGGAACCCACCTTTCAGGGTTTAGATCTGCCCTAACAAGAGCCCTAAATAGTTATGCAAATAAAAACGATCTAATTAAAACAAAGAAAAATGAAAAATTTAGTCTTTCTGGAGACGATTTTAGAGAAGGATTAACTGTTGTTTTATCTATTAAGGTTCAAGAACCTCAATTTGAAGGACAAACGAAGACAAAACTTGGGAACGGAGAAGTTAAGGGATTAGTAGATAACGTTGTATATGATGGTATACAGGCATTTTTAGAACAAAACCCTAAGGTTGGTAAGAGAATTATTGAAAAGGCCGCAGAAGCCGCAAGGGCTCGAATTGCTGCAAAAAAAGCAAGAGAACTTGTTAGAAAAAAATCTGGCCTAGGATCAACGACGCTCCCGGGAAAGTTGGCAGATTGCTCAAACAAAGACCCCCTACAGTGTGAAATTTTTTTAGTTGAGGGAGATTCTGCTGGAGGTACAGCAAAACAGGGAAGAGATAGAAGAACTCAAGCAATATTACCCCTAAGGGGAAAAGTTATTAATTCTGAAAAAGCAAGAGAAGACAAGCTTTTGGCTAATAATGAAATTCAATCAATTATTACGGCCCTTGGCTGTGGTTTTGGTGAAGACGAAGACGACCCACACAGTTTTAACCCAGAAAAATTAAGATACCACAAGGTTGTAATTATGACAGACGCCGACGTAGACGGTAGCCACATAAGAACCTTATTGTTAACATTTTTTTGGAGAAAAATGAAAAGCCTTGTACAGGGAGGTTTTGTTTATATGGCAATGCCACCTCTTTATAAAATTAAACAAGGCCGCAAAGAGAGATATGCCTATACGGACGCGGAAAGAGATGTTGTAATTCAAAGGCTTCAATCAGAAAATGAAACAGCAAAAATAAACATACAAAGATATAAAGGTCTTGGAGAAATGAACGCAGAACAACTCTGGGATACAACAATGAACGCAGAAACAAGAACCTTAATGCAGGTAACGGTTGACCACATTCAAGAAGAAGAAACAAATGTTAGGTTTAGAGAATTAATGGGGACAGAAGTAGAACACAGACGAAAATTTATAACAGAAAAGGCTAAGTTTGCTACAAACATAGATATATAAAAATGGACATAGGAAGAGACAATATATTAGACAAACAACTTTTGACGGAGCTAGAAGAAAGCTACCTAAATTATTCAATGTCTGTAATTACGGCGAGGGCGCTTCCCGACGCAAGAGATGGGCTTAAACCAGTTCACAGAAGAATACTTTTTGGCATGAACGATTTAGGCTGTTATCACAACAAGCCATACAAAAAATCTGCCAGAGTTGTTGGGGACGTTTTAGGTAAGTATCACCCACACGGAGACAGTTCTATATATGATGCCATGGTTAGAATGGCACAAGAGTTTTCTATGAGACATCAACTAGTTCAAGGCCAAGGAAACTTTGGTTCTGTTGATGGAGATAGGGCTGCGGCAATGAGATATACAGAATCAAGAATGTCTAAAATTGGAGGAGAACTTCTAAGAGACCTTGACAAAGAAACAGTTGCCTGGACAAACAACTTTGATGAAACGCTAAAAGAGCCGGCTGTTCTTCCGGCCGTTTTTCCAAACCTACTAGTTAATGGATCAGAGGGTATTGCTGTTGGTATGGCAACAAAAATTCCACCACACAACCTTTCAGAGGTTATTAGCGCACTAATAGAATTAATAGAAAATCCAAGCTGTAGTATAGAAGATTTAATGAAATACGTAAAGGGTCCAGACTTTCCAACGGCGGGGAAAGCCCTAGGTTTTGATGGAATAAAAAGTGCATATGAAACAGGAAGAGGTAAGGTTAAAATGAGGGGAACAGCCCACGTTGAGCCAAACAGCAAAGGAAGAGATGCTCTTATTTTAACAGAGCTTCCATATCAAGTTAACAAAGCAAACCTAATTGAAAAAATAGCTTTTTTAGCCAGAGATAAAAAAATAGAAGGTATTGCCGAACTTAGAGATGAGTCTGACAAGGATGGAATGAGAGTCGTTATTGAAATAAAAAGAGACGCGGTTCCTGAGGTTATTTTAAACCAACTATATAAACAAACACAACTTCAAGACACGTTTGGAATTATTTTACTTGCGCTGGTAGACGGAACACCAAAGGTTATGTCCTTAAAAGAGTTGTTAGAGGTTTTTCTTGTTTTTAGACAAGACATTGTTGTAAAAAGAACTGAGTTTGATTTAAGAAAAGCAGAGGCTAGAGCACATATCTTAGAGGGTTTAAAAATTGCCCTAGACAATATAGATAAAATTCTTGAAACTATTAAAAAAAGCAAAGATCCAGAGGCTGCAAAAGAGGGACTAATAAGCGGTTTCAGTCTTTCTGAAAAACAAGCCCAAGCTATTTTGGACATGAAACTACAAAGACTGACCGGACTTGAAACAGAAAAAATTCTCGCCGAATACAAAGAAATTATTAAATATATGGCAGAACTAAAGGGAATTTTAGACAGTAAATCAAAAAGACTACAAATTATTACAGAAGAGCTTCTTGAAATTAAAGAAAAATATGGAGAAGAAAGAAGAACTGAAATAATAGACAAAGCTGCAGACTTTGTAATGGAAGATATGATAAAAGAAGAGGATATGGTTTTAACCATAACCCACAACCAATATATCAAAAGAACTAGCGTTAGCACGTATAGAAGCCAAAGAAGAGGCGGAAGAGGCGTTCAAGGACAAACCTCAAGAGACGAAGACTTTACAGAACACCTGTTTGTAGAAAATACACACAGCTATATTTTGTTCTTTACGGACAAAGGAAAGTGTTATTGGGTTAAAGTTTATGATATTCCGGAGGGCGGAAGAGCGGCCAAGGGAAGAGCAATTGTTAACCTTATTGGTTGTGAGGCGGATGAAAAAGTAAGCGCCTTTATTGGAGTAAAACAAAACCACTTCCACGAAGATCACTTTGTGGTTATGGCAACAGAAAAAGGAATTGTGAAAAAAACCAAACTTTCTGCATACTCTAACCCAAGAAAAAAAGGAATATATGCTGTAGAAATTCGAGAGGGAGACAGCCTTATTGAGGCAAGAATTTCTAACGGAGAAAACGACATTTTATTAGGAACAAGAAATGGAAAATCCATAAGATTTTCTGAAGAACAAATTAGGCCTAGCGGAAGAAAAACAATGGGCGTAAAGGGAATTACTCTAAGCTCAAAAGACGACAAGGTTGTTGGAATGCTATTAATTAAAAGAGAGGGAACTGTGTTGGTTGCCACGGAAAATGGCTACGGAAAAAGAACAGAAATTATACAATACCGCGCACAAAAAAGAGGCGGTAAGGGTGTTCTTACAATGAAAACAACAGACAAAATAGGTAAAATGATAACAATTAAAGAGGTTGTGGGAACAGACGACCTAATGATTATTACCGACCAAGGCGTTTTAATTCGCCTACCCGTTTCACAAATTAGGTCTATTGGTAGAGCAACGCAGGGAGTTAGACTTATTAAGCTTGGCGCAGGAACAAAGGTATCCTCTATTACCAGAATTATATCAGAGGAAGAAAAAACAAAAGACGAGCCAAAAAATGAGCCAACAGATAACCCAGAACCTGAAAACGGTTAAAGAAAAAATAGAAAAAACTAACCAGAACATAAGGTTGGTTGCTGTTACAAAAACAAGATCTCCAAAAGAGGTTTCTGCCGCAATATCAGCCGGAATTATTTCTATAGGCGAAAACAAGGTTCAAGAAGCAGAACAAAAGTTTTTAGAGACACCCCTTGTTGTCGGAATAGAAAAAAGGCTTATAGGTAAGCTTCAGTCAAATAAGATAAAAAGAGCAATTCAGATTTTTGACACCATAGATTCAGTAGATTCTGTTCGACTCGCGCGCAAAATATCTCAAGCAGCAAAAGCGATAAAAAAAACACAAAGAGTTCTTATCCAGGTTAACACAACCAACGAAGAAACAAAGGGCGGATTTTCCCTAGAAAGCGAAAGAGAAATCATTCAATGTTTTGATTTTTCTGGCATTAAAATTGAGGGGCTAATGACCATTGGACCCACAGAAAAAGACGAAGAAAAAAAACAAGAAGCCTTCAAAAGGCTAAAGCGCGTTTTTCTAAAAATTAATAAAAAAGTTGAACCAGAAAAACAAATGAAAGACCTCTCGATGGGGATGAGTGGAGATTTTTTAATAGGAATTTCAGAGGGGGCTACAATGGTTAGGGTTGGAAGTTTAATTTTTGGTGAAAGAGAAGCCCGTGCTTGATCTTCATAAATGGTTTAATCCAAAACACTATAACAGGCTTTGGAACGTTGGTCCACCCGGTGCGCTTTTAACCGGAATAATGGTATATATAATGTTACGAGCGGATATTATTTTTGATTTTCGGTTAATTGGCATATCAGATTTTTGGCTTAACCTTTTAATGTTTCTTACATTTTTAGAGGGAATAATTATTTTGTTTTGGATTTTATTTAGCCTTCCTCCAAAAGAAAGAGGTATTAAGCTTTCAAAAAGAGGTATATACGCCTTTATAAGACACCCGGTATATACGGTAATTATGTTTCACTTTCCAATTTTTTACTTTTTACTTTTTAGGTCTTTTGGGGGCCTGTTAGTAGTTCCGGTTATATATCTTTTTTGGACAAAAATTATAGTGCGAGAAGAAGAATACCTTGTTGGTATTTTTGGACAAGACTATGTAGATTATATGAGAGAAGTTCCAAGGTTTATTCCTTGGAGGTAAAAATAAAACGTTTTTGGTTTTGTGAAAAAATTATAAGAAACACAGGTAGGTAAAAATGAAAAAAATAACACTAATATTATTACTAATTGTAGGAGCGGCAATGTCTCAAGAAAAACACTATGGGTTTGAATATATTAAAGAGTCTGGTGGCATTAAAGAATATCACATGACATCAAACGGACTAAAGGTTTTATTAAAAGAAGACCATAGCGCCCCAGTAGCAACTTTTATGGTAACATATGAAGTTGGATCAAGGAACGAAGCAATAGGTTATACAGGATCAACACACCTACTAGAACACCTCATGTTTAAGGGTTCTAAAAAGTTTAACACAGATAAGGGAAATTCTGTTTTTCAAATCCTACAGTCTTTGGGTTCGCGAATGAATGCAACCACGTGGCTAGACAGAACAAACTATTATGAAACACTGCCAAGCTCAGAGCTAGAAACCGCAATAGAGATTGAGGCAGACAGAATGAGAAATGCATATATTAAAGAAGAAGACAGGCAGTCTGAGATGACGGTAGTTAGGAACGAATTTGAAAGAGGGCAAAACAACCCTTCGGGCGTTTTAGATGAACACATATGGGCAACGGCATACCACGCCCACCCATATCACCACTCAACAATTGGCTGGAAGGCAGACATAGAAAACGTTTCCATAGAAAGGTTAAAAGAATTTTATGACACCTTTTATTGGCCAAACAACGCAACAGCAACGGTGGTTGGAGATTTTGAAACCGGAGAAGCGCTAGCAATGATTAAAAAATATTTTGGTAGAATTAGAAAAAGCACAAAAGAAATACCTCAAGTATATACAACAGAGCCAGCACAAGAAGGCCAAAGAACGGTTACGCTAAAAAGAGCGGGACAGCAAGGCATTGTTGGGTTGGCGCACAAGAGCCCATCAGCTACACACGAAGACGCAGCATCATTTATTGTTTTGTCTTCAATCCTTTCTTCTGGAAAAAATAGCAGGTTTTATAAAAACATTACAGATAAGGGGCTAACAACAAACATCTTTATTTGGGACTCTCTTTTTAAAGACCCGGGCTTGTTTGCGGTATATGCAAACCTAGCTCCCGGCGTAGAGCACAAGACCGTTGAAGACGCCCTTGTTTCAGAATACGAAAGCATTAAAAAAGATGGAGTTACCGACGAAGAAGTTTCTAAAGCAAAGTCCCAGCTTATTGCATCAATGAAGTTTGGACAAGATGGCAGTATGGCCGTTGCGGGAAGCCTAAACGAGGCAATAGCATCTGGTGACTGGACATTATATACAAGATATGAAGACCTTGTTAATTCAGTGACAGCAGAGTCAATAAAAGAAATTGTTAATAAATATTTCTTAGAAGACCTAAGCACTGTAGGATATTTTATACCAGAGGTTTCCGGATCTCAAGCCGAAGGAAAACCCGCGACTAGTGCAAAAGAGCTAGTAGAAATGAAAAAACAATATTTTTCAAAAGAAGATCAGGGTGGTTTAGCTGAGCAGGTTGTTGATTCCGAGCCCATCGAAGGCATAAGACTTTTAACGCTTAAAAGAGGGTCTGGTGTAGTTACAATAAATGGAAGCTTTATGGGTGGAGATATTTATGCAGACGACAACAACTCAAGGGTTCCAGACCTAGTTTCTTCTATGTTAGACCAGGGAACTACAAAACAAACAAAGTTTGAAATTAGTAACCAGCTAGAAAAAGCGGGAGCCAGACTAAGTATTGGTAATGGAAAATCTGACGTTAGTTTTTATGCAAAATTTCTTTCAAACGACCTAGAGATGGTTTTTGGATTATTGTCAGAACAGCTTCAGTTTCCAGTCTTTAACGAAGAAGATTTAGAAAAAATCAAAAAAAGAATGGTCACGAGTTACAAAAAAAGAAAAGAAAGTACAAGGGGGAGTGCAGTTAATAATATGCTAACCAACCTTTACCCAAGCGGGCATCAAAATGCACCAGAAGACAACGACAAGTCCATTGAAGATATTAATAAAACCACAACAGAAGACCTAAAAGCCTTTCACAAACAAAACTACGGTAAGGGCGGAATGGTTATTGTTGCCGTTGGAGACGTTGATCACGAACAACTTTCTAATACAATTAAAAAAGAGTTTGGGACCTGGAAAAACTCACCCCTTTCAAAAAAGCTTGAAACCCAAAAAGGAAAAAAGCTTGGAGGAAAGGCGTATGTTACAATGGAAGACAAAACAAGTACAGATTTTGTTGTTGGAATTCCTTTGGGAATTAACAGATTTCACGAAGACTACATGCCTCTTGTTGTTGCATCTCACATATTGGGAGGAAACTTTTCAGCAAGACTAATGCAAACCGTTAGGGTAAAAGAGGGGCTAACATATGGAATCAATTCAAACATAACAGGCCTTGATAATAGCAACGACGGCTATTGGATGGTTGGAGGAACTTTTGCACCAGAACTATTAGCAAGAGGAGAAAAAGCAACACTAAGAGAAATTAAAAAATGGGCAGAGGGCGGCGTAACACAAGCCGAGGTTGATATAACAAAATCTACACTAATGGGGTCTTATCAAGTTGGTTTTGACACAACATACGGCCTTTCAAGTGGAATTCTAAGCGCAGTTAGTGTTTGGGGCGACCTTTCTTATGTAGATAGCTATCCCGAAAAAGTAAGCAGCGTTACCCTAGACCAGGTTAACAAGGCTATTAAAAAATATATTTCTTTTAACGACGTATATCAAGTAGCGGCGGGGTCTATTGACGAAAAAGGAACCCCCCTTAAAAAATAACCCAACGGATAGGCGATAATGATTAAAGCAATATTGGCGTGTGACGACCTTGGTGGGGTGAGTAAGGCAGGCACAATGCCTTGGCCAAAAAACCCAAAAGATCTAAAGTGGTTTAAAAAGAACACCGCGGGACATACCGTCATAATGGGATCAACCACATGGGAGGACCCATTTATGCCAGGCCCACTACCAAAGCGAACAAACGTCTTGGTAACTACCCGAGAAGGCGACTATCCAGGCCCACACAAATATATTAAAGGCAACCTAGCCGAAAAAATAAAAAGCCTTGAGCGCAAAGATCAAGAGGAAATCGTGTGGATTATCGGTGGCCCAAACATTATTGAACAAACACTAAACATTATAGATGAGTTTTATTTAAGCCGCATTTCAGGAGAATATGGCTGCGACACGTTTTTACCACTTAAAAAAATTGAAGCGCTTTTTGAAAAAACTTGGGTAGAAAATCACGGTCCGGTAGAGTTTCAAATCTGGAAAAAAAGGAACCCCCAATGAAAAAATATCTTAGTGCGCTTGAATATATTTTAGAAAACGGAAAAGACCGAAAAGACAGAACCGGGATTGGTACGAGAGGGGTTTTTGGACATCAAATACGTTTTAATTTGCGCAACAGCTTTCCCGCGGTAACCACAAAAAAACTTGCATGGCGAAGCGTGGTAAGTGAATTGCTTTGGTTTTTGGAGGGAGGAACCGACGAGCGCAGGCTTGCCGAAATCCACTATGGAAAAACAAGAAAAGAGCTTGTTGGTAAAAAAACAATTTGGACAGCAAATGCGGATAAACAGGGGAAAAATCTTGGCTACAAAAACACAGACACCACCAAAGAGTTGGGCCCAATATATGGAAGCCAGTGGAGAAGTTGGGCAGATAAAAATCAACACGTAGATCAAATTACAGAGGTTTTAAATAGTCTTTCTAGCGACCCATATAGCAGAAGACATATCGTAAGCGCTTGGAACGCTGGCGAGGTTGATAAAATGGCGCTTCCACCATGCCATACAATGTTTCAATTTCACGTACAGGATGAGGAATTAAGTTGTCAGATGTATCAACGAAGCGCCGACATGTTTTTAGGCGTTCCGTTTAATATTGCGTCATACAGCCTACTAACCTGTATTATGGCCAAATTATTAAAACTAAATCCAGGGGAGTTTATTTGGACTGGCGGAGACTGCCACATTTATCACAACCACCTTAAGCAGGTTAAAGAGCAGATTCAGCGCAACCCCCAGCCGGCACCCAAACTATCTATGCCAAACTTTCAGTCTATAGAAGAGGTTGTTGCGTCGACACCAAAAGATTTTAATCTTTTAGATTATAGCCCAATGGAAAGCATTAAAGCCCCAATGGCGGTATAACCAACCGAACATAATAAACATGCGACACAGAGATATTTAGCTTTATATTCCAACCAAATTATTAAACAAAAATGAGAAAAAACAACTTCAGAAATATTGCTATTATAGCACACGTAGACCACGGGAAAACCACCCTGGTTGATGGAATGTTACAGCAAAGCGGAACCTTTAAAGCTCACCAAGAGCTTCAAGACAGGGTTATGGACTCGGGGGACCTCGAAAAAGAAAGAGGAATTACCATTACCGCAAAAAACACAGCAGTATATTATAAAGATATTAAAATTAATATTATGGATACGCCCGGCCACGCAGACTTTGGCGGAGAAGTAGAAAGAAGTTTAAATTTGGTAGACGGAGCTCTTTTGTTGGTAGACGCAAGCGAAGGCCCCCTACCACAAACAAGGTTTGTATTAAGAAAAGCGCTAGACAAAAACCTTCCAATTATACTAGTGATTAACAAGATTGATAGGTCTGACGCCAGAATTGAAGAGGTTGTCAGCGAGGTATATGATTTGTTTATTGATCTCGACGCAAACGACGAACAGATTGAGTTTCCTATTATTTATACCAACGCCAAAGAGGGTATTGCACACACAGAGCTGGAAAGCAGCTCGGAAACACTAGACCCCCTACTCAATACAATTATAAGTAGTATCCCTGGGCCCATTGCAGACAACGAGAAAACCCCACAATTTCTTATTACCAACCTAGACTACGACCCCTATGTTGGTCAAATTGCAATTGGAAGACTAAACAACGGAACCCTAGAAATGAACAAAAGCTACTCGCTTTGTGGAGAAGAAAAAACCGTAGCGGGACAAAAGTTTTCTGCTCTATACACATTCAAGGGACTAAAAAAAATTAAAGTAAACAAACTAGAGTCGGGCGACATTATTGCGGTTGCCGGACTAGAAAACATTACCATAGGAGACACGGTTTCCTCAAACGAAAATCCAGAACCCCTACCAAGAATAGAAATTGATGAACCCACAGTTTCAATGCTGTTTTGTGTTAACAACGGCCCCTTTGCCGGTAAAGAAGGAAAGTATTTAACCACGAGACATATTAGCGACAGGCTAGAAGAAGAAATATTAAGCAACGTTTCTTTGCAGGTTTTAAAAACCGAAAGAACCGACGCATATGAAGTGCGTGGAAGAGGAGAACTACAAATGGCAGTTCTAATTGAAACCATGAGAAGAGAAGGTTATGAGTTTATGGTCTCTAAGCCAAAAGTAATTACCCAAGAAAAAAATGGCGAAATTATGGAACCAATGGAGAAGGTGTTTTTAGATGTTCCCGAAGATAAGGTGGGAATTTTAACCGAAAAGCTTTCTACTAGAAAAGGTAGAATGACCAACCTACAAAACCATGGATTTGGAAGAGTTTCTTTAGAGTTTTCTATTCCCTCTCGTGGATTAATTGGATTTAGAAGTCAGTTTATTACAGATACAAAGGGCGCAGGAATAATGAACAAGCTTTTTGACGGATACGCTCCGTGGTTTGGAAGAATTCCACAAAGAAATACGGGGGCCCTAATAGCAGACAGACATGGGAAAGTGACAACATATGCCTGCGTAAACATGGCAGACAGGGGAGAGCTTTTTATTAGTGTTGGAACAGAGGTTTATGATGGAATGGTTATTGGAGAAAGAAACAAAACCAACGACCTGGCACTAAACATTACAAGAGAAAAAAAGCTTTCTAATATGAGAAGCTCTGGCTCTGACAACACCGTAACGGTTAGGCCGCCAAGAGAACTATCTTTAGACCAATCTATTGAGTTTATATCAGAAGACGAACTTGTAGAAGTTACCCCGCTTTCTGTGCGATTGCGCAAAATGGACCTTGATCAACAAAAAAGAGAGTCCACCCAAAAGAAAGAAAGACTTTCCGATAAATAACTAGTCGCCAGAGCGAACCACTAAAAAAACGCCAAACAAAGTAATTCCACCACCAAGTACAACCGCAAGGCCAATTGGTTCACCAAAGAGCGCTAAAGCCCCCAAAGAAGACACTATGGGCTCTCCCAACGGAACAGCAGCAACCGTTGTGGCGCTAAGAGTTTTGATTAAATAATAAAATATATTATGTCCAATCATTGTTGGAACAAGGGCCAAGAAAACAAACCAGGGAAACTCTTGTGTTGAAATAGAAAAAACAGAGGTTCCCACAAACAAAGAAATAACAAAGAGGGTGCAAGCCGCAAAAAAGAACAACCATCGCGTATATTCAAAAACCCCAACACTTTTTCTAATATCCTTTGCGAGGATTAAAACAACAGAAATTGCAATCGAGCACAAAACAGCCAAAATGTTTCCCAGTGTGCCCGTCTCACTAAACGAGCTTTGACTTACCAAAACACCCGCACCGACAAAAGCCATAAACAAACCAAAAAGAACAACGGGCGTAGGAGATTTTTTTTGAAATAAAACCCCATAAATCTCTGTAAATATTGGAGCGGTAGTTCCAAGAAGCGCCGCCTCTGCAATAGAGGTAAGTTGGACACTTCTAAAAAACAACGCAAAGTGTATACCCAAAAATAATCCAGCTAACAATATTTTTTTATCGGGAACAAAAGTAAATATATTTTTGTAAGAAATAATGAAGACCATGATACTAGCTAAAAACATCCTCCAAAACGCAATCGTTATTGCGTTGGTATCTGGCAAAATTCGTACCACCAGAGAGGCAGAGCTGACAGAAAGAAGAGCAATTGTTAGTAATAAAAATTTATTATTTAGCATAATGGGTTTAACAATATTATTAAATTGAACACAGTGAAATTAACTATTAAAATAACATTATATATTTATTTTTGTTTTTCTGTTGCTGTTGGACAGTCGCCAGGAGAAAACTACAAGGTTTTTAATAGGCTTCTTAATGAAACAAGAATTGAAGACTACTACAGCGTTAATGAAATTAGAATAATTTTTGAAAACCCTCGCCTAAAAGAGGAGCCAGCCGTTCTTAAAAGGTTTAGCAAAAAGCCAGAAAAAATTAAAACATACAAACAATATAGAGGAATTTTTGTTACAGAAGAGAGGCTTAATGGGGGTGTTGATTTTTATTTTGAAAACAAAGAAATGCTAAATAAAATTATGTTAGAGTTTGATATAGACCCCCTCATCTTGGTTACAATTGTGGGAATAGAAACTAATTATGGTAAAAAATATGCAGAATACTCGGTGTTTAATTCTCTATACACCCAAATAGTTAACCTACCAAAAAGATCATCGTGGGCCACAAAAGAACTTTTTCATTTACTGCTATATACGAAAGACCAAAACATTAGCCCCTTTCAGTTGGAGGGGTCTTATGCTGGGGCCTTTGGATATGGACAATTTATTCCATCGAGCTTTAACAAGCTTTCTATAGACTATAATAAAGATGGGAAAAAAGATCCATATGACTGGGAAGATGTTCTGGGTAGTATCGCATACTATTTAACACAAAACGGATACCCAAAAAATGACTATAATTTTTCTTTTAGGTCGCCAATTTGGCGAAGCATTCGCACCTATAACCGATCAGATAAATATGCCAACACAATCATTGATTTTAGAAACGAGCTTTCTAAGAAAGTTTTTTTATCATATTAACCAAAAAATGTTTTCTTTTGGTGTAGGGCGGAAGCATAAGTTTAAATGGAGACCAGGCGCTGCTTTTTAAAATAGCTTTTTCGTGAGAAAAGGCATCAAAGCCATATTTCCCGTGGTAACTTCCAAGGCCACTATTATTAATACCCCCAAAAGGAAGGTTTGGGTTTGTATGATGAATCACGCAATCATTAAACACAAGAGCCCCACTTGAGGTTTCTTCCAAAACCCTTTTTTGATTTTTTTTATTATAGCTAAACAAATAAAGAGCAAGAGGCTTTTCTCTTTTGTTAATAAAAACAATAGCCTCATCTAGGTGTTTATATGTAACAATCGGCATGAGTGGACCAAAAATTTCTTCTTTCATAACCGCAGAGTCTGTAGGAACATCACATAAAACAGTTGGAGCGATAAACTTTTGATCTCTATCTGTTTCTCCGCCAACCACCACCGTGGCACCCAAATCTTTTGCGTTGTCTAAATATTCTTTTATTCTGTCGAAGTGCGTTGTGTTTACAATTTGACAATAATCAACATTTACATCCTTGTTTTTTTCATCAAAAAAGGCACCAAAGTGCTCCTTTAATCCCGCAACCAAAGCATCTTTTTTGTCTTCATGGCATAAAATATAATCTGGAGCAGTGCAGGTTTGTCCCGCATTAGCAAATTTATAGAAAGCCAACTTCCAGGCGGCCTCAGAGATATTTGCGCTTTCGTCAACAATTACTGGAGACTTTCCACCCAACTCTAGAGTAACCCCAGAAAGGTGTTTAGCTGCCGCAGACATTACAAGTTTTCCCGTTGACGGGCTGCCCGTAAACATAACATGGTTAAAGGGGTGAGACAGCAGCTCGATAGCCGCATCTTGATTCCCCAACACCACAGCAACCTCATTATCTTTAAATGTTTTTTCTACTAATTTTTTTAAAAAAGCCCCGGACGCCGGAGTAAACTCAGACGGCTTAATAACGGCGGTGTTCCCCGCAGCTATGGCAGCAATAAGCGGATTTAAGCATAACAAGATGGGATAGTTCCACGGAGAAAGAATTAATATGCTCCCCTTTGGCTCTGGGCGCACCCAGCCAGACGTGAATAATATAGTAGAAGGGGAAGGAACCCTTTTTGATCTCATCCACTTTTTTAAATTTTTTATTGCAAAATCAGCCTCAGTTTTTACCCCCAAGACCTCACTTATAATAGATTCTGTTGGACTTTTTTTCATATCAAGAGATAGGGCGTCTATAGCCTCTTGTTCCATATCCATAAAATTATTTAAAAGACTTTTCAGTTTTTGCTTTCTATCATTGTGTGTAGATTTTGCTAAAGAAGGATGGTTTTCTACATGAGACTGAAAAAGAGCTTTAATTTTAGATAAATCACTATTCATAGAGCATAAATATAAACAATTTTGAAGACATGTTAAAAGAAATAGATATAGGACACGCGGGCCAAAGCGCCAACAATGCAATTTCTGATTTAGAGGTGGCAATTAGTACAGCCAAGTCTGACTCCCGGATTACGGCGGTCAAAATTATACACGGCCTAGGAAGTGGACGGGTAGCTGCTGAGGTTAGAGGTTGGGCTAAAGAACAAAGAGGTAGGTTTCGGGGCGTTATTAACGGCGAAGACTACAACATGTTTAATAAAGATGCAGTTGATATGAGGTCAGGGTTTCTTTCTAGCAAAGACGAAGATTTTAACCGAAGAAATCCCGGGATTACTATTATTTGGCTATAGTTTTTTCGCCCGTTATTTCCCAGCGAACCAATTCGGCGGGTATATTTCCGGCATCATTAAAAGCTTCAAAAAAATCTTTCATTACAAAAGGCTGCCCAGAAGCTTCTAGCTGTCGCGCCCTGTCAGTCATCATTTTTTCAACAAGATATTTGCCTGTTATATAGCAAGTGCCATATCCGGGCTGTCTCAGGTAAAGGTGTTGTTCAAACTTTAATAAGTGTGGTTCACGCTCCATCCATCCTCGAGGAGTCCACTTTACATGAACAGCGCCAGCCTCTTCCATGTTCATCATGTTGGCGTGTGCGTATAAAGATCCAAGCCCCCTAGCAGCTCTTTGTGCAATCATAATCCATATAATTTCTTTAGATCGAGGACTGTCTTCATAGAGACCCGCATGCATAAACATTTCTTCTACACCCGTTGCAATTCCTTCGCTTTTTGAATCAAAAATATTATATAATAACGGGCCCCTACGAATAGGGCTTTGATGTGGATCATCTTGCATTTGTGCCAAATCAAACCAATGGTAAAAGTGTGAATATAGCGGTACGGGGTCATAATGCATTCCTATTGTAAAAAAATTTCTCTCTTTTTCTGGCACAAAAGATCCCATATGTTCTCTTAGTGCAGGCTCCATGTTTGGTTTAATGGGCATAATTTCTTTTTCTTCTAAAAACTTCATTAACCTCACAACCCCTTTTTCTGCCATAATATCAAACTCTTCGGGCGTTTGTGCTGCAATCATCGGGGGAAGGTCGATATTTTTTTTCTCTTCTAAAACCAAAGAAGACCAGGCGCGATCTAGTTCTCGCTGAAGCAAATCAACCTCTTCTTCCCAGCTAATAGGAATCAAGTGAACGTTTTTTTGGTACCAAGTATAATTATCTTTCCCTACACCAGAAGGACCGCTTTTGTATTGCGCCCTGTCTTCCAACCAAAATATAAAGGAGACAGTTTCTTGTGTTGCGGCGGATAAAGTTTTTTGTAGTGCTAGATTATTTGCTGGTATTTTTTTAGCCAACCTTTCTAGGTTAGACTTTTGTTGATAAAAATTATTAGTTCCAGCTATCCAAAGATCCCGAGCATTTCCTGTTAAATTTTTTCTAGCCTGTTTTAGCAGGGGAGAAATAACATTCAATTCTTTTATAAGACGAGCTTGCTCACTTTCTTCAAGCGGAAAGCTATAAGTCCAAAGTTCAAGGGTTGCGTGATTTGTTGGGCCTTCGTGTGCCGGCACATCGCTTTTATAGGTCCAAATTGTTTGGTAAAACGCAGGGTCTCTTTCCCAGGGCCTAAGAACTCTATAGTTAAAGTCGTAGCCATTCATTTCAGCCCTAACCACATGCCAATCTATTTGTTCTTCAATTTTCCAACCATCAAAAGTAATTTTATTTAGACGCTGTTGTAGGGACCTAAAAGCTTTGTGGTCTTTATTAAATCGATGCTTAGTATAATCTGGGGCTCCACGTAAAAGGGTAGGCGCTTCAAAGGCCCTCCAGTCATTAAATAGACTTACAAGTTGTTGATACTCAGAGTCTTCTTGGGCTTGCAACACGCTAAGACCTAAAAACACAACCATAAGAAAATTTATTTTAATAAATTTAATTATTGCACCCAAACGCTAAGAGATTTCTTCAAATAAAATTCCAGTCTTTTGTAGTCTATTAATTAAAACATCACCCAACCCGGAAGACGAAGTAAGAATTCCGCCATAACCATCACCGCCTGGTAGGTTTGTATGGTCCCCCAAAAGAGACAGCGCGCTTTCACAAACAAATTTTGAAGTAACCTTATAGCCGGGATCGCCAGAACCCTTCATACTATAAATTTTTTCACTACCATCTTCTCCCGTTACAAGGAATTTGCACTTAAAGAAGCCACCATCCATAACCTTTTGACTTGGACCCTGTCCTGGCTGTTTTAATAATGGTCGTACAATTTTTCTAAGCGGGGTAACAACAACCCCCATTATTATATACAACATAAAGGTCGTTATATAGGCGCTACGTTTTTTTGAGTAGTAGGCACTTTCTTTATAGACAAAATCTTTTCCATAACCATTATTTTCTTCTGCTAAAAGAGCAGCTCCTCGTCGTACTACACGAGTGTTAGCCATAGCCATAACAAAAGGACCCGTCCAAGCCTTAAGTGTTTTATTTTTTTCAACAGATACCTTATCACTAGTAAGTTTTTTTTGTGTTTCTGTAATAGAGTTTTTTGGGTTTAACGCAAAAGCACCAAACGCCGATCTATCTAATTTTAAGTCTCTAATTGCAAACATCGTTTCAATGGTCCCACCAGAAGCTTCACCCTTCCAAGTATGATAAGAAGAAACAGACTTCACTGGACCACCAAAAGACTTTACTGCAAAAAATACACCCAAATCTGACGGAATTGAATCGTAGCCACAGGCAGGAATTATACGAAGACCTTTTTGTTTAGCTTCTTCATGGTGTTTGGCAATCATTTCCCTTACCCAAAAATTTTCACCAGTAATATCAACATAATGGGTACTGTTTTTTACACAAGAGGCAACCATTTTTGATCCATACCTATGGAAAGGGCCGGCCGTTGAAAGAACAACTTTTGTTGCGCTTGTTATTTTATCTAGCGCCGCTGAATCGTCGCCATCTGCTACAAATATTTTACAATCTAAAGAATACTTATCTGAAACAGCCTGAAGCTTTTCTTTGTTTCTTCCACCGATAGCAAAACTAGTGTTTGGATAATTTTCTTTTAAATATTTTACACAAAGGCTTCCGGTAAATCCGGTAGAACCATACACAATAATATCTAATTTTTTTTCTATCATAATTCTACTTGTGCTGCTGCCAACCTAGCAATGGGTATCCTAAAAGGAGAACAGCTGACATAGTTTAAACCCAGCTCACTACAGAACCTAATACTGTTTGGCTCTCCCCCATGCTCCCCACAAATTCCAATTGAAAGAGATTTTTTTGTTTTTCTTCCACCCTCAACCGCAATTTTCATTAGTTGCCCAACGCCATCTTGGTCAATTTGTTCAAAGGGGTCTATGGGAAGAATTTTTTCTTGAAAATATGATTCAAAAAAGGTCCCCGTATCGTCCCTACTAAACCCAAAGGTTGTTTGTGTAAGATCGTTTGTACCAAAACTAAAAAAGTCAGCTTCTTTTGCAATCTTATCTGCAACCAAACAAGCCCTAGGCACTTCAATCATAGTCCCAATTTTATACCTAAGAGCCAAACCGCTTTTTTTGGAAAGTCTACGATAAACATCAAGAACAATATTTTTTTGATTAACAAATTCGTTTATATGTGAAACCAGCGGGATCATAATTTCTACTTTTGGATTTTTACCCTCTTTTTTTAGTTTTAGCGCGGCACCCAAAATTGCCTCAGCCTGCATTTCTGTAATTTCAGGATAAGATATCCCCAATCTACAACCACGATGCCCCAACATTGGATTAGATTCTTTCAAAAAATCGATTCTAGAAACAATTGATGTCTTAGTTTTTTTGAGATCTAAAGCAAGACGATTTAATTCTTTGTCACCAATATTAATAAACTCATGTAACGGAGGATCTAATAGTCGGACAGTTACCGGCCTACCTTCCATCACGTTTAAAATATTATAAAAGTCTTTAGTTTGAAAGGGGAGAAGTTTTTTTAGATGCTTGATTCGCGATTTTTTATTTGCAGCCAAAATCATTTTTCTAAATTCATGAACTCTAGTTTCTTCAAAAAACATATGTTCAGTACGACACAAACCAATGCCCTCTGCGCCAAAACTGAGAGCTTTTTCACAATCTTCTGGCGTATCAGCGTTGGTTCTAATTTTTAACTTTCGTACCTGATCTGCCCAAGAAAGAAGTTCCGTGAGTGGGCCAGATTTGCTAATTGGATTTTGGAATAAAGACATTTTTCCAAGAAAAATTTCTCCAGTAGATCCATTTAACGTAATCCAATCACCTTCTTTTATTTTAGCATCGCCAACAGAACAAGAAAGATTATTGTTGTTAATATGTAGGGTCTGACAACCAACAACACAGCTTTTCCCCCAACCCCTAGCAACTAGGGCGGCATGGCTAGTTAGCCCGCCTCGAGCAGTAACAATACCCTCAGAATAGTGCATCCCGTGAATATCTTCTGGAGAAGTTTCTTCTCTAACGAGAACAACCTTCTTACCCTTTTTCCCCAAAAGCTCTGCTTTTTCTGCGGTGAATACAACCTCACCAGAAGAAGCTCCTGGGCCAGCTGGCAACCCATGTCCGACAGCTATTTTCCCTGCTAGTGAGCTTGGCTCAATATTTTTTAATAAGCTTTCATAAATTTGGTTTGGCTGAATGCGAGAAAGAGCCGTTTTTTTACTAATAAGTCTTTCTTGAACCATGTCAGTAGCAATTTTAATTGCAGCAATACCAGTTCGTTTTCCGGTACGAGTTTGCAGCATCCAAAGCTTTTCGTCTTGTATGGTAAATTCAATATCTTGCATTTCATCAAAATGTTTTTCTAGCTGCCTTCTAACACGACTAAGTGCCGCGAATGCTTTAGGCATAGTTGTTTCAAGAGAGTTTTTTGATCCAGAATCAGACAATATAGGATGCGGCGTACGAATACCAGCAACCACATCTTCTCCTTGTGCGTTCTGTAGCCATTCGCCATAAAACTTATTTTCTCCAGTAGAAGGGTTTCTTGTAAAGGCAACTCCGGTACCACAATTTTCTCCTAGATTTCCAAATACCATAGTTTGAACGCTTACGGCAGTCCCCATTGAGGTTGGGATATTTTCAAAAGCCCTATACTCCCTTGCTCTTTTACCATTCCAACTTGAGAAGACAGCCCCTATTGCCCCAAAAAGTTGATCGTGTGGGTCGTCTGGAAAGACCACCCCAAAATCTTTTTCTACCAATCTAAGATATGTTGAAATTAACTCTTTCCAATGTTTGGCAGGAACAGAAGCATCGTTTTTGTGGTGGTATTTTTTTTTCATTTCCGATAATAGTTTTTCCATTTTAACCCTAATAGGGGTTTCACTTGTATTTAAACGAAGAGACTTTTCCATCACTACGTCTGAGTACATCATAATCAACCTACGATAGCTATCATATACAAATCGTTCGCTGCCAGATCGTTTTATAAGAGAAGGAATTGTTTGAGAGGTTAGTCCGATATTCAAAATAGTTTCCATCATTCCGGGCATAGATACGGGAGCGCCAGATCTGACCGACAATAAAAGAGGATTTTCTCCCCCAAAAGAGCTTCCAGCTATTTTTTCAGTTTTTTTTATATATTTTTTGACATTATTCTTAAGAGCCATTGATAATTTTTTATTTTTTAGAAAATCATTACACAACCTTGTAGCCAGTGTAAATCCAGGAGGAACGGGAAGGCCAAGCTTACACATTTCAGCAATATTGGCGCCCTTACCTCCCAAAATTTCTGACATAGATTGATCCCCGTCAGTTTTTGTTTGTGAAAAAAAATATATTTTTTGTTTATAGTTCATAATGAATACATTAATGTTGTTTAAAAATTTTACAGCAAAATAAAATTAATTGAAAGATAATTTAAGGAGAGGGTATGAAAAAAACATTTATAATATTTATGACAGCACTTATAATGTCTTGTTCTGGTGAAAGCTATGAAGATCAAATTGTTGTTAAGGAGGACGGCCTTGCTTATAACAAAGAATCAAACAGCATTTTTTCAGGAGACGTATTAGACAAATATGGTGAACTGGTTGGTGTTTATAAAAAGGGACTGAAAGACGGGGACTGGTTTGAAGTAGATTCAAAAAAGGGGACTCAAAAAAAAGCTAGATACATCAAGGGCGCTCCAGAGGGAGAGCAGGTTACCTACCTATTCCCGGGGCCGAGAGAAAAAAATAAAAGACTAGAATATATTAAATATGAAGACGGGAACATTGTTGGTACCTGGACAACTTGGAGTAAAGACAATGAGGGTCGATTAATTACCAGAGGAGAAATTACATTTGAAGATGGTTCTGGTAGATGGAAAGAAAGAGACCCAAATACAAGAGCATTAATCAAAGCCGGAAACTATGAAAATTGGCAAAAATCAGGACTATGGAAAAGCTGGGATCCACAAGGAACCATTGTTAGTGAAGGAGATTATGTTGAAGGTAAAAAAATTGAAAAATGGATTTGGTATGAAAAGGGGAAAGACACTGGTTGGGAAGAAAACTATAATAAGGGGCTTTTGAACAGCAATTTTTATAATCTTTCTCCACACTCTCCCAACAGGGGTAAGGGGTTTTATAGCGACGGTATAAAAACGGGCGACTGGAAAGAATATTTTACTAGAAACGAAGGTTCTTTGGCGCTTAAACAGGCAGGATCATATCAGTTTGGTAAAAAAGAGGGTGTTTGGGCTCACTATAAAAAAGAAGACAACAGTATTATTGAATCTAATATTACCAAATCAAGAAAGGTTTCATCTGGGGCATATAACCAAGATGTTAAAACGGGAGAGTGGACAGAAGGTCCAGACATTGATTTTGGCTCACGCTTTTATGGGAAGGGGCCATATAAGGATAATAAAAAAAATGGCGAATGGGAATACGTTGCTCCACAAGAAAATCCAACTATAAGCGGATCTTTTTCTGAGGGAAACCCTTCTGGAACTTGGACAGTAAAGTATAATAAAAAAACCTACCAAGGAAGCCTAGAAGAGCTTAGAAAAAAAGTTACAAAGCTAAACGAATACAAGTTTTAGCGGGTAGTTTTTGAAAAAAGCTTTAATTGGAATTAATCCCTACGATATAAATCGAAAGGGGTCTACTTGGAATGCTACAAAAGAGGCATACTACCAAGCCGTTTGGGCTGCTGGGGGTTGTCCCGTAACGCTCAGTCATACGAAAAATAAAGACAACATAATGTCCCTAATCTCAAACTTAGACGGCCTATTAATGGTTGGTGGGCCAGACATCCCATCAAATAAATATAAATCACAGAATTCTCACCTATTAGATTCAGACATAATGTCCGAAGAAAGAGAAAGTTTTGACAGGGCTATTTTTTTAGAAACAATGAAACAAAATAAAAAAATTCTCGCAATTTGTGCGGGAGTACAACACGTTAATGTTATTTATGGAGGTAGTCTTATAGAAGACATTCCGACACTAGTGAAAAACCATATTGATCACGGCGTTTTTAATGGAGACGCAAGCTTACACCCCGTTACAATTACCGATCATAAATCGCTACTTTTTAAAAATATTCAGAAAGAAATAATTAGCGTGAAAAGTAGCCATCATCAGTCAATTAATATCCTGGGAAAAGGGGTTGTTGTAACCGCCACTTCAAGCGACAACGTGGTTGAAGCTGTTGAGTTAAAGGAGAAAAATAATTTTATTGGAGTACAGTGGCATCCAGAAATAATGCCTAGAAGTAAAGAGATGTCTAACCTATTTTATTGGCTGTCTCACTAGACATGGTTTGGTTGGGAGCAATTACATTTTTTATTTTTGGACTACTAAATATCAATGACCCAGACTGGTTTATTTGGGTCCCCACTTATTTGATGATAGCAATAATTCCCATTATACCCCAAAACATACTGCCCTTAAATGCTCAAATTTTTTTTTCTTCAACGCTTTTTATCGTGGGGAGCTTAGTTTTTTTGGGGATTTTAGACACCTCTTTTTATTATCAAGCGGACAACATGATGACAGGCCTACTAGAATATCAAAGAGAGGGAATTGGGTTATTGTTGGGATCTTTTTGGATTTATTTACAAAAAATATCGTCGACTTAAATTGAAACCCCACTTCTGCGCTCATCGGCAACAGAGCCCGATGGACCGCAGGCGTTAACGCCGCCAAAGTACATGCTTTTTTCTTCCCAAATAACCACGTCTTCTGTTTGGTATTTTGGGTGGGCACTATCCGGTTCACAGTGTAGAACATTTCCCTCAAGATGAATCCTTGGCCTAGAAACAGCCTCCCCCAACGAAACTCCATTATTTATTAGGTCGGCTATTACAGACATAGTTGCAGAAATAATTCTACTACTTCCAGAAGAACCTAAAGTAGTTAAGCCATTTTTGTTGTCGATAAGCAACGTTGGACAAATATTACTTGGTATTCTTTGTCTAGTTTTCCAATTATGAAAACCGTGGATATTTAAATGTTTTTCTCCCAACATATTGTTTGGCATTATACCCGTTCCAGGAATTATAAACCCAGCCCCCACACCGTTTGTTGTAGTGACTGAGGCCACATTATTTTCTTTATCAATGACGCTAAGATGAGTAGTGGAACCAACCATATCTTTCTCTTTTGTACTTTTGATTTTATATAAGGCATGCTCTATGTTTTCTTTAGACACGCCATCTAATTCTTTAAGTTCGGCTAAACCCACGTTAATTAACCTTCCCCCAGTAGAGGGCGAAGGGTTCATAAAAATACTATGATTACGATATCGCGTTTTTAGAGGAACTCTTTTTTTTGGAGTATATTCTTGCAAATCTTTTAAACTGATAATTCCACCAACCTTAAGAGTGTTATAGAAAAGAGGACAAACCTCATTTTTATAAAACGTATCCGCATCCTCGTAAAGAAACTGTTCTAAAAACGATCCAAAATCTTTATTAAAAAAAGAATCTCCCTGTTTGAGTAAAGAGTTTTGTTTGGTAAAAAGAGACTCAAGCTTTTCAGAGCTTGATATAACCGGATATAATACCCCAGACAGATATTCTTGATTTTCAGATATTAAACAACCGTTTTTTGCTAAATCAATTGCTTGCTCAACCAAAACAGAGAAAGGTAGAGTACCATAATTTTTATGTATTTTAATTAACCCCGGTAAAGTTCCGGGTATACCAACAGAGCCAACACCAATGTTGAACTCTTGTTTTGTATCTCCAAAGTCAGCATGGATTGTTTTGAAGTCTTTAACTTTTAAAGAATCAATTGCGGGCGTCTCAACAAAGAAGTCTATTATCTTGGGAGAAGAATCATTTTTTTTCACCAACATTGCTCCTCCGCTTGCAGCCCCAGTATATAAATATTCACAGGACATCGAAGAAAAAACTCCCGCTATTGCAGCATCAAACGCATTTCCACCTGCTTTTAAAATATTATATGCAGAATCAACAGTATTATGATGTCCGCCAGCAACTTTATTTTTTTTTACCATATTTTTTTTGTCTTTACCTTTATCGAAACGGGTTATAACATTGACTTCAGGACCAAGTAAATTTATGTCTATATTTCAAATATTAACATCTTCAATTGGAAGAAAAATTTTAATGGCAATAACAGGATTATTGCTATCTTTCTTTATGGCATTCCACCTACTCGGGAATCTATTTCTTTTTGTAAGCGAGGCAGCGTTTAACGGATATGTTGAAAAGCTTCATAAGTTGGGCTTCTTAATAAGGATCGCAGAGTTTTTTTTACTAACCTTTGTATTGAGCCACGCATATAACGGCATATTATTGTGGTGGGAAAATAGAAAAGCAAAAGAAAACACAGAATCATACAGCAAAGAAAATACCCCACCTTCTGCGCAATATGCAGCCTTTACAGGCAGCTTTGTTTTTATTTTTTTAGCAACCCACTGGGCTACCTTTTGGTACAAGTTTAATTATGATCTTCAGGGAATGAGTTATTACGAGGTTGTATTGGGCGATGAAGTAGGTTTTGCAAACCCATTTTTTTCAGTTTTTTATATTATTGCTATTGCCTTACTTGGCTACCATCTTAAGCATGGATTTTCTTCTGCTGGTCAAACCCTCGGTATTGTTGGCACAAAATATGAAAAGACGTACAATAGTTTAGCTGTTATATTTTGGTTTTGGATTCCTCTTGGGTTTATTTCTATCCCGATGTGGTTTGGGTTTCTTGTAAGGATTATATAGCTATGAAAGACTTTATACTTAATGCCAAATCCCCCAACGGAGACCTTCACACTAAGTGGGAAGACTATAAAAAAACACTCAACCACCTGAGTCCAGAAGAAGCAAATAAATATAAGGTTATTATTATTGGTACAGGACTAGCTGGGGCTTCTGCCGCTGCCACGCTAGCAGAAAAAGGATTTAATATACATGCTTTTTCTTATCATGAATCTCCTAGGAGAGCACACAGCATTGCTGCTCAAGGCGGTATTAATGCAGCAAAAAACTATAAAAAAGATGGCGACAGTGTTATGAGACTCTTTTATGACACTATTAAAGGTGGGGACTTTAGATCTAGAGAAGATAATGTATATCGCCTAGCAGAATTAAGTGCAAACATTATTGATCAATGTGTTGCGCAAGGAGTTCCTTTTGCAAGAGAATATGGAGGGTTGTTAGATAATCGATCATTTGGCGGCGTTCAAGTTTCTCGTACTTTCTATGCTAGGGGTCAAACTGGCCAACAACTGCTTTTGGGGGCATACTCTGCTTTAAGTAGACAAACAAATGCGAAAAAAGTTAAGTTTTACCCAAGACACGACATGTTAGACATTGTGACTGTAGGCGGAAAAGCCAAAGGCGTTATAACGAGAAATTTATTAGATGGAAAAATTGAAGCGCACTCTGCTGACGTAGTAATTTTAGCTACAGGAGGATATTCTAATGTTTACTACCTATCTACCAATGCAATGGCCAGTAATGTTACTGCAAATTGGAGAGCGCATAAAAAAGGCGCCTTGTTTGCAAACCCAAGTTTTACTCAAATCCACCCAACCTGTATTCCGGTAAAAAATGATTTTCAGTCTAAGTTAACTTTGATGAGCGAAAGCTTGCGAAACGATGGTCGAGTATGGGTGCCCAAGAAAAAGAACGACACAAGAAAAGCGTCTGATATTCCAGAAGAAGAGAGAGATTATTATTTAGAAAGAATTTACCCAGCCTTTGGGAACCTTGTTCCTAGGGATGTAGCTAGCAGGAGAGCAAAAGAAGTTTGTGATAATGGTCAGGGTGTTGGCAATACGGGTGTTGCTGTTTATCTTGACTTCAAAAAAGCAATACAAGAAAAAGGCGAAGACTATATTAAGGAAAAGTATGGAAATTTATTTGATATGTATCAGAATATTACAGATGAAAATCCCTACAAAACCCCAATGAAAATATATCCAGCTGTTCATTATACAATGGGAGGTTTGTGGGTTGATTATAATTTAATGACAACCATTCCTGGACTTTTTTCTATTGGAGAAAGTAATTTTTCAGATCATGGAGCTAATCGCTTGGGCGCCAGCGCCTTAATGCAAGGACTAGCAGACGGCTATTTTATTTCTCCCCATACAGTAATGGATTATTTAGCCAAAGAAAAACCTAATTTTTCAAACAAAACTGAACAAAAAGAATTTTTGGACGCGGTTAAAGAAACAGAAAAAGACATTGAAAAGATTATGTCTATCAAGGGAGAGTTGGTAGTGGATGAAGTTCATAGAGAGCTTGGTAAGATTGTTTGGGATAAGGTGGGGATGGCACGAAACAAAGAGGGTTTAGAAAATGCAATCAGTTCTATACCAAAAATAAAAGAAAAATTTTGGAAAAATATTTCTATACCGGGTAGCGACAAAGACATGAATCAAGAACTAGAAAAAGCGCTAAGATTAAAAGATTTTATAGAATTAGCAGAATTAATGGCATATGACGCTTTAGACAGAAAAGAATCTTGTGGTGGACATTTTAGAGAAGAATACCAAACAAAAGAAAACGAAGCCGAAAGAAATGATACTGATTTTAAATATGTTGCTGCTTGGGGATATAATAAAGACGGTAAGCCCGACTTGTTTAAAGAAGATTTAAAGTATAATAATGTCAAACTAAAGACAAGAAGCTATAAGTGATGAATATTAATTTAAAAATTTGGAGACAAAAATCTAATAAGACAGAAGGAAAACTTTGCAAGTATCGACTTGAAAACGTTGATCCGAATATTTCTTTTTTAGAAATGTTAGACATTTTAAACAACAAACTGATTAAAGAACAACAAGAACCAGTTGCTTTTGACCACGACTGTAGAGAGGGAATATGTGGTTCATGTGGTTTTATGATTAATGGGCGACCTCACGGTCCCCAGAAAGCTACCACTGTTTGTCAGTTACATATGAGATCATTTAATGATGAAGATGATATTTTATTAGAACCTTTTAGGGCCAAATCATTTGGCGTGATTAAAGACCTATCTGTAGACAGACAGTCTTTTGACCGCATTATTTCATCTGCTGGATTTGTATCCGTAAATACTGGCGAAGGAGGCGAAGCTAATCAAATTTCGATCGACAAAAGCAATGCAGACGAAGCGTTTCTTTCTGCGGCATGTATTGGTTGTGGCGCTTGTGTAGCAGCCTGTAAAAATTCTTCAGCCATGCTGTTTACTTCAGCAAAAGTATCTCATTTAGCATTATTGCCTCAAGGAGAAAAAGAGAAAAAAGAAAGAGTTAATAAGATGGTTGCAACTATGGACGCAGAAGGATTTGGGGCCTGTACAAACACGGGAGCATGTTCTGCAGAATGCCCAAAAGAAATTGGACAGACCAATATTGCTCGACTAAACAGAGAGTTTGTTAAGGCTCAGGTTTCTAATCTTTTTGAAAAAAAATAGGTTAATTTTGAAAAAATATCATATTAAAAAAAAGAATGGCGATGAAGTTTTAGTAAGAAATATCTATTGTATTGGGCGCAACTATAGTGCACATATTAAAGAATTAAATAATACCAGACCAAAAGAACCCTTCTTTTTTCAAAAATCACTTCCAGCATTGAATACAACAAATAGAATTTATTTATCTAAAAATGAAGAAATTCAATATGAAGTAGAAATTGTATTGTTAGTTGGGAAAAGCGGTACAAGTACTTCAATTCAAGATTCTATGTCTTTTGTCAGTGGATATACCATAGGAGTTGATTTAACTAAGCGAAACTATCAAACTCAGCTAAAGAACGATAAGCTACCCTGGCTTCTATCAAAATCTTTTTTAGGATCTGCGGTTGTTTCAGACTTTATAGAGGAGACAATTGAAGAAGATTTTTGGCTAAACCTTAATGGTAAAAAAAAGCAGAAGGGGAACCCAAAACAGATGATATTTTCTTTTGCAGAACAAATTTATTTTTTATCAAATAAAATTCCTCTTATAGAGGGAGATTTAATATTTACCGGGACTCCGGAAGGGGTTGGCTCTTTAAAGGTTGGCGATAAAATTGAAATAGGTTTTGGAGACGCTACCCTAAATAAACTTTCTATTTTAGATTAGTTTTGTAGAGTAAAATTAATTGGGATGGTAATCCATACACCAACCTTAGTCTCACGTTGTTTAGCTGGTCTAAATCGTGTTTTCCTAAGAGCTGCAACAGCGGACTCATTTAAGCCCGTATTTGGGATACCCTTAAGAATGATTGTTTCTGTTACTTTCCCGTTTTTATCAATAAAGCACTGAACAATTACTTGCCCTTCAATTCCCGCTTCTTGTGCAATGTCTGGGTATACCGGCCTAATAGGCATCAATGGAACAGGGGCTTTATCATATGGAATAAATTTTACTTGCGGACCAGATGGCGGTGGAGGCGGTGCATCCCACGCATCAAAATTGTCTAAATCTGTTTCCTCAATTGTTAGGTCGTCTGCAAGATCGTCATCCTCTGATTCTACAGGGATAGAGGGCCTAGCAGGAGGTGGAGGCGTTTCAAATTGTTGCGTCTCCGGTATTTCAATATTTTCAATAATAATTTGACCTTCTGTTTCAATTTCGATATCATTTTCAAAGCGTTGTAAGCTATAAAAACTTAATAGTGTTAAAATACAGCCAAACAAACCACCAATTCTTAATACAGTAGAATATTTTTGTTTTAAGGTGTATTCAGAAAGCTTTGCACGAGTTAATAAGAAATCAACAGCTGAAGACACAGGGCTAATTTTTGAAAAGAATTTTTTTATAGTATCAAAATCCATTAATTAGGCGCCTTTACTTTAGTAGAATAATTTAATTTAAGTGCATCGGCCTTTCTTAACTCGTTGTGTATTCCAGAAATAATTTCCATTCTCGCAGCTTGATCAGCCTTTAATGAGACTGTTAGTTGTGGGTCCGAAGCTCTTTTTTCATACATTACATGACGTACGTCGTCACTGCCAAACAATTTATCTTCGATAGATATTAATCCATCTTTAGATACCCATATGTCTGATGTATGTCTTTTAGATTCTAGTTTTTCAATACGCTCTGCTTTAGGCAAAGAAACTGGAAGACCTGAATATTCTCTTAATACGGTTGTAACCATAAAAAAGATAAGAAGCATAAATATAATATCAGGCATTGAGGAGGTTGATATTTTTGATTCTACGCCAGACTTTCTTCTAAATTTCATTCTGTCTCCGCTATTGATATACGAGTAGCTTTTGCTAATTTTAATTGATCTAAGACTTCTATGTATACATCATATTGTGCTTTTTCATGAGCCTTTACAGATACAATTAGTTTGTCATTTTCTCTCAATTTTTCTTTAACTCTTCGGCTCAAGTTTTTTAGCTCTACGGGTTCACCGCCAAGCAAAACAGCGCCAGAAGCACTAATTAAGCAATTAAGAATATTTTTCTTATTGATTTCTAGTTCTTGACCTTCCGCCGGTAAAATGATTCCCAGTCCCTTGTCCATGTCGATAGTTGTAGTTACTAAGAAGAATATCAACAACAAAAAGGCAATGTCTGCCATTCCGCCGTCAGGAATAGTCCCAGTTCTAGCTTTTCTCTCTCTTATAGCCATTTAAAAATTATTTGGCGTCTCTTAAGAGATCTGTTAGCTCAATTGATCTTTCTTCCATATCTAAAACCATTCCATCAATCATAGAAGAAAAGAAGTTTTGAGCGATTTGAATAATCATCGCAACAATTAATCCAAAAGCGGTTGTTAACAATGCTTGAGAAATACCTACAGCTACTACTGCCGGCGAAATATCATTTGCTGCCGCAATAGCATCAAATGCAAAAATCATACCAGCTACAGTTCCCGTAAAACCCATCATCGGTGCAATAGCAATAATTGCTGTCAACCAACCCATATTTTTTTCTAAGAAAGCCATTTCAAGAGATCCTGCGTTTTCAATCGCTTTTTCTATTCGGTCACTTCCTTTACCAACTCTTTTTAAGCCAGCTGAACAAATATTTGATACAGGCCCATCATGACTAGTACAAACATCCAAAGCTTTTTTTGATCCACCAGACTTTAATGATTGTCTTAGTGCGTCCATAAATCCTTCAGAATCTGCTTGTGATTGATTTAATGAATATGCACGCTCTCCGACTAACCCTAGGCCTGCTAATAAAAGTAATAAAATTGGCCACATAAACGGGCCACCTTCTAAAAATAATTCTACCATTTAAATCCTCCTAATGTGTTAAATGTTCAAAAACTTAGCTTATAACATAAGCAATGTCAAATATTTATAATAGACATAAAACTGCGTCTTCAATGTCTTTGTTTAGGCAGTAATTAAGTCTAACTGCATAAATTGGAACACCTATTTCTTCTTTAAAATCTACTAATTTAACCCAATCTTTTTCGGTGCATACGATTGAGGATATACCATATTGTTTTATATGAGAAAGAATTGTGAGTATATCTTTTTTAGTAAAATTATGATGATCAGAATATGTTAAATGCTTTTCAACGTTGATACCCAGGCTTTTTAAGCTACGTTCAAAGCTTTCTGGCTTACCAATACCACACAAGGACATTACATTTTTTAATTTTGACAATTGTTTTATAGTTATCTTAGATATATCATCTGATGATAATAGTTCTTCTTTAAAGCTAATATTGAGAGGTAGGCTATTCCTTGGAGGTGTTTGGCTAGTATATAAATTCATTTTAGTAGTAATAATAATATCAGCTCGTCTTAGATTGTAAAATGGCTCTCTTAACAAACCCCACGGGAAAGTCCTTTTGTTTTTATTTTTTAGTTCATCAGGACTTAAAAGTACAACATCAATATCTCGATCTAATTTGCGATGTTGAAAAGCATCATCTAGTATAATAATATCACAACCAAGCTTTAACAGCTCTTTTGCACCCAAAATTTTATCACTTGATATATAAACTGGTATAGAAGGAGAAAGATTGTTTTTTAGAACCATAGCTTCGTCGCCAGAATCTTGCCAAGAATGGTTGTTGAATAAAAAATTATGATTGCTATTATTTCTTCCATACCCCCTTGTTACTACCCCAACAGCAAACCCCTTCTTATTCTTTAAAAAATTAGATAAAGCAATAGTAAAAGGAGTTTTCCCGGCACCACCTAAAGAAATATTTCCCACACTAATAACTTTAGCCTTTATTTTGGTAGGACTTATAACGCCGTTGTCATATAAATAGTTTTTTATTTTAATAAATATCAAATGTATTGGGAAAAAAAATAAAATTTTTTTAATAATATTATGCATCCGAGGAAGCCTTTTTGTCTGTTAAAAACAGAGAATCTTTAACAATACTTAAGCAGTCATCAACAGACTGTTCTTTATTAAAATAAAGAGGATCTCCAATAACCATTTTTGTTCTACTAAAGGGTTTACTAATATAAAAAGTATGCCAATTTTTAAACTTCCAACTTTTTGATACATGACCAATAACTGGTATAATGGGCACACCACTTTCTCTTGCTAGGCGCACCGCACCCGCCTTTGGCACATGCTCAGGTCCAGTTGGACCATCCGGAGTGATAATAAGTTGAGTTGAAGGCTCTTTCAGTAGTTTCACCATATTTCGGTAAGCTTCACTACCACCCTTACCGCTCGAACCCCTGACAAATCTATAACCCATTTTTATTCCTATATCAACAATTAGACCCCCGTCCTTGCTTTTACTTGCAAGTCCAATATAGTTTTTATTAGCGAAGTACTTAAAAACAGATAAAACCTTTCCATGCCAAGTAACTATAATAAAAGATCGCTTTTTATCTATTAAGCTTTTGATATTTTCTTCTCCAACTACATCCCATTTATTAAACCCATATAAAAATTGGATTATAAGCTTTAGTGCGAATGTTTTGATTTTATACATCATAATTTATTGTAGAATATACTTTGCAGCCTCTTGGTATGGGCTTGTTTTAGAAGCTAAAGAACTTATCAAAACACTGTAGTCTGCTTTGACGGTTTCTTTTCCATCCTCAGATAGTAGATAAATAATTTCTTCCATTATATTGCTAGCGCTCATATTGTTTTGTAATAATTCTTTGACGACATTTTTATTACTAATAAGGTTTACCAAAGAAAGATATTTTACAGAAGACATTTTTTGTGCTAGAAACCAAGTGATGGGCGATAGCTGATAACAAACAACCATTGGACAGCCCAGTATCGCAGTTTCAAGGGTTGCTGTCCCCGAACATACAATTGCAGCATCTGCAATAGATAAGAGCTCATAATGATTTTCTTTAGTTCTTATAACATGTTGAGGGATATTGTCAATTACAACATTTGGGGCTTCAAGTAATATAGGCACTATATTATAAGACAACTGTTTTCCCATAAGATTTAATGTTTGTAAAAAAATAGGCCAATGTTTTTGAATTTCAGACTTTCTACTACCTGGCATCAAAGCCACAACTTTATCATTTGGTGAAATATTGTATTTTTTATAGATCACATTTTTATCTGGTTTAATTTTTTGGAGTTCTATTAAAGGGTTTCCAACGTATGAAATTTTAATATTACGCTCTTTAAACCAATCTTTTTCTAATGGGATAATACTAATACGCTTATCCGTGTTTTGCTCCAAAGTTTTTGCTCGGGAACTTCTCCACGCCCAAACCTGTGGTAATATAAAATAAGAAACCTCTATATCCATTTTTGATATTTTTTTTGCCAACCTTAGGTTAAATCCGGGGTAGTCAATGAGGATAACTTTTTCAGGATTTGTTTTTTTAATGAATGATAATGTTTTATTAAAAATCTTCTTAATTCTAGGATAGTGTTTTAATATTTCAACAAGGCCAATTACATTAAGATTCTTAATATGGTCAATTGGCACCAATCCTTGTTTTATCATTTTGTCACCACCAATTCCACAAAATTCATAAGTGGGATTAGACTGTTTTAATGCCTTTATAAGTTCAGCGCCATGTAGATCTCCCGAATCTTCACCAGCAATAATAACTATTTTTTTATGAACCATTTTTAATAATTTTTTTTTCAATATCTAGAGCAATTTCTAATGCTTGCAAGCCTTGTTTCCCATCTACCACAGGAGCCTGTCGACTGTTTATAGAATCAATAAAATTATTTATCTCTGCTAAAAGAGCATCTTGTTTCTCTGGTATTATTTTATCATAAAATAAATTTTTTGACCCCCCAGCAGTATCAACAGCCTGTTCTTTGCAGTTATCAGAAAATACAGAAGTTTTTTCAAGCCCATACACCTCAATTTGCGGTATCATCAAATCTGTAATAGTGTAAAGATTTTTTTCATATGTACGAATTTTTCTAACATAATTTTGAGCAATCCTACTAGATTTTAAATTTGCGACGACTCCATTTTCAAATTTAATATGGGCATGTGCAAGATCTACCGTATTACTCATCATTTTAGCACCACTAGCATGAACATCTATAATAGTTGAATCTACCATGGATAAAATCAAATCAATGTCATGTACCATTAAATCTAAAACTACCGGAACCTCGGTGCCCCTTGCTTGAAAAGGAGCTAACCGCTCTATTTCAATATAGTGTGGTGAGGAGACAATCTTTTTAAGTTTATTAATAGTAGGGTTAAATCTTTCAATATGACCTACCTGTACAATACATTTTTTAGACGCGGCCATTTGAATGATTTCGTCGGCCTCTTTTGTAGTGCTTGTTATAGGTTTCTCAATAAAAACATCTTTATTTTGTTCCAAACATTTAATAGCAATTTGATGGTGAAAATTAGTAGGAGTAACAATATGTAATCCATCTGATATAGATATTAAGTCATCAATCTTTTGGAATGATTTTACTGAAAATTCTTCAGCTATTTTTTTGGCACTATCTTGGTTGGTGTCAAAAAAGCCAACAAAATCAATATTAGCATGTTTAGATAAATGATTAATATGATATTTACCTAAATGTCCCGCACCTATAACACCAATCTTAATTTTTTTTTGCATCATTGTCCTTTAATAAAGTATGCAACATCACCTTCTTGCATAATATAGTCTCTACCAACATTTTTCACCAAGCCCAATGTTTTTAATTCTTTAATGCTGTCCTGATGTTTTATAGCATCATCAAAAGTATATATTTCTGCTTTAATAAACTTTGTTGCAAAATCTGTATGAATTTCTGCTGCAGCATCTACCGCACAATCATTCTTGTTAATGGTCCAACCACGGACTTCCATTTCACCACATGTAAAAAACGTTTGAAGCCCAAGCGTGCTGTACGCCTCTTTTATCAAAGTACTCAATCCAGTTTCTTTCAAATTGTAGTCTTCTAAAATTATTTTTTTCTCTTCCTCGTCAAAGTCAGCCATTTCTGCTTCCAATTTTCCATTAATAGCAACAAAAGACGAATGATTATTTACAGCGACTTTCTTGGCTTTTGAAAGTTGGTCTGTGTCAGAAAAATTATCATCTATGTTTGCTACATAAATCATCGGTTTATCAGTTAAAAGAAATAAATTTTTAATTACTTCGTCTTGTTTTGAATCTCTTTTAAATGATCTCGCAGCTACCCCTTGATTTAAATGAGCCAAAAGACCTGTTAGGGCTAATTCTGCTATTTTACCTTCTGGTTTATTAGCATTAAGAAGTTTTTGATTTTTTTGTAAAGACCTTTCTACGGTTTTCATATCGGCCAATACCAGTTCAGTATTAATAATTTCCATATCATCTAATGGGTCTAGACGATTTTCAACATGTGTAATGTTTTTGTCAGAAAAAAATCGAACAACCTGGACGACAACTTTCACAGAGCGGATTTGTGACAAAAATTGATTGCCAAGACCCTCTCCTTGGTGCGCATTTTTTACTAAACCTGCAATATCTATAAACTCTATTGTGTTATAGATTGTTTTTTCCGGTTTAAAAATTTTAGACAGAGCGTCAAGCCTTACATCTGGAACCTCTACCACCCCAGTATTTGGCTCTATGGTGCAGAAAGGATAATTTTCTGCAGCAATATTATTTTTGCTCAAAGCATTAAATAGGGTTGATTTCCCCACATTTGGTAATCCTACAAATCCACAATTTAATTTCATTGTGAGAATATAATACTTAATTGAATTAGTATTTATTAAATTGAATTTCTATGAGTAAACAATGGGCAATCATTTTAGGGTGTTCTACGGGACACGGAGCTGCAACCGCATTAGCGTTAGCTAAGGAGGGGTACGGCATTATTGGATTTCACCTAGATCGAGGTCCTATAAAAAAAGAAGCAGAAGCTCTAAAAAAAGAAATACAAAAAATCAATGGCGGCAATGCACATTTTTGGAATGAGAATGCAGCAGACAAAGAAATTATGTCTAAGCATATAGAAGAAATTGCTTCAATTACTAAAAATCAACCAATTAAACTATTGATGCACTCCATTGCTTTTGGTAGCACTACCAATTTTTTTGAACCTACGCCAGTAAGGCAAAGACAAATGGATATGACACAACATGTAATGGCACACTGCCTTATTTATTGGACTCAACTATTGCTTCAACATAGCCTTCTATCTAAAGGATCTAGAATTCTTGGCTTAACCAGCGAAGGAAGTTACAAAGCAATGGAAGGGTATGGGCCTGTAGGCGTAGCAAAGGCATCGCTTGAAGCTGTTATTAGACAAATAGGATGGGAACTTGGATCTAAGGGTATTACTGCCAATACAATACAAGCAGGCATTACTCCAACAAGAGCATTAACAAAAATTTCTGATAATTGGGAAGAGTGGATAGAGAAAACAGTTGAAAGAAATCCTATGGGAAGAACCACAACCCCAGAAGATGTAGCAGGACTGGTAAGTTTATTATTGTCAGATAAAGCAGATTTTGTGAATTGCTCGACTATTTTTTGTGATGGCGGCGAACATCGTTCTTTATAAGACTTAAGCCTTGTTTTATTAAACCCCAACCATTTACAATAAGTTGCATTCCATTTGTAGCTTTAGTCACTTTTCTCTTTTTAATATCTCGCATTACTCTCTTTAAACCCGATATCAAGATATGCCCCCTATACCTGTTATATTAAATTGATCTAAACCAAAGTATCTAATTAGACTACCCCAAATTAATTTTGGGTTTGTAGTAAAAATTTGTTCTGTATTATCATGGACTAACCAATCACCCCTTTTTATTTCGTCTTGTAATTGATCTACCTCCCAAGCCGCATGGCCAAAGATTAATTTTGTATTTTTAGGATTTTTATCGTCAAATAAAATCTTTTGTATTAAATCAAGGTCATTAGAAAGTTTAATTTTTTCTGATATATCAAATAAAATATTTGAATTATCTGTTTCGCTTAAAACACACGCTTCATGCAGCATGACTGGTCCTCCAAAATAAATTTTTTCTGACTCAGCAATAAGATCTTTAAAAAACTTATTTTTTAAGCCAGCGCCGACCACCTTCATCTGGCTAATAGGTTTGTTAATGATTAAACCTAACACACCCTCATTGTTGTGTTCGCATATAAGAACAACACTTTCTGCAAAGTATGGATCTATCATATTTGGCATCGCGACCAATAGTTTATTTTTTAAGTTGTCCATTTTATTTATCCATAAACATAAATGTTTTTTTGAATCAATTCTATAGTTAAGTAAGTTATGCGTTAAGTTTTTTGTGAAAAAGAATAAAAAAATGAAAAATAAATTATTAATTAGAGGGGCAAGGCAACACAACCTTAAAGATATCAATGTTGATATTGAAAAAAATAAGTTAATTGTTATTACCGGCCCATCTGGATCGGGTAAGTCTTCACTGGCATTTGATACAATATATGCAGAAGGACAAAGACGATATGTTGAATCACTTTCTGCTTATGCGCGACAATTTTTAGACTTAATGGAAAAGCCAGATGTAGACACCATTGAAGGCTTGTCGCCAGCTATATCGATTGAACAAAAAACCGGTTCACGCAATCCAAGGTCTACGGTTGGAACCATTACAGAAATACACGACTATTTAAGATTGCTATACGCTAGTATTGGTAAGCCACATTGCTGGGAGTGTAATCGTGAAATTAATCGACAAACACCAGAGCAAATAGTAGAGCAGATTTTGAAATTACATCATGACGATAAAGCATATATTCTATCTCCTGTTGTTCAGGGGCGAAAAGGCGAGCATAAGAATGTTATTGACGAAATTAAAAAGAAAGGATTTTTAAGAGCAAGAATTGATAAAAAAATTATTTCTTTGAGAAAGCCTGATCCTTTAGAAAAAAATAAGAATCATGACATAGACGTTTTAGTTGATCGAGTGATGATCAACAAAGATGTAAGATCCCGTTTATTAGAATCTGTAGAGATGGCATTAAAGATGGGCGGAGGTATTTGTATTATAAGTATTAATGGCAAGAAAGACTTTATGTTTAGTGAGCATTTTGCGTGTGCCTATCACCCATATATAATGCTATCTGAATTAAAACCCAGAATGTTTTCATTTAACTCGCCATATGGTGCATGCCAACAATGTGATGGTCTGGGGTATATTACAGAAATTGACCCAAATTTAGTTGTACCAAATAATAAAAAATCACTTATCCAAGAAGCCATTCGTCCAATAGGAAGTCAGCCAAAAGGTTTTCATGGGAATAAGCTAAGGGCTTTAGCTAGAGAGCATCCACTTTCTTTTTCCAAACCATGGAACCAGCTAAGCAAAGAAGTGAGAAATATTATCTTGTATGGCTTAAAAGGGCATAACCTGGATATTGATTTTAAAAATAAAAAATGGTCTGGGACCTATACCGGTGAATGGGAAGGGGTAATCCCAGAATTACAAAGGCGCTATAAGCAAACACAATCTTATGGGATACGCCGCTGGATTGAAAGTTTTATGAGTACGAGAAAATGCGATGCTTGCGTTGGCAAAAGGTTAAAAAAGTCTTCAATGCATGTTAAAATAGATACAGAAAATATAGGAGATTTATGTTCTAAAAATATAGAAGATGCACTACAATTTTTTGAAAAGTTCAAAATCTCTAAAAGTGACCATGCCATTGCAGACGGTATTTTGAAAGAAGTAAAAAAGCGACTTAATTTTTTAATTAATGTTGGGCTTAGCTACTTAACGTTAGACAGAGCTTCGCGCACTTTATCTGGTGGCGAGGCCCAAAGAATTAGATTGGCATCTCAAGTGGGTTCTCAACTTACTGGGGTATTATATGTGTTAGATGAGCCATCAATAGGTCTTCATCCCAGAGATAATGATCGTTTAATTCAGACCCTAAAATCATTAAAAGATATTGGCAATACGGTCATTGTAGTAGAACATGATTTAAACACAGTTCAATCTGCAGATCAAATTATTGATATGGGTCCTAAGGCTGGAGATCATGGCGGGGAGGTTGTTTTTTCTGGTACACTAAAAGAAATTCTGTCTGATAAAAATACATTGACCGGCCAATATTTATCTGGGAAAAAGTATATTCCATTACCTGAATATAGAACAGTAACATTTGATCATTTTACCATCCAGGGAGCTAAGGGAAATAATCTAAAGAATATTAATGTCAGTTTCCCATATGATAGGCTGATAGCAGTCACGGGCGTATCTGGAAGTGGAAAAAGTTCGCTGATTAATCAAACACTTTACCCAGCTTTATCAAATCTGGTGAACTTGAGCGTTAAAGACATGCTACCCTTTACAAACCTATTGAGAGCCGATAGAGTAGAAAGAGTTGTTAATGTAGATCAAAAGCCAATTGGTAAAACTCCAAGGTCAAATCCAGCAACATATACAGGCATTTTTACACACATAAGAGATTTATTTGCACAAACAAGAGAAGCAAAATTAAGAGGATACAAGCTTGGTAGATTTTCATTTAATGTTAAAGGCGGAAGATGTGAGAAGTGTCAAGGAGCTGGTATTATTAAAATCGAAATGAATTTTTTGCCTGACGTATATGTTAATTGTGAAGACTGTAATGGTAAAAGATATAATAATGAAACATTACAGATTCAATATAAGGGTTTAAATATTGCTGATATATTGGCACTGTCTGTAGATGATGCACGTATTTTCTTTAAAAATATATTTTCTATTAAAAAGCGTCTTGATACCCTACATGACGTAGGATTAGGATATATTAAATTGGGACAGCAAGCAACCACTTTGTCTGGCGGAGAAGCCCAAAGAATCAAACTGTCTACAGAGCTCTCAAAAAATAATACAAAAAATACTGTTTATTTTTTAGATGAACCTACAACCGGGTTACACGTAGATGATATTCAAATGCTAATGTCTGTTTTACAAAAACTAGTCACGCAAGGGAATACGGTTATAGTTATTGAACACAACTTAGATGTTATTAAATGCGCAGATTGGATTATTGATTTAGGCCCAGAAGGCGGAGAAGGCGGAGGTGAAGTAGTTGCCGAAGGTACTGTTTTGGAAATTTCACATAACAAAAAATCAATCACAGGACATTTCCTAAAAAAAGTATTAAAATAATTTTTTGGATAACCATGTTTCTCTAATTATCTTAGTGTATAGTGGACACCGAAGAAAAAATAGTTATTTCGTCAAACGAAGAACGAAATTTTGATAAACAAATTAGACCCCAACTTTTTGATGAGTTTGTTGGGCAGGAAGCCTTAGTACACTCTTTAAAAACTTATATATTAGCAGCAAAAGAAAGAGAAGAAGCTTTAGACCACATTTTATTATATGGTCCTCCCGGATTAGGGAAAACCACGCTATCTAATATTATTGCCGCAGAATTAGGACAAGGTTTTTATTCATCTTCGGGCCCAGTAATCTCTATCCCAGGAGACTTGTCTGGAATGCTAACAAATTTGCAAAATTGCGATGTATTATTTATAGATGAAATTCATAGAATGAATACTTCAGTTGAAGAATATTTGTATTCTGCTATGGAAGACTACAAGATTGATATTTTAATTGATTCAGGACCTAATGCCAGGACAGTAAGAATAGATTTAGAGCCATTTACTTTGGTTGGCGCGACTACAAGGTTAGGAAATATTTCTACCCCCATGAGAGATAGGTTTGGAGCCATCTTTCGCGTTGATTTTTATAATACAGATGACCTACTTAAAATTTTAAAGAGAACAGCAAATATATTAAACGTGAATGTAGATGAAGATGCTTTATATGAAATTGCTCGCAGATCTCGCGGCACTCCAAGAATTGCAAATAGAGTACTAAAAAGAGTCCGAGATTTTGCACAAGTAAAAAAAATTAAAATAATTAATATAGACTTTGCTAAAAGCTCATTAGAAAGTATAGGAATTGATAAGAACGGGCTAGAAGATATGGATAAAAAAATCTTAAAAAATCTTATTCTCAATTTTAACGGAGGCCCTACTGGAGGAAAATCTTTAGCAATATCTGTGAATGAAGATCTACAAACCATTGAAGACGTCTATGAGCCCTATTTAATAAAAGAAGGTTTTATTGATAGAACATCAAGGGGGCGTAAAGCCACAGATAAAGCATATAAATTATTTGGAATACAAAAACAAAAATAAATAGGAGAATTAATTTAATGATCGAAAAAAAGAAAAAATACAAATTAACAGACTTCCGCTATCAGCTTCCTAAGAAGTTTATTGCACAAAAACCAAAACCAAAAAGAGATAGTGCTAAAATGATGGTTTTAAATAGAGAAGATCGATCCATTAAACACAGTAAGTTTTCTAATATTATTGATCATTTTAAGAAAAATGACCTATTAATTGTGAATAACACTAAAGTATTCCCAGCTAAGCTTTATGCCACCAAAGATAGAACAGATGCAAAAGTTGAAATCTTTTTATTGAGAGAGTTAGGCGATAGGCTTTGGGAGGTCCTAGTTAAGCCGGCAAGGAAAGTTAGAATTGGGAATAAGCTCATTCTTTCTAAGAGCTTATTTTGTGATGTTATTGATAATACTGTATCAGGTGGGAGGGTAGTTAGGTTTGAATTTGGCGATGAAAACTTTGACGACATTTTGACTAAAATTGGTAATCCGCCCCTACCTCCATATATTGAAAGGCCGACCACGAAGAGCGACACAGAAAGATATCAGACGGTGTATGCAGAAAAAAGAGGCGCAGTAGCAGCACCGATTGCTGGGCTACATTTTACACCTGAGCTCATTCAAGCTTTAAAGAAAAAAGGTGTCCGAATCTATAATATTACACTTCATATAGGATTAGGGACTTTTAAACCAGTACAGGTAGAAGATCTAAACAGGCACCACATGGACTCTGAATATTTTGAAGTTAGCCCAGAAACTGCTTTAGCAATTAATGAGGCTAAAAGAAAAAGAAGAAGAATCTTTGCAGTAGGAACATCTACAGTGAGAGCACTAGAAACCGTTAATGTGTCAGGTTTCCAGATTTCTCCTAAAAAAGGTTGGACCAATAAGTTTATTCATCCACCGCATGAGTTTAAAATCGTAGATGGGCTAATTACTAGTTTTCATCAACCAGAAAGCACTTTATTGATGCTTACTTCAGCGTTTGCAGGATATAGTTTTATTAAAGAATCGTATAAGGTTGCCAAAAAGAAAAACTATAGATTTCTAAGTTATGGCGATGCAATGCTTATTATATAATGTGCGATGAATGTTGGAGTAATAGTTGCCGGAGGAAAAGGAAATAGGTTTGGCGGGTACAAGCAAACGGCTATTTTAAATAATAGGCCACTATATCAATATAGTCTGGATGTTTTTAATAACTCTGATACAATAGACTCTATTTATTTGGTGATTCCAAAAGACTTATATCCCGTGATTAAAAAGGACTTATCTACATATAATAACAATAAGCCTGTTATTCTATGTGAAGGGGGAGAAACTAGATCTGACTCCGTCTATAATGCGATTAAGAAATTAAATAGCGATACAAAAAGTGTGTTTATACATGATGCAGCTCGACCATTAATTAAGAATGAACATATTGAAAGCTTATCTATGGCATGCAAAAAAAGTGATGGGGCTATATTAGCTCACCCAGTTTCTGATACATTAAAAAAAATCAATAATCAGAATATAGATTTTACAGTAGATAGAAAAAATCTTTGGCTAGCAGAAACACCCCAAGCATTTAATTTATCTCCCTTAAAAACCTGCTATAAAAATATGGATATAAATGATAGAAAATTTTTTACAGACGAAGCAAGTTTGATGGAGCATAATGGTTACTCAGTTCAAATTGTTCACAACAAAAATATGAATATTAAAATAACAGAAATCGAAGATATTGCCCTTGTTAAAGGAATATTATATCAAGAAAGCAAGGTTGGAATAGGAGTAGATTTTCATTCGCTTATTAAAGGAGATCACTTAGTTGTGGGTGGCTATAAAATCAATTGTGAATTTTCATCAGACGCACACTCAGATGGGGATGTTTTAACCCACGCTATAACAGATGCTTTATTGGGGGCATTGAACTTGGGAGATATAGGAGAGCATTTTCCCAATACGCCCGAATATTTAAATATATCTAGCATTGAACTATTACAAAAAATTATAAAAAAAATACCAAACAACGTTAAAATAGCTATGATTGATGTTTCAATCGTACTTAATAAGCCAAAAATTTCTCCTCATAAACAAGCTATCAAAGCATCTTTGTCGGAGAAGTTAGGTGTTGATAAAAATATTATTTCAATCAAAGCAACCACCACAAACGGGTTAAAATTTTTAGATATGACAAATGGCTGGGGCTGTGAAGCAATAGTTACTCTGAATAATGAAAATTAATTCCTACGCTAAAATTAATCTTGGGTTGCATGTCCTTGATAAAAGAGTAGATGGATTCCATAATATCACCACAATTTTCCAAGAAATTGATTTTTATGATCAATTAACAATAGAGAAGTCAAAGACAATGATTTTTGATACAAATGTTAACTGGATAGACGCAACTAATAATACCTGTATAAGTGCGATTGAAATTTTAAAACAATATCACCCCGATTTACCTAATTTTAAAATATTTTTACAAAAAAATATTCCTACAAATGCAGGTCTAGGCGGAGGATCTAGCAATGGGACAGCAATCTTGAAAGGAATTAATCAACTATGTAGCTTAAATATCCAAGAAAAAGAAATGAAAAAATTAGCAGAAAAAATTAGCGCAGACTCCACATTCTTTGTTGATGGAGGAATGCAGGGCGCTGAAGAAAAAGGGCAAAAATTGTATCCTATAAAAAATATTCAATTAGATAATTATATCTTACTTGTGATGCCTGATATAAAAGTCCAAACTTCAGATGCTTTTATGTTTATAAAAAAGTATTTGGTAAAAGGAGAAACCCACATTAAGTTGTCGCAAATGTTGGAAGAGCTTAAACTTAAAAACTTAAGCTCCGAGTTATTTTACAATGATTTTGAGATGCATGTTTTTAAGACACATCCAGAAATTGGCAAAATCAAATTAGAGATTTTGGATTTAGGTGCAAAATACGCCAGTTTGTCGGGTAGTGGTTCGACTGTGTTTGGAATATTCTCAGACAAAAAAACAGCGCAAAAAGCGCAGTCTTTTTTCAGTCCCCATTACTCTACAATTATAGCGAATCCAAAAATTTAATTTGGGGGGTCGTCTAATTGGCAGGACACCTGGTTTTGGTCCAGGCAGTCGGGGTTCGAGTCCCTGCTCCCCAACAAAAAAAATTATGGGACAGTATATACAAAAAATATTTTCCGGTACTAGTAACCGCGAGCTAACTGCTAAAATTGCAGAGCAAGCCAACCTACCAGTTGGTGACCTTGTAATTCAAAGATTTAGTGATGGTGAAATGTGGGTAAAGTATAATGAAAATTTACGCGGCAATGATGTTTATATCGTGCAAAGTACTAATGCTCCAGGAGATAATATTATTGAATTAGCATTATTAATTGATGCTGCTAAGCGCGCAAGTGCAGAAAAAATTAATATAGTCATCCCTTACTTTGGGTATTCTAGACAAGACAGAAAAGATGAACCCAGAGTTCCTATATCCGCTAAGGTGATGATGGATATCTTTACACAAGCCGGAGCAGATAGAATTATTACTATGGATCTACACTCTACGCAAATACAGGGATTTGCTAGTATCCCGATTGATAATTTATATGGAAGTTTAGTATTAATGGATGAGTTAACAGCTTATTTTTATAACATGAAAAATGAACATAAATGCGTCGTGCTATCTCCTGATATGGGATCAAACAAGCTAAGTCAATCTTATGCTAGAAAACTAGGAATTGGTTTTGCATTAATAGATAAAAGACGAAATGAGCATAATCAATCTGAAGTAGCACACCTGGTAGGTGACCTAGAAGATAGGCATGTATTAATTATTGATGACATGATTGATACGGCAGGCACTATTTTTAATGCTGCTATGGTAGCAAAAGAAAAAGGTGCGGTGTCAGTAACTGTTGCTGCTACGCACGGAGTTTTATCGGGTGATGCAATAGAAAGATTATCAAATAAAAATATTGATAAAGTATTTTTATCTGATACAGTACATATACCGGAAGATAAAAAATTTGAAAAACTAACAATTGTATCTTCAGCAAAAATATTTGCAGATACAATTAATAGAATTCATAAAGGTGAATCAGTAAGTCAACTATTTGGGAAAGTAACATGAGCAAATTTGAAAAATTAGAAGTAGATATTCGTAAAGAACAAGGTACATCAGCAGCTAGAAGAACTAGATTGCGCGATCGAGTACCAGCTATTTTATACCATTCTGGGGCAGAAGCAACTCCCTTAGCGATGGACAAAAAAAGCTTTAATAAAGCATTGAAAACAGGACAAATGATTTTTGAGGTTATTGTAGAGAAGAAATCACAATTTGTTCTTTTAAAGGAAGTCCAATATCATCCTGTAACTGATGAAGTTATGCATGTCGATTTTCAGAAAGTGAGAGAAGACGAAAAGATATCATTAGAGGTTGCTGTAAGAGGAGTTGGAGAATCTCAGGGTGTAAAATTAGGTGGAATTTTAGTACAACTTCTTAATGCTGTTACTGTTAAATGTAAACCTTCTGAAATTCCAGAATTCTTGGAAATTGATGTAACAGATATGGAAATGAATACTAATCTCTTCGTTAAGGATATCGTATTACCCGAAGATGTAGAGATGATAACAGTAGAAGATATTGCTGTAATGTCTGTCCAAGAGCCTAAGGAAGAAAAAGAAGAAGAAGAAGTTCTTGATGATATAGACGAAGAAGGCGCAGGCGGAGATGGTGACGAAGAGTCATCTGGCGGTACTTCTGAAGAATCAAATAATGAGTCAGATGGAGAAAAGAAGTAATGATGATTTTTGTTGGACTGGGAAATAGCGAATCAAAATATCTTTCTACTAAGCATAATGTAGGCTTTTGGATGATAGATAAATTTGCAGAATCCCATGATATGGGTTTCAAACCAGGCAAGGGAAACTATATTTTTGCAAAAAAAGGTAGTGAATTCTTACTGGTTAAACCGACTACGGGTATGAACAATAGTGGCTCTATAATTCGCGAAGTACTAAATTTTTATAAAGCTGATATAAAAGATCTTGTCGTAGTTTTTGATGATGTGGATTTGCCATTAGGTGAAATTCGAATTAAAACAGATGGCGGCGATGGCTGTCACAACGGCATGAAATCAATTATTCAAGCTCTTTCAACTGATCAAATTACCAGATTAAAAATTGGTATTGCTGCTTCAGACTACAGAAGGCCTTCAGAAAAATATGTACTAAAACCATTTAATAAAAAATTTCATCCCCTAGTAGAAGAAGTACTAGTTACAGCAAATGAGGCTATGCTTTCAATACTCAACAAGGGAGCCAATGAAACGATGAATAATTTTAATAAACAAAATATAGGAGTAGCATAGTGGAAAATCTATTTTACTTAATACCATTGTCTGGTGTTATAGCCATTTTATTTGGCCTAATGAAGAGTAGTTGGGTTAATAAACAAAATCCAGGTAACGAAAAAATGCAAGAAATTGGACTAGCCATTCGTGAGGGTGCCACAGCATTTATTGTAAGAGAATATAAAGTTCTGGCAGTATTTGTTGTTGTTGTAGCCGGATTATTATACTGGGTGAATATGGCAAGCAATACGACCGAAGTAGCATTTTCTTTTGTTGTTGGGGCAGCTTGTAGCGCCTTAGCAGGAGCTCTAGGAATGCGCGTAGCAACTTTAGCAAATCACAGAACTACCGAAGCCGCAAGAACAAGTTTAAGTTCAGCATTAAATGTTGCATTTAGCGGTGGGGTAGTGATGGGAATGAATGTAGTAGGTCTAGGAATTTTAGGGCTATCATTATTATTCTATATTTATAGTGATGGATTAATGAGCACAGATTTAAGTAATGTAATGACAAAAGTCTCTGGCTTTGCAATGGGAGCATCATCAATTGCTTTATTTGCAAGAGTAGGAGGAGGAATTTATACGAAAGCTGCAGATGTTGGTGCAGATTTAGTTGGTAAGGTAGAGGCTGGAATACCAGAAGATGATCCTAGGAATCCTGCAACTATTGCAGATAACGTTGGTGATAACGTTGGTGATGTTGCTGGGATGGGAGCAGACTTATTTGAATCTTATGTTGGATCTATGATTGGTGCGATGGTATTGGCTGCCGCAGCAGGTTCAAAAGAATTAGTATTTTTACCTTTATTTTTAGCAGCAGCAGGGATTGGAGTATCAATTTTAGGTACATTCTTTGTAAAGACAAAAGAAGGTGGAAACCCACAAACTGCGCTTAATATTGGAGTTTTTGGTTCAGGCGGTGTGATGCTAGGAGTAAGTTATTGGCTTATTAATAAGTTTGTTACTGGGTCAGTAAACTTGGGAATAGGCAATACAGAAGTAGTAGCAAGCGATTTATTTGGCGCTACGACCGTAGGTCTTATGTCTGGTATAGCAATAGGGCTATTAACAGAATATTATACTTCAGATCATCAAAAACCTTCAAGGGCAATAGCGCAAGCAAGTGAAACAGGGGCAGCAACAAATATTATTTCTGGGTTAGCAAATGGTATGTTTTCAACAGCATTGCCAGTGCTTGTAATTGCAGGAGCAATTATGGGATCTTATCACTTTGCAAATCTTTATGGTATTGCTTTAGCTGCGATAGGAATGTTATCCACAATTGGAATTCAACTAGCAGTCGATGCATATGGTCCGATTGCAGATAATGCTGGTGGTATTGCTGAAATGGCTGGACTACCAAAAGAAGTGAGAGAAAGAACAGATAAATTAGATGCAGTAGGGAATACTACAGCAGCTATTGGTAAAGGGTTTGCAATTGGTTCCGCCGCTCTTACGTCATTAGCTCTTTTTGCAGCATTTAGAGAGACTGTTGGAGGTTTAGTTTTAGATATTAGCGACCCAACTATTATGGCTGGCTTGTTTATCGGAGCTTCCCTCCCTTTTGTATTTTCAGCGCTTGCAATGCAAGCAGTTGGAGATGCTGCTTTTGAAATGATTGAAGAAGTAAGAAGACAATTTAGAGAAATCAAAGGTCTTCTAGATGGTGAACCTGGTGTAAAAGCTGACTATGCAAAATGTGTAGACATAGCTACAACAGCTGCTATCAACAAAATGGTTCTCCCCGGAGCGCTAGCAATTTGTACCCCTATCTTTTTTGGACTAGTATTAGGACAAAAAGAAATGTTAGGTGGCATATTAGCTGGAGTAACAGTTACGGGAGTTCTATTAGCTATCTTTATGTCTAATGCTGGGGGTTCATGGGACAATGCGAAGAAGTACATTGAATCTGGAGCACATGGCGGAAAAGGAAGTACAGCGCATAAAGCTGCTGTGGTAGGTGATACTGTAGGAGATCCATTTAAGGATACTGCAGGACCATCTTTAAATATTTTAATTAAGCTGATATCGGTTGTATCATTAGTGATTGCACCCCTTATCTAACGGAGAAATTATATGAATTATTATGAAATATTATATGTTGTGAATCCAAACCATAGTAAAGATCAGATATCTGAAATTATTGGTGAAGTAAGCAAGCATATTGAATCTAAAAAACATGCAGTAGTTGACCACAATTTTTGGGAGAAAAAACAGTTAGCATATCCTGTAAATAAGCATAAATATGGAAATTACATCTTACTCAATACAGAGTTTAAAAATTCAGACTTTGTAAATGAATTTAAGGTATTTCTGAATTTGCATAAAGAAGTGCTAAAGTATATTATTATCAAACTTGATGGGAAGCCTGTAGCTCCGGCTGAAGAAGTTCCTAGCGAAGTAGAAGAAAAGAAAGAAGAGGAAAACTAGATGTTGTCTAGCAGAAAGAAATCTTGTTATTTTAAACGAAATAACATTCATGAAATTGACTATAAAGATACTAAGCTTTTAAATAAGTTTATTAACGACCAAGGTAAAATTACTCCACGAAGAGTAACTGGCACCAGTAGTAAGATGCACAGAAAACTAGTAACAGCAATTAAGAGAGCAAGAAATATTGCATTGCTTCCTTTTGCAGCTATTGATAGGGACTAAATAATGAAAGTAATACTTATAAAAGATGTAGATAATATTGGTAATGAGGGCGATGTAGTTGATGTAAAGCCTGGATTTGGAAGAAATTTTCTTATCCCACAAAAATTGGCTATTACATTTTCTAAATCACAATTAAAGCACGCAGAACAAAAACGTAATCAAGAAGATCGTAAGATTGAACGACAAAAAGATGTGCTATTAGACCTGCTTAAGAAGGTTGCAGATTTAAATATTACAGTACAAATGAAATCAGAAGATGGCAACAAGCTATTTGGTTCAGTTACAAAAATAGATATTGAAAAACTCTTAGTTGAAAATGATATAGTGTTTGATAAAAAATATATTGAGTTATCTTCACCTATTAAAACATTGGGCGAGCATGAGATTTATGTGAAATTTAGTAGTGATATTTCAGGCAGTTTTAAGCTGACTATTGAAAAAGAAGATTAACTTTTTGTTAC
>ENA-OSJC01000016-OSJC01000016.1-marine-metagenome-genome-assembly--contig:-NODE-16-length-194141-cov-6.182028_pt1 | contig 194141 bp, 182 predicted proteins | sample MGYA00237885_ERZ534234 | MGnify/ENA primary metagenome ERZ534234 (study PRJEB26413, sample SAMN06343907) | marine metagenome | isolation source: coastal waters | place: Atlantic Ocean: West Antarctic...
GAAGTGTTAGAAAAGCAATTGAAAATTATAATGAATAAAACCCATAAAAAAATAACAGAAAACTTACCTTTAGAGATTACTGTAGGTGCTATTGAAAACCAAAAGTTTAACGCAGTTTTAGATTTTATTGCTCCCAAAGGGGTGAGTGAAAATGGAGCCATACAGTTTGAAATAAAAGGAACGCTCAATAATCAAAACGCTACCTTTATTAGAGCGGGACTCAGCGCTAATGCATCTATTATTCTTGCCAGGTCAGAAAATGTATTAAGTATTAAAGAAGCCTTAGTGCAATATGATCCAAAAACAAAAAAGCCATTTGTAGAAATAGCAACTGGTTCTCAAGAATTTCAGCGCAAAGAAATTAGCCTTGGGGTGAGCGATGGTCTTTATGTTGAGGTGCTTGGTGGGGTAACTCCACAAGACAATATTAAGGTTTGGAATCAATTAAAACCTGCTGGAGCTGGTAAGTCTTGGTAGAAATTAATTTAATATTTTAACAAATAGTGTAACAATTTAAGCAAGCTAAAGACTTACACAACAACTATAATCAACGTATGAAAAAGTTAGGAATTTTATTTTTTGTCTTAACCATATCAACTGCGGCTCATGCCCAGGTAAAGAAATGGACTCTCTCAGAGTGTGTGCAATACGCCCTAGACAATAACATATCAGTAAAGCAAAGCGAATTAGATCTAGCAGCTACAGATATTGAAAAAATGTCTGCTACTGGAGCCTTTTTACCTTCATTAAATTTTAGCACAAGTACCTCAGAGAATACGGGTTTAAGTTTCAACCCATTAACCAACAATGCACAGACCACAACATTCTTGTCTGTAAATGGATCTGTAAATGTTGGATATACCGTTTTTGATGGTTTAAGAAATTATAGAAGAGTGCAACGTGCAGCTTTATCACAACTCTCTAGCCAGTATAGATTAGCAAAAATGAAAGACGATATTTCTTTATTTGTTGCAAATGGATACTTACAAGTATTGTTAAACAAAGCAAATGCAGCTGCAGTTATTGCCCAAAACCAAGTAACCAAACAGCAAATAGAACGCACCAAAAAACTTATAGATGCTGGTGTTTTGCCAAGAGGAGATCTGTTAGAGATTGATGCTACAGATGCTGGCGAGCAGCAGCGTATTGCAGTGGCAGAAAACGCGGTTAAAATATCTTTAATTAGTTTATCACAATTACTACTTATAAAAGACTATGAAAATTTTGACATTGTAGACGAAGACTATCAAGTGGTTAATAACGCCATAGCATTAAAAACTGTAGATGAGCTTATAGAAGGCGCAAAACAAACACGGTCAGAGGTTAAAATTGCCCAGCAAAACGTAAGTATTTCAGAAAAAGATTTGCAAATAGCAAAAGGAGCAAACCTACCTACTTTAAATGCATTTTTTGGATACAACTCACGTTACACCAATGCCACCTCCTTTACCCAAGATCTGGATCCAGACAATCCTTTTATAACTCAAGAAATAGGTATTGTTGAGCAAACAGGACAATCTGTAGTTGGGCAATTTCCAAATACCATTAGTAGAGAAGTGCAGGCAGATGCTTTTTTAGACCAGGCCTACGAGAATGATGGTATTAGTTATGGGGTTCAATTAAGTATACCTGTGTTTAATGCTTTTTCTGTAAAGGCAAATGTGAAACGTAGTCAAATTTCATTGGAAAGAAGTAAACTTCAATTACAGCAAGCCTCTTTAGACCTAGAGTCAAATGTGTATCAGGCGTTCGTTGATGCGCAGGGATCAAGAAAAGCCTACCAGGCAGCTCAAAAATCTGTAACATCTCAAGAATTAGCATACCAATACGCAAAAGACAGATATGACGCAGGGGCAACAAATGCCTTTGATTTTAGTCAATCCAAACTCCGGTATGATAATGCACAAGTAGAGTTAAATAGAAGTAAATACGATTATATTTTTAAAATCAAGGTGTTGGAGCTATATTTCGGTATTCCAGCAACCGAGTTAAAATTTTAATATGAAGAAAAAAACACTTTTTTGGATTTTAGGTATTGTTATAGTGGCTTTAGTTGTTCTTATTGGTGGTAAAAAAGCAGGGATATTTGGTGAAACCAAAAGAGGGAAAGAGGTTGAAATAGCAAAAATCACCCCTATTGATATTATTGAAACAGTAGCTGCTACAGGAAAAATCCAACCAGAGGTAGAAGTAGCCCTTTCATCTGAAGTTTCTGGAGAAATTATCTCTCTTCCAATAAAAGAGGGGCAAGAGATTAAAAAAGGAGAATTACTTGTAAAGATCAATCCAGATTTAATACAAGCAGCGGTAAGTCAAAGCCAAGCTGGACTTCAAAACATTAAAGCACAATTAGCTCAAGCAGAGGCTTCAGCTAGAAATGCAAAGGCAAACTACCAAAGAAATAAAACGCTTTTTGATAAAGGCGTGATTTCAAAATTAGATTGGGACCGCTCTATTGCAGAGTATGAAGGCGCACAGGCCAATGTAGAATCTGCTTTTTATAGCGTAAAGAGTGCAGCGGCAAGTTTAAAGCAGTCTAAAGATAATCTATCTAGAACCGCTATCTATGCGCCTATGTCTGGTACTATTTCAAGATTGGCTGTAGAACTTGGTGAGCGTGTGGTAGGAACCGCACAGATGGCCGGAACAGAAATTGTACGTGTTGCAGATCTTACCAACATGGAAGTTGAGGTAGATGTCAATGAAAATGACATTGTAAAAGTAAATGTTGGAGACCAAACCATTGTGGAGGTAGATGCCTATTTAAAAAGAGAATTTAGAGGTGAGGTTACAGAAATTGCAAACTCAGCCCTTACAGCGCTATCTGCAGACCAGGTAACAAACTTTAAAGTAAAGGTTCGTATTCTACCTTTGTCGTATGCAGATTTAACTCAGGGCAAGCCAGAGAGCTATTCTCCGTTTCGTCCAGGAATGACAGCAACGGTAGATATTATTACCAATAAAAGAACTCAAATTATTGGGGTACCAATTAGTGCAGTGGTTATAAAAACAGATACTACATGTACCAAAGAAAAAATAAATAAAAAGAAAATCACCTCCAATAAACAAGAAAAATACGAAGTGGTTTTTGTCAAAAACGGAGAAAAAGCAGCCCTTAGAGTTATAAAAACAGGAATCCAAGATGATAGTAATATCGAGGTTTTGACTGGACTCCTTGAAGGAGACGAAGTTATTACGGGACCTTACAATACGGTTACAAAATCATTAAAGTGCGATGATTTAATAGATATCAAACAAGAGCAAGAACAGCAGGACTAATGGCAAAAATACTTTGCATAGAAACGGCCACTAAAAACTGTTCTGTTGCCCTTAGTGTAAACGGAAAAGTTATTGCTTTACAGGAGGATAATCCTGAAAATGAACCTGAGAGGCATTTTTCTCACGCAGAAAAACTACAAGGGTACATCTCACAGGTTTTAGACCGAGCCAATATTTCAAAAAATGATTTGGACGCCATAGCAGTAAGCAAAGGACCAGGTTCTTATACGGGTCTTAGAATTGGTGTTTCTGCCGCAAAAGGCATTTGTTACGCACTGGATATTCCATTACTTGCTATTTCAACACTAGGTTCATTAGCAAGCCAGGTTACTGGCTCGGTGGTGGTGCCTATGTTAGACGCAAGAAGAATGGAGGTTTACAGTGCTGTGTTTTCTTCTGAGATGGACCAAATGAGAGACATACAGGCCCAAATTATAACAAAAGATTCTTTTAAAACCTACCTTGATAAGGGCAGCGTGACATTTATTGGTGATGGTGTAGAGAAATTTGAAGCAGTATGCACTCATCCAAATGCAGTTTTTATCAAAAATGCACTGCCTTCTGCCTCACAAATGGCCCAGATTGCTACACTTAAATTTACTCAAAATGACATCCAAGATTTTGCTTATTTTGAGCCTTATTACCTAAAAGATTTCATTTCTCTATAACCAGCTAGTTGTTTTGTTTTATTATATGATGTTTAATATCTCATTGGCTACAGGTCAATAAATCAACTCAATTATACGTATTTTTAACCCGTGGATACAAACGCATTTGATGTTATAGTAATTGGTGGTGGTGCGGCAGGTTTTTTTGCTGCAATCAACCTTAAAACGAAGGCTCCAAATCTTAAAGTTGCTATTTTAGAGAGAGGGAGTCAAGTACTTACAAAAGTTAAAATTTCTGGCGGTGGCAGATGTAATGTCACCCATGGTGAGTTTATTCCCAGTGAGCTTTCCAAAAATTATCCAAGAGGAGAAAAAGAATTATTGGGGCCTTTTCATACTTTTATGACTGGAGATACCCTGGCTTGGTTTGAAGAGAGAGGTGTAAACATAAAGATGGAAGAAGATGGAAGAATGTTTCCAGTGTCTAACACTTCACAAACAATCATAGATTGTTTTTTAAACCAAATAGCTACTCTTGGTGTTTCTCTTTTAAAAGAGCATCCTGTCAAAGAAATTCATAAATTAGAACATAGTTGGAGCGTTACAACAACCAATAAAACACTTTTGGCTCAAAAGATTGTTATTGCTACAGGGTCTAATCCAAAAATATGGAATATTTTAAGCGCCTTAAAACATACCATTGTCCCTCCTGTTGCATCTTTATTTACCTTCAATATAAAAGATCAAAGAATTTTGGATCTTCCGGGTGTATCCTCGCAGGTTAGTATTAAAGTAATGGATCAAAAAGGCAAGGTTGTCCTGCAAAGTGAGGGTCCTTTACTTATTACACATTGGGGTATGAGTGGACCTGCTATTTTAAAGCTTTCTGCCTGGGGAGCAAGGATATTAGAAGCCTTAGACTATACATTTACTATTGTTGTGAATTGGTTGTTAGACCAAAATCAAGAAGATATTTTGCACCGCTTGCTAAAACTTAAAACCAAACATCCAAAGCAAACCATAGCCAAGTATCCTCAATTTGATATTCCAAGACGCTTGTGGCAAAGTATTGTAAAAACAAGTGGTATTACTCCTGTAGAGATTTGGGCAGATATACCTAAGAGTAAACTTCAAAACCTTGCACAGCAACTCACTCAATCTTATTTTGAGGTATCTGGTAAAAGTACCTTTAAAGAAGAGTTTGTAACCGCTGGAGGAGTTGCTTTGGAGGAGGTTAATTTTAAAACATTTGAGAGTAGGGTACACCCTAATTTATATTTTGCAGGAGAGGTTATAAATGTTGATGCCATTACTGGAGGTTTTAATTTTCAGAACGCTTGGACTAGTGCCTATATCGTCTCAAAGGCAATTTCTCAAGACCTGCAGCAGTAAAAGAAAGCTATTTACGTATCTTTACCTTTTAAATTTTTGCACTTTAATATACGGCCCATTTATGACCACTGAAGATTTTATTCCACCACCTTATACAGAAATAGCCGAAAACGCAAGTGTGTCTTATCAATCACCAAGTAACATAGCTTTGGTAAAATACTGGGGAAAGTACGGAGAGCAACTTCCTCAAAACGCTTCTATAAGTTTCACACTAAGTAAGTGTAAAAGTGAAACTACCTTGCAGTATGAAAAAAAGACCAAAGGCGGCTTTGATTTTAAGGTCTATCTTGATGGTGTGCGGGAAGAAGGTTTTGAGCCTAAAATTCATAAATTTTTTCAACGCGTAGAAAAATACATTCCTTTTGTTGATGAGTATAGTTTTGTAATTAAAACACAAAACACCTTTCCTCACAGCAGTGGTATTGCTAGTTCTGCAAGTGGAATGAGCGCACTAGCAATGTGTCTTGTAGCGCTGGAGTGTCAGTTAAATAACAGCAAAAATGCGCCACTACAAAACAAAGAGTACCAATTACAAAAAGCATCTTTTCTTGCCCGTTTAGGTTCGGGAAGTGCCGCTAGAAGTATTAATGGCCCTCTAGTTGTTTGGGGTGCACATCCAAAGATAAAGGGTAGTAGTAATCTTTTTGGGACGCCATATCCTTATAAAGTTCATGAAAATTTCAATAATTATCATGATACTATTTTATTAGTAGATAAAGCACAAAAGCAGGTAAGTAGTACTGTGGGTCACGATTTGATGCACAATAACCCCTATGCCACCCAGCGTTTTGAGAAAGCAAATAGCAATTTAGAGCAACTTGTTTCTATTTTCGAATCTGGTGATTTAGACTCTTTTATAGCCCTTGTAGAGAGCGAGGCGCTGCAGTTACACGCTATGATGATGGCCAGTTCTCCGTATTTTATTTTAATGAAACCAAACACCCTGGAGATTCTTGATAGTATCTGGAACTACAGAAAAACAACAAATAGCAAGGTCTGTTTTACCTTAGATGCAGGTGCTAATGTACACGTATTATATCCGTCAAGCGAAAAACAGCAAGTGCAACAATTTATTAAAAACGAGCTTTCTAAGTACTGTAAAGACGGAACTTACATTGATGATGTTGTAGGTATTGGAGCCTCTGCTATCTAGTGTTGTTTTATATATTGTAACCTACCTGCTACAGTATATTTTTGCTTTTTGTTTTTAGGATTTTCATAACAATATATTTCCTGTTTTAGAGTATCTTTGTATTTATTATGTACCTTTAATGGTATAATACAAGTATTTATGAAAGGTCCTCTTTTTTATTCAAAAATATTACTCTTTGGAGAGTATGGTATTATCAAAGACTCAAAAGGACTTTCTATCCCTTACAATTTTTTTAAAGGTGCCTTAAAAACAGATACTCAACCAACAGATCTTACTACAAGTTCTAACCAGAATTTGCATCACTTTGCAGGGTATTTAAAACAGCTTCAACAAGACAACCCCGCGCTTGTTACCTTTAATGTAGAGGCATTACAAAATGACATCAATCAAGGGATGTATTTTGATAGCAGTATTCCTCAGGGATATGGTGTTGGAAGTAGTGGCGCACTAGTTGCAGCTATTTATGATAAATATGCAATACAAAAAATCACTGTACTTGAAAATCTTACTCGTGAAAAGTTACTAGCATTAAAGAATATTTTTGCGTCTATGGAATCTTTCTTTCATGGTAAATCTTCTGGTCTTGATCCATTAAATAGTTATTTAAGCCTTCCTATACTTATCAATAGTACTGAGGATATAGAAAGTGCAAACATACCTTCTCAAACAATAGACGGCAAAGGTGCTGTATTTTTGTTAGACACAGGTATCGTTGGAGAAACAGCTCCTATGGTACACATCTTTATGGAGAAAATGAAACAAGAAGGCTTTAGAAATATGTTAAAAAATCAATTTGTAAAACATACAGATGCCTGTGTGCATGATTTTTTAAAAGGAGATGTAAATTCTCTTTTCTCAAATGTAAAGCAACTCTCTAAAGTAGTTTTGGATAATTTTAAACCAATGATTCCTAAAGCTTTCCAATCGCTTTGGAAAAAAGGGATTGAAACCAATGCCTACTACCTCAAGCTATGCGGCTCGGGAGGCGGGGGTTACATGTTAGGATTTACCGAAGACATTGACAAGGCACGAACAGCACTCAAGGGACATACCTTGGAAGTGGTTTATAATTTCTAGATAACGCTCAATTCATTTCATCTTTATGTTAAGCAGAAAACAAAAACACATCATGTTAAAGTTTTTCAGCTTGTTCTCTGTTGTAAGGGGTTATAATATTTTGGTTATAATTCTAGCCCAATACCTTACTTCAATATACATCTTGGCACCAACCCTACCACTTGGTGATGTTCTTTTTGATGTCAATGTACTAATGTTAGTTTTATCCTCAGCTGCAGCGATTGCCGCAGGATATATCATCAACAGTTTTTATGACAGTGATAAAGATCTTATCAATAGGCCAGCTAAAACAGTTTTGGATAGATTGGTGAGCCAAAACACAAAGCTATCTGGGTATTTTATTCTGAATTGTCTTTCTCTTGTCTTTGCAAGCTATGTCTCTTTTAAAGCAGTGCTATTCTTTTTGGTATACATTTTTGCAATTTGGTTTTATTCCCACAAACTCAAGAAGTTTTTATTTATAGGAAACCTTACCGCTGCCATTTTAGCGGTCATACCGTTTTTTGCAGTGTTTATTTACTATCAAAATTTCAACAATGTAATTTTTGTTCATGCAACCTTCTTGTTTTTGCTCATTGCCATGAAAGAGCTTACCAAAGATTTAGAGAACATTAAAGGTGATTTGACTCAAAATTATAAAACCATTCCTGTTGTATATGGAGTTGTTGTAGCCAAAACCATGCTTACCGCCCTGAGTATTGCCACGCTAATTCCTGCCGTATTATTACTGTTGTATTTTTCAATAGGGTATATGGATTATTATTTCTACGGTAGTATTATAGCATTGCTGTTTTTTGATTTTTTTCTCTGGAAATCAAGTAAACGAAGCCACTTTCTTACCTTACATAATATGTTGAAATTAATCATTGTAGCAGGTGTCTTTAGTATTGTTTTGATAAATGTACATCTAGTTTTGAGCAAGGTTTTTTAAGCTACTATATTAGTCTTTGATGTAATAAAATTACTAACTTAGTACCATGCAAAAAGAAAATTTACTCAATGTAGCGTTATCTCAAATTGCCCCCGTATGGCTAGACAAAGAGGCCACACTGCAAAAGATATATACCCAAATACAAAAAGCAGCAGCAAAAAAAACAGAACTTATTGTCTTTGGTGAGGGTGTGTTGCCTGGCTACCCATTTTGGCTTGCCTTGGCAGATGGAGCCCACTGGAACACTTCTTTGAATAAGGAGCTTTATGCTCATTATCTTCGTAATTCTATCACTATAGAAAATGGTGATTTAGATCATATTTGCGCTTTGGCAAAAAAATACCACATGGCAATCTATTTGGGTATTATAGAACGACCATTAGATAGGGGTGGCCATAGTGTTTATGCCTCTTTGGTGTATGTTAATCAACAAGGTAAAATACTATCTGTGCACCGTAAATTACAACCCACCTATGATGAGCGTTTGGCATGGGCACCCGGAGATGGAAACGGCTTGAAAGTGCACCCTTTGAAACAATTTACCCTAGGCGGGCTAAACTGCTGGGAAAACTGGATGCCTTTACCAAGAGCCGCTTTATATGGGCAAGGCGAGAACCTGCACGTTGCCGTCTGGCCAGGAAGTGATCATAATACCAAAGACATTACCAGATTTATAGCCAGAGAGTCTCGCAGTTTCGTGATTTCTGTTTCTGCCTTAATGGCTAAAAGTGATTTTCCTTTACAGACTCCTCATTATTCAAAAATCACAGAAAATTGCCCAGATATATTGGCAAATGGAGGCAGTTGTATTGCAGGTCCAGATGGCGAGTGGATTTTGGAGCCAGACATCCACACTGATGGGAATATCTACCAAACCCTAGATTTTAATAAAGTCTACCAAGAGCGCCAGAATTTTGATCCTGTAGGGCATTATTCTCGACCAGATGTCACCAAATTAACGGTAAACACACAGCGGCAATCTACCATTAGTCTTGTTGATTCTAAAGAGCAGTTATAAGCCAGGACTTTGCTTACCATACGTTCTTGATTTACACCATTTTGTTTCTATTATTGAACATTAAGGAATCAATGAAATTATTAAATTAAAGCGTATCTTTGCGCCCAATTTAAAATCACCTGGATTCCAGGAATTTACATCATGAGCAGAAACGATAACAAAACAAAAGGAGCCAGTAAAGGGCACGGTAAAAACGCGAAGTTTAAAAGCAATGATCGCAATGCAGTGTCTAAGCCAAGGGTTGGAAAATCTAGAGCAGGTGATGTAAAGCCTAAGGTTGTTGCCCCAAAACCAGCTAGCAAGAAACATGTTGTTGTTGATGGTATTCGATTAAATAAATATATATCTAACAGTGGTATTTGTTCTCGAAGAGAGGCAGATACTTATATAGCTACTGGACTAGTTACCGTAAATGGTAAGATTATTAATGAAATGGGATACAAGGTAAAACTTGAAGATGATGTACGTTTTGATGGCCGTCGTCTAAATCCAGAACCAATGTCTTATGTGCTTTTAAACAAGCCAAAAGGCTTTGCGACCACCACAAGTGACAGCAAAGGTAACACTGTTATGGATTTGGTGGCTAATGCCTCTTCTGGGCGTATTACTCCCATTGGTAGATTGGGTAGAAACGCTACGGGACTCTTGTTTTTCACCAATGATGATAAACTCAAAGAGAAGCTCAGTAAAAAAGGAATGGAACGATTGTTTCATGTAGAGTTAGACAAGAATCTAAAAGCTGCAGATTTAAAGGAAATTTCTGAAGGAATCCAAATAGGACCAAAGAAAATACAGATTGAAGAAATAAGCTACGTAGACAACAAACCAAAAAAGGAAGTTGGTCTAAAAATCAAGCATATGGGTAATAGTGTGATTCGTGAAATATTTGATCATTTAGGATATAATATTTTGCGTTTAGACTGTGTTACTTTGGCACATTTAACCAAGAAAGATCTTCCAAGAGGACGCTGGAAAACACTTACTAAAGAAGAATTAGAATTTTTTTCTATGCTATAGAAGATAGAAAAAACAGGTATAATTAAATCACAACTCCCTTTTTAGGGAGTTTTTTTATTACTAGTTCCCAAATCGCTACACTTATTACCACACTATATTCTAGGGCTACTAGTAATAGGTTTTCATTAAATCCAGTTGCGGTATACCCCGCGTAACTAAAACAAATCATAAAGCTCCACAGCAGCGCAAACTTATATTTGGTGAAAACACTAAGAAGCACAGGGGTTGCAATATACCAAGGGTGCACCGTTGTAGCTAATAAAAAGTATATAGACACGGCCAGCAGCATTCCAGTAATGAGGTTTTGTGTGGTATTGTATTTTCTAAATAAAGAAAGCAGCACAATACAAATAAAAACTACAATAGGTAAAATGAGCCCAGCTGTGGCAATAATATTCCAACCAACGGTTTGAAATCCAATCCAACGTATGATATAATACACACTAGCATTAAATTCAAAGCTTTGAAACCATAAACCAATAGTTGCACTAAAATTAGAAATAAAGGTCTTGGAGATAAAGGGCGCAAAACAAAGTGTTATGGTGGCAAGGGTCACCCAATAAAATTTTTTCATTTTCCAAAACCCTTTACCACAGAGCCCCTCTAGTGTTAGATATTTATAAAAAAGTGGTAGAAAAAGTAAAGGCAATAACTTTACACAAACAGACACTCCAAGTGCTATTGCCGCCAGCACCCATCTTTTTTTATCTAGCAGGTACAATGACCAAATAACAAAAAAGAGCATCACTCCCTCAAAGTGCAAATTTCCGGTAAGTTCTATAATGATAAATGGATTTAAGAAATACCAAAAAATGTTTTTTACTGGCAGATTTAGCCTTTCTAATAGTTTTTTTCCGAAATATAATATACCTAAATCTGCCCCAAGGATTAGTATGCGTAGCCCAATTACAGACCCAAGGATTGATTTTTTTGCAAACACAGCTGCTAAGGCAAAACATAGTTGATTAATTGGCGGGTAGTTGCTGTAGTGGCTCGCATTAAGGTTTCCCATACCTTGGATAAGCATCTGGGCATTCGGTATTGCATCCAAAGAAATTAAATCTTGGGCTATTTGAGAACCACTTGCTAGTTGCTCTGGAGTAAATATATAAGGGTTTATTCCTAAAACAAGGAGTCTTCCATCCCAAATAAAGCGATAAAAGTCTTGAGAGAGGTTCGGCATTGCAGGTAAGAACAACACTCTTACTGTTATACCAATGAGCGCCCATACCCAAAAATTAAATCTCGTGTATTGAATAATTTTCCAGGCCCCGTAAAACAAGCCACTGTATAAAAGCAGTAGTGTTATAAAGTTGTTTCTGTCTAGAAAATAAGCAAAAAACAAATACAGAATCACACTCCCTAAGCCAGGAATTAAAAGAGGTCTGTATTGGAGTATATTTTTAATAATACATTTTGGTTTTTAGTGCCAACACCCTAGCATTGGTCTTGTATTAGTCTTGCCACTGGGCAATAAAGAGGTTGGTATCTCTGCCGCCTCCGTTGTTTCTATTGGAAGAGAAAGCCAAGTATTTACCATCATTACTAAATACAGGAAAGGCATCAAATGTTTGCCCATGGGTTACACGTTCTAGATTTTTACCATCTAGGTCTATTAAATACAAGTTAAAAGGGAACCCTCGCTCTGCCTCGTGGTTACTACTAAATAAAATTTTCTCTCCACTGGGATGAAAAAATGGACTCCAGTTTGCATTCCCTAAATTGGTGAGTTGTTTAAGATTGCTGCCATCAGCATCACAGATATATAATTCCATATCTACAGGCTCTACAAGTCCATCTGCTAGTAAGTCTTTGTATTTTTTAATCTCAGAGGGTGTTTTTGGACGGGAAGATCTAAATATTAATTTACTGCCATCTGGCGAGAAAAAAGCGCCTCCATCATAGCCCAGTTCATTGGTAATTTGTTTTACATCACTGCCATCAATATTCATGGTATAGAGTTCAAGATCACCACTACGGGTTGATGTGAATACAATTTTATCTCCCATTGGAGATACTGTGGCCTCTGCATCATAACCAGGTTCTGTGGTTAGTTGTGCTGTGATATTACCTTGCAAATCTGCCACAAAAATATCAAAGCTGTCATAGACGGGCCATACGTAATTTCCATTTTTTCTAAGGGGTACTTCTGGGCAATTTTCATCAACTAGGTGTGTGCTTCCATAGACATAATGTTTGTTGTCTGGCAAGAAATATGCGCAGGTAGTTCTTCCCTTTCCAGTAGAGATCATTGGAGGTGTGGTATCTTTAAATGTTTGCGCTGCATCCATTAAAAACATTTGGTCACAGGCCACATTCCAATCTTTAAAATTAGATTGAAAAACCAATTGTTTGTCATCAAAGCTCCAATAGGCTTCAGCGTTATCTCCCCCAAAGGTTACTTGACGTATGTTTTTAAGATGTACTTCTTCTGGGTATATAAGCGTGTCTTGTGTTATAGGATCTAACACTGTTTCCCGAACACCCCCCGTTAGACTTATCGCTTTGTTTACCTTTGCAGCTGGTTGTGTTGTGGCTTCTATTTTTTCTTGGGTATTGTTTTTACAAGAAAGTAGAAAACAAAAAATGGCTAGGGTAGTTAGGTGTCTCATATTTCAGTAATTTTGTACAAAAATAAGGATATGCGTTTAGTTATAATAGGATTGATGATGCTCTTTGTGGTTTCTTGCCAGCAAACTCCAATTAAAGAAGTAACCATGAAACAAGATGTGGCTGTTTTGGCTGCAGATCTAATGGGAGGTAGGCAAACAGGTACTCCTGGAGAGTTGCTTGCTGCCGCTTACATTATAGAACGTTTTTCTGCCATCGGATTGACTCCAAAAGGCAGTGAGGGACAGTATACCCAAACATTTTCCTTTACCCCGAGTGCAAACCCTCATGAGCAGTCAGAATTTACAAACATTCAAGAAGATGGATCTGTTACAGGCACCAATGTTATTGGCTACATAAATAACAATGCATCTACTACCGTAATTATTGGCGCGCATTATGATCATTTAGGTATGGGCGGCGAAGGTTCTTTAGATAGAGAAAAACCTGCCATTCATAACGGCGCAGATGACAATGCAAGTGGTATTGCCATACTATTGGCTCTTGCTCATAAGTTGAAAAATCAATCTCCTACAATAACTCAAAACAACTACTTGTTTATGGCGTTTTCTGGAGAAGAAATGGGCTTGCTTGGGTCTAATTATTTTGTAAAAACACCAACCATTGATACCAAAAAGGTAAGCTACATGATAAACATGGATATGGTAGGGAGGCTCAACAAAGAACAAACAGTGGCAGTATATGGAGTGGGTACATCCTCACTTTTTAAACAAACCTTGTTTGCCAACAACGCCCAGGGCTTAACAATTAATGAGCATGCAAGTGGTGTTGGCCCTAGTGATCACACCTCTTTTTATCTAGCAGATATCCCTGTGTTACACTTTTTTACAGGACAACATGCAGATTACCATAAGCCTGGTGATGATCCAGAGAAACTAAATTATGAAGGTATGGAACGTATCTCAAACTATATTCTAAACATTGTTACAGATTTGGATGATGCAGGGCAACTGGTCTTTAAAAAGACTAAAAACGAAAGTGAAGAGGTGCCTATGTTTAAGGTTGCATTGGGCGTTGTTCCAGATTATTTGTTTAACGGAGAAGGGATGCGTATTGATGGTATTAGTGAAGACAAACCAGCTCAAAAAGCTGAACTGCAACGCGGTGATATTGTTGTAAAATTAGGTACAATTGATACCCCAGATATGATGTCTTACATGAAGGCCTTGGCAAGTTTTGAGGTAGGAGCAACCACAACAGTGACTATCAATAGAGATGGCGTGCTTTTAGAGCGGCAAGTAACCTTTTAAATATAGCCAGAATTAGGCTTTGCTTGTGAGGCTTTTAAAGAACACAAAGCCAAAACCCAAACAAAGCATTAGGTGAAATGGAAACAATCCAAAATCACCACCTTGATCACCCACCACAAATGCCAAATACATCCCAAAGGCGAAGTAGCACATTAACATACCTTCAAAAATAACATGTACCGATATGTTGTTTTTTAGGTATTTATTTCCTTGCCATTTATCTTTTAGGGAATTAATGTTAAATTTTGGAGTACGCACAAAATCACTTTTTTTACCCATATGCCCCTCTATAACCGCAATGGTATTGTGCAAAGAAAAGCCCATGGCAATAGAGAAAAAAGCAAAAAACATTCCGGTATATTTTACAAACTGTTTGAATCCTCCACCATTGGTAGACTTATAGGTGTGCCAGTAACAAACAAAGAAAATAAGGGTGCTTACCACAAAGAAACTCATGACAATGAAATAGCCTTTTAAATACTCATATTCATTTTTAATATACAACATGGGGATACTTAAAATAGCCACCAAAAATATGTTTAAAAACATAGTGCTATTCAGTAAATGAAGCAAGCTGTGTATTTTAGTTTTTGTAGACACATTGGTACTGGTCAAGACACGCTTGTACATTTTTTGAAAATTCTCTGCACCTCCTTTATTCCACCTAAATTGTTGTGAGCGAGCTGCGCTTATTACAACAGGTAATTCTGCAGGTGTTTCTATCTGTTCTAAGTATTTAAATTTCCAGCTTTTTAACTGCGCTCTGTAACTAAGGTCAAGGTCTTCTGTTAGGGTGTCTCCTTCCCAGTTTCCAGCATCCAAAATACAGGAGCGTCTCCAAACCCCTGCAGTGCCATTAAAATTGATGAAATGCCCCTTGGTGTTTCTCCCAACTTGTTCTAGGGTAAAGTGAGCATCAAGGGCAAATGCTTGTACTTTTGTGAGCAGAGAGTAATTTTTATTGATATGTCCCCAGCGGGTTTGTACCACGCCAATTTCCAAGTCTTTAAAATAGGGTATGGTATTATATAGCCAGGTCTGTTGAGGTAAAAAATCTGCATCAAAAATAGCGATGTACTCTCCCTTGGCTATTTCTAATCCTTGTTTTAATGCGCCTGCTTTAAAACCAGTTCTATCTTTGCGGGTAATGTGTTTTATGTCCAGTCCTGTAGCTTGTAGCTGCTTTATTTTTAGGGCCGTTGTTTTGAGTGATTCATCTGTAGAGTCATCCAGTACTTGTATTTCCAGTTTTTCTCTTGGGTATTGAATTTTGGCTATGTTATCAAGCAGCCGCTGGATAACATACATTTCATTATACACGGGAAGTTGAATAGTCACCACTGGAATTTCTTCTGGGTTTTCAAAATCAAAAAGGGGACACTGTGCTGTTTTTTTCTTAGCATTTAGGTAGTTAATAAGCAGGTTTAATTGCGCTATTGCATACATAAGTATGAGCAGTAACGAAACCGTGTAAAGAACTATTATAGTGCCTTGCAGTATCATTTTTTAATGGAGTATTTAAAAATCCAAGTTAAGATTTTAACTCCAGCAAAGATAGCACCTTTTAGGGTTCCCGAAACTTTAGAGACTCCAATTCTGTTGCGGTATTTCACAGGGATTTCTACATAACTATATTTTTGTTTTACTGCTTTTAATTGCATCTCTACGGTCCAGCCATAGGTTTTGTCTTCCATGTTTAAAGCGAGTAATTTAGAATACTTTATTGCCCTAAAAGGACCAAGATCTGTAAAGCGTGCACCAAAAAAAAGTGTCATTAAAGAGGTAGCTAGCCAGTTGCCAAATTTTTGAGGGTAGGTCATAGCACCCTTCTCCCTTAAAGTTCTTACTCTAGCTCCTATAACAAGGTCTATATCTTTTTCTATAATTGGGGTTATGAGCTGGGTTAACTGCTGAGGATAATCACTGTAATCACCATCCAAAAACACAACAATATCTGGCTTGGTTTCTTGTAATGAGATATAGCTCATGCCTCTTAGACAGGCATAGCCATAGCCTCTTTTAGGCTCATTTACAACTGTAGCGCCAGCTGTTTTGGCAACATTGTGTGTGTTGTCTGTAGAGGTATTATTAACTACAATAATTTCATCAACAATAGGAGGGATATCTTGTATGACCTTGGCTATAGAGTTTTCTTCATTGTAGGCTGGAATGATAACCCTGACTATAGTATTCAATTGTCTTTTATAGAAATATTGAGTTCTTTTTGTTGGGCAGGTACGATATGCTCATCAAAATACCAGGAAGACCATTTCTCTATTGATAAAAAAAGACCCACACCCACAAAGAGGGTTATAATAATTAATAGAATTAAATTTTTTCGTTTACTCTTCTTATCAATTGCGCATTGATTTTGTTTTTTTCTAAAAGAATACACACCATAGATACCTATGCAAAGTGCGATCCCTTTTAATACCCATGCTCCTGTTCCAGAACTTCCGTCTTCTTTGTAGAAAAAATCAGCAAAGGATATGGCATACACACCGCTCATTAGGCCAAACATAAATAAAATAGCAGGCGCAACACAACATAAAATCCCTGCAATTGCGGCACTAACAGAATACTTCAAACTCCATTTTATTAAATTTGGTTTTTTTTCTAGCGTCATGGTGATTTATTAAAGATTACTCAAAGTTACTAAATATGTTTTTTATAATACGTGTAAATCTCATCTGCAGACCCACCCAACCATTTTTTTAGATAGATCATCAAAAAGAGATATTGCACCCTCCAAACCCCTTTTTTTTCATACAATCGGGCAGAGGTGACAATCCAATGTTGGATGACAACAAATTGCTTGCGTTTGTAGAGTTGGTTGGTGAGCATTTGATCTTCATAGATAATATACTCTTGGTCAAAACCTCCTATTTCATCAAAAACTCCTTTGGTTATAAATAGACTTTGGTCACCACCCCGGCATATACTCCAATTAAAACGCGTTGCCCAACTCACTAGGGCTAACCACCAATGATTGCTATCAAATCTCATTTTAAAACAACCTGCTAGGTGTTGTTTTTTAATTTCTGAAATAATAAGGCTGTCAAAATTTTGCGGCGGTAAAGAATCTGCGTGTAAAAAATATAAAACGCTTCCTATACTAGCCTTTGCACCCGTATTCATTTGTTTGGCCCGCCCTGTTTCTGAGTATATTAGTTGTATGGCAATACTTGAAGTTTTAGAAAATTCTTTGACTAGCGCTGCAGTATTGTCTTGGCTATGACCGTCTACAACAATTATTTCTGAAATGTGACCTCCCGCAGACTTTTCATTAAGATGGGCCAAGAGCTTGCTAATATTTAAAGCTTCATTTAGAACAGGAATGACAATACTAATGCTATTTGAGACTATCGGCATAGGGTTTTAGTTGTTTAATTCCCAGTTATAGTCCATGTAGTTTATTGTTGCATTTCTATTTATAGTAATAGCCGCATAGGTGTTAAGAAATTCAATTAAGGTTTGGTTTTTCTTAAAATCTTTAGAGAACCATTTAAATATTTTTGAGATAGTGATGGCCTTTGGCGTGATTGTATTTCTCTTCGTGTCATTTACAAACCTCTTTGTTAAGGTGTCTAGTTGGGCATCTACACTATTGGCAGTAAAGGCTTCATTTAATAAAATAGGACATGAAAAAGATGCGCAGTTTATAGCAAAATGAATGCGTGGATCATCCATTTTCCTTAAAATTTGATGTTCTATTTCATCTAGATTGTACATAGCCTCCCCCAGTTTCCATAAAGATTGTTTCCAAGGGTTTTTAATGTCTTTGATGCTATTTATGGGTTGGTTTCTAATAATTAAATCAATGGTCATTGCGTTATATGCATTGATCCAGTAGGCTAGTTTTTCTTGCTTGCTCCAGGAGTCTGTAGGGGTTTTTCTGCTAAGTGCATTTAAGTACATGCGCAGTACAGTCCTGTCTTGTTTAAAGACTGTGTAGTTTACATTTCCATCTGGACTAACATTTTTTTGCAACAGGGCATGAAATCCTGAATGATCAAACACCTCTTTATATAACGTGTCTTTTACAGTTTTTTTCTCTAAAAGTAATGATGGTAGGCCTTCTTGATTTTTTACAGGATAGCCATTTACCATTTTGGCGCTGGCCAAAATAAAGAATGTAATTATTGCTATATATAAGTAGTTTTTCATCTTTTTTGAGTTGTATTAACAGCAACCGCCCCCATCATAATGGTAGGTAGATTCGCTAAAATAGATATCATCTCTATCTAAAGCTTTTAAAGCTTTTGCAGTTTTATCACAAATGGCTAAGGGTTGATTTTTAAGTAAAATATGTCCTTTATTATCGTCAAAGAAATCCTCTGATCCATAATAAATAGCTGCTTTACCTGTAAATATACAAGGGCCATCCTCTGGCATAGGGTCTTTAATGGCTGCAACCTCAATAGATTCTATATAGATTAGATCTTTGGTTGGATAATTTTTAGGGTCTAAAATTCTGTAAGGTTTTCTAGCTCTAATTTCTATGGTTCCAAATCCAACATCTGTGAGGGCCTTTACGTAGTCTTTTATTGGTAGGCTGCCACTCAAACAAAGGGCACGCAGCCGCGCGTCATTTCTAAGGGTGTCATTCATTTGCTGCTCACAGGTTGGGTCACTCATTACTAGTTTCCCGTGAGGGGTTAATACGCGGTACATTTCCTGTATGGCGCGTTTTAAATCTTCAGCTTTAAAGATGTTAAACAAACAGTTTTGTGCAGCTACATCAATGCTATTGTCATCAACGGGAAGATGAAGCGCATCTCCCTTTTTAAGATCAATAAACTCAGATTTAAACCAAGGATTTTGCGCTTCAGCAATTTTAAAATTTGCAGCAGAAGCCTCTAACATTTCGTCTACAACATCAATGCCAACAACACCGCCTTTTTGACGATTAAAATAAGAAAATTGCAATAATTCCATGCCGCCTCCAACTCCCACATAGAGCATTTTAGGATTATTTGATAAATCTCTAGCATGTACGGTGCTTCCACAGCCGTAATTCATCTCTTGCATTATTTTAGGAATTTTCAACCCCGGGAGTTCCCATATAGGATTGGTAGTACAGCAAAGCCCAATATCTGGGGTAAGTGCTGCTTGTTTATACACATCATGTGTGGTATCTAGATAGCTCATTTTATGTTTTCTAAAGCGATTGTATAAGTTCTGTGAATAGGGTGATCATAGCTGGTTCTGCTTTCTGGGCCTGCGCAATAATATCTGTAATATCCACAGGTTTTAAATTGTCTGGATCACACTCATCTGTTAGCACAGAGAGCGCTACAACAGGTATTTGCAAATGATTGGCAACAATAATTTCTGGCACGGTACTCATTCCTACTGCATCTGCGCCAATGATTTTAAGGTATCTATACTCTGCTCTTGTTTCTAGCTGAGGCCCTACAACACTTGCGTATACACCCTTGTGCAGGTGTATGGCGTGTGCAGCTGCAATTTCTTCTAACTTGGCATTCATTATTGGGTCATAGGGTTGGTTCAAGTCTACAAAACGCTCTCCAAGTTTTTCTACACCTTTAAAGGCTAAAGGGGATCCGCCTTGCAAATTGATATGATCATCAATAAGCATAATCTCTCCCTTTTTAAAGTTTAAATTTATGGCGCCAGAGGCATTACTTACAAATAATCTTGAAATTCCTAGGCCTTTCATGACCCGAACAGGAAAGGTAACATCAAAAAGAGAGTAGCCTTCATAGAGATGAAAACGACCCTGCATTATCACTACTTTTTTTCCTGCTAATTCACCATAGATTAATTTTCCTTTATGAAACTCGACAGTTGCAGTAGGAAAATTAGGAATATGGTTATAACTCATCTCTGCCTCAATGGTTACATGGTCAATTATTTTTCCTAAACCAGTGCCTAGGATAACGCCTATCTCTGGAGTGCCAAACCCTCTGTTTTGCAAAAATTCTACAGCCTCTTCGATGTACTTTATCATATATATACCTATTTTTTGTTTTGAGGTTTCTACACCACTTAATAGAACAATATTTGTTGTTGTATTATTGTCTTGGGTATAGAGATGGGAACTTTAAAACTATTTACTAAACAGCTACCTCAAAAATACGGATTTATAAAAGCTTAGTCTTTCAAGTGAGGGAAGAATTTTTTAAACACTGCAATGTCTTTAATGTCCTCGTAGTAATCTACATCATTTTTCTCTGCCAAGATTGCCAGATTTTCTAATTCTAAATCTTGTAATGTGTCACTCAAAACGGTGTTTGTTCCCCATTTTTTATTTTTAAAAAGTTGGGGTTTTAGGTGTTTCATACCAAGTAAGTAATAGCCTCCGTCTTGCGCAGGGCCTATCACAAAGTTGTTGTCTTCTAGTGTTAAAAAAGCATCTTCTAAATCTTGGGTAGTGATTTCATACATGTCACTACCAATAATTATTGCCTTTTGATATCCCATTTTAAAGACCTCTGTAAATGCGTCTTGCATTTTTGCGCCTAAATCATGACCCTGTTGTTGTTTTTTTCTGAAAATAGAAGTATCCCAAATATCAATTTCTTTAATTTTTTCTGAATAGTACACATACACATCTGCTTTAAGGGAGCTTGTTATTTTTACTGTGTGGTCTAATAAAAACCGATACACATCAAGTGCGCTTTGATCTCCAATTGTAGCTGCAAGACGTGTTTTACATTTGCCAAGTTCTGGATTTCTTATAAAAACAATAAGCGCCTTTTTTGAACCTGGAAGGTGAAATACCTGTTTTGATCCCAGATTTACAAGATTATTTTTCACTCCTAAAATTGCCATAGTATTTTTGGATATCGTTTTATTTGTTAGTTACTTTAATGCCTTTGGTAAGCCATTTTCCCCATTGCTTTGAGTACACATGAATGCTATCTGTCTGTTTTTGCTGTGTATTTACAAGGGGTAGATTGTTGTTTTTCCAATTAAAGATGCCTCCGTATAGGTTTTGAATATTTGTGTATCCTGCTCTTTGGAGAATCTCTGCTATATCTTCACTTCTAACCCCTAAAGAGCAGTACACTATAATTTGGGCATCTTTATTTTTAATGGTTTTTGAAACTTTTTGCAGATTAAAATTTTTATAACCTGCATGTAATGCACCTTTGATATGGCTTACCTGGTACTCCTTTTTTTCTCTAGTATCTAGAAGTACTAAAGTGGGGTCGTTTTGAATTTCTACAAGCATTTCTGAGTAAATATAAGGGATGCTTTGTTTGTTGTATTTTAATAAAACCTCCTCTATTGTTTGCTGGGCAACACTGGTTGTTGCTCCAAAAAAAAGCACTATGTAACAAAGTATCTTCATGGTTTTTTTATGTTGTAACTACTCCCTGGCAGCTGCTTCCCGCTCCTGCGGTACAGCCATAACAGTGCTGAGAAATAACAATATCTCTATCGCTTAAAATAGATTCATTATACTGGTTTATATGGGTGACTTTACTAGCAACTTTCAGGCCAAGCATTTGGTTGAAATCACAGTCATACAGCCATCCGTCCCAGGAAATAGAAATGGTGTTGGTGCACATAACGTTTTTAACTGCTCCAGGATTGTAAGCCTCTACAAGTTGGTACATATACTCTTCATAATTTTCGCTGGCAATGAGATAGTCTAGAAATCTAGAAATAGGAAGATTAGTAATGGCAAAAAGACTATGAAACTGAATATTAAAATCTGCCAGTAGTGCGCTTTTAAACTCCTTTTCCATGCTTGTTTGATCACCTGGCAGGTAGGCCCCGTTTGGATTGTAAACCAGGTCTAGTTTTAAATTACTACCAGGCATACCATACCCAACTGCATTTAATTGTTTAAGAGCTGTGATAGACATGTCAAAAACACCCTCTCCGCGTTGTTTATCTGTCTTGCCTCTTGTCCAGTGGGGCATTGAGCTTACCACATGAACATTGTGTTTTTTAAAGAATTGTGGTAAATCATGGTATTTTTTATTTGCCCTTATAATGGTAAGATTACTTCTTACAATAAAATCTTTAATACCGGCCTGGCTCGCTTTGTCTACAAAACGTCTAAAGTCAGGGTTCATCTCTGGGGCACCTCCCGTTAGATCTAGGGTGTGAGCTCCTGTATTTTTTATGACCTCAAGACACATCTGCATAGTTTCCCAGGTCATGATTTCTTTTCTGTCTGGTCCTGCATCTACATGACAATGCTCGCACACTTGGTTGCACATATATCCCAGATTTATTTGAAGTATTTCCAGCTTTTTTGGACGTAGAGGAAATTGGTTGGTTTGCATTATTTTTTTTGCAAAAGTGGGGAGTTCTCCATTTTCGAAAATACCGCCGTTTAAAATTTCTAATTGGCGGTTTGCACTAGCCAATTCGTTATCTCTTTTACGGAGTGATTGTTGTTTTAGTTTTGCCATGGTAGCGGCTCTTTTTAAAAGCCATTGTTTTTTATTGCAATTTACATCGCAGTATTTTTTAAACGATGTTTTAAATAATCCTTGTAAGTACTTCTCACCTATTTATAGGGCTACATTTCTAGCTTATTCACTTTATTCATCATCATGGTGGCGTGCACTAGGGTGGCACCGCTTTTAATTGCGGCTCCTACATGGATGGCCTCCATCATTTGTTCTTTGGTTACCCCACGCTCTAGAGAGTCTTTGGTGTAGGCGTCTATACAATAGGGGCATTGTTCTGTGTGTGATACCGCTAGGGCAATTAATGATTTTTCACGGGCGGTAAGAGCTCCTTCTTCAAATACTTTGCCATAGTAGTCAAAGAATTTGTTGCCTAGTTCTTCGCTCCATTGTGTTATTTCTCCAAATTTTCTTAGGTCTTTAGGATCGTAATAATTATTTGCCATAATTGGTTTTATATTGGTGACAGAAAAGCAGCCACACTAGTTTGATTTTAAAAAGTAAATATAAGCAATAGTATAAAGGCAAAAGTAGGAAGCCCTTCTTTGTATTGTCATTTTTTGAAACGCTTTCACATATAATTTAACATCAATATTGGGTAGGGTCTCATTTTTGTTAAGTTATACAAGCTTAGGTTTTGCTTGGTAATTTGATGTGCTTAGTATAAAATTGGCTTAAATACTTGTATGGATTCTTTGTAAGATAATTTTTCATAAGCTTCTGTAATTCTTGGTTTTGGAATAATTTATACCCTGTAGCATAGTAGAAAAAAAGAAGAAATGTTTTATAGCTTAAAATAAAATTATCGAGGTTAATTTTTTCAAACATATTTTTAGACTCCTCTATAGCGCCTGTTTGCATAAAATAAAAGCTTTTCATTAAATGATAGATTTCTAAATAATGAGGTTCTGGATAGGCTTTTTGGCTAAGATGTTTTTCTATTTGTTCTATAAGCCACAATTGAGCTTTTAGATTGTTAGTTAGCATTGCAATTACCATTGGTTCGTAATATATTTCATGCACTGGCGATAAAAAAGTAGTGGAGTTTGCTACTTTTTTGATGTTAAAAAAATGCGCTTGATTTTTTTCTGTAAGTAAGAAATTTGAAAAGTATCTCCCAATAAGAATGGGATGCAGTTCCATTAGGTTATTGTCACTGATTTGGATGTTCTTTATTTTTTGATTGTTTAGGAAGCTTCTAAGATTTAATAAGCAGCTAACAAATAGTTTGTTTTTATAGTTTTTCTTTTCACTGAAATATGTTGCGAACACCGCGTAAAATCCATTTAAAGAGGAGTAGTCAACAAATATTTCAAAAATAGTAGCCCGGAAAAATGATGTTTTGCAAAGCAGATTAATTTCTTTTTTACTGAGTTGTATATTACGTAATAATATACCCACAGCGTTTCCAATAATTAATTTTTGCTTGTAGGTTATGATATTGTTTTTAAGCACATCTGAGTCAAACAAAATATTTATTTCACGAATCCTTTTTGCCAATAAAAATTCTCGTATTAGATTAATTATTGGAAGAGTGATGTCTTCACCTCTTTGTGATTTTTGTTCTAAAAATAAAAGAAGGGTCTTTGGGTCTTTGTTGTCCTTAAGTTCGTATAAATGCAAGCGGCTTTCCCAGCTTATTTCAAAAGGGGCAGCATTCGCAAAATGGTAATAAGATTTATAACCAACATATTGGCTTAATATATCTAGGGTGTCTTTGCGTGTTTTTACAGGCTTTGCAAAGCCGTACATACGCCTTAAGGTATTGTAGTTTATGTTTTTGCTTGTATGCTCATGAATAACTTCAGATAGTTTTTCACAATCACCTCTGTTTGAAATTTCTAGGCCAAACTTCTTCTCAACTGCATTTTTAAGGATTCCTTCCACTGCTTTGTTTGTATCATTTATGTATCACAATATAGGGCAATTATTTAAGACAATAAAAATCTTTTGTTACTCACTTTTACATTAATTGATGGGGAAGTAAAAAGTATATTCAAAAAAAAACCCACTCGTTGAGTGGGTTTTTGGTGGTGCCTCCAGGAATCGAACCAGGGACACATGGATTTTCAGTCCATTGCTCTACCAACTGAGCTAAGGCACCGTTTGCTAAGAGAAATAATTAACTTAGCGGCTGCAAATATAATGGTATTTTCATTGCAGCAAAACAATTTTTTGAAAAATATCTTTATTTAAATCTGCTCGATAAAATTCTTTGACAAAAACGAGATCTATCATGCATTTTTGTTTTGTGGGTTCTCTATTTAGGCTAAGAATCAATTCAATGGGCTATTTGTTCTTTGCTGTTGAAATAACTATGTATTTTTGTCGTCTTTGCAACGATATGAATCTAACAGTAGATGTTGGTAACACCTTATTCAAGTTTGCTGTTTTTAATGGCAATACTCTTGTAGTCACACAGGTGTGTGAAAAACAACAGGTTTTACACCACATTAAACAACTTAGTGTAAGCTATCCCAAACTTACACACTGTATTTTATCTTCTGTGGGTAGTTTGCCTTCTCAAGCAATACTACTTCTTGAAGAGTTGGCCAGTGTCCATGTGCTATCTCACACCAGTAAAATCCCTTTTACAAATACCTACACAACTCCAAAAACCTTAGGTCCAGATAGAATTGCACTTATTGCAGGGGCAGCTGTACAATTTCCAAAAAAAGAGGTATTAGTAATTGACGGAGGTAGCGCCATTACCTACGATTTCTTATCTATTGACAACCAATACAAAGGAGGTAGTATTTCCCCCGGAATAGCCATGCGTTATAAATCATTACATAGCTTTACAGCAAAGTTGCCACTTCTGGAAAAAACAGTGGTAATTCCGATGATTGGCAATAGCACAGAAAATTCTATGCATAGTGGTGTACTTCAAGGAGTTATACATGAAATTGATGGTGTAATTAATCAATATAAAGACCAATACAGCGATTTAACAATTATTTTAACAGGTGGAGACGCTCATTTTTTGCGAGATAGATTAAAAAATGACATCTTTGCCAACTCAAATTTTCTGTTAGAGGGCTTAAATTATATTTTAGAACTTAATAAAGATTGATGCTGATGCGAATAATTATTGGAGTATTCTTACTCATTTCTACTGTTACGATGGCTCAAAACGGGACTTCGTCACCCTATTCTTTTTATGGTATCGGTTCTCTTAATTTTAAAGGAACGGTTGAGAACAGAACAATGGGAGGTATTAGCGTGTATTCGGATAGTATTCATCTAGGTGTGCAAAACCCTGCCTCAATAGCAGATCTTGATTTGATTAATTACGCAGTTGGTATAAGCCACAAAGAAACCACCCAGAAAACAGTTTCACAAACCCAATCACAATCTACCACTTCTTTTGATTATTTTGCTGTAGCCATCCCCATGGGTAAACTAGTTTCTAGTTTTGGATTATTACCCTACTCCTCTGTTGGCTATGACACTCAAAATGTTGTGGGTGATGTAACAACCAGATATACTGGAGAAGGAGGTCTCAATAAAGCCTTTTTGACATTTGCTTATAGAGTTTCACCAAATTTTAGTTTTGGTGTAGAGACTAATTATAACTTCGGAAATATCGAAAATACCGCATTTAGCGAGCAGGTTGATGTTGAGTTAGGTGCTAGAGAACAAAACAGATCAGATCTATTAGGATTTAGTTTTAATTTTGGAGCCCGTTACAAGGCTAAGGTGTCTAAAAATTTGCAAATACAAACAGCAGTTGGTTATACCCCGGAGACTAACTTTAAGGCCGAAAATTCACGTCAGAGAGCTACTGTTTTTGTGCTTCCATCTGGATTACAAGTAGTACGAGAAGAAATAGAAGTTGCTGTAACAGATACAGATTTTACATTTCCCTCTCAGCTAAGTGTAGGAGCAGGAATCGGAAAACCAAAAACATGGTTTGTTGGCCTAGAGTATGTAAATCAAAAAACTAGTAATTTGACCAATCGTACTTTTGAATTGGAAAACATTACCTACACAGATGCTACAAAATATAAAATAGGAGGATTTTATATTCCTCAGTATAATTCACTTACAAGTTACTATAAACGAATTGTTTACAGAGCTGGAATACGTTTTGAAGAAACAGGAATAAATTTAAACGGTCAAGGCATTAATGAGTTTGGCATATCTTTTGGAGTTGGTATTCCTGTTGGAAGACTGTTCTCTAATGTAAACGTTGGTTTTGAGATAGGAAAAAGAGGGACTACAGACTTTGGTTTGATACAAGAAAACTTTTTTAACACATTTATAAGTCTATCCTTCAACGATAGATGGTTTGATAAAAGATATTTAGATTAACACAAGAAGATTACTACAATGAAAATAAGAACACTTTTTACTGCAATAACAATTGCCTTAGTAACAACTTCAGCACTAGCTCAGGATGCACAACAGTGTATCGCGATGGTGTCGTTATTCACAGAGCCAGCAAAAGCAAAAAATTATCAAGAGGCCTACAAGCACTATGATAATGTAATTGAAAAGTGTCCTCAAACTACCATGGCTGTATACCAATATGCTGCCAAAATGTTTGGAGACTTTATCACCAAGGGAGATACCGCTAAAATTTCTGATTTAGAAACATCATACAGGTTAAGGATGCAGTACTATCCCTCAAAAACAAAAGAAGGGGCTGTTTTAAGTAAGTTGGCTCAAGTGCGTTTTGACAATGGCATTGGTACAAAGCAAGAGCAGTTTTCTTATTTTGATGCTGCATTTAAAAAAGATCAAGTAAATTTTAAAAGCCCAAAGGCTTTATATACTTATTTTTCCTTAGCAAAAGATTTATACATAGATGGAGAGAAAGACTTGCAAGAAGTTTTTAACTTATATGATGTTGTGAAAAACAAAATGGAGGTAGAAGAAGGGAAGTTGGCAAAACTCCTTACAGCTCTTATTGATAAAGAAGCTGCCGGCCAAGCTATGTCAAGTAAAGAAAAAAAGAGATTAAGCGCCTATGAAAAAAACTTACGCATTTTTGGTAAAGTAAAGGGCAGTGTAGATACAAAACTAGGAGGCGTTGCAGATTGTCCTAATCTTGTTACTTTGTATAACAAAGATTTTGAGGCCATGAAAGAGGATATTTCTTGGATTAGAAATGCAGCAGGGCGTTTGTCTGGAAAAGACTGTACACTAGATCCTCTTTTTATTAAATTGGTGGAGCAGCTTGATAGATTAGAGCCAAGTGCAGACACAAAAATGTACTTAGGACAATTAGAGGCGCAGAGCGGGAATGCTTCAAAGGCATTGGTTTATTATGAGCAGTCTGCAAAAATGCAAACAGATCCAAACAAGCAGGCTAAAATTTATTACAAAATTGCAGAAGAAAAACGCAAAGCAGGAAGATACAATGCTGCAAGAACCTTTTACAACAAAGTGTTAAATGTAAAGCCAAACGATGGTAGGTCTTACCTTAAAATTGCTGCAATGATTGCAAAAAGTTCTAATAATTGTGGAGGTACACCCTTTGAAAAAAGAGCTGTAAATTGGAAAGCTGCAGCGTATGCAGATAAAGCAGCAAGAGTAGACCCTTCTATTGCATCAAATGCAAGAGCTGCTGCAAATAGTTACAGAGCTCGTGCTCCGCAAAAAACAGATATTTTCTCTGCCGGTATGGCTGGAAAACTCATTACCCTTAACTGTTGGGTTGGTGGCAGTGTAAGAGTGCCAAATTTATAATATGACCATTAAATCATATAGCATACAAAGCGTGATGTCCCTAATTGTGGTCATCACGCTTTTTGCGTGTGATGCTAATTATAAAGACAAACAAAAATTATCTATAAAGGATGATCAGCCCTTGGCCATTGGCAAGCAAATCAACTTAAAATATACAGATAGTGGCAAGGTGGTTTCTAATCTAATATCAAAAAGTTTGCTAGACTATTCTAACTATGATTTTCCCTACCAAGAGTTTCCACAGGGGGTAGAGGTTCATTTTTGGGAAGATGGCAAAAAAAGTACTGTCACCTCAGATTACGCAATCAGGTATGGCAAAACGGGTATGATCGATTTGCGTAAAAATGTAGTATTAATTACCAGTGATAGTTTGATTTTAAAGGCAGATCAATTGTATTGGCACCAAACAAAACAATGGGTGTTTACAGACCAGCCTTATCAAATAAAATTTAAAGACGGCTCTTATAATGATGGTTCTCGCTTTGATTCTAGTCAGGATTTCACAGCGTTTATATCAAGAAAAAACACAGGAGTACAACTTATAGAACCACAACAAAATCAAGAAGATGCAAAATAAAATCTACAAACTTTTCGAATACGCATACATCGTTATGGCTGCTTTTTCTATCTACTTAGTTACAAGCCATTGGGAAGACAACAGAGGGCGGGCCTATATGTTTATCTTTTTTGCTATTGTGGCGGTGTTTATGTTTTTCTTCAAAAGAAAGTTTAGAAAAATGACCCAGCAGCGTGCTAAGGACCTAAATAAAAAATAGCAAAACTATTTTCTACTTATTTGTGCCCTACCTTATCAATGTTTGTGTTCTGTAAAGCTAGAGATCATTTACTATATTTGTATAGCACTTAATCAATTATTATATCCTGTTGGAATATCAAATTATCATTATTGTATCGGCACTTTTATGCTCGGCTTTTTTTTCTGGGATGGAGCTTGCTTACGTTTCTTCCAACAAGATTTACATTGAGATTGAAAAACAACAACAGAACTTTTTAGCTGGTATTCTTAAAAAAATAACCAAAAGACCCTCCAAGTTTATAGCCACTATGCTCATTGGTAATAATATTGCTTTGGTAGTGTATGGGTTTTTTATGGGAGATATATTGATGCAATATATGCCCATAGATGGACCTGCTGGACTCCTAGTGCAGACCAGTGTTTCTACTTTAGTGATTTTGCTAACAGCTGAGTTTTTGCCCAAGGTGTTCTTTCAGATTTATGCCAATGATTTGGTGAAGTTTTTTGCTGTTCCAGCTTACTTTTTTTACATTGTTTTTTCCTTGATTTCTGAATTTATTTTATGGATTTCAGATCTGGTTTTAAAATATATTTTTAAAACAGATGGAGATAAGGTAAGACTTAGTTTTAGTAAAATTGAACTAGGAAATTACATTAGTGAACAAATGCAGGCTATTGAAACAGAAGATGAGGTAGATTCTGAAATTCAGATATTTCAAAATGCGCTAGATTTTTCAGACATAAAATCTCGCGAGGTCATGATACCAAGGACCGAAATAATGGCGGTTGACATCTCTACCGCTGTTGATGAGTTAAGCCTTCTTTTTACTGAAACGGGACTCTCCAAAATAATAATTTATAAAGACAATATTGATGATGTAGTTGGCTATGTACATTCTTTCGAACTATTTAAAAAGCCATCTAGCATCCAAACCATGCTTATACCTGTGGTGTTTGTTCCAGAAACTATGTTAGCAAAAGACGTGCTTAATATTTTAAGTAAAAAACATAAAAGTATTGCAGTTGTGGTAGATGAGTATGGGGGCACTAGTGGTGTTATTACCGTAGAGGATATCATTGAGGAGCTCTTCGGAGAAATAGAAGATGAGCATGATAACACCGCCCTTATAGAAGAGGTTATAGAAGAAGATTACTATCGATTCTCGGCCCGTCTAGAGGTTGATTACCTAAATGAAAACTATAAACTTTCTTTGCCAGAACAGGAGCATTACGAAACCCTTGGAGGCATGATTGTTAGCTTTACCCAAGGAATACCCCAGGCCGGAGAAACCGTAGTGATAGGTAAGTACCAGATAGAAATCATGGAAGTTTCTACAACTAAAATTGACTTGGTTTGCATTAAAACAAGCAATCCAGATACCTAAGCAATCTTAGGGTGGGTGAATGAAAATTCATTGCTTGTAGTTTCTCTTTAGAATTTCATGCGGCTTTTAGCTGTAACTTTTCGTCAAAACTATTTTATTAGTGCAGGGAAAATGGTATTTTCGCCCACTAAATTAATGCGAACGCTACATGTAGAGTGTTCTTAAATTAAAAATGACAGATGGCAATATTAAACAGCATTAGAAAAAGAGGAGTTTTCCTTATTATAATTATAGCGTTAGCATTATTCTCTTTCATCTTGGCAGATGTAATACGTAATGGTGGTTTTTCTTCTGAAAAATCATTAACAACAGTAGCTACCATAAATGGTGAATCCCTTACGCGTGATATTTTTATGAAGCAAGTAGAGCTAACCCAACGCAACTTGGGAGAGAATGGAACTACTGCTCAGGCAATGAATATGGTTTGGGATCGTGAACTGCGCAATGTCTTACAACAACAACAATACGATGCTTTGGGTCTTACTGCTCAAAAAGAGCAATTAGAAGAGTCACTGCGTATGGGGCTAGCCTCAAATCCAACCTTTCAAGACGCCGATGGAATTTACAGCGCCTTAAAAGTGCAAGAATATATTGCAAATGTAAAAGCAACCAATCCAACTGCTTATCAGCAGTGGTTAGATTATGAAAATAATTTAAAGAGCGGCGCTTTGCAGACGACCTATTACAACATGATTAAAGCAGGTATGAGAAGCACTCTTAGTGAAGGTGAGCAGGAGTATCGTTACCAGAATGATAAAATTAACATGCAGTATGTATATGTGCCTTACACTTCTATACCTGATGCAGATGTAAGTGTTACAGATTCAGAAATTGAAGCATACATTAGAAACAACGCTGCAGATTACGAGCAAACTCCGCAGGTTGATGTGCAGTTTGTATCATTTTCTGAAGCACCTTCAGATGTAGATATTGCAGATGCAGAAGTGGCTATTACAAGTCTTTTAAAAGACCGTGAAGTATACAACTCAAATATAAAAGCTACAGAGATTTTAAAAGGCTTAGAAAATACCGAGGATTACCAAAATTTCATTAATGACAATAGTGACGTTCCTTTCCAGGACAGGTATTTCTTTAAAAGTGATATTCCAGAGGCTATTGCAGAAGATCTTTTTGCAACACCTTTGAATGGTATTTACGGTCCTTACAAATTGGGAGATAATAATAATATTTCAAAAGTAATTGGCATAACACAAATGCCAGATTCTGTGCAGTCAAGACATATCTTAATAAGATACCAAGGATCTTTTAGAGCCTCTGATGCTATTACGCGAAGTAAAGAAGATGCCAAGGCTATGGCAGATAGTATTACAAGAGTTTTAAAAAGAAATAAAAAGAAATTTGAAGCTTTAGCCAAAACATTGTCTGATGATAAATCAAACAGTGATAAGGGAGGTGATTTAGGATATGTAGGTCCAGGAAAAATGACCAAAGAACTTAATGATTTCATTTTTGACAATAAAACGGGTACTCTTGGTGTTGTTGAAACCGAGTTTGGTTTTCATGTTGTAGAGGTTCAAGAGCAAAAAAACAAGCAAAAAGCAATGAAGTTTGCAACACTCTCTAAAGAGATTGAAGCTTCAGAAAAAACACTTAATGAAGTGTTTGCAAATGCCTCTAGGTTTGAGTTAGCCGCACAAAAAGGTGATTTCTCCCAGATTGCAAAGGAGCAAGAACTTGCTTTAAAGCCAGTAAATAAAATTGGAGCTTTAGATGCTACCATTCCAGGAGTTGGAAATAATCGTAGTATAGTAAACTGGGCCTTTGGAGAAGATGTATCTGCAACAGATGTAAAGCGTTTTAGTATTCTAGATGGCTATGTTGTTGTACAACTTACCAGAAAGAGCCCAAAGGGGCTTATGAGTATTGCTGAGGCATCTGCTTTGGTAATGCCAAAACTTAGAAACGGCCTCAAGGCAAAACAAATCATGGCTACTATATCTGGTAATGATTTAGATGCTATTGCATCTAGTCAAGGTATCACGGTGCAAAACGCAACTGCCATTACTATGGCTGCACCAACTATACCTGGCGCAGGCGCAGAACCTGAGGTAGTAGGTGCTGCATTTGCAAAAGCTGCTGGAGAAACAACTAGCTTAATTGCTGGAGAAAAAGGGGTGTTTATAGTGCGTGTAACGGCTGTTAATAATGCACCTGCTTTAGAGAATTACGCTTCTTTTGCAAACCAATTAAATAGCGCCGCTACACCAGCGGTAAATACCAAAGTGTACCAAGCGCTTAAAAATGCTGCAGAGATTGAAGACAACAGAGCTAATTTCTTTTAAAAGTATTTAGAAAATTACTTTAGTCCGTCTACTTTTTAAAAGTAGACGGATTTTTTTTGAACATTTTTGAAATCACAAAAGAATGTGCAAAGGTTATTGCTCCTAAAAAAGAAAAAATAATAGGTAGAAAAATCTGCTTATCGTCTTTAAAGAAATACAATAAGCTGCCAATGCCTAAAATAGAGATGAGCCATACCACAAATGATTTTTGAATGTATTTCAAAAACGATTTCCAGGAAATTTCTTTATATAGGTAGTCTAATTGTTCTATAATAGAAGGGATACTATGCCATAGTATAAAGTATATGGCAAAGCTCCATATAAGATTTGAGCTACTAAACACAATAAAGAACACTAATAGCAAGAAAAGTTCATAGGCAATAGTTTTAAGACTAAAGGTATGGTCTAGGTAGTATTTGATCCCTGTCAATGCAAAGACAATAAAGGATCCAAGTAAGCAGTAATAATACACATTGTTGTTAAGGGTGTGGCCAATGATGTCCTTTATTATAATTGATACCTCAGGTATGTTTAAGGAAAGGATTAAAAATAGTACCACCAAGCCATAGCTAATAAAGAGAATGGCTCTCAAGAGAGAACTTTTCTTTACAATGTTATGAAAGTGTTGTTCTCCAAAATGATATCCACTAAATAAAATAAAAAACAACAACGCAATTTTTGGTGCTACATAAAATATAAGTGCTGCAATCACCACAACCATTATATATCCAGATAAAAATAACCCAAGTCTTTTTAAGGTAGCTACTTTTTTAATTTTACTGACAATAGATAGATCATTAGATCCATGCAAAATACCAAGTGTAAAAATAAAAAAGAATCCAATACTATACTGCACACTCTCCGGAATTTGGCTAGTAAGCCAGAGACAGAAAAAAGTTGTTGTAATCAAAATATTATTAATGTTCATGAGGTAAATTTATCAAATTTATAATGTTAATTATTGGATTTTACCAAATTACTTTTAAAAGTCCTAGGTTGTTGCGTTTTTTTTTGCTTAATTTATACTTCAAACAATATTAATAAAAATAAAAAAAATGACAAATTCTACTTTACTAATTTTGGGGGACGTAAATGACCCAGTCAATTTCACATTCTTTATAGGATGTATGGCAATGATGGCAGCTTCTGCTTTCTTTTTCTTATCATTAAATCAATTTGACAAAAAATGGAGAACTTCTGTTTTAGTTTCTGGTTTAATTACTTTTATCGCAGCAGTTCACTACTGGTACATGCGTGATGCAGCTATGGCTGGAGACCTTGAGAATGTTACAGCATTCCGTTATGTGGATTGGATTTTAACAGTTCCACTTATGTGTGTTGAATTCTACCTAATATTAAAAATGGCTGGTGCAAAAAAATCTTTAATGTGGAAATTAATTGGTTTATCAACTATTATGCTTTTAGCTGGTTACATGGGTGAATCTGGAGACAGTGCTGTGATGTGGGGAACTATATCAGGTCTTGCGTATTTCGCAATTGCTTACATGATTTGGTTTGGTGAAGCTAAAAAACTTGCAACCGAAGCAGGAGGAGATGTTTTACAAGCTCATAAATATTTATGCTGGTTTGTACTTGTTGGTTGGGCTATCTATCCATTAGGATACATGGACGGAACAACAGGATGGTACGATGCATTACCTACTGAAGGTTTGTTAGATATCAACGTTTGGTACAACATTGCTGATGCAATTAACAAAATTGGATTTGGTTTAGTGATTTATACTTTAGCAGTTAAGAAAACAGCTTAAGTTACTCAAGCCTACAATTAAATATTAGCGCAACCTTAGGGTTGCGCTTTTTTTTTGCATAATTTTAAAGCTAAAGGGTGATTTATTTCTTTGGCTTTTTTTTATGCAATCATATCATCAAAAGCAATGATGGTGGTATACCCTTTATTTTTAAAATAGGCCATGTCTTGTTTGCTTCCTGTAGCTAGTACAAAGTCTCCTCCCCAGGCGCCAAGGCTTTTTATGGAGTTTGAATAGTCATTAAATAACAACTCTTTAACAGTGGCTTGTCCCAGAAGTAAAGCTATTTTCTTTTCATGTGCATCTAGAATTCTTTCTAGATCTTGCAGAGTGTAACAAACAAGCGCTTTTTTGCTTAAATCTGTAATGGCCTCAAGTATCCTTGGGTCTTTCTCTATTTTCTTGTAAGTGTTAATTGCTTGCTTGCTATCTTGTTTTTGGTTGAGGTGCACAAAAAACAAATGATCTGTAAAGCTCCAAGTAAGTTTGCAAGGTTGCACATGTGGTGTGCTATTTTTTAGCGAGTAAAAAATAGGGGTGCTATGCTGGGCTGCAGCAATATCATACCCACTGCCCCCAAAACTTTCTTTTAAGAGGGTAAAGCCATCTATTTGTGCCCACTGAGCTATATTATTAATAAGTGTAGAGGAAGTTCCTAGGCCCCAATCTCTCGGGAAATCTAATTGTGTTAGTACCGTTACGCCCTTACTTTGTTTTAAAAACGATGTGTTGTGTGCTCTAGCAGTTTGTAAAATAGTACACAGTGTTTGGGCTATCTTAGATGTGCTGCTACTACCTAGGGTTGCAAGGTTTATATGAGTTTCAAACCAAATGTTACCGGTATGATCTTTACTAACCCAATGAAGCGTCATCTCATTGTTCTCTGTAACGGTGAGAGATTGTCCATACTTTGTTGGTATGGCTAATGCTGTTGCTCCATCCAAAACAACATACTCTCCCATAATTAGGAGTTTACCATGGCTTTTATATGTAGTTTGCCTGCTCACCTTACGCTCTTTGTTTTTCTATGAAAGAAATCACCCCGCTATGAGATATCTGGTTTGCTTTGAAGTGTTTTACCGCACTTGCTTTTTCTGTATCTGTTGCTTGAATCCCGTTTAAAATATTCATTAAATGCATTTTCATGTGTCCTTTTTGGATTCCAGTAGTCACCAAAGAGCGAAGCGCAGCAAAGTTTTGTGCCAAGCCGGCGACGGCTACTAACTGCATTAATTTTTTAGCATTTGGCTTTTGTAAAAGGTCAAAGGCAAAACCTACCAAAGGATGCAATGATGTTAAACCACCAACAGTACCTAGAGCCAGTGGGACTTCAATCCACATTTTAAAAATATCATTCTCTACACTAGCATGAGTGAGGCTACTGTAGTGGCCGTCTTTACATGCATATGCATGTACTGCTGCCTCTACTGCTCTAAAGTCATTACCGGTTGCTAGTATAACGCTGTCAATACCATTCATGATTCCTTTGTTGTGTGTAACTGCTCTTCTTGGAGTTGCTTTTGCAATGGCTATGGCTCTAACTATCTTTTGAGCAAAAAGGCGCCCTTCCAAATCTTTTTGCGCTAAAAGATCTACATGACAAGATACAGAAGCGAGAGCCAAACACTCTGGGGTGTAGTTAGACAAAATACTCATGACAACCTCTGGATAGTTTTTTGAGGTGATAAATGCTTTATAGATTTTTGCTTCTCTTTCAAGGGTTTGTGAAAAGGTTTCTAGGCAGGTGTTAATAAAGTTGGCGCCCATGGCATCCAGTGTTTCAAACGTACAATGTAGCTGAAAGAACCCTTCTAAGGTGCTTGTGCTATCTATAAGTTGTATGTCAAGCAGCCCGCCTCCACGTTTTTTCATGTTTTTTTCAACCTGCGAAATACTAGCGATTAGTATTGGTTTTATAACACCGAAAAAAGCAGTCATGTCTGCAGTATTTCCGAAGAAATTAAGATGGACCTGTCCGTTTTTAGTAGTACTTATTACTTGAGTTGTAAAGCCACCCTTGTCTAGCCAAAATTTTGCAGCATTACTTGCAGCAGCCACCACAGAGCTTTCTTCAATGACCATTGGGATTGCATACAAATCATTATTCACCAAAAAATTTGGCGCAATACCCATAGGTAAATAATAATTAGATATCGTATTTTCTATAAAATCGTCATGTAGTTTTTGCAGCTCCTTGTCTGAGCTCCAATACCTTTGAAGCACCTCTGTAGCTTGCTCGTTTGCCTTAAAATAGTTCTTGGAAACCCACTCTATTTTTTGAGCCTTGGATAGTTTTGAAAATCCTGAAATTGGATTTGACATACATTTTAGTTTTAAATCACAAAGATACTACAAAGCACATTATGTTGCTTAAAATCAAAGCATCTTGAAATAATAATTTTTTTATAAGGCAACTTTTTTTACTCGCGCCCTGCTATCCTTGTTTTTAACTCCAAAAAAGGGCCTAGTTTGATATAATTTTATTAAACTTGTGATAGTATAAAATTCAACTTTTAAACACCATTATGCGCCTAGGCTTTTTGCTCCTTTTTATTATAAGTTTTAGTGTTGCAACCGGGCAACAAAAACAGATCAATCTTGAAGAAATATGGAGCGGTACTTTTAGAGCCCAAGGTCTTGATGAGTTACGGTCTCTTAAAAGTGGGAAACAGTACGCGGTGCTAAATTACAACAGGCGCTCTGGCGGGTCTTCTGTAGATGTGTATGATTACATAAGCGGTGAAAAAGTAAAAACAATAGTATCTTCTTCTCAAATAAAAGATGCGAATTATTTTTTATCATACACCCTTAGTGAAGATGAAACTAAAGTTTTACTAGCAACAGATTTACAGCAAATTTATAGACGCTCTACCCTAGGAACCTATTATGTGTATGACGTGATTACTGAAAAAATGATGCTTGTTTCAGAAAATAAAATACAAGAACCTGTGTTAAATTCTGCCGGAACCAAAGTGGCCTATGGTTATAATAACAATATATTTATTAAAAATCTAAGCACCGGTGTAACAACCCAAATCACTAAAGACGGTCTTAAAAACAGTATCATTAATGGGATTACAGACTGGGTGTATGAAGAAGAGTTTGCCTTTGTAAGAGCCTTTGAATGGAATAAAGATGGGTCTAAAATAGGATATATTAAATTTGATGAAACCTCAGTGCCTCGTTTTTCTATGGATGTATATGGTACAGATTTATACCCTAGCCAACAAGTTTTCAAATATCCTAAAGCTGGAGATCCCAATGCAATAGTTTCACTGCACCTATACGATCTTGAGAGTGAAAAAACTAGTAATGTAGATTTGTCTGGATACAATAGCTATTATATTCCAAGAATTAAATGGACACAGGATGCCAACGTGCTTAGTGTCCAGACTACAAATAGAAAACAAAATACCATAGATCTTATTTTTGTTGATGCCCATAAAAATGAAACCTCACTGGTGTTACAAGAAAAAGATGATGCCTATGTTGATGTTACAGACAACCTAACTTTTTTCAAAGACAATAGTTTTATTTGGACCAGCGAACGTGATGGATGGAATCATATCTACCATTTTAATAAAAGTGGTGTTCTTAAAAATCAAATCACTAAAGGCGCTTGGGAAGTCACTAACTATTACGGCTATGACCCAAAAAGTAATACCGTTTTTTACCAGAGTACAGAAAACGGTAGTATTAACCGCGGTGTGTATAGCGTCAATGCAAAAGGCAAAAACAAGAAAGAGCTATCTGTAGCCGCAGGAACAAACAGGGCTGCCTTTAGTGCAGATTACTCCTTTTACATCAACACATTTCAAAGTGTAACCACTCCAAGTATTTTTACTTTAAATGACACCAAAACAGGAGTGGTTGTTAAACAAATTAAAGACAATACAGATCTAGCTACTAAAGTGGCTGGGTACAAAATGTCTGAAAAAGAATTTTCTACTATCTCCATAAACGGGAATGATTTAAACATGTATACCATTAAACCTTTGGATTTTGACCCCTCCAAAAAGTATCCTCTATTTATGTATCAATACTCAGGTCCTGGCTCTCAAAACGTAGCCAATAAATGGAACGGGAGTAATGATTATTGGCACCAAATGCTAGCCCAACAGGGGTATGTTGTAGTGTGTATAGATGGAAGAGGGACTGGTTTAAAAGGGAGAGATTTTAAGAAAGTAACCCAATTAGAGCTTGGAAAATATGAAGTAGAAGATCAAATTACTGCTGCAAAAAAACTAGGTGCTTTATCTTATATAGATGCCAATAGAATTGGTATTTGGGGCTGGAGTTATGGCGGGTTTATGTCTAGTAACTGTTTGTTTCAGGGTCCAGATACATTCTCCATGGCAATTGCAGTGGCTCCTGTTAGCAGTTGGAGGTTTTATGATACCATTTATACAGAGCGGTACATGACCACGCCTCAAGAAAATGCTAGTGGGTATGATACCAACTCACCCATGTATCATGTGAATGGCTTAAAAGGAAAGTTTTTACTGGTGCACGGTAGTGCAGATGATAATGTACATGTGCAAAATACCACCCGTTTGGTAGAAGCACTAGTGCAGGCCAATAAACAGTTTGACTGGGCTATATATCCAGATAAAAATCACGGTATTTATGGAGGTAACACACGCCTGCATTTGTACACTAAGATGACTAACTTTATAAAACAGAATTTATAATCAATAATTAATAACTAATAATCACTAATATGGAATTTAAATTTGGGGGTTCACAAACGAACCAAAAAACAGTACTAGGGCATCCTTCTGGTTTGTTTGTACTATTCTTCACAGAGATGTGGGAGCGTTTTTCTTACTATGGTATGCGAGCACTACTAGTGCTTTTCTTAATATCTTCAGTACTTGATGAAGGTTGGGGATGGGATCGCTCAGAGGCATTAATGTTATATGCTTGGTATACTGGTTTGGTGTACATCACTCCAATTTTTGGAGGATTAATTGCAGATAAAATTATGGGATACCGTAATGCAATTATTTTAGGAGCCTTGCTAATGACTCTAGGACATGGTTCTATGGCTCTAGAAGGAGTTGCAGATCCGTTTTTCTATTTAGGTCTTGGTTTACTTATTGTCGGAAATGGATTGTTTAAGCCGAATATTTCTTCAATGGTTGGACAGTTATATAAAGGTCAAGGCGACGAAAAAGATGCTGGTTACACTATCTTCTATATGGGTATCAACGCAGGTGCCTTTCTAGGAATTTTACTTTGCGGGTACATTGGCGAGAAAATTGGTTGGCACTTTGGTTTTGGTTTAGCAGGAATCTTCATGCTTTTTGGAATGTTACAATTCTACTTTGCTCAAACTATTTTTGGTAAGATTGGACTTTCACCAAATAATTCTGAGGATCTTGATGATGCTATTGAAGATGTTGTTGATCAAACAAAAGACGCTATTGAAGAAACGATAGATGATGTAGAAAAATCTAAAATAACTAAAGACAGATTAATGGTTATAGGTATTCTAGCCTTCTTTACAATCTTCTTTTGGTGGGCCTTTGAGCAAGCAGGTGGTTCTATGACAATTTTCGCTAAAGATTACACAGACCGCTTACTAACAGGAGACGGCGCGGCTACCTTTAAGATATTTAATACCCTATTGACTATCATACCAATGATTATCATTACCTGGGTACTCTCTATGTTGTTCAAGCAAACCTTTGCCAAGTATTCACTCTCTAATATTTTACTAGGAACTAGTTTTGTTATTATTTGGGGTATTGTAATTTGGATGTTACAAAGAGAATGGGTATCTGAGTCTGCAGAAGTTCCGGCTTCTTGGTTTGGAATTCTTAACTCTTTCTTTATTATTGCTTTTGCACCCTTATTTTCTAAGTTATGGGCCAGTAAATTAAACCCCTCTGGACCTGTAAAATTTGCACTTGGCCTTATATTATTAGGTCTTGGTTTTGGAGTGTTGGCCTACGGTTCTATGGGTATTCCACTTGGCGCTAAAACAGCATCAGTGAGTATGATTTTCTTGATTCTAGCCTATTTATTACATACCCTGGGAGAATTGTGTATTTCTCCAGTTGGCTTGTCTTATGTAAGTAAGCTTGCGCCAGTAAAACTTATTGGATTAATGTTTGGTGTTTGGTTTATAGCTAATTTCATTGCAAATACTGCAGCGGGTATTACCGGTAGTTATATGGATCCAATACTAGAAGAAAAAGGACTTACCTATTTCTTTATGATATTTACATTGATTCCAATTTCTGCAGGTATTGTAATGCTAATGCTCAATAAAATGCTTTTGAAAAAAATGCATGGAATACGCTAACAGCACAATTTATAAGTATAAAAAACGTTCCATTTATGGAACGTTTTTTGTTTATTACACCCTATGAAAAAAGCAATTTTACTTCTCGTTTTTTTAATCTCTACAGCAACCCTGACAGCTCAAGAAATAGCTTGGTTGTCTATGGACCAGGCGCTACTTGCACAGCAGCAAACCCCTAAAAAAATATTTATGGATGTCTACACCACCTGGTGCGGCCCCTGTAAACTACTAGATAAAAACACCTTTAGTAATCCAGATGTCATTGCTTATATAAATGAACATTTTTATCCTGTGAAGTTTAATGCAGAGGGCGAAGACCCAATCACATATAAAGGGTTTACCTACACAAATCCAAATTACAGAGCGGGTAAACGAGGTAGAAATGCCACTCATTTTTTTGCAGATGCCTTAAAGCTTCAAGGGTATCCTAGTTTGGCATTTTTTGAAAGTGATGGGACACTAATACAGTCTATAGTTGGGTATCAAACACCTCAAGAGCTAGAGCTATATTTAAAAATGATTGTTACAGATCAATATAAGGAGATTACCACCAGAGCAAAGTGGGAAATCTATCAAAAGAATTTTAAAGGTACTTTTAAATCCAGATAATGCTTATTGCCATATAAAAGCTCCCTTTTCATACGTGCTATGAAAAGGGATTTTTTTTTCACTGCATGTTTGCCTCCAGCGATCTACATAGCTTTTGTAATTACTTCCATCTGCTATGATGCGCCTGGGTGATACACTATCAATAAAACGCTCTAGATGTATTTGTGTGTTTTGAGTTAATACAACAACTGGTTTTTGCAGCCCCTTAGGAAGTACCCCAACGCTATCTAGAATTAAAATGGGCGTGTCTTTATAGGTAAACATCTTAGGGTTTTTTTCTTGGGTATAGCCTAAGTTGTTATGTGCTGTTTTGTAACTTGAAATCAGTCTTTCAAGCCCCGGAGTTATACTATCTGGCACCAACAAAGTGATTTGTTGTTTTTGTTTAACACCAAGGAGTGTTTGTTTGTGTTTGTGAAATATAATAAGATGAGCGGGTGTTGGATATACCTTCATTATTGTTAAAACCCCCAAAGCAATCCCGAAAGATCCCAGGCTAAACATCAGGCTCTTGAAATTCCATTTTCTGCACACCCATAATAAGCAAATAATAACACCATAACTTACAAATAAAAACGCCTTAGGGAAATAAATTTCTTTAAACAAAAAAGCATCTTGCGTGGCTACCCAAGTAATAAAATCATTGAGTATAGCTATTATATTTCCATATATTTTTGCCAAACTATCTGGCAGAATAGTAAGACATCCAAGAAGTACCACCACAAAACCAATACTCAATACCCCGCCCAGCAAAGGCAATACAATACTATTTGTGATAAAAAATAATCCTGGAAATTGATTGAAATAATAAATACTTAATGGCCCAAGACCAATTTGGGCAGCAAGGGTAACGGTCATGGTATTCCACAGTAGTTTGGTTAGTTTATTGCTAGGGGTGTAATAGCTTGCAAGTTTGGGTTGTATTGTAATAATCGATAAAACGGCTAGGTAGCTTAATTGAAACCCAACTTGGAACAAATACAAAGGGTTATAAAAAAGTAAGCAAATAAATGACAAACTAAGGGTGTTAATAGTACTGGTTTTTCTACCCAAAGCTTGCGCCACTGCAAAAAAACTAAACATAGTAACTGCCCTGCACACAGAGGCAGATAATCCTGTAAAAAGGGCGTAACACCACAGGCTCAAAACAATAGAAACACTCCGAATAATTTCTCCTTTTTTAAGTCTAGTTACAGGAGCTAATAACACCAGTAATATAGCATATAGTATCCCCACATGTAATCCAGAAACTGCTAATATGTGAATGACTCCTGCGGCTGCATAACTTTGGTATAGTTGTTTGTCTAAGGCTCTTTTTTGTCCTAATACTAATGCCTGTATAACGGCTAGTTGTTTTTGAGAAATACTTGTTTGTGAAAGTTTATAAATGCAGTAGTTTCTAAATTGTTCTGCAGCTCCTTTTATGGAGGGTGCTGCTGGTTCTAGTTTTAAAATCTCAGCATAGCTGCTATGGATTTCATGGTGTATGCCTTGATTTTTCAAATAAGATGCATAGTTAAATTGATACGGGTTTTTTGGGCCAGATACAGGACTTATTTTTTCTTTTACTATAAGCCTAACACCTATACTAAGAGGCTTTGCTAGACTGTCTTTTGCAATTAGGTAAATGATGTCTGCTATACATAAAACCCCGTCAAGAGCTTCTATGGAGGCCCTGTATTTGTAATTATAGGTATCTGGTTTTAAGATTTCTTTAATCTGTAGTTGTACTATCTGTCTGTTTTGGCTTAGGGTATGTATGTAATGATTTTGTTGAAATGCAGGAATTGTACTTTGGTATTTATAACACCCAAGAGATATAAAAAACACACATAATGTAACCCCAAACCATGGGCTGTTGTAGAAACTATTTTTATTTGCATACCAAAAAATACTCATTACCAAAAGCAGCAAACAAACTAGGGGCAATAACAGTGGGAGGGAGTCGGCCTTAAAAAAACCAATAGTAATACCTATAGCAAAAGCTATGGCGGTTGTAATTATAAACGGGTTGGAGTGTTTCAAACTATAGGTATCAAAGACCTATAACCTTGGGAGCTTTTTTAAAAGTACTAAAAATTTATAAACCACTATGTTTTGGGTTGCGCAAATATGTTTTTAACAACCCTTGTAGGGTTTATTTTAGCGCATCAACTATTAACTGCCCTGTGGTATCACTGGCGCCAATACCTCCTAGTTTTTGCTCTAGGGTATCATAAGACATAAGCAACGATGCTCTATTGTCTTTGTCTAGAATTTTAGTGAGTTCTTTGGTTAAGCGTTGGGTGTTGAAATCTCCCTGGATGAGCTCTGTAACCACTTCTTTGTCTAGAATAAGGTTTACTAAAGAAATGTATTTAAGCTTTACAACCTGCCTTGCTATGGCTACAGATATCGCGTTTCCTTTATAGCAAACAACTTGCGGCACTTTAAAGAGTGCTGTTTCTAGAGTAGCTGTTCCAGAGGTAACAATTGCGGCATGAGATACCGAAAGTAAATCATAGGTTTTGTTTAACAGTAGATGTATATTTTGCTTGTTTAAAAAAGGGGCATAAAATGACGCGTTTTGACTAGGAGCTCCCGCTATTACAAATTGGTAGTTGTCAAAGTTATCTGTAATGGAGAGCATAATACGAAGCATTTTTGATATCTCTTGCTTTCTGCTTCCTGGTAGTAGCGCAATAATAGGTCTATTGTCTAGCCCATGAAGAGCAGTAAATGCCTCTTTAGTTGTGTCCTGTCTATTGTTAATTGCGTCAATAAGTGGGTGTCCTACAAAATGTACGGGAAAATTATGTTTGCCTTGGTAGAAATCCTTCTCAAAGGGTAGGATAACATACATCGCATCCACATCTGCTTTTATGTCTTTAATTCTTCCTTCTTTCCAGGCCCATATTTGAGGGGAGATGTAATAATGTGTTTTAAAACCTTCTTTCTTTGCCCATTTGGCAATACGTAAATTAAATCCAGGATAGTCAATAAAGATGATCACATCTGGCTGGAAGCCTGTAATGTCTTTTTTGCAAATAGAAATATTTTTAAAAATAGTCCTTAGGTTAAATAGAACTTCAATAAAACCCATAAAGGCAAGATCTCTATAATGTTTTACAAGACCTTGGGTTTGTTGTTGCATTAAATCTCCACCCCAAAACCTGAAACTAGCTTTTGGATCTTTAGCCTTTATTGATTTAATAAGGTTTGCACCGTGTAAATCTCCTGAGGCCTCTCCTGCAATGATATAATACTTCATATAGTTTGTAGTTCTAGGATTTCAGAAATAAAAATTAATTAAAATATAGTATATATGCTGAAATAGCTGCCATAAATGTAGCCATTACAACACCTCTAGCGCTGTAATCTCTGTCAAACTTTAAAAAACCGAAAAACAATGCCAGGTTTGGTAAAGCGCCTAAAGTTAATACTGCCCATGCGTTTCCAGTTTTTATGTAAAAATCAAAAACCTCTGAGAAGCTTGTTCCTTTTAAAAAGGATATAACGGCTATGCATATGGCTACTCCTATTGCATTTGCAATGATCCCGGTTATAAAGCCTATTATTATTTGTTTATTCATCTATAAATCCCAGGTATTAATGTCTTTTATGGCGTGGTGAGCTGTTAAATCAAATTGTACTGGCACCACAGATACGTATCCATTGGCAAGTGCCCATTCATCTGTGTCTTCGCCTTTGTCTTTATTAATAAAAGATCCTGTAAGCCAGTAATAATCTCTGCCCAGTGGGCTTGTTCTTTTGTCAAATTTTTCTTGCCAATACGCATCTGCTTGTCTGCACACTTTTATCCCTTTAATTTTCTCTTGGGGTAGTTTAGGAATGTTTACATTAAGAACAACTCCCTGGGGTAGCCCTTTAGTAAGACATTTTTCTACCATTAGCTTGATGTATTTTTTTGCAGGTTCAAAATCTGCCTCTAAGGAGTAGTCTAACAAAGAAAATCCAATAGATGGAATACCGACGGTTCCTGCCTCAACAGCTGCGCTCATGGTTCCGCTATATATTACATTAATAGAAGAATTACTCCCATGGTTTACACCACTTAGGCATATGTCTGGTTTTCTGTCTAGTAGTTCGTTAATAGCAATTTTCACACAATCAACGGGAGTACCGCTACAACTATATTCTTTTTGAGGAGCATCTTTGTCAATTAATATACTATTGCAGTATATGGTATCGTTAATAGTTATGGCATGACCCATAGCACTTTGGGGTGCGTCTGGTGCTACCACCACAACATCTCCAAAAGTAGTTGCAACTTCAATGAGTGCTCTAATTCCAGGGGCGGTAATGCCATCGTCATTAGTGACTAAAATTAATGGTTTTTTTGCGTTCATTGGTGCGGTATTTGTCCTACAAAAATACAGTTATTAATTGTATGTATAACCATTGAGAAAAATAACAATTTTTAGCCATCTATTAACAAAAAAATAGGAATTATAAAGAGGCTTGGCATGGTTTTTTTTATATTTTTAACCTTACTTAAAAAAACAGTATATGCAATTGATGAAAAAGAATTTTAAAGTACTCTTATTGGCTGTTTTTGTGGCGGCAGCATCTTGCAGCTTTACCACCAAAAGCTTTGATAACCCAGAAAAAGACAAACTCTTAATAGATTTGGTAACTTATGTTCTTGAAAAAGGGCACTATGATGCCCCCCCCATAGATGATGCTTTTTCTATGGCTGTGTACACAAAATTTATTGACGCAGTAGACCCTATTAAACGCTATTTTTTAAAGCAGGATATCCAAGAATTTGAGCAGTATAAATTACAGATAGACGACCAATTAAAAATGAAAGAGTTGTCTTTTTTTAATTTAGTTTACGATCGCCTGGTACTGCGTATGGAGGAGTCAAAAACACTGTATCAAAAATCTTTAAGCGTTCCTTTTGATTATACAAAAGAGGAAACCATCAATGTTGATTATGATGCCTCTAGCTATGCAAACACAAAAAAGGAGTTGCAGGCCCGTTGGAGAAAACAATTAAAGTTTTCTACCATCTCTACTTATTATGATTTTCTAGAAGAAAAACAAACCGTAGAAAAAAGAAAAGCGGATGCTATAAAAAAATCAAAAAAATACATTGCCACGGGCAATGAAGACCTAACAGATACACAATTAGAAGAAAAATCTAGAGCCTCTACCCAAACAAACTTAGAGGAGTATTACGATTTTACAGATGATTTGCAACGCAAAGATTATTTTGCCATTTTTTTAACCACAATTGTGGAGCAGTTTGACCCCCATACCAACTATATGGCGCCTCCAGACAAAGATCGTTTTGACCAGCGCATGTCAGGAAAACTTGAAGGTGTTGGAGCTAGACTTCAAAAAAAGAAAGATTACATTAATGTAATAGAGGTTATAAGTGGCGGTCCTGCTTGGCGCGGTGAACACATCGAGGTAGGAGATGTTTTACTGAAAGTTAGACAGCAAGATGAGCTGGAGCCGGTAAGTATTGTTGGAATGAGAATTGATGATGCTGTAAAACTAATTAAAGGGCCAAAAGGTTCAAAGGTAATTCTTACTGTCAAAGGAGTAGACGGGTCTATACGAGAAGAAACAATTACACGTGATGTTGTAGAATTAGAAGAAACCTATGCAAAATCAACTATAATTGATAAACAAGACAATACCTACGGGTTCATAAATTTGCCTGCATTTTACTTTAACATGCAAAACTATAAAGAGCGCAATGCCGCCACAGATATTAAAAAAGAAATTCTTAGCCTCAAAAAAGAGGGGATAGAAGGGTTGGTATTAGATTTAAGAAACAATGGAGGAGGTTCTCTAAGGACAGCAGTAGATATTGCAGGTCTTTTCATTAAAGAGGGTCCCGTTGTGCAAGTTGCAAGTAGTGATGGCTCTAAAGATGTATTAGAAGACGAAGATGCTTCAATTATATGGGATGGCCCTCTTGTTATTTTAGTAAACGAGCTTTCTGCATCTGCCTCAGAGATATTGGCAGCAGCCATGCAAGATTATAAAAGAGCTATTATCATTGGAAGCAAACAAACCTATGGTAAAGGCACGGTTCAAAATGTGGTAGATTTAAATAGATGGTTGCGTAAAAATGACCAAGGCGATATGGGCGCTTTAAAGCTAACCACCCAAAAGTTTTACAGAGTTAACGGAGGGTCTACGCAGTTAGAGGGCGTTAAAAGTGATGTGGTGATGCCAGATCGGTACAGCTATTTTGATATTGGAGAGCGAGATTATGACAACCCCTTGCCTTATGATAAAATTACCCCAGCATCCTATGAGCTTTGGGAAGGATATACTGATTACCAGGCAACCATAGATAAAAGTAAAAAACGAATTGCTCAAAACAATCAATTAAGACTTATTGAGCAAAACGCTATGTATATCAAAGAGCGTCGAGACCAAATGGAGGTGACGCTCAATTTAACTGGATATAGCAAGCAGATAGATGAAAATAAGCAGGCTATAGAGAAATTTGATTCTATAGACACCTATGATAATAAACTAAGTTATCGCTCCCTCCCAGATGAGCTAGTTTTAATGCGCGAAGACACTACCTTGGTTGAGAAACGTAAAAGATGGCATAAAAACCTAACCAAAGATGTATACGTTGAGGAGGCAATTAGCGTTTTACAAGATTTAAAGCTAGTACATATTAAAAATGGGAATCTACCAAAACTGAAAAATTAAAATTTCATTGACATCATTACAACCTGCTATTATCAAGCCGATATAGCAGGTTTTTTTCTGCCTTAAAAGTGGCTAAGTTTTGCTACATTTACGTTGTGAAAAAAGCCACCTCATTATCACAATTAGCCTTTCAAAAGTTTTGTAAAAACTTTTGGGGAATGCTAAGTGTTGCTTTTTTAACCTTAGCTATTTTAGTGGCAATTTTCGCCTATGCTTTGGCGCCAGATACTAGTGAAAATGCAAATCAAATGCATTTATCTATACATTCTAAAGCGCCAGGATTTACTGTAAAAATGCTTGTTTTACCTGCTGGGCTAGCCCAACAAAACGGCTTTTATACTTTTTTCTTTGGCAGTAAAAATGCTACCACAGAAATTCCAATAAGTGGCTATAGTGTTTTACAAAATGGTATTTCTATCTCCCAGTATACAGAAGACGGCTCTGGACTCACAAAAGATTTTTTACTTAATAAGTTTCCAAATGTTACCGCATCGAGCCAAATACCAAGTAAATATATTAAAGAACAAACTTTTTTTTTAGGCACAGATAAGTATGGCCGTGACCTGTTAAGTAGGATGTTAATTGGCATACGTATTTCTTTAGCGATCGGTTTTGTAGCGGTTTTTATATCACTTATTATAGGAATTTCCCTGGGTGCTGTTGCAGGTTATTTTGGCGGAAAAATCGATGCCATTATAATGTGGATTATTAATGTAACCTGGTCTATCCCAACTCTTTTGTTGGTTATTGCCATTACTCTGGCTCTTGGAAAGGGGTTTTGGCAGGTTTTTATAGCCGTAGGGCTCACCATGTGGGTTGAGGTTGCAAGGGTGGTTAGAGGGCAGGTAATGAGTGTAAAACAAATGCAGTATGTTACTGCTGCCAGAGCTTTAGGCTTTACAGATTATAGAATTATCACAAAGCACATCCTGCCTAATATTATGGCGCCAGTTATTATCATTAGCGCTGCTAATTTTGCAGGTGCAATTCTTATAGAAAGTGGTCTTAGCTTTTTGGGCATTGGAGCTCAGCCTCCAATGCCTAGCTGGGGAGGTATTATTAAAGACCATTACAGCTATATTGTTTTGGGTAAGCCTTATTTAGCTATTATTCCTGGGCTAGCCATTATGAGTTTAGTCACCGCATTTATGCTAGTTGGTAATGCCCTTCGAGATGCACTAGATGTGAAAAATTAATACTTTTAGGTGTAGTAATAGTTGGAGGCATCAAGCCTTACAAAAATAAAGAGTAAAATAGTAAAGCCCCACAGCCCAGACCCACCATAGCTAAAGAAGGGTAGCGGAATCCCCACCGTAGGGAATAACCCTGTTACCATCCCCACATTTATAAAAAAATGAAAGAAGAGGATAGCTCCCACGCTATAGCCGTATATACGTGCAAATTTACTTTTTTGTTGCTCTGCTAGTACAAGGACCCTTATTATTAAAAAGATAAATAAAATCACCACCCCTAGACTACCTATAAAACCCCATTCTTCTCCAACGGTACTAAAAATATAATCTGTGTGTTGCTCTGGAACAAAATTACCTTTGGTCTGTGTGCCTTGTGTCCAACCTTTGCCAAACCATCCGCCGCTTCCAATAGCAATTTCACTTTGGTTGGTGTTGTATCCTATCCCTTTAGTGTCTATTTCTTTTCCCAGCACTATATTAAATCTGTCTCTGTGGCGCTGTTCAAAAACATTGTTAAATATATAACTCACAGAAAAGGCAAAACTAATACACGCCAAGGCAATGGTTGCATATTTAAAAACAGATGGTTTTTGCTTTTGTTTTTTGTTTCTAACAAAGATACCAGTGGCTATAAGTGCTACTATAAGTGCAATCCATGGAGCACCCAAAACAAGGGTTCCTACAAACAGAGCAGCGGCAAAAAAACCAAGTAATAAGTATACAAAATGGAGTCCTTCTCGATATAGAGGAAAAATAAATGCAACATAAATTAAGGCGCTTCCTGGATCTGGTTGCGGAATAATAAATATAGCAGGCAACGCCAAAATAAGAAATGCTTTGAGTTGGTCTTTAAAACCATTCATGTTGGTTTGTATGTCACTCACATATTTCGCTAGCGCTAGCGCTGTAGCTGCCTTGGCAAACTCACTAGGTTGTATACTTGCAGGACCAATTAAATACCACGATGTGGCACCATTTACATTATTTCCAAAGACATACAGCCCTAGAAGGGTTATTAATGAAACGAGGTAAATTATACTCGAAAACCGTTCATAAAACTTGGCCTCCAGCGCCAAAATAAATACAATAAGTATAAAGCTAAGGCAAATCCAAAGCAGCTGCTTGGTGTAAATGTTGCTAAAGTCAAAAAAGCTCCCGCCAGATTGAGTATATGATGCAGAATAGATGTTTACCCACCCTATACTTATCAAGGATAAAAATAGCAGGATGATAATCCAATCAAATTTTAATGTGTTTTTTATCCCTGCCATTATTGGTTGATTTTAAATGGCTTTCCAGCATAAGGTTTGTTGTACTCCTGTTCTAAAGATCCGTTTAAAACAAATGCCTCCAAATCTGTTCTGGTAATTTCTCCTTTAAGGTACTTTTCTATCATAAGACTGGCAATTCTTCCTGCCCAACGTGCGCCCCAATATCCGTTTTCAACAAAAACAGCAATGGCAATTTTCGGGTTGTCTTTAGGAGCAAAGGCAACAAAAACAGAGTGGTCTGTAAGTTGTTTTACACTACCATCAATTTTTTTAAAGTTTTCTGCAGTACCGGTTTTTCCGCAAATTTCTATGTCAGGTATTTTTAGAAAAGAAGCTGTTCCATCTCTATATACATCATGCATACCCTCTATAATGGGTTCAAAATACTTGGGGTCTATAGTGGTTTTGTTTTTGAGTTCAAATTTTTTATCTATAGTATCATGATCTTGTATGTTTTTTATCATGTGAGGGCGTATCCACCAACCTCTATTTGCAATGGCTGCTGTAAAGTTTGCCATCTGTATTGGAGTTAACAATACCTCTCCTTGGCCTATGGCATTTGAGATGGTAGCTGTTGCATACCAGTTGTTGTTTGGATATTTGGCATCATAGGTTTTTGAATTAGGTATTTTACCTTTACTACCAGCGGGCAGGTCATAGCCAAGGTAATTCCCTAAGCCAAAACTCGTTAAATGATTTTTCCAATTATCTATTCCCTTTTGTGGGGTGTTGTATTTTTCAATCACTCGTTTGTAAACAGTACAAAAATAGGTGTTACACGATTTGGCAATTCCTCCCTGCAAATTTATAGGGCTCTTGTGCTCATGACATCCCAATTTACGTCCTCTTTTTCCATAATAATATCCTCCCCGACATTCAATTTTTTCATCAAGGCTTACTACATTTTCTTGCATAGCAATAAGCGCCGTTAGGGTTTTAAATGGAGAACCTGGCGGGTATTCTGCTTTAAGACCTCTGTCAAAAAGCGGGATGGCTATGGTGTCATAATAAAGTTTGGTAAAGTTTTCAGAACGTTCTCTGCCCACTAGTAAGCCTGGATCATAGAAGGGTGCTGTTACAAGAGATAAAATCTCTCCTGAGGAAGGTTCTATGGCAACAATACCTCCTCGTTTGTTTGTAAATAGTTTTTCTCCGTAGGCCTGTAGCGCAGTATCAATGGTTAGGGTGATGTCTTTTCCGCGTTTTGGGAGTGTGTCAAAAACACCTTCTTTGTAGGCCCCTATATCTCTATTGAATCTGTCCTTTTGAATGTATTTTACGCCTTTTGTGCCTCGTAGAATTTGTTCGTATTGTTTTTCAATACCAGTCATTCCTATTATTTCTCCTAATTCATAGGCAGGGTTTCTGTCAATAATATTTTGATCTACTTCTCTAATATACCCAAGAACATTTGCAGAATGTGAAACTTCATAATCTCGTAATGATCTTTTCTGAATAAAAAATCCACGATGTTTATGTATTTTTTCAGAGAGTGAGGCGTACTCTTCTTTGGTTAGTTGAGGTATAATAGGGGAGGCCAAACGAGGAGAATACCGCTTTGCATTAGAGAGTTTTTTTAGAAATTTTTCTTTTGAAATATGAAGCAGTTCACAAAATGCCACCGTGTCAAGATCTTTAATTTCTCTTGGAACAACCATTACATCATAAGATGGCTGGTTTTGCACCAATAAGGCGCCGTTTCTGTCAAATACATATCCTCTTTGCGGAAAATCATAGACCGTTTTTACAGCATTATTCTCAGAAAGTTTTGCAAAAGAAGTATCATAAATTTGCAAATAAAATAACCTCCCTGTAAATACAAGGGCAGTGACAAGAACAATAAAAAGCAATAAAAACTTTCTCATTTTATATAACAGTGGTACTCTTTAATTTGGTCTTTCTAACTTTCTTTTGTTTTAAATAAAAGGAGTATGCATAAAATTAGTAGCACACTAAATATTCCAGAAAACAGCGTTGATGTAAGAATTAAAACAATGTGAGATGGGCTAAAAATCTCTAGGCTAAACAACACAAAATGATGTATAAACACCATAAGTGTAATGTATAACAAGCGTTCTTTGAACGTAACTTTATTTAGTTTTACCGCATTGTATTGATAGCTTACGCCAAAAGAAAATTTAAGTAGCATAGGCCGTAAAAAGCCAACAAGCACACAAGCAGCTGCATGTACACCTCCAGAATCTGAAAATATATCTATACTAAGGCCTAATAAGAAGCTTAAAAAAATGAGCAGTGTCTTACTTGCATCAAAGGGGAACAGTAGTATGAAAATAAGATATGCATATGGATTTACATACCCCGTAAAGTTAATGTGGTTTAATACAATGACCTGTAACAGCATTAAGACACTAAAGCGAACTATGTTTATAAAGATTTGATTATTCTGCATCGTCACTTAATTGAAGTTGAATAATCTCTTGCTTGTTTTTATTTTTAATCACATACACATGACTAAGGTTAGTCATGTCGTTAAATAGCCTAACATCTACCGTATAACTATCGTTGTTCTGTAGGGTATAGTTTGCAACACTGCCCACTAAAACACCTTTAGGGAATATAGAGGAATTTCCTCCGGTAATAATAGTGTCTCCAATAGCAATAGGGGCTAGTTTAGGAATTTCTGTGAGTTGTACAACTTGTGGGTTTTGAGTGTTCCAGGTTAAAAACCCAAAATGTTTTGATTTTTTGAGTTGTGCATTTATTTGACTTTTTGTGTTTAGTACAGATTGAATCCTAGCGTATTTACCACTTGTTTTATTTACAATACCAACCAAGCCTTTTGATGTGATAACGCCCATGTCAATCTCTAAGGAGTCATTGTGGCCTTTGTCTATAGTGATGTGGTTGTTTGTTTTGCTATACACATTATTGATGACCCTAGCGCCCGTAAATTTGAAATTCTTTGACAAGGTGCTATCCAGGGCTTTTTGCAATATGGGGTTGTTGCTATTTGCCTGAAACTTTAAAAGCATACTATTTTGCTCTAAAAGGATTTTATTTTGCTGTTTAAGGTCAAAATATTCGGTGATATTTGATGTTACATTATAGATTTTACCACTAAAAAAATTTGTAGAACTTATTAGTTTACTGTTGTGGTAGGAGTGAGATTGAAGTGTTAGAATAAAGGAAACTAAAAACAATAGTGCAAACAACAGAAAATTTTTGTTCTTGATAAAGAAGTAAATAATTTGCTGCATGAATTTAGTGTGTCAAGAAATACTTTTTTTAGTACCTATTATTTGCATAGAAACCTTAGATAAAAAAACAAAACAAGGTTCGTTTAATTTTTGATTCCTTATCATTTACCTATTAAAACACTCTTGTACTTAGGAAGGTTTTTTAAGGTAATACCCGTTCCACGAACAACAGCTCTTAATGGATCTTCTGCAATGTATACTGGCAGGTCTGTTTTTTGAGATAAGCGTTTGTCAAGACCTCTAAGCATTGACCCTCCACCGGCAAGATAAATACCAGTGTTGTATATATCTGCTGCTAGTTCTGGTGGTGTTTGTGATAGTGTTTCCATTACAGCATCTTCAATGCGTAGGATAGATTTATCAAGTGCTTTTGCAATTTCACGATACCCTGTCATTACTTGTTTAGGTTTCCCTGTTAACAAATCACGACCTTGGACTGCCATTTCTTCTGGGGGAAGTTCTAGATCTTCTGTGGCTGCACCAATTTGTATTTTAATTTTCTCGGCGGTTCTATCTCCAACATATAAATTGTGCTGTGTACGCATATAATACACAATGTCATTGGTGAAAACATCTCCGGCAACCTTCACAGACTTATCACAAACAATACCCCCAAGGGCTATTACTGCAATTTCTGTGGTACCACCTCCAATATCAACCACCATATTTCCTTTTGGTTGCATAATATCTACACCAATACCTATGGCTGCTGCCATTGGCTCATGTATTAGGTATACTTCTTTCCCGTTTACACGTTCTGCACTTTCTTTTACAGCACGCATTTCCACCTCTGTAATACCACTAGGGATACATATTACCATTCTAAGAGAGGGTGTAATCCATTTTTTCTTTAAGGCTGGAATGTCTTTAATAAAAACATTTATCATCTGTTCACTGGCATCAAAATCTGCAATTACCCCGTCCTTAAGAGGCCTAATTGTTTTGATGTTTTCATGAGTTTTTCCTTGCATTAAAGCAGCTTCTCTACCAACGGCTATTATTTTACCAGTTTCACGATCACGTGCAACGATAGAGGGCGCGTCTACCACCACTTTATCGTTATGAATAATAAGCGTGTTTGCCGTTCCTAGGTCTATGGCAATCTCTTCAGTAAGGAAATCAAAAAATCCCATGGATGTTATTGTGGTGTTTTAATTATAAATTCTTGTTTAGCCTCTTACACAAATGTACTAAAATTTAATGCTTAAAATGACGTGTTGCTGTAAATACCATTGAAACATTATTTGCGTCACAATAATCAATACTTAATTGATCTTTTATAGAGCCTCCTGGCTGTATTACAGCAGTTATTCCTGCAGTATCTGCAATTTCTACACAATCAGGAAAAGGGAAGAAGGCATCACTTGCCATGACCGCTCCTTGAAGATCAAAATTAAAGTTTTTTGCTTTTTCTATTGCTTGATTTAGGGCATCTACACGAGAGGTTTGTCCTGTTCCGCTGGCACATAACTGACCATTTTTTGCCAGTACAATTGTATTTGATTTGGTATGCTTGCAAATTTTGGATGCAAAAAGCAAATCTTTCAGCTCTTGAGTGGTTGGTTTTTTATTTGTTGGGTGTGTTAACCCTTCAGGGGTATCTGTAATGGTATTTCTTTGTTGTACTAAGGTTCCATTAAGGCAAGTTCTAACTGTTGTTTTTGAAAGTGTAACTTGTTTTTGTGTCAACAAGATTCTGTTTTTCTTTCCTTTTAAAATTTCCATAGCATCACTAGCAAAAGAAGGTGCAATGACAACCTCACAAAATAATGTATGGATCTCATTTGCTGTAGCTGCATCAATTTGGGTGTTAGAAATTAAAACGCCTCCAAAGGCAGAAACAGGATCTCCAGCCAAGGCATCAACATAAGCCTGGTGCAGCGAGTCTCTTTGTGCAAAACCACAGGCATTGTTGTGTTTTAAAATAGCAAAAGTAGGTTGCTCTCCCTTAAACTCATCCATTAGATTTACAGCGGCATCTACATCCAAAAGGTTGTTGTAGCTCAGCTCTTTTCCGTGGAGTTTATCAAACATCTGGTCAAAATCTCCAAAGAAGTATCCTTTTTGATGCGGGTTTTCTCCGTACCGTAATTCATTGCCATTTGTTTGTGAAATTTTAAGGGCCGAAATTTCTTGATCTTCATTAAAATAATTGAAAATTGCCGTGTCATAGTTAGAAGAAACATTAAAAGCCTTTGCAGCAAAATGTTTTCTAGCAGCCAAGGCAATAGTCCCGTCGTTTTGAGAAATAAGATCTAAAAACTCAGTGTAATCTTCCATGGAAGATACGCAAATGGTGTCTTTGAAATTTTTTGCCGCTGCTCGAATTAGTGAGATACCGCCAATGTCAATTTTTTCTATAATATCTTCTTGTGAAGCCCCACTAGAAACTGTTTTTTCAAAAGGATATAAATCTACAATAACAACATCTAACTGCGGGATGTTATATTGCTGCATTTGCTCTATATCTGAGGGGTTGTCTTGCCTGTTTAGAATACCTCCAAATACTTTGGGGTGTAATGTTTTAACACGACCGCCCAAAATAGATGGGTAGTCTGTAACGCTTTCAACGGCAACCACATCAATGCCCAAATCATTTATGAATTTTTGAGTACCTCCAGTAGAGTATATGGTAACCCCAAGATCATTTAGTTTTTGTACAATAGGGGCTAATCCGTCTTTATGGAATACAGATATTAAAGCCGAAGATATTTTTTTGAGATCACTCATTATTTTGATGGTTTTTTTGAAGTGTAATTAAGCGTGTTTTACAGAGGTAAAAATACATAATAAGACCTATTGTTTGTAACAAAATTAATCACTTTGCGACTTACTTTTTGTTTGTGTTTAACTATTTTAGATATAAAAGAACCTGTTACGCCTTTGTTTAGTAAGTTCGGGGTATTTTTGATTTGTTAATAGGCATTTCATAACTTTATAAAATTAAATATTTATAGGTTTTAACGAGATATTTTTTCACAAAAACATCAAAGATTTACAACTCCTTTTCCTGGTTTATACCAAATTAAAAAAGCTACTATGTTAATTTATCTTAGGGTCCTTAAAGAAAGTTTATTTTTTGCTATAAGTGCCCTAGTGAACAATAAATTGAGAACCTTTTTATCTTTGCTAGGGGTTACCATTGGGATTTTCTCAATTATAGCCGTACTGGCTGCTGTAGATTCTTTAAAAAATGAGATTGAGGGTAGTATTAGTTCTTTAGATAACTCTACTATTTTCTTGGCGAGATTTTCTTTCGCGCCCTCAGATGTTCCCCGTTGGAAACGAGAGCAATTTCCAGATGTGACTTTTGATGAATACAAACTTTTAAAAGATGCCGTTCCAAATTTAAAGGCCGCTTCTTTTACCCTAAATGTTGCCCCAGCTACAATTAAGCATGAAGATAAAACAGTGAGCAACGTTGACGTTGCTGCAGTTACAGAGGGTTATTATGATATTGAATCTCTGCAATTGGCCCAGGGAAGGTTTTTTAATGAGGCAGAGTCTAACAGTGGTACTCCTGTAATTGTTCTAGGGGATGAGATTGCCGTATCTCTTTTTGATGACGTTTCCTATGCCCTAGGAAAAAAAATACGCCTATACGGTATGAAATTTATCGTTATTGGTGTACTAGAAAAACAAGGGAGCCCTCTCTTTGGAAACTCTAAAGACACCTCTATATTTATACCCTCCAACGTGGTAAGAAGAATTTATGGAGACAATAATAGAGGGGTATTACCCTTTATTGTAATCAAACCAGAAAAAGGGATTGATAATGATGAGTTTATTGCTTTATTAAAACAGCGTCTAAGAATTAAAAGAGGTATAAGGGCCGATGAAGTAGACAATTTTTTCGTGAATCAATTACAAGGTTTTGCAGATCTCATTGATGATATTATAGGTACTTTAAACTTGGTTGGACTTTTTATTAGTTTCTTCTCTCTACTTGTTGGGGGCTTCGGGATTGCCAACATTATGTTTGTGAGTGTAAAGGAGCGTACCAATTTGATTGGAATTCAAAAATCTCTTGGCGCAAAAAATAAATTTATTTTATTTCAATTTTTATTTGAAGCTGTAATTCTTGCCCTTATTGGTGGAGTTATAGGGCTTGTTTTGGTGTTTTTTGTTTCTCTTATAGCTTCTTCAATTGCAGGAGATTTTGAGTTTATACTCTCTGTAAAAAACATGGTTATTGGAACGGGTGTTTCTGCAGCTATTGGATTAATTTCTGGAATACTACCTGCAGTTTCTGCCTCTAGATTAGATCCTGTGGAGGCCATAAGAACCGGCATGTAGTTTTACAAAATCGTAGCTACCTTTTCATTAAGCCAGCCTAGAAAATCTTCATCTGCCTTTGTGAAGGGGTCTGGAGTATTTGAGTCAATGTCTATTTGACCAATATTTACACCGTTTTTAAACAGTGGTATTACAATTTCTGCTTTTACCGAAATGCTACATGCAATATAATTGTCTTGCGCCTTTACATCTGGAACCACAAAGTTTTGGTTGCTCAGCGCTACCTGGCCACAGATGCCTTTTCCAAAGGGAATAACCGTGTGCTGGGTGGCTTCACCAGAGTATGCCTGTAGATGTAATGTTTGCTCTTGGTGATTGGCAAAATAAAACCCCACCCAATGATAGTAAGAAATATTTTGCCTAAGAAAATTACAAATATTTTGTAATCGCTGTTTTGGGCTAGCGGTTTGATCTTCTATAATGGTGGTAAGTTGAGGTTTTAAGGCATCAAAAATCATCGCAGTAATTTTTTTGTAAAAGTATTTTAAAGTAGGTATACCCTCAAACTTCTTTTCTTAGCGTGGGTTTTTTTGTTTTTATGTACCTTTGTATTCTAATTTAACACACATGAAACACGTACCATATTCTTTACTTTTAGGGATGTCAATTATTCTTTTTTCATGTAAAAATGAAACAAAAATTGAGCAGCCAACAATAAAAGTTGCTCCAGTGGTAACTCAACAAATAGATTTAGGGGAGATTGAAGAAGTAACTTTTAAAACAAAAGAAGCCTCTAAAGTTTTTCATTATTATACAGAATTAAAAAATTCATTAGTAAATACAGATGCTGCTCTTAGCTCAAAAGCCGCTTCAATGCTGAAAGATGTAATTATTTCAGCAGATAGCCTACAGACTACAATTACTGCTTTAGAGCAGATGTCAATTTCAAGTAATATACAGCTTCAGCGTGAAAAATTTGTTTTAGTCACAGCAGGTGTAGAGAAACTTTTAGAAGATAATGTAGCTACAGGTTCTTTTTTTAAGCAGTATTGCCCAATGGCTTTTAACAATACAGGAGGCTACTGGCTAAGTAATTCTAAAGAAATTAGAAACCCATATTTTGGCAGTAAAATGCTCAAGTGTGGTAGAATCGATAAAGAAATTAACTAGATTTTAGTACAACTGTTTCAATATTAATGTAATTTTGTAATCGTGAAACAATTTACATCTATACTGTTAATACTTTTGTTGCTTGTTAGTAACACCGGCATATCGTACGCCCAACATTTTTGTGGTGAGTATGAAATGATGGCAAAAGTAACAATAGGTCAAGAGCGATTGTCCTGTGGTATGGCGGCGGTAAAAGATCTTTGTGATGAGTCTCACCAAAGCGATACTCACTCTTGTTGTAATAACCAATACACGCAGGTAGACTTTGATGACACCTTTATCCAAAGTGTCTTTGAGTTTCAAATAACACCTATTTTTGATGTCATTAACACGGCTATTAGTGCTAGTGTTTCTCGAGTTTTAAAACTTCAAAAAGAGGTCGTAAATAACCCCTACAATCCTCCACCCCTTATAAAAGACATCCCTGTTCTTTTAGAAACCTTTTTAATTTAAGATACTATAAACTCCTATTTTGTAGATAGCACTATCTCTGTGCGGCTCTATGTTTTAGTTTGGCACATGTATTACTATTAAATTAAAAATAATGACACAAACATATCACATTCAAGCAATGACTTGCAATGGTTGTAAGGATTCTGTTACAAGAGCCTTTCTTTCTATAGCAGGCGTTCAAGATGTTGTTGTGGTTCTTGAAAAAGAAACAGCCACAGTAACTATGGATACTGTTATAGAAACCAGTATTTTTAAACAAGCACTTCCATCAAAGTTCAAATTAGTTGGTAGGGTTGCTGTTGCAGAAATAAAAGAAAAAACTACTTTAAATACCAAAGAGAGTGAGCCCGAGGTGTCAAAACTGGAGCAATTAAAACCGTTGTTCTTAATTTTTATAAGCCTTTTTTTAGCCTCACTTGCTTTAAATTTTAATGATATTAGTTTTAAAGAAGCCATGCTTGATTTTATGGGCTTGTTTTTCTTTGTCTTTAGTCTTTTTAAGTTTTTTGATCTTTCTGGATTTGCCTTGTCATTTGCTATGTATGATCCTGTAGCAAAACGGGTTCCTGTATACGGGATGGTATACCCTTTTTTAGAATTGATTCTTGGTTTTATGTTGCTGTCTCAAACTCAAGTCCCAATAGCCTTGCTTGTAACCATTATTGTTCTAGGTATAACCACTATTGGAGTTTCTATTGCCTTACTACAAAAAAAACAAATAACATGTGCCTGTCTTGGAACTGTTTTAAAACTCCCCATGACCCAAGCCACATTTATTGAAAACAGCGTCATGATTTTTATGGCCACATTCACCTTATTGAAACATTATATATAATGAAACATATTTTATTCCTGTTACTGGTTGCTCCGGCACTACTTTTTTCACAACAAAAAGTATCTGGTAGCATTTTAGAACTACAAAACAATAAAGAAGTACCCTTGCCTTTTGCCAATGTTTTTTGGCTTAACTCTCAAGTTGGATCTGTCACTGATATCGACGGAAATTTTAATATTGAGTTTTCGTCTGAGTACTCAAAATTAGTGATAAGCTACGTGGGCTATACCACAGATACTATTTCTATTAACAACCCCAATACGTTTGTAAAACACGTATTAAGGTCTAAAGGAACTTTAGATGAAGTGATTATAACTTCAAGAATTAAAGCAACCTCTAGGTCTTATCTTGGGGCTGAAAACGTGATTAACATTTCTAGTGCAGAGCTTTTAAAAGCGGCATGTTGTAATCTTTCAGAAAGTTTTGAAACCAATCCATCTATAGATGTAAACTTTGCAGACGCTATAACTGGTGTTCGCCAAATACGGATGTTAGGATTAACCACACCCTATACTGTAATTACCACTGAGAACATACCATCTGTAAGGGGCGCCTCCCAAGCCTATGGGCTTAGTTTTATACCCGGAACCTGGGTAGAGAGTATACAAATCACCAAAGGGGCAGGGAGTGTGGTAAACAGTTTTGAAAGTATTGCAGGACAGATTAATGCAGAGCTTGTAAAGCCAAGTACAGATGATAAATTATTTGTAAATGCCTTTGGTGCATTGGGAGGTAGGCAAGAATTAAATCTGCATCTAAACACAAAACTAACAGACACTTGGAGCACTGGGGTGTACCTTCACGGAAATGCCAGAGATAAAAAAAATGACCGAAATAAAGATGGATTTCTTGACAACCCGCTGGCCAAACAAATGAATTTCATGAACCGGTGGCAATATGCAAATCCTAAAACAGGTGTTGTAAGTTTTATCTCTCTTAATTATTTAAAAGACGATAAGCAAGTAGGGCAAACAGGTTTTGTGCCAAATCTAGATCGTGGTACTACCAATTTTTGGGGAGGTGAGATAGAAACCCAGCGTGCAGGTTTTACTGCAAAGGTTGGTTATGTAACTCCAAGTGCGCCTTATCAATCTATTGGTTTACAAGTAGCTGGAAATAGGCATGAGCAAAATTCTTATTTTGGATTACGTGAGTACAACATACAGCATGATAGTGGGTATGTAAGTGGTATTTTTAATTCCATCATTGGTGATTCTAGACATACTTTTAAAACAGGTATTACGGCAACCTATGATGATTATAAGGAACTGGTAGAGACCACAACCTATAACAGGACAGAGCAGAGCATAGGAGCTTTTTTTGAATACTCATTTGATGATTTAGAGAATTTTACCACAACAGCTGGCCTGCGGGTAGACACCCATAATTTATTAGGCACCTTTGTTACCCCAAGATTTCACGCGCGTTATACCCCCTGGGATAAAGCAGCGTTAAGAGCTTCTTTTGGTAGAGGAAAAAGAAGTGCTACTATTTTTACAGAAAATCAATCACTTTTTGCCACCTCTAGAGCTATTTCTATTACAGATAACGGGGGCCCAATTTATGGACTGGATCCAGAAATTGCTTGGAATTACGGTGTGTCTTTTTTACAAGGATTTACTGTGTTTGATCGCAAGGCTGAGGTGAGTATAGATTTTTTCAGAACAGATTTTCAAAACCAAGTGGTTGTAGACTGGGAAGATCCTAACCAGATTCGTTTTTACAATGCACAAAATGCCACTACTGCCAATAGTCTTCAAATAGACTTGAGCTATGCTATTTTAGAGCGTTTAGATTTCAGAACAACCTACAAGTACTATGATGTAAAAACAGACTATGCCTCTGGAAGATTAACAAGGCCTCTTACTCCAGAGCATCGTTTTTTTGCAAACCTGTCTTATGAAACACACCGGCATAAAGAGGCGCAATGGAAATTTGACGCAACGTATAATTGGTTGAGTTCTCAACGCTTTCCTAGCACTCAAAACAATGATGCTTCTTTTAGACTTCCAGAAAATAGTCCTTCTTTAGGTACTTTAAATGCGCAAATTACTAAAGTGTTTAGCTCCAAGTTTGAAATATACCTAGGAGCAGAAAATATTACAGACCAAAGACAAGACAACCCAATTTTGGACGCACAAAACCCTTTTGGTTCAAATTTTGACACTACATTTGTATATGGTCCAATTTTTGGGAGTAATTATTACGCAGGATTAAGATATAACATTAACTAAAATTCAAACAGTATGAAAAAAGTAGTAGTAGTATTAGTGCTTCTTATGGGAGCCACTTCATTTGGGCAAAATAAAAATGCAAAAGCAGTTATTGCTGTAGACGGAGTGTGTATGATGTGTAAAGTGCGTATAGAGAAAGCCGCTATCAAGACCAAGGGCGTAAAGTCTGCAGTTTGGAATTTAGACACAAAAGAATTGCGTGTAATTTATAATGATCAGAAGGCCACTTTGGCTTCTATAAATACCTCAGTTGCCGCCGTTGGTCATGACACAGAGCAAATAAAAGCTACACAGAAGGCCTATGCAAGTGTGCACCCTTGTTGTAAATACAGAGATGATAGCGTACAAAAAGATCATAATAAAGACAATTAAGGAGCCTGTTGATAAAATACCTTAAAACCACTTTCCTTGAGAGTGGTTTTTGTATTTTTATACCATGAAATTAACACCAAAAATCTTATTGTACATTATAACGGTGGTTGTTGTTGTCGCGGCCATTGTTTGGGAGTATTACATGCAGCAGTGGCTGTCATACCAGCCCGATGACGGAGCCAATGTTTTAAGGGTTGATCTTTTTGTGATTTGGCCACTAGTACTTACTTTGGTTGGCGTATCTTTATTTAGGATACTTGAAAATAGAAAATAAAAAAACAGGCTACACTTCAGTGTAGCCTGTTTTTTAATGCAAAAAAACTAAAAAATTAATTTTCTTCTAGCACTTCTTCTTTAATACTTTCTACAGCCTCTACAGCTGCTTCACCAGTTGTTTCTACTGCTTCTACAACTGAGTCTGTAACGACTTCAACTGCCTCTGTAGCTTCAACTGCTTTTTCTTCTACTACTTCAACTGCTTCTTTAGTTTTGTCTGTGGTTTCTCTACAAGATGTTACAGAAACTATTAACGCTAGTGCAGCAAATGTTGTGATTACTTTTTTCATGATGTTTTTTTTTAGTTTAGCCATAAATATACTTTAATAATTAACAATATAAGTTATTAGTAGCTTTATTTTCAATGTGTTATATGAGATTAATGATGTGAGGGACACCTATTATGGAAATATTCCTTTTTTTGGAAGATTTCCGAATAAAATATTGGATATATTCCAAAAAAATGTATATTTGAATATGGACACAAAATTATCTATAGAAGCCAGACGGTTTAAAAAAGTACGTGAAGAACTCAATCATACCCAGCAATACTTTGCTGAAATTCTAGGTATTGGTGCTACTACAGCAGATATAGAAAGAGGTAAAACAAAATTATCTGGGAAGGTGGTTATGGAGCTTTTACGTCAATTTAATATAAACCCTTTGTGGTTGTTTGGAGAAAGTTACAATAAGATTGTCAATATCAATGGAGGTGATGTAAGCCCAAAGGTAATCACCCTTGATGTAGATCAAAATGATACCATCGCTTTGGTGAATCAAAAAGCAGCTGCAGGATATCCTCATAATGTTCAAGATGTAGAATGGTATGAAACCTTACCTGCATTTAATATACCTCTTCCCCAATACAGAAATGCAACTTACAGAGGTTTTCAAGTAGAGGGAGATAGTATGTTGCCAAGTATAAGACCCAATGAGTGGGTTCTTGGTAAAGCGGTACCAAGTATAACAGAGGCCAGTGATAGCAAAATTTATATTGTAGTGCTGCATGACTCTGTCTTGGTGAAAAAATTACAAAAAGTACCAAGTGCTCCAGATCGGGTTCGGTTAATTTCGTTAAACCCAGAATACATTCCAATAGAAGTTGCTGTTAAAAATATTCAAGAGCTTTGGCTTGTTAACAGCAAACTTACCTTTGGTATTGATGAGCCAAGTGAGAGTTCTTTACTCAGGGAGTTACAACAATCTATGGAAGAATTGAAGGGGCAAATTAATAGTTTAAACGCTTAATTTTTTTGACCATGAGTTTTGAGAACCTTTATGAGTTTCTTGCTGCCCTTGGGCAAAATAACTCCAAAGAATGGATGGACTCCAACCGAAAACAATACCATAGGGTTCGAGATTTTTATATTGCTTGGCTAGAAGCTATGAATCAAGAATTGGCAGGCATTGATCCAGACTATTTTGATACACCCGGTAAAAAAGCCATTAACCGTATTAACAACAATTTGATGTTTCAGCCCTTAAAGCCGGTGTATAAAAATCATTTTGGTGCTGGTTTAGATCAAATCACTAAACAAGGAGATTTTTACATACACATTGGCGAGAAAGAGAACTTTATTGGCGCAGGGTACTGGCACCCTTCTTCAAAGGTGTTAAAAAGTATTAGGGAAGCCATTGATTATAACGGCCAGGAGCTAACACAAATTTTAAACAAGAAGTCTTTTAAAGCAACCTTTGGAGATTTATTGCCAGGGGAGTCCTTAAAGAATGCTCCTAAGGGATACCCGAGAGATCATCAATACATCAAGCTCTTAAGAAGAAAGTCATTTGCGGCAGGAAAGACCTTTACAAAACAAGAGGTCTTAGCGCCAGATTTTAACCAAAGAGTAGTTGCGCTTTATTTGGAGTTACTGCCTTTTAGAAGGTATTTAAATAATGCTGTAACGGTATAGCTATAAGGGTAGGTTTTTACTTTTAAGATACGCTGTTATTGTTTTTGTTGCCCCAGTATTACTATCCACAAAATGCCCGCATATCATTCCTGTTTTATTTCTAAAATTTGAATCTTCTACCAATTTAGTGAGTATGGTTTTGCACTCAGTGCTATTTTCTGCAGAGAATAGCCCAGCCAATGATCTTAATTTCACTGCTTCAGGGAAATTGTTATAATTTTTACCAATTACAATAGGTACCCCAAAAGTTGCAGGCTCTAATATGTTGTGCAAGCCTTTAGTTCCTGCGCCTCCTCCAACGTATACAATATCTGCATAACTGTATATTTTGGCTAGTAAACCTATAGTGTCAATAATAAAAACGTGTGCCGTTTCAATGTTGTCTGTATTTCCTTTAGCGATGCTTTGAGAGTATAAAACGCTTTGCTTATTCATCTTTTTCCTTAATGCTGAAATTTTAGCTGCATCTATGGCATGAGGTGCAATGATAAATTTGACCTGCTTTGGTGCTTGGTTTATATACTCAAGCAGCAAGTCTTGATCTTCCTCCCAAGTACTTCCGCAAACAATACATACATGGTCTTTTTTAAAATGGGCTATAAAATCTAAGGTGTTGTCCATCTCAATTTGACGAGATACTCTATCAAATCTAGTGTCTCCACTAACACTTGTGTTTGTGATGCCAATGGTCTTTAATAACTCTTTTGAAAGCTTGTCTTGCAAGAAAAAGTGATCAAAGCTGTCTAGTGCCTTGCGCATAAAACCTGCGTAGGGCTTAAAAAATAGTTGCTCTTTTCTAAAAACTCCAGAAATTAAAAGCGTCTTTATTTCTTGGCGCTTTAATTCTATTAAGTAGTTGGGCCAAAATTCATATTTCACAAAAAACACAAGAGAAGGATGTACTTTGTCTATAAACTTTTTTGCATTGCTTTTGGTGTCCATAGGCAAGTAAACAACCACATCTGCAAGAGGTGTATTTTTTTTATTCTCATAGCCCGAGGGGGAGAAAAAGCTTACAACAATTTTGTGTTCTGGATGCGATGTTCTTAGAGATTCCATTACTGGAACTCCTTGCTCAAACTCACCTAAGGAAGCGCAGTGAACCCAAATCGTTTTATCTTCTGGAGAAATACCATGGGCTATTATCTGGAAGGTTTGTTTTCTGCCTGCCATAAATAGTTTCAGTTTTTTACTCAAATGCTGCGCTATAGATAAAATACCTATTGTGATATAAAGCAGTATGTTGTACAGTAAACTCATGTGTGTAAAAGTACAAAATTGAAGTTTTACAATATACCTGTGCTGTAGATATTAAATATCTTAAACTCATTTACTCAACTAGGGGTGTTGTAGTGGTTTTAATATCATGCAATTTTGTATTTTTACATTATAAAAATGTCTAGTCTGTCAAGGTTATTTTTTTTGCAGTACCAGACAACATTTTAATTAATTCTATAATAAGAAGCATTGGTATGAGAAAAATACAAATGGTAGATCTAAAAGGTCAATATGCCGCAATAAAAGAAAGGGTAAACACATCCATTCAAGAGGTTATAGATACTACAGCTTTTATTAACGGACCACAGGTACATGCCTTTCAAAAAGAACTAGAAACCTATCTTGGAGTAAAACATGTAATACCCTGCGCCAATGGTACAGATGCGCTTCAAGTAGCTATGATGGGATTAAATTTACAGCCTGGCGATGAAATTATCACTGCAGATTTTACATTCGCAGCCACTGTTGAGGTGATTGCTTTGTTGCAGCTTACCCCTGTTTTAGTGGATGTTGATCCTATCAATTTTAATATTGATATTGCTGCTATTGAAAAAGCAATTACACCAAAAACCAAAGCAATAATCCCTGTACATTTATTTGGTTTGGCCGCTAATATGGATCAGGTTATGGCCCTGGCAGAAAAACATAACCTTTATGTAATAGAGGATAATGCTCAAGGCATTGGAGCTACTTACACCTCTAGAACTGGTCAGAAAAAAATGACCGGGGGTATTGGTCATGTTGGTTCTACCTCTTTTTTCCCTTCAAAGAACCTAGGTTGTTATGGAGATGGTGGAGCTATTTTCACAAATGATGATGATTTGGCTCATGTAATAAGAGGGATTGTTAACCATGGCATGTACAAAAGATATCACCATGATGTTGTTGGGGTTAATTCAAGATTAGATTCTATACAAGCCGCAGTACTAAGAGCAAAATTACCAAAGCTTGACCTCTACAATACCACGCGAAGAAATACAGCTAGAAAATACACAAAGGCTTTTGCGGGCATCCAAAATATTATAACTCCAACTGGGTTTTGTGATAGTTCTTCTTCTATTTGCGACACCTGTGATTGTCATGTATTTCATCAGTACACATTACAGGTTAAAAATATTGATAGAGACGCATTGGTAGCCCATTTAAACGCAAATGACATCCCTTGTGGGGTGTACTATCCAATACCGTTACATTTACAAAAAGCATATGCAGATACAAGATATAAAGAGGCAGATTTTACCGTAACAAATACACTAGTAAAAGAGGTTGTTTCTCTGCCTATGCATACAGAGCTTGACGATGAGCAAATTGCTTTTATTACAAAAACCCTGATTGATTTTGTGACAAAATAGTTTAAAGTTAATTACACCTTTAAAAAAAAGACTGCTTAAAATTTTAAGCAGTCTTTTTTATATAGTTGTTTTTTTTAATTAAATTTCTCCTTTTGATGCCGCTACACTTCTATCTATTTTACGCATCAATCCTTGTAAGACATTACCCGGGCCTATTTCGGTAAAATGAGATGCTCCATCTGCAATCATATTTTGCATACTTTGGGTCCATTTAACAGGAGCGGTGAGTTGTGCAATTAAGTTTTTTTGAATTTCTGTGGCATCTGTAACTCCTGTTGTACTCACGTTTTGATAAATAGGGCAGCCTGGTTTTGCAAAATGGGTAGCCTGTATAGCAGCGGCTAATTCTTCTCTTGCAGGCTCCATAAGTGGGCTATGAAAGGCTCCACCAACTGGCAGTAATAAGGCGCGTCTTGCACCTGCTTCTTTTAAAGCTTCACAAGCATTATTAACGGCCTCTATCTCTCCACTAATAACCAATTGTCCTGGGCAGTTGTAGTTTGCAGCAACAACAATTCCAGATTGCAAGGCGCAAATATCTTCTACAACTGTATTTTCAAGACCTAGTACAGCAGCCATAGTTGAGGGTGCTGCTTCACATGCTTTTTGCATGGCAAGTGCTCTTTTGTATACCAATTGCAAGGCGTCTGTAAAGTCAAGTGTCTTGTTGGCAACAAGTGCAGATATTTCACCTAAAGAATGACCAGCTACCATATCTGGGGCAAAACTAGCTCCCATAACTTCTGCAGTAATAGTAGAGTGCAAGAAAATTGCTGGTTGGGTTACTTTTGTTTGTTTGAGCTGCTCTGGGGTGCCCTCAAACATGATTTTAGTAATTTCAAAACCAAGGGTTTGATTTGCCTTTTCAAAAAGCGCTTTAGCACGTGCAGAGTTTTGGTATAGCTCAAGGCCCATTCCTGTAAACTGAGCACCTTGTCCTGGAAATATATATGCTTTCATAATTGAGTTTGTATAGTATATGTTGTAAAAGTAATATTATTATTTAGTTTTTCTACATCTGTATTTACAAGCGTTCCCATGTTTCATAGGAAAAAGCATGTAGATGTTTCTCATCTATATCATGGTGTATTTCTGAGGTTTTTTGCCATCGGCTTGTGTCAATTTCTGGAAAAAAAGTATCTGCTTCAAACTTGCCGTGTACCCTGGTGAGCTCTATGCTATCTGCCACCTGCATAGATATATTATAAATCTCTCCTCCGCCAATAATAAATATTTTTTGTTGTGAAGCAGCTTTTACTAAAGCCTGGTCTAAAGAATGCACTACAATGATATTTTGTTCTTGATCTGGCCCAACTTTTGGAAGGTAGGTTTTATCCCTTGTGATAATTATATGTGTTCTGTTGGGCAAGGGCTTTGGAAAAGACTCAAAAGTTTTGCGTCCCATAATAATATAGTGCCCCGTAGTTAGGGCTTTAAAGCGTTTAAAGTCATCTGGCAAGTGCCAAATTAAATCATTGTCTTTACCAAGTTCATTATTTTGGCCAGCGGCTGCTATTATTGTGATCATATCTTTTGTTCAGGTAATGATGGTGCTTATATTCTTTTTAAATTATACCAAAAACAAAGCATTATTAATGTGGTATCTAAGGGTAAAAATACCTAATTTTAAATACCTATCCTATCTCTTTTTTACAAGATTTAATCTTTCTTGCAGCCTAATTTTATTTCAACTTCATAGGCCTTTATTAGACTTTTGAAATAGAAATATCAATATATTTGTATAAAATTAAATGTTATACAAATGAAGATACTTGTTACAGGTGGTTTAGGTTTTATTGGTTCTCATGTTGTGGTTAGATTGCAGGAAGAGGGTTTTGATGTTGTTATTATAGACAATTTATCAAATTCAGACATTAAAGTGTTGGATGGTATAGTTTCCATCACAGGTATTACCCCAGCCTTTGAGCAGTTAGATTTAAGAGAGAAATCTGCAGTAACTGGTTTTTTCAAAAAGTATGATGATATACAGGGAGTAATCCATTTTGCCGCATCTAAGGCAGTTGGGGAGAGTGTAGAGAATCCTTTATTATATTATGAAAACAACATTGGTACTTTAGTATATCTATTACAAGAATTACAAAAAAAAGAGCAGGCTTCTTTTATTTTCAGTTCCTCTTGTACGGTCTATGGACAAGCAGACCAGATGCCAATTACAGAGACTGCAGCTATCAAAAAAGCAGAATCTCCTTACGGAAATACCAAACAAATTGGAGAAGAGATTATACAGGACACCTGCAAAGTGTGCCCAAATATTAAAGCTACAGCCTTGCGTTACTTTAATCCAATTGGAGCTCACCAAAGTTCACTTATTGGAGAGCTGCCTATTGGAGTTCCTCAAAATCTGGTGCCTTATATAACACAAACAGCAACAGGCCAACGAGCACAGTTATCTGTTTTTGGTGATGATTATCCAACCCCAGATGGAACTGCAATTAGAGATTATATTCATGTGGTAGATTTGGCACAGGCGCATGTTACAGCCCTAAAAAAATTACTTGAAAATGGCCAAGCAACTAACTTTGATTTTTACAATGTTGGTACAGGAAAGGGATCTTCTGTCTTGGAGGTAATTACTGCCTTTGAAACTGTTACAGGAAAAAAATTAAACTATAAAATTGTAGATAAGCGAGAGGGTGATGTTGTACAGGCTTTTGCAGATACCACCAAGGCAAATAATGTACTGGGTTGGAAGGCTGAGCGTACTTTAGAGCAGGCCTTATTGTCTGCCTGGAACTGGGAACAAAAACAATTGTAAATCAACACGCTTCCTTTTTTGTAGCTATCTTTGCCCCATGGAAAATACACCACACAAAGCAGGTTTTGTAAATATCATTGGTAATCCCAATGTGGGTAAAAGCACCCTTATGAACGCTTTTGTAGGAGAACGCCTCTCTATTATTACCTCTAAGGCACAAACCACACGCCACAGAATTTTAGGAATTGTAAATGGAGATGATTTCCAGATGCTGCTAAGTGATACCCCTGGTATCATAAAGCCTGCATACCAACTCCAGGAAAGTATGATGGGTTTTGTGAAATCTGCTTTTGATGATGCAGATGTCTTATTGTATATCGTAGAACTTGGCGAGAAAGAGTTAAAAGACGCGGCTTTTTTCAGTAAAATAACAAATAGTAAAATCCCTGTTTTACTGCTTATAAATAAGATAGATAAAGGAGACGAGACCTTGCTAAAAGAGGCCATGACCCTGTGGCAAGAAAAAGTGCCAAATGCAGAGATTTTTGCAATCTCTGCCCTAGAAAACTTTGGAGTTACAGAGGTTTTTAAACGCATTATTGATTTATTGCCACAATCTCCAGCATTTTATCCTAAAGACCAACTAACAGATAAGCCTGAACGTTTTTTTGTAAACGAGACTATCAGAGAGAAAATCCTGATGCACTATAAAAAAGAAATCCCTTATAGCGTAGAGATAGAAACAGAGGAGTTTTTTGAAGACGAAGATATTATAAGAATACGGGCCGTAATTATGGTAGAGCGTGATTCTCAAAAAGGAATCATTATTGGCCATAAGGGTGAAGCTATAAAGCGAATAGGAATTGAGTCTAGAAAAGATTTAGAGAAGTTCTTTGGAAAGCAAATACATCTAGAAACCTATGTAAAAGTCAATAAAAACTGGCGTAATAATGACAGGCAATTACGCAGGTTCGGCTATAACGGCTAGTAATTTTTAAACTACAAAATACCAAGGAAATAAAGACTCTATGCTTCCTGCCTAATATCAAATCTAAAAGAGTATTTTTGCAGACCAAAAAATTTCAGAAACTATGAGTATTGTTGCTATTGTAGGACGTCCAAACGTAGGGAAGTCTACATTTTTTAATAGATTAATACAACGCCGGGAGGCTATTGTAGATGCCGTAAGTGGTGTTACTAGAGATCGCCATTACGGGAAGAGTGACTGGAACGGTAAAGAGTTTTCACTCATCGACACAGGAGGATACGTTGTTGGTAGTGATGATATCTTTGAAGCCGAGATTGATAAGCAAGTAGAACTTGCCATTGATGAGGCAGATGCCATCATATTTATGGTGGAGGTAGAGAGTGGTGTTACGGGGATGGATGAAGATGTAGCGCAACTTCTGAGAAAAAGTAGAAAGCCTGTTTTTCTAGCCATAAATAAAGTAGACAACTCAAAAAGAGCTCAAGATGCTGTAGAATTTTATTCTCTAGGTTTTGAGCGTTTTTATACTATTTCAAGTATTAATGGAAGTGGAACTGGAGATTTACTCGATGATTTAGTAAAGGCGCTTCCAGAGGCTGTTGAAGCTGATGAGGAAACTTTACCAAGATTTGCTGTAGTGGGACGTCCAAATGCAGGAAAGTCTTCTTTTATCAATTCCTTAATTGGTGAAGACAGATATATTGTTACTGATATTGCTGGAACAACTAGAGATAGTATCGATACAAGATACAAACGCTTTGGTTTTGAGTTTAATTTGGTTGATACCGCAGGTATCCGTAAAAAGAGTAAAGTAAAAGAAGATTTAGAGTTTTATTCTGTAATGCGAAGTGTGAGAGCCATTGAGCATTGTGATGTTATTATACTAGTGTTTGACGCCTCTCGTGGTTTTGATGGACAGGTGCAAAACATCTTTTGGCTTGCCCATAGAAACAATAAAGGGGTTGTTATTTTGGCAAACAAGTGGGATTTAATAGAAAAAGACAATCAAAGCGCTAATGATTTTGAGAAGTACATAAAAAAACAATGTGAGCCTTATACAGATGTGCCCATTGTCTTTATGTCTGTACTTAATAAGCAGCGTATTTATAAGGCCATAGAAACAGCCGTTGAGGTGTATCAAAACCGTACCAAGAAAATTAAAACAAGTACCTTAAATGATACGATGTTACCTATTATACAACATACATCACCTCCCCAATACAAAGGGAAGTATATCAAGATAAAATACATAACTCAATTACCAACACCTTGGCCAAGTTTTGCCTTTTTTGCCAACTTGCCACAATACGTAAAGGAGCCATACAAACGCTTTTTAGAAAATCAATTACGTAAAGAGTTTGATTTTCATGGAGTGCCGGTTACTGTTTTTATAAGAAAGAAATAATTTCTTTTTGCAAAAGAGTTTTAAATAAAAAAAATCCCCAACTATTTAGTTGGGGATTTTTTTTACAAGGCAGAAACCTTTTAGTCTTTCAGTAAGCTTCTTGAAATAACAATTTTTTGAATCTCACTAGTACCTTCATATATCTGAGTGATTTTAGCATCACGCATCATACGTTCTACATGGTATTCTTTAACAAAACCATTACCGCCATGAATTTGTACAGCCTCTACAGAGACCTCCATTGCAACCTTACTTGCTTTTAATTTTGCCATGGCACTTGACATGTCATAGTTATTTGAGTTGTCTTTGTCCCAGGCAGATTTGTACACCAAATAGCGAGCTGCTTCAATCTCAAGGTGCATATCTGCTAGTTTAAATGCAATGGCTTGATGGTTACAAATTTCTGTCCCAAATGATTTTCTTATTTTAGAGTAATCACGAGCCAATTCAAATGCGCCTGCAGCAATACCAAGTGCTTGTGCGGCAATACCAATACGGCCACCAGAAAGGGTTTTCATGGCAAATTTAAAGCCAAATCCGTCTTCACCAATTCTATTTTCTTTAGGCACCTTTACATCATTAAAGTTTAATGTGTGGGTGTCACTACCTCTAATACCTAATTTATCTTCTTTAGGGCCTATTTCAAAACCATCCCAGGTCTTTTCAACAATAAATGCATTGATACCACGGTGTCCTTTATCTTTGTCTGTCTGTGCAATTACTAAATAATAATCTGCACTGCCACCATTTGTAATCCAGTTTTTTGTACCGTTTAAAACATAATGATCTCCTTTGTCTATGGCTGTAGTTTTTTGTGATGTTGCATCACTTCCTGCCTCTGGTTCACTTAAACAAAACGCTCCTAAAGCTTCTCCAGTGGCTAGTTTTGTTAAATATTTTTGTTTTTGCTGTTCGGTTCCGTACTGTTCGATACCGTAGCACACCAATGAGTTATTTACAGAAACAATTACAGAAGATGATGCATCTACCTTACTTAATTCCTCTACAACAATTGCATAACTTAGGGTGTCCATACCGCCACCGCCGTATTTTGGATCTACCATCATACCCATAAAGCCAAGCTCGCCCATTTTTCTTACTTGCTCTTTTGGAAACTCTTGTTTGTTATCACGTTCTACAACACCTGGGAGTAATTCTTGTTTTGCAAAATCACGAGCTGCCTCGCGTATCATTAAGTGTTCTTCAGATAGATTAAAATCCATATATTTTGTTTAAAATTCAATAAAACTATGTGTTTGTAAAGATAGTGCTAAAAACATAATTTTCAAAAGTACAATTGTTGCTAAATGTGTAATTATTGTGTTTTTGTCTTGCTGCTATAAAATTGTGTTAGTTGTGTTTTATTGTTGCAATTATAAACGCCTTGAAAGCCTTAAATAAACTTTTATCTCCTTGGTTATATTGCCTTTTTTTTATGATATTTAGAGTATGAAAAAACAAAGCTATAAAGTGTTGGGTGTAATGAGTGGTACCTCACTTGATGGCGTAGATTTGGCACTTTGTTATTTTGACATACAAAAAAATATAACCTATAAAATGCCGCTGGCAAAAACCATTGCATACTCTACTTATTGGAGAAGTAGGCTACTCAGAGCGGTTGATTTTTCTTCGAAAGAGTTAGTTTTGCTTGATTTGGAGTACACCAAATATTTGGGCGATATTATTAAAACATTTATAGCAGATAATAACATCAAAGATTTGGACGCTGTATGCAGTCATGGTCATACTGTTTTGCACCGCCCCGATCAAGGAGTTACATTGCAAATTGGTAATTTAGAACAGATTTCAAAAAACATACAACAAACAGTTGTTTGTGACTTTAGGGTTCAGGATCTACTTTTTGGAGGTCAAGGAGCACCTTTAGTGCCTTTGGGTGATCGATTGCTTTTTTCGCAGTATGATTATTGTCTAAACCTGGGAGGGTTTGCTAATATCTCTAAAGTAAGTAGTGGGGTTTCTGTTGCCTATGATATTTGTCCAGTAAATGTGGTCATGAATCACTACGCTCAAAAATTAGCAATGCCCTATGACTCTGGTGGTGAACTAGCAAAATCTGGTGAAATTTTACCTACCATACTTAAGCAATTAGATGCCTTGTCTTATTATAGACAACATCCTCCAAAATCCTTAGGTGTAGAATGGGTGTATAAAGAGTTAATGCCCATATTAAAAGCTTCAAAAGCAAAAGAAGAAGACGTGTTAAGAACCTGTGTTGCTCATTTTGCAAGCCAAATAGTTCAACAATTAAATCCTGGCAGTAGCGTTTTGGTAACAGGTGGTGGCGGGTACAATCGTTTTTTATTGGAGCAAATACAAGCCTCTATTGATGTTACACTTGTGCTACCCAACAAAACACTCATAGAATTTAAAGAAGCTTTGATTTTTGGCCTTTTAGGGGTTTTAAAATTAAGAGATGAAGTAAATTGTTTGTCTAGTGTAACTGGGGCAAGTAAAGATCATAGCAGTGGTGTTGTTTTTTTAAATTGAATGAAAATCCACTTTTATTGGAGTGGCTATATCTTAAAGTTTTCAAAATCTTAATTCAGTTCTCTCTCTTCAAAGTATCTTTGACAAAAATATATATATAGCGCATGCCCGCATCCAAAGAAAAAAAGCCAGACCAAGTGGTCTTTGATCAAAAAACACAAAAGTATAGTGCTTCTTTAACGCCCTATGCAACAAACTTGGGTGCTCCTGCTATTATTCCAGAAGATATCACTTCTTGGAAAAACACTAATATTCATAAAGTAAACCATCAGTTTAAATCTCAATTTGATGATCTCAAAGCAGAATATGATTTGATGATGAAGCAATTTGAGTACAACAATTTAATCTACAATGCCAAATTTAGCTTTGAGCCTGTACTGGGAGAAACCTATTTTTTATACCGTAAAAAAAGCGGTGATGTTTGGCTGTCTTTAATTGCACCCCATGAATGCAGCTGGGATTATGTAGGCACCTTTAGGCTCAATAGCGATAAGATGTGGGAGCAAATTGAGCAAGAAAATAAAAATCCTATAAAAACAGCCCTAGTGAATCATTAGGGCTGTTTTTATAGGATTTATTACAATAAAAACTTAGTCTCTTTTAACTATTATTTGTTTTGTAATACTACTTTGTCCATTATTTATTTTGACTAAATAAACCCCCTCATATAGAGATTGGATGTCAAAAAATGCGATAGTACCACCCGGGTTAATATGGGTTGTTTGAATTAGTTTTCCAGTGATATCTTTTAATGTTATGGTCACTTTTTTTGTGACTAAGGTATTTAATTGTATGGCTACCAAATCTGTGCTTGGGTTTGGGTAGATAGATACAATTTCACTAGATATTACATTGCTGTTAATTTGTAGTGGGTTTTCATAAACAGTGGTATTTCCTGGAATGTTATTAACTCTTCCGCCAGTTACTTCTCCGTAAAAGCTAGGTCCTACAACATAAGGATATTCAGAGTTGTGGGTTTCATTTACAGTCGCATAATAGGCATATGTACCATTAGGATATTCTGGTGTTACAGCAAAACGACCATTATGTTGGTCAAGATAGTTTTGTTGTCCCTCTTGCGCTACCCACTGATAATCTTCTCTGAAGGAACCCAATGGGTAAGTATTGTTTATAGGAGCTCCCATACTAACAGGGCTTCCATCTGCATGTGTGTTACGTATGGTTATATCTCTTAACTCATAGCCAGAGCGTATTCTGGTAATACCTCCAGAGCCATCTGCATTAGTAAACCCGTAGGCTCCATAAATAGGAAACCCATCATTTGTGTATCCAATAAGGGGAGAATGCTCATTTGTGTCTATGACGTATAGGCCATCTGCATCATATAGATTACATATGGTAGAAATTACTTCTAAGTCTAATTTAAAGGCAGATGGGTTTTGATGGTGGTGATAGTTTCCCATTGCAGGATGTCCTTTTGAACAGTCAAACCCCCCTAATTCATACACAACGGCATCTCTATTCCAGTCTTGAATTGCCATAGGGCCTCCAGGACAAGGTGGGTTTCCTGGGCCTCCGCAAAAAGAATTTGTATTTGGATTCCAGGCTACGCCATCTCTGAAGTCAAATAAAGAAACCCCATTAATGAAATTTCCAATATTTCCTAGACTGGTTTGTGTTTTAGTGCCAGTGTTTTCTTGAGGATTTAGATTAAATCTATAAATAGCATCTTGGCTCTCGGCATTAGATGGATTACCGCCTAAAAAAGGTCCAGTTGGGTATGATGGAACCCCATTTGTAGATACATATACCCAGTTGTTATTGTATTGAACTACTTGACAATTCACCAAAATATTATTTGGAATTGCAGTGTTGTTCCCTTGTGTGTAATAGCTTCCTGTTTCTGTTGTGTTTTGAAGCCAATTGATAATGTTGGGTCCTTGTGCATTTGAGCTAAATGATGCAAAGACCACTGCAAGTAATAATAGATTTTTCATGTACGTGTTTTTTTATTAGACGATGGCTTTTTTAATTTCCTTCGGTATTTGTGAAAAAGGATTTATTTATTTGGTGTTTTTGTGAAATAATAAAGTCTCGGTCGTTTAGAGTGGCTAAAAAAGCAATCAAATCTGTTTGTTGGTTTTTTGTAAGTGAGATGCCGTTTTTTAATTCTGGAGATAGGGTAGGGCTATTTTTAATTTTTTGTGTGTAGTGTTTCAAGACTTCTCTTAGGGTATTAAAGCGTCCATCATGCATGTATGGAAATGTGTATTTTAAGTTTCTAAGGCTTGGTATTTTGAAATGCAGGCTATCTCTAGAATTTAAAGTAATTTTCTGTCTTCCAATGTCGTTTAGTATAGGGTCTAATTCAAGACCATTGTTGGCAAAACGGAAGGTAGAAAAAAGAGGTTCTGCATGACAGCTTGCACAATTAGATGTGAAGATGTTATAGCCACTAATTTCTTTTGTAGTAAAGCTAGCAGTACCCTTTTGTACTCGGTCGTATTTAGAATCGCTAGAGAGTAGCGAGAGCTGAAATTGTGCCAAGACCTTTACTACTCGTTCTCCAGTTATAAGGGTGTCTTTGTAAATACCTTTAAATAACCCCGGATATTTTGGATGTGCTTTTAACTTGGCTACTACCTCATTTATAGAGCTTCCCATCTCTGTTGCATGGCTAATAGGTGCAAGGGCCTGCGCGTCAAGATTATCTATTGCCCCATCCCACATAAAGCGATCTTGCCAAGCTAGATTAAATAGTGGGGGCGCATTTCTTGTTCCTATGCTGTCATAAATACCGTGACTTAAATCATGGTCTGTATGTGCAAAACTTGCATATGGAGAATGACACGAGGCGCAAGAAATCGTATTGTTAGCAGAAAGTAACGGGTCATAAAATAAATTATTTCCAAGCTTTATTTTAGCCTCAGATGTTGGGTTGTTATTAAAATTGTAATGTGGTACAGGAAAATATTCGGGAGTTTGCAAAATATTCTTTTTTACCCCGCAATAGACAGCGGTGCATAAAATACCCAATCCTACTAGTATTGTTTTAATTTTCATGGCTAGAAAACAATCTTGGCAATACCTTAGAAACCATCACAGCATTTTTATTTGGACTGCTCACCGTATTGGTTTGTGAAATATCTATTGCATTAAAAAAAGTTGCTAGATCAACACCAATCATTAAAGATGATGACCCTGAATGACTTAGGGTCACTTCTTGCCTTGTTTGATAGGGTTTTTGGAACCCTCCAATATGAAATTGAAATCTATTTTTTCTAGTACTACACAAGCTGGATTTTCCTTCTAATTTAAAATTAATAAATCCATTTTGCCATGTCCAATACATTTGGCTTGTTGGATCTAATACACCGCCTTGAATTCCTTTTTCTTGTGTTTTTGAATCAAGGCCAATACTAAATGTTATGCTATCAAACTCTTTGTTTTTTAGGGTGCAATGCGTTGTGTAGCTATTGCTAATTTGAGCATCTATTAAATGGTATTTTTCTATAGATTTTCCTGCGTATTTACCCTTGTTATAAAAAGTAATATCTGAAATGTAAAACTTTAAAAAATCTATGGTAAGACTATCTTTATCTGAAATAGAATATTGTTTTCCTAACGCTAATGGTGCTTTGTTAAAAAGAAGCTGAAATGATATTGTATCTGTACTTTTTTGTGCCTTAACTAGAAAACTAAATAACAATAAAAACAAACATATATAGGTTGACTTTACACGCATAGATTATTTTTTTTGTCGCTTTTTTTGCCCTTTAAAAAGACTGGCTAAGTTTTTTGCTAATGCGTTAAAAGATTCTTCTTGTGATGGATTACATATTTTTTTGATGTCCTGAAAATGTTTAAAATGTAACATTTCAATGTCTTTTTGTAATACTCCTAAACTAGTGAAAATAGAATCTTTTTGAGTTGTAACTATAGTGTGGTTAGATAACAACGTATAAAGATTTTTTTTACTGCTACGAATTTGGGTGTCTTTTTCTTTGATGGCTTTACGATGCTGCTTCACTAAAGAAGTGTACAGAGTAATTTGCGCTTCATTAAATTGTAGTTTTTTTATAATAACCTCTTTTGGATTTTTGTTTTCCTTCCCTAAGGGTCTTTTAGGTTTTATAATTACAAAGCCCACAAGAATAGTATTTATAACCAATAAGGAAATAATCAATATGCTATATTTTTTGTTTTTACTCATAATAAAGGGTGTTGTCTGTTTGGGTAATTAGTTCAGAAAAATCATTAGTTCTTTGGCTGGACTCACTAGCTAATAGATATCCTTCTATGCTAATAAAACAAATTAAAATAGCAGCAGCAGTATGAAGCCACTGCAAAGGCACTATTGGTTTTGAGATTGCAATTTTCTCAACAATAGTTTGATATACTTTGTGATCTATAGCAACTGGTTTAATGGTTTGTAAAAGATCTAAAGGGTCTGTCATATGTTTTTTTGACGATGGTTTTGTCATAATCCTTCGGTTTGGGTTATATATATTTTGAGTTGTGTTTTTGCTCGCTGCAATAAAGACTCCACAGCTTTTGGTGTTTTTTCTAGAATGTAGGCAACTTCTTTGATGCTTTTGCCTTCTATTTTTACAAGTATCAATGCTGTTTTTTGTGTTTGTGGAAGCTTGTTAATTAAACTAAAGAGCGCTTGTAATGCCTCTTTATTTTCTAGAGTAATTCCTGGATGATTAAAATCTGTGCTATTGGTAAGCTCGTCTTGATTATAGCTAAATATAGCAAAGCGTTTCTTCCTTTTTTTTGCTTTAATGGCATCTAAACTCGTGTTGATAGTAATTCTGTATAGCCACGTTTCTATTTTTGCCTGACCTTTAAAAGTATGTATTTTTTGGTGTGCCTTTAAAAAAACATCTTGCGTGATTTCTTGCGCCTGCTCTATGTTTTGAACATATTGGAGTGCTAGATTGTAAACAAGATTCTTATTTTTTGTGTAGAAGGCATCAAAGTCCATCAAAAAGACATGTGTTTTGCTACAAGGTTATGATTTGTTTTGGAATTAAAAATTAATTTTATGTTTGGTTTACAACTCACTATAAATTTTACAGAAAACAAACATGTAGCACTGCTCATTTTTTTATCTTTGTCTAAATATCAAAAAGAGTATGCCTTAAGCGTAAATATTTACGGATCTAATTATAAAGGCAATCAATTTTTAATAAGCACATACATTGTTTAATCTATAAATCTTTTTTCATGACACAGCTTTAGCTATGCTTTATTTCTTTTGTATTTTCTTTAATTTTCTATCATAAAATATTTTTGACAAAAGGGGATACTATTAAATTAAGACTAAAAAACCAATACTCAAGTTAAACGCATGTACCACGATGAAAGAATTACTTAAAATATACGAAGAGAAAGATCCAGAAATAGTTTTTCACTGGAGAGATTCACAAACACAGGCAGAAGGCTGGACTGTTATTAATTCGCTTCGTGGCGGAGCAGCCGGTGGAGGTACAAGAATGCGTGTTGGTTTAAATGAAAATGAAGTATTGTCATTGGCCAAAACCATGGAGGTGAAGTTTACAGTGAGTGGCCCTGCTATTGGAGGTGCCAAATCTGGAATTAATTTTGACCCACAAGATCCTCGTAAAAGAGGGGTGTTAGAGCGTTGGTATAAGGCGGTCTCACCACTATTAAAATCATACTACGGTACTGGTGGAGATTTAAACGTAGATGAGATTCATGAAGTAATTCCAATTACAGAGCAAAGTGGCGTTTGGCATCCTCAAGAAGGAGTCTTTAACGGCCATTTTAACCCCACACAAGCAGATAAAATAAATAGAATTGGGCAGTTGCGTAAAGGCGTTATAAAGGTTATTGAAAACACGGACTACTCACCAGATGTTTCAAAAAAATATACAATTGCAGACATGATTACAGGTTTTGGTGTTGCACAAGCAGTAGGCCATTACTATGATATATATGGGGGAGATGTTAAGGGTAAAAAAGCAATCGTTCAAGGATTCGGTAATGTAGGTGCCGCGGCCGCCTTTTACTTAGCTCAAATGGGCGCGAAAATTGTTGGTATTATAGATCGCGATGGTGGTGTTATTAATCCAGATGGGTTCTCTTTCGAGCAAATTACTACCCTTTACCATCAAAAAGATGGAAATACTTTAGTGGCAGATAATATGCTCTCTTTTGACCAAATTAATCAACAAATATGGTCTTTAGAGTGTGATATATTTGCTCCTTGTGCCGCTTCTAGATTAATAACTAAAGACCAGATTTCAAGTATGATTGACAGTGGTCTTCAGGTAATATCTTGTGGTGCAAACGTACCTTTTGCAGATAAAGAGATTTTCTTTGGAAGCATTATGGAGTATACAGACAATCGTGTTTCTCTAATTCCAGATTTTATTAGTAATTGCGGAATGGCCAGGGTATTTGCTTATTTTATGGAAGGCAAAGTGCTGATGACCGACCAGGCAATTTTTAATGATACTTCAAACACCATTAAAAAGGCAATGGAAGCTGCTTATAAGGTTAACAATAGTAAAACCAATATCAGCTCCACCGCTTTTGAAATTGCATTAAAACAATTAGTTTAAAACTCATACCGTACTCTATTTATGGAATCAATCATCATATTAATATTTGTAATTGGTTATTTGTCAATTACCTTAGAGCATCCTCTAAGATTAGATAAAACAGTCCCGGCTCTTTTAATGGCTGCACTTATTTGGGGTGTTTTGGCTGTAGGTTTTCATGCGGGTTGGTTTGATGTGATAGACACCTATGAAAATACCTTTAGTTTTGCCTCTGGAGGTGAACAAGCCGAACATGGTTTTGAAAACACCCTGTTACACCATCTTGGGAAAACTGCAGAGATTTTGATTTTCTTAATAGGCGCTATGACTATTGTAGAGATTATAGATCTTCATCGGGGATTTGAAATTTTAAAAAAGGCCGTACAAACTAAAAGTAAAAAACGGTTGTTATGGATTATCGGGATTTTAGCTTTTATTCTATCTGCCATAATAGACAACCTAACTGCTACAATTGTACTAGTTACCTTACTGCGTAAATTAATTATACAACGTGAGGAGCGTTTGTGGTTTGCTGCTATGGTTGTTATAGCAGCTAATGCTGGTGGTGCTTGGTCTCCCATTGGAGATGTAACTACAACCATGTTATGGATTGCGAAAAATGTAACTGCTCTGGGCCTTATAGAATATGTAGTGATACCCTCTATAATTTGTTTTATAGTTCCCTTTTTCATTGCCTCTTTTCTGCCCGCCTTTAGGGGTGAAATCCAAGTTGCCCCAGATCAAGGGGAGCCTAATGAAAGGCTTCTAAGTAGTAAGAAGATGCTCTTTCTTGGGCTTGGTATGATTGTATCGGTGCCTATTTTTAAAACCCTAACCCATTTGCCTCCTTATATTGGTATGATGCTGGCCTTGGGTGTTGTTTGGCTAGTTTCAGAATACATTCATCCAGAAGAAGATTTTAGTAAAGAAAGACGTCATCTGTACTCTGCCCACAAGGCTTTATCTCGTATTGAAATTTCAAGTATTTTATTTTTCTTAGGAATTTTAATGGCTGTAGCAGGTCTGGAGAGTTTGGTGTATGGTGTTGCAGAAAATGGCGATCCAGTAGGAACCCTTCGTTATTTAGCCGAAATTTTAAATAGTGCAATACCTTCTCAAGATATTGTAGTTATGTTATTAGGGGTATTGTCTGCCATTATAGATAATGTTCCACTTGTAGCTGCTTCTATGGGTATGTATACCGCAGAGACAGATAGCTTGCTTTGGCATTTTATAGCCTTTTCAGCTGGTACAGGTGGGAGTATGCTTATCATTGGTTCTGCAGCAGGTGTTGCTGCTATGGGTATGGAGCGCATCGATTTTATTTGGTACCTGAAAAAAATATCTTGGTTGGCCTTTATTGGTTTTGCGGCAGGTTCTATTGCTTTTATCCTCATCACTGGAGGTGTTTCGTCGATATAAGAATTGATTTTTTTTTTAAAATTAGGATATAAAAAAAAGCATTTTCTCAAATGCTTTTTTTTATTTTTTGAAAACAAAAAACTCTAATAGATCATATTCTTTTTTAGTTAGTGTTTCTTTTTAGCGGAGATGTTGTTTCACTCTCTTACTTTATGTTTCACTCTCTTGTAAAGATTTTCGCAACTGCCCTGGGCAGTGTATATTATCATTTGCTTGTCTTTGGGACTTAAATATATATAAAAACAACATATAAAATCGATATAAAGCACAATTATTCGATGAAATACACTAAATTCTAACATTTATCCTTATTTTTAACATTTATACAACTAACTACTTTAGTTGGTTTCTTTTAAAAAAGTAGAGACTTTTAGGTATCTTTAACCTTAAAATAGAATCAATTGGAAAAGTTACTTTTAGGTGCTATTGCACTATCGTTTTTTGCTTGCACAAACCAGTCCAACACTCGTGTTGTTGAATCTGATAAAACCTCTCCACATGATTTTATGTTCATGCAGCGCGCCTACCCCAGTGGAGAAATAAACACAAGCGCTTTTGCTCAGGCCGTACAATGGAAAAAGAAAAACAGTTCTCAAAACAAAGCAGCTACAGAACTCTGGGAATTTGTAGGTCCATTAAACACTGGTGGTAGAATTACAGATGTAGAGATTCCTATAGATGATGCCAATACTTATTATGTAGGTACTGCATCGGGCGGTATTTTCAAATCCATAGATGGCGGTGCTACCTTCAACCCAATATTTGATGATCAAGAAATACTTTCTATTGGAGACATGCAGCTTTCAAAAAACAATCCAAACACAATTTGGGTGGGTACAGGAGAGGTAAATGCCGGAGGGGGCTCTTTGGCCTATGATGGAGATGGTGTATACCGCTCAATAGATGGTGGTATGTCTTGGGAGTCTCGAGGATTACCCAGTGTGGGTAGTATAGGAAAGGTACTTATAGACCCTACTGATGACAATACTATATTTGTTGGAGCAATGGGGCCTTTATTCAAAAACGATCCAAACAGAGGTGTTTATAAAACAACAAACGGCGGGGAGTCTTGGGAGCAAGTTTTATTTATAAGTGATAAAACAGGTATTATAGACATGGCAATACATCCTACCAATGCAAATATTGTCTATGCGGCAGCTTGGCAGCGAGAACGAACCCCAAATAACAGGATTTATGGAGGAGAGGAGTCTGGTCTTTACAAATCCATAGATGGTGGCTTGACTTGGTCACAGATGACAAGTGGGCTGCCTTCACAAGGTGCTCAAAAGGGGCGTATTTCTATTTCTATTTCTGAGTCTAACCCAGGTGTTTTATACGCCAGGTATGCAGATGCAACAGGTAATATACAGGGCGTGTACCGCTCTGCAGATGGCGGAGATTCCTGGGTAACCCGTAATTCAAGCCAGCTTACAGATGTTGGATTTCACTGGTGGTTTAGAGGCATTTATATAGATCCAACCAATGAAGATATTATTTATAATGTAGATTTTAGAGTACAAAAATCTACAGATGGAGGCCAGAGTTGGAGTAGCTCATTTTCTAATGCACATGTAGATCAACACGCTATGGCATTCTCTCCAAATAATCCACAAAACATATTATTGGGTAACGATGGAGGTTTATATGAAAGTCAAAATGGTGGAAACTCCTCTTTAAAATACACGACACTCCCCATTACACAGCTCTATAGGTTTCATGTTGATGCCCAAGACGAGACTAAAATATATGCTGGAGCCCAAGACAATAATACCATACGTACCACCACTGGAGAGACAGATAATTGGAATGCTATTTTTGGTGGTGATGGTTTCCAGCCACTTGTAGATCCAGATAATACCAATGTCATATATGCCTTATCTCAACGTGGTAATTTGGGTAAATCTGTAAATGATGGCGCTTCTTTTTTTAATGCCATGAGTGGTATTTCTAGTAGTGATAGAAAAAATTGGGATACTCCCATAGCCTTTGACCCTGCAGATTCTCAAACGCTCTATTATGGAGCAAACCGCTTGTATAAAACAACCAACGCAGCTGGAAATTGGTCTGTAATAAGTCCAGACCTAACAGATGGGCCTTATGAGGGTAACTTGACATTTGGTACCATTATCAGTATTAGTGTTTCCCCTTTAAATAGTGATGTTATTTTCGTGGGTACAGATGATGGTAATCTCTGGACCACCGAAAATGGAGGCGCTTTTTGGTCTAATGTTTCGGCCAGCTTGCCAAATAGATGGGTAACAAGTGTCCTTGCAGATCCCAATGATGTAAACACCGTATATGCAACCTACTCTGGGTATCGTTTTGGAGAAAACCTAGGACACGTTTTTAAAAGTGAAAATAGCGGCGCTACCTGGGATGATATTACAGGAAATATTCCTGATATTCCTATCAACGATATTGTAAAAGATAGTTATGGCAATTTATTTGTTGCTACAGATGTGGGTGTAGTTGCCTCTTTAGATCAAGGTAACTCTTGGAATGTGTTGGCCGCAAATTTACCTTCTGTGCCTGTTACAGATTTGCATATTCATCAAGGGAGTGAATATCTTTATGCTGCAACATACGGTAGATCAAGCTATAAAATAAATATTGCAGAAAATATTTTAGGCTCTACCAATCAAGACCTACAAACTACAATTGCATTATTTCCTAATCCGGCCCAGGATACTGTTGTGATTTCTTTTCAACATCAAGCAGAAAATATTGCGGTCACTATATATGATGCACTGGGCAGAAAAATGATGCACAAAACCATTCCAGCGGTATTAAATAAAGCTTCCTTAGATATATCTGTACTCCCTAAAGGGCTTTATTATGTGGGGCTAGATATAGCTGGTGCTGGCACAACAAAAAAACTCATAAAAAAATAAGTTATTACCTACTTGCAAGCAACAAATTGGCTTTTTAAACAGCTTCCCATGTATCAAAATGTGGGCATGGACGGTTATAAAATAGATTTAAGTAAAACCCTACTTTTAGCAAACCATCTTAAAAATCCACACCATGGATTTAAATCTATTCATGTTGCTGGAACAAATGGAAAGGGATCTACTAGCCACATGATGGCTTCTGTATTGCAAGAAGCAGGATACAAAGTAGGGCTATATACCTCTCCACATTTAAAAGATTTTAGAGAACGTATAAAAATTAATGGGACAATGATCCCAAAGAGAAAAGTGTCTTCTTTTGTTGAGAAACATCAAGAATTTTTTAAAAATAATGACTTGTCTTTTTTTGAAATGACAGTTGGGTTGGCCTTTGATTATTTTGCTCAAAGTAAGGTGGATATAGCAATTATTGAAGTTGGTTTGGGAGGTAGGCTAGACAGTACTAATATACTAAGGCCAGAACTATGTGTTATTACCAACATAGGGCTAGATCACACTCAGTTTTTAGGAACAACTCTGCCGGCTATTGCAAAAGAAAAAGCAGGTATTATTAAATCTAAAACTCCTGTTGTAATTGGGGAGTTACATCCTGATACAAGTAAAATATTTCGGCAAGTAGCCAAACAAAAAAGTGCACCTATCACTTTTGCAGAAAAACAAGAAGTATCATTATTTGATTGTGATTTAAAAGGAAATTATCAATTAAAAAATCAGCGCACTGCACTAACAGCCCTAGGGGTATTAATTACAAAGGGTTTCAAGATATCTCAAACTCATATCAAAACAGGTATTGGAGCTGTAGTTTCTAACACAGGATTACTAGGTAGGTGGCAAGTATTACAAACCTTGCCTACTTTGGTATGTGATACAGCTCATAACAAAGAGGGTTTGCTTTTTACTATGCAGCAACTACAACAAACAACTCAAGGAGTATTGCATATTGTTTTTGGTCTTGTTTTAGATAAAGACCTGGAGGTTATATTGCCTTTGTTACCCCCTAGTGCAAAGTATTATTTTTGTGCTCCAAATATTACAAGGGCGCTAGATGTTACTGTCTTAAAACAAAAAGCCGAAGATTATAACCTTACGGGCTTATCCTACAGTTCTGTAAAGGCTGCTGTAAAAGCTGCTTTAAAAGCGGCTAAAACAAATGATATAATATATGTGGGAGGTAGTACCTTTGTAGTGGCTGAGGTTTTGTAATTGTTGCTTAGATTTAACTAGCCAGCTCAGGGAAATTTGATTCAGAAAACAACCCTTATTGTAGCCACTATTTATTGCATAAAAAAAGTCTACTCTGGAGAGTAGACTTTGTATTGGTGGGCGCAGAGGGATTCGAACCCCCGACCCCTTGGGTGTAAACCAAGTGCTCTGAACCAACTGAGCTATGCGCCCTAACACTGTTAGCGAGTGCAAATATAAGTTAGATTTTAAAACCCACAAACAAATAGCTTAAAATAAGTTAAAATTATTCAGTGAAAATAGCTAATTGACTGTATAAAAGGAGTTTGAGTTTTATTAAAATATCGCTCAATTTATTAGGTTTATGCTACTGTTTTTAAAACCAATCGTTGCACCTGTTTTTTTAGATTTTATAAAAGAGAAACGATACGTTCTAGGGCCATTGCTCTTGAGGCTTTAATAAGAATTGTGCTGGCTTTGGGTGTGGTGTTTTTAAAATCACTTTTAAGGGCTTCAAAAGTCTTGTATTTGTGGCAGTTTTTTGCTTGTGGTATTGTGTTGCTAAAATAGGAGCCAATAAGATAAACTTCATCAATATTGGTATTAGATAGATAGTCAACAATATCTTGGTGTTCTTGTTGAGCGGTTTCTCCTAGCTCAAGCATGTCTCCTAAAAACACCACTTTTGAGGCCGCATTTATTGTATTGAAATGTTGCAGGGCAGCCAACATACTAGTAGGATTAGCATTGTAGGCATCTAATATAATTTGCGTACTACCTTTGGTGATTAATTGAGATCTATTGTTTGTGGGCAAATATTCTTCTATTGCCTGTTTGATCTCTTTTAAAGGGATATCAAAGAAATTACCAATAAGAGCTCCTGCGCAAATATTTGTGAAATTATACGCCCCTATAAGCTTAGATGTGATATTTGTTTGAGCTACTTGCAGCGCAACATAGGGGTTTGCATCAATTTGTTTTAGGGTATAAAAGTTTGCTTTGGTTTGACTAAACCCAACCTTTGCTGGATAGTTGCCTAGTAATTTGTTTTGTAAGGGGTCATCGGCATTAAAAAATAGCGTTCCCTTTTTCTTGGTAATGTATTTGTATAATTCACTCTTTCCTTGAATTACCCCTTGTATGCTACCAAAACCCTCAATATGTGCTTTACCAAAATTGGTGATATACCCAAAATTAGGCTCTGCTATTTCACATAGGGCCTCAATTTCTTTTACATGATTTGCTCCCATTTCTACAATACCAATTTCAGTGTCCTTTGTCATTGATAGCAGGGTTAAGGGCACGCCAATATGATTGTTAAGATTTCCTAGGGTAGCGGTGGTTTTAAATTTCTTAGATAGAACTGTGTTGATGATTTCTTTAGTAGTGGTTTTTCCGTTACTTCCCGTTAGGGCTATGATTGGAATATTTAATTGCTGTCTATGATAGGTTGCTAGTTTTTGAAGAAGCACTAGCGTGTTTTTGCAAATAATGGTTTCACCGGTGTTTTTATGTTGTGAGATATCATCTATAATAACTTTAAAGGCTCCATTATCTAATGCTTGTTGGGTGAAGTTGTTGCCGTTAAAATTATCACCTCTTAGGGCTACAAATAAGCAGCCTTTTTCTATTTTTCTGGTATCTGTACATATACCAGTGCTTTTTAAAAAATAAGAATAGAGTGTTTCTAGTTTCATGAAAAGTAAATATATAAAAAAAACCCTCTTAAGTATAGTACCAAAGAGGGTTTTGTGTGTTGTATAAAGCTGTTAGTGTCTAGCTCTTTTTGGTTTTGTACTTTTTGACCCTACGCGTGACATAGCACATCTAAATCCAATATAATCTGTAGCCATATCTTGAGGGAAATAACGTCTTTGTGCTGGGTCTAACCAGTAGTCTCTGTCTTTCCAAGAACCACCCTTGTAAACACGCACCTCATTGTTTATCATAGAGGTTCTACTAGAAGATTTATCAAATTCACGATCTACTCCACCACCCTCACTCTCATCGAGGGTTCCTACTCTATGGTTTGGAGAATTATACATTCTCTTGTTTGGATCTATAACTACTTCGTCTTCTTGCTCTCCAAAAGATTGATAGAAACGAGTAGATGCTTTGTCTCCATCTCTATAGTCACGGTTGTCACTAGTTGAGAACTGAGTTCTGAGGTAGGTTTCATTTTCGTCTACAGGTACTTGGAGGATTTCTCCAGGTAAGTTTCTTGCAATTACTTTACCAGTGCTCAAAGTGTCATATACGATAGAGTCTGCAGTAACAATTTTTACTTTACCGTTTTCGTCTATGGCATTTTTAGTATACACGTTACCTCTATAGTAGTTAAAGTCATTAAAGCCGTCATCTACAATTGGTCTGTAAACATCTGCAACCCATTCTGCAACATTACCAGACATATCATATAAGCCAAAATCATTTGGTTGGTATGATTTGATTTCTGCAGTAATATCTGCACCATCATCACTCCATCCAGCAATTCCTCCGTAATCTCCGTCACCTTGTTTGAAGTTTGCTAATTGATCTCCTTGTGTTTTTCTTTTTCCTGAACGAGTGTATTGTCCATCCCAAGGGTATTTTTTTCTACCTCTGTAGTTATTAAAAGAACGTACACTTACCAAACCAATAGCAGCATATTCCCATTCTGCCTCTGTAGGAAGTCTGTATGCAGGCATTAAAAGGCCGTCTTTTCTTTGGATATATAAATTGGTACTGTCTTTACTTCTTTTTGCAATAGATTTAGATCTATTACCACCTCTAGTTAAAGAGTCATTACCACCATATGTTTGAGTTGGTGCATTAAGGTAGGTAGAGGTGCTGAATGTTTCTCCATCCTCTAGGCCATAACGCGCATTTCTTGCAGTGATACCCTCTTTCTCTAAAATAAGTTCGTTTACACGATCTGTTCTCCAGTTACTAAACTCTACTGCCTGTATCCAACTTACTCCTACTACAGGATATTCTGCATACGCAGGATGTCTAAGATAGTTGTTTGTCATTACTTCGTTGTACCCTAAACGGTTTCTCCACACCAATGTATCTGGCAAGGCACCTTCATATATTTTACGGTAATTTTCATTCTCTGGAGGGAACACTTCCTTAATCCACTGTAGATATTGAAGGTACATGTAGTTTGTTACCTCAGTTTCATCCATGTAAAAAGATTGAACATGCTGTTGGTTAGGTGTGTTGTTCCAATCATGCATCGGATCATCCTGAACTCTACCCATGGTAAAGGTACCACCTTCCACAAAAACAAGTCCAGGACCTGTTTCTTGCTCTTGGTATTTGCTGTTTTTTTGTGGTCCTCCCTCTCTAGAGTTTAATGACCAACCGGTAGCACGAGAACTATCTTTATAGTTTCTTGTTTTGTTACAACCTACAAACAATGTTGTTGTAAGTGAAAGGATAAGCAGCCTAAAGGCTAATTTTTTTGTCAAGTTCATAGTTTAAATTATGAATAGTATGGGTTTGCAATATAATGATTAACGGCAAAGTTCCAATATTATTTTATATTTAATTAGTAGTTAGTTTTCACTTTTTTATGCTACCAACCTTTTGAAAACGATTTTGTTGCTATTTTAGTATGTATGGTTTTAAATTTGGCAAAAAAACTTTAGCCAAACCTCATACTAACTGTATATTTGATGCGTTAGAATTACTCATGAAACACATATTTTTATTTTTAGGTTTATTGATGTGTAGTATCTCTGGATACGCACAAACAAAAAACATTAGTATTTCCTGGGAAAATGATATTTCCAAGCCTTCTTTTGTTGCACCTACTTCTACTTTTGTAAAAAGTAAAACTGTAAAAAAATCTTCAAAGCAAATGGCCTCTGAAAGATTAATGCTTACCCTTACAAAAAAAGCTATAGATTTTTCTGAGCAGTGGAAGGATACTGGCTTTGCAAATCCAGCCACTTTAAAGGTGTCCAATATAAAGTATGGTGATATATCCTTAAAAGAGCTTGCACAGGTTAGTGTTTCAGATATACCAACAACCCTACAAACAAACATAAGCAGTAAAAACGCAAGAGATCAAGTTTACACTATTTTCTCTATATCACCTTTGGTGAATTTAAATGGGCAAATAAAAAAAGTGGGTTCTTTTTCTATCTCCTACAACTACTTCCCAAATATCACTTCCAAGGGTTTGAAGATTGCTGTTTCTAATTCTGTGCTGGCCACAGGAGATTGGTATAAATTTAAAGTAGAAAAAACAGGAGTACATCGCATCACAAAAGGGTTTTTAGATAATTTAGGGATTAATACAGCAACTCTAGATCCTCGAAGTATTAAAATTTACGGTCATGGAGGTAAGCCGCTTCCGCTACTTAACTCCAAAAACAACACCCTTTTTGATTTGCCCCAAAACTCCATACAGGTTATTGGAGAAGATGATGGCTCCTTTGATGGGCCAGACCATATTTTATTTTATGGCATAAGTACCCTCGGGTATGATAAAGAGAATGACACCCACATTAATCCTTACAGTGATCAGGCTTATTATTACATTACTCATGGAGGAGCTACAGGCCTAAGAATTTCACCTTTAGATGAGCCTACAGCTCAGGGAGATGCAATTACAACTTTTAATGATTATCAATTTCATGAAGTGGATGATTTTAGCCCTGCAAAGGTGGGTCGTAGATGGTTTGGAAATAGGTTTGACATCCAAGATGCCCAGAGCTATTCCTTCGAGTTTCCAAATATCGTCCAAGGCTCTGAGGTGTCGGTCAACGTAAATGTAGCCTCTGCCTCCGAGAGCCCCACATCGATGGCGGTTTCTTTAAATGGCACGGCCATAGATCCTATTAGTTTTGGAAGCGCCTCTGGTTCAACTCTGCTATCATACAGGCCATCAAGCCAGAATTCACCCCCTTATATTGTGCCTGCTAGCGGGGAGACTGTTACCGTTGATTTACTTTATAACAATGGTAGTAATCCCTCTAGCATTGGATATTTAGATTATATACGTGTTGGTGCAGAGCGTCAATTAATAGGAGGGAGTGAGCAGTTTTCTTTTAGGTATAATCTAGCTGCAACAAATTTTGGGGTTGGCGTCTATAGCATTGCTAACGCATCACAAATAGCCCAAGTATGGGATGTAACAAATACTACTGCCATTGCTGCAAAAGCAAATAACGAAGGCTCTAGTTCTTTTTCTTTTAAAGCTGCGCTAGGAGAGGTAAGAGAATATGTTGCTGTAACTGCCCTAGATTATTACACGCCTATCTCGGTTTCAGATTCTAGTGTATCAAATCAAAATATTAAAGGGACTATTTTTCAAGGCGAAGACGGAAATTTCCAGGATATAGATTATTTGATTATTACAGCCCCCTTTTTGCTTCAGCCAGCTCAAAGGCTTGCTCAATATCATAGAGATCAAAGAGGTCTTAATGTTAAGGTGGTAACGCTAGATAAAATTTACCAAGAGTTTAGCAGTGGTATGCAAGATATTGGTGCAATCAGAAACTTAGTGCGTTATATCTATGAAAATGCTTCTGCCCCAGAAAACAGAATTAAGTACGTAGGTATTTTGGGTGATACCTCTATTGATTATAAAAACAGATTACCTGGAAATAATATGGTAGTCCCTACTTTTAACACCTTGTTTAGCTCAAGCACCTGGACAAGTTACATGTCTGACGATTTTTTCGGTATGATGGATGCAGATCCTTCCACTGGGAATGATGAAGGCCTTATGGGTTCTAATGAGAAGGTGGATGTTGCTTTTGGCAGAATTCTAGCAGACGATGTAACCCTTGCCAATGCCATGATAGATAAGATTGTAAATTATGAGAAACAAGCATCTTATGGAAATTGGAGAAATACTATTGTTATGGTTTCTGATGATGTTGATATAGATTGGGAGTTTAATAAACTACAAGTAACATTAAACGAATTGTCTGACAGGATAACACTTGAGAAGCCTTTTGTAAATGTCAAGAAAATTTATATGGACGCCTATGAGCAGCAAACCTCTGCTGGTGGAAATAGATATCCAGATGTAAATGCTGCTTTAAAAAACGATATTGAAGTAGGTGCACTTATTGTAAATTATTTTGGTCATGGAGGAGAAGATGGACTTGCTAAGGAGTTTATTTACACCAAAGAGACGGCTACTTCTTTAAGAAATCCAAATACCTTACCTATGGTGGTCACGGTAACTTGCGAGTTTACAAAATTTGATCTGCCCTCTAGAATTACCGCAGGAGAACTCACTTTCTGGAACAAAGAAGGCGGTGCTATATCACTGATAACTACCACACGTTCTATTGGTGTTCAGGTAGGTTCAGATCTTAATGATCTCTTGGCAGACGAAATTTTTGGTATCGGAGAAGAAGTTCCTGACTTGCCTGCAATTGGTTTAAGAAAAGCAAAAAACGCCCTTCCTGGCAGTAATGAAAACAGACGTGTAGTTTTCTATATCGGAGACCCAGCATTACCCTTAGCATTTCCTAAGAAGGATATTCGGTTAACCACCATTAACGGTGCTGCTATATCAAGCACATCTGATGTCTTGCAAGGACTAGGTTATGTAACTCTTGGGGGTCAAGTTTTAAACGCAGATGGATCTGTGGCTACAAATTATAACGGGATTTTAGAGGCTAAGGTATTTGATAAACGCATCGCGCGTCAAACCCTTGGTAATGATGGCACACAAGTAGGTGGTGAGTTAGGGATACTTAATTTCTCTACCCTTGGAGAAACTATATTTAGCGGGCAGGCCAGTGTAAGTAACGGCCAATTCGAGTTTGATTTTATTGTACCTCGTGATGTGCAAATACCTGTGGGTAACGGTAAGGTTAGTTTCTATTCCAAACAGAACGGCCTGCTGAGAGACAACAATGGCTATAATCTAGATATACAAGTAGGGGGTCTTAATCCAAATGCTGGCACAGACACTACAGGCCCTGCCATTGAGCTGTTTATGAATGATGAGAATTTTATCTCAGGAGGCGTGACCAACGATTCTCCTAATTTAATAGTGAAACTTGAAGATGCCAATGGTATTAATACTGCCAGTGGTATTGGACATGATTTAATTGCTATTTTGGATGGGGACCAGGCAAACCCTTTTAAACTAAATGATTACTACCAGGCAGATGTAGATAATTACACTAAAGGAACGGCAAGTTTTAAGCTAAGAGATCTTGAAGACGGGCTACACACTATAACTGTAAAGGCTTGGGACACCTATAATAACTCCTCAACTCAAGACATTGATTTTAGAGTTGCTGGCAATGATGTATTAGAGATTACTCGGGTGCTTAATTATCCAAACCCTTTTGTTAATTACACAGAGTTTTGGTTTAATCACAACAGACCTTTTGAACCCCTACAGGTTCAGGTGCAAGTTTTTACAGTAACAGGTAAAGTGGTTTGGACACAAAACCAATTGGTGAACACAGATGGGTTTTTATCAAGGAGTATTACCTGGGATGGACTTGATAATTTCGGGCAAAAAATAGCAAAAGGTGTCTACGTATATAAGATAACTGTAAAATCTACGTTAACTAACCAGCAGACCGAAAAATTTGAAAAATTGGTCATCCTTTAAAAATTAAAATTATATTTGTTAAAATTTTTTCACCTCATGAAGAACATATTAGTATTACTATTAATAACCCTAGTAACCTTTAAGGGTTTCGCTCAGGAAGACACATCAAATATTGACCAACGTGTTATTACCACAGGAGTTCCATTTATGCTAATAGCAGGAGATGCAAGATCTGCAGGTATGGGAGATATTGGTGTTTCAAGCGCGCCAGATGCTTTTTCTCAACAATGGAATCCAGCAAAATATGCTTTTGCTAAAGACAAACAAGGCATAGGGGTTACCTATACGCCATATTTGAGTAAGCTTGTAAATGATATTTTCTTGGGTAACATTACCTATTATAACAGAATAAACGAGAGAAGTGCAGTTGGTGCATCGTTTAGATATTTTTCTAACGGAGAGATAGAGCTTAGGGAAACTGCAGACCAAATACCCCTTGTTGTAAAGCCTAATGAGCTTATGTTTGATTTATCATACTCCTTGAAACTCAGTGAGCGTTTCTCTATGGCGGTTGCAGGTAGATATATAAGAAGTGATTTAAAACTTCAAACTGCAATAGAAGATGCAAATGCAGCCAATACTTTTGCAGTAGATATTGCTGGGTATTACCAAAGTGAGGAGATTCCTTATGATAACTTTGATGGACGTTGGAGAGCTGGTTTTAATTTTTCAAACATTGGTCCTAAGTTAAAGTATGACGAAACAGGTCAAGAAAATAACCTTCCAACCAATATGGCTTTGGGTGGTGGTTTTGATTTTATTTTAGATCCATACAATAAAGTATCTGCCCTTGTAGAGGTAAATAAATTATTGGTTCCAACACCTAGTGACTCAAATGAAGATGGCACCATTAATAGCCAAGATGATTACTACAACGAAACTTTTGTAAGTGGTGTATTTTCTTCTTTTGGAGATGCCCCTGATGGCTTTGGCGAAGAATTAAAAGAATTTACTTGGGCTCTTGGTGCCGAGTATACCTATCAAGACTCATTTGCATTTAGACTTGGTTATTTTAATGAAAGTGACGAGAAAGGTTCGCGGAAATTTGCAACTTTTGGAGCTGGATTTAAATATACATCAATAAATATTGATTTGTCTTACTTGTTTTCTACATCACAAGTGATAAGCCCACTAGAGGGAACCCTTCGCTTTGGACTTACCTTTAATTTTGGAGAGCAGTATGATGAGTACTAATACTTGTACCGCATAAAAATTACCATACAAATTCCAAATTCAATCATGAATTTGGAATTTGTATTTTAAACAAGATTCAATTAATGTATCTTCGAACAACCTAAAAGAACATGTACTTTTGAAAAAACTTGATATTTCTATTACTTTAGATGTATTTGATAGTGTTCAGACGCTACCCGATACCATACAAGAATTAATGCAATCAGCCAAGCAGGCTAGAGATCGCGCTTATGCTCCGTACTCCTCTTTTATGGTTGGATCTTCTATAGAACTCGCCAATGGTGTTATTGTACAAGGAAACAACCAAGAAAACGCTGCCTATCCTTCTGGACTTTGTGCAGAGCGTGTGGCTGTTTTTTATGCTGGTGCTACGTATCCTGGTGTTGCTATTAAAAATATTGCCATTACGGTTCGGTCCCTTCACCATAAGGTGCTTATTCCAACACCACCTTGCGGGTCTTGTAGACAGGCATTGGCAGAGTATGAGGTCAACCAAGACCAGCCAATAAACGTTTATTTTATGGGCGAAACAGGGCAGGTAGTAAGGTCTAATTCTGTAAAAGATTTATTGCCTTTAATTTTTGATAGCTCGTTTTTGAAGTAGCTTTTTTTAAATTTTAATTCCTCAAACGTTTTTTAAGACTTTTACTGCTTTTGTATAAGTATTTAATGTGTTATTTTTGACGTTGCTTTACTGTTATAGTTAGCAAAGGAAATAATACAAAATACGTATGAAAAAAATCACCAAAAAAACCTACCTAGATTGGTATGAAAACATGCTTTTTTGGCGCAAGTTTGAAGATAAATTAGCGCAAGTATATATCAATCAAAAAGTACGAGGGTTTCTTCATTTATATAATGGCCAAGAAGCTGTTTTGGCAGGAGCACTCCACGCTATGGATTTAACCAAAGATAAAATGATTACGGCATACCGTAATCATGTACAGCCTATTGGTATGGGTGTTGATCCTAAAAGAGTAATGGCAGAGTTATACGGTAAAGCAACAGGAACATCTCAGGGTTTGGGAGGTTCTATGCATATTTTCTCTAAAGAACATCGTTTTTATGGAGGTCATGGTATTGTTGGAGGACAAATACCTCTTGGTGCTGGTCTTGCTTTTGCAGACAAATACAAAGGTGATAACGCTGTAACTTTGTGTTACATGGGTGATGGTGCAGTACGTCAAGGTTCTTTGCATGAAACTTTCAATATGGCAATGCTCTGGAAGTTACCAGTGGTTTTTTGTTGTGAAAATAATGGATACGCCATGGGTACCTCTGTTGAGAGAGCTGCCAACCATACAGATATTTGGAAACTTGGTTTAGGGTATGAAATGCCTTGTAAGCCAGTAGATGGTATGAAGCCAGATGTTGTTGCCAAAGAAATGGATGAAGCAATGGAGCGTGCAAGAAGAGGAGAAGGACCAACTTTTTTAGAGATTAGAACCTACCGCTACAGAGGCCACTCTATGAGTGATGCACAACACTACCGTACAAAGGCAGAAGTTGCAAAAAAACAAGAAGAAGATCCTATAGATTATGTGCTTCATAACATTTATGAAAATAAATGGGCAACAGAGAAGGAAATCGAAAAGGTTAATAAAAAAGTAAAAGAAATGGTTGGTGAGTGTGAAAAATTCGCTGAAGATTCTCCATATCCAGAAAAAGATGTCATGTATGATGTTGTATATGATCAAGAAAATTATCCATTTATACCTCATAAATTATAAGCTATGGCAACACTAATTACAATGCCGCGACTCAGCGACACCATGGAAGAAGGAACGGTGGCCTCATGGCTAAAAAGTGTAGGAGATACCGTTGGTGAGGGTGATATTCTTGCTGAAATTGAAACAGACAAGGCAACAATGGAGTTTGAATCTTTTCATGAAGGGACACTCTTACACATAGGTATAGCAGAAGGAGAAACTGCCAATGTGGATGCCCTTTTGGCAATCATTGGTGAAAAAGGAGAAGATATTTCTATGCACCTTAACCCTAGCTCGCCGCAAGCAAGCTCAGATACAACCACCGAAGAAAATACCCAACAAACCCAAGAAGTTGAACCTAGCTCACAGGCAGCTGCAATTCCAGAGGGTGTTGAGGTTATTACGATGCCAAGGCTAAGTGATACGATGGAAGAAGGAACTGTGGCCACATGGCTTAAAAAAGAAGGAGACAGTATTCAGGAAGGTGATATTCTTGCAGAAATTGAGACAGATAAAGCAACCATGGAATTTGAGTCTTTCTACACAGGAACACTCTTAAAAATAGGTATTCAAGAAGGTGAAACGGCTCTGGTTGATGCCCTTTTGGCAATTGTTGGACCCCAAGGAACTGATGTTTCTGGTATCTCTCTAACCACAAAAGCTGCGCCAGTTGCAACACCAGCCCCAGAACCAGCACCAATAAAAGAAACGCCAGTAGCTACGCCTGCTACCCGTGTTATAGCAGAGACTGCGCCTACAAGTAACCCGTCACAAAGAATATTTGCTTCACCACTTGCCAAAAAAATGGCAACTGATAAGGGTATTTCACTGCAGCTTGTAAAAGGGTCTGGAGAAAATGGTCGTATCGTTAAAAGTGATATAGAAAATTACCAGCCATCTACTTTAGGTGTTGCGCAATATACTCCAGTTGGAGTTGAAAGTTTTGAAGAAATAAAAAACAGCCAAATGCGCAAAACAATTGCAAAGCGTTTGGGTGAATCAAAATTCTCTGCGCCACACTATTATTTAACCATTGAGCTAGACATGGATAATGCCATGGCATCAAGAGCTGCTATAAACAGTGCTCCTGACGTTAAAATTAGTTATAATGACATGATTGTAAAAGCATGTGCAATGGCTCTTAGAAAACATCCACAAGTAAATAGCCAATGGACAGATGGTATGATGCGTATTGCAAAGCATATTCATGTTGGTGTAGCGGTTGCTGTAGATGATGGTTTGCTTGTACCAGTTTTAAAATTTGCTGATCAAATGAGCTTTTCTCAAATTGGAGTGCATGTAAAAGAGCTGGCAGGTAAAGCAAGAACTAAAAAAATCACACCACAAGAAATGGATGGAAGTACCTTTACAGTAAGTAACCTAGGTATGTTTGGCATCAAAGAATTTACCTCTATTATAAATGCGCCAAACTCGGCTATTTTATCTGTGGGGGCAATTATACAAAAGCCAGTTGTTAAAAATGGAGCACTTGCTGTGGGTAATACCATGACAGTAACTCTAGCCTGTGACCACAGAACGGTTGATGGTGCTACTGGAGCCAAATTCTTACAAACATTGCGTAATTACATAGAAAATCCAGTAACTATGTTTGTATAGTTTTTCTGAAATTTTCAAAACCTTAAAATCCCTTAGAAATCTTAAATAGGTAGCTTAGGGATTTTGTATATTTAGGTATTATTTTGACAACAGATATGTTTGTCATGACTTTTAAAAAATAACTATGAAAAATATTATTATCACAGGTACTTCTCGTGGCATTGGTTATGAAATGGTAGCTTTACTTGCTCAAGCTGGACATAATGTTTTGGCTCTCTCAAGAAATGCAGTGCCAGTTTCTGGGTTAGAGATTACCAACTGTCATTGCTTTTCTTGTGATATTACAGATCCTGATGATATTAAAAAAGTGCCGCTTTTTCTAAAAGAGAAAGGCTGGAAGCATGTTGATGTGCTTATAAATAATTCTGGATACTTGGTCAATAAACCTTTTTCAGAACTTTCCTTAGAAGACTTCAAACAAAGCTATGATGTAAATGTATTTGGTGTTTTCTCTCTTACCCAAGCCATGTTGCCTTTTTTTAAAAAATCAGGTCATGTGGTTAATATAAGTAGTATGGGAGGGGTGCAAGGAAGCGCTAAGTTTCCTGGGCTAGCAGCTTACAGCAGCAGTAAAGGCGCGCTTATTACCCTTACAGAGCTACTAGCAGAAGAGTTTAAGCAAACCGGGCCTTCCTTTAATGTGTTAGCTTTGGGCGCCGTGCAAACAGAGATGTTAGAAGAGGCATTTCCTGGATATGAGGCTCCTTTAACAGCCACCCAAATGGCAGCATACATTATTGATTTTTCTTTAACAGGACACACATTTTATAATGGTAAAGTATTAGAGGTTTCTAGTTCAACACCATAGCTTTATGATAGAAGCGCTGTCAAAATATATTCCAGAGGCTGCGGTAGAACCCGCCTTTGAACTTATTAAACAAAATGATGTATATCTTAAAATTGTTAATGAGCGGGTTACACGTCATGGAGATTATAGAAAAACAAAAGAGGGGCAACATCAAATTACGGTGAATGCAAGCTTAAATAAGTACCGTTTTTTTGTTACGTTAATTCATGAAATAGCACATTTAGTTGCTTTCAAAAAGTTTGGTAGAAATATTAAACCCCACGGTACACATTGGAAATTTACATTTCAGCAACTCATGTTACCTTTTATAAACCCTCAAGTTTTTCCATCTCAACTTTTGCCCTTACTGGCCCTACATTTTAAAAACCCAAAAGCAAGCAGTGATACAGATGCCAGGTTATCTTTGGCATTAAAGCAGTTTGACCCTATAAATGATAAAAGTTATGTTTTTGAAATCCCTGACGGAGGGGTTTTTAGATTGTACAATGGTAAGATTTTTAAGCGCGGTAATAAGCGAGTGAAGCGCTACGAATGTTTAGAAATTGCTACTGGAAAAATCTACTTGTTTCAACCCAATGCAGAGGTTGAGTTTTTGAAATAAAGCACGAAGAGCCTTCTTGTTTATTTGCTATATATTTTTGTTTTGCACGTCTCGTATTTTTTTAAACAAGTTGCTAGAGTATACAAAATCTGTTACGTCTTGGTTGTTAGTTTTAAAGATCTCTTCTTGGGTCCCTTTCCAGACTAATATGCCGTTTTTAAGAAAGTTAATTCGTTCTCCAATCTCCATAACAGAATTCATGTCATGGGTAACTACAATGGTAGTAATGTCATTCTCATGGGTAATTTTTTGAATAAGATTATCAATAACAGTAGCTGTTTTTGGATCCAGTCCAGAGTTTGGTTCATCACAAAATAGATATTTAGGGTTATTTACAATAGCCCTGGCAATAGAGACCCGTTTTTGCATTCCTCCAGAAATTTCCCCAGGAAATTTATTGTTAACTCCGTCTAGATTTACCCTGTTTAACACCTCATTTACTCGAGAGATCATTTTTGGTCTACTCTGCTCAGAAAACATTCTCAAGGGAAACATAATGTTTTCTTCTATAGTCATAGAATCAAAAAGGGCACCTCCTTGAAACAGCATGCCAATTTCTTCTCTAAGAATGCGTTGCTGCACAAGATTCATTTCATTAGTAGGCTTGTTGTGGTATGATATGCTGCCTGCAACAGGTTTTAGTAAACCAATAAGACATTTTAACATCACAGATTTTCCGCTACCACTTTGCCCTATAATTAGGTTGGTTTTTCCTTGTTCGAAAACCGTAGAAATCCCTTTCAAAATTTCTTCAGAACCAAATTGCATTTTTAAATTATCTATTGCTATCATTAGCTTAAAAGTAATTGGGTGATGATGTAATTCGCAAAAATAATAAGTACACTCGTCCAAACAAAACTCTTGGTACTTGCTTTACCTACTTCCAGGGCTCCACCTTTCATATAATAGCCATGCCAAGCAGGCACTGTAGCTAGTATAAAAGCAAAGACGTATGTTTTAACAAAAGCATATACCAAATGAAATGGTATGAAATCTTCTTGCAGGCCTCTTATAAACTCATCGAGGGAAACAAACCCTCCATATACTCCAGCTATAAGCCCTCCAAAAATACCTAAGAACATAGCAATTGCTATTAAAAAAGGATAGGTGAGAAGCGCTATTACTTTTGGAAAAACAAGATAGTTTAATGAATTAATACCCATGACTTCCAGGGCGTCTATTTGTTCTGTAACACGCATAGAACCAATGCTAGAGGTGATAAAAGACCCTACCTTACCTGCCATAATTATGGAGATGAACGTTGGTGCAAATTCTAAGATGATAGATTGTCTAGTAGCAAAGGCTACTAATTCTTTGGGTATAATTGGGTCTGTTAAATTTAAGGCAGTTTGTAGGGTGATAACCCCGCCCACAAAAAAACCAATAAAACTTACAATACCCAGAGAACTCATGACTAAATCATCAATTTCTTTAAATATTAATTCTCTTAAAACATCTCCTTTTGTAAAACCACTAAAGGTGCGTCTAAGCATTAAAAAGTAAGATCCAATATCTTCAAGGTATTTCATAATATATAGCTATTGCTAAGGTACTAAATTTATGATAAGAGAATTTAACGTATGGCTAGAAAGCTTTTTTTTAATTAAAAAGATCCATCATTTTTTGAAATAATGCCGTGTTTTTAAAAATACCACCAAAATTGTTTTCTCCAGGTCCTGTGGTAAATATAGGTACCATAGTTGCAGAGTGTCTAGTGGTAGAGAAGGTAGGTTTTATTTTGTTATAATCTCCATCATCTGCAGCTAGAGTAAAGCCGCCAGTTTCATGATCTGCAGTAACAATAACTAAGGTTTCTGTATTTTTTGCAGCAAAGTCTAGAGCAACGCCAATAGTTTTGTCAAAGTCTAACAACTCTGTTATTAAATAATCTGCATCATTATCGTGGCCTCCCCAATCTATTTGAGACCCTTCCACCATTAAAAAAAAGCCATTTTCGTTTTTTGATAATTTATCTAGTGCTATTTTAGTGGCATTGGGCAAGAAGTCACCTCTTCCTTCCAGCATTTTTCCCATCCCATCTTCTGCCAAAAAGATGGCTTGTTTTTTATCTGTTGTTTTATTGGGTAGGCTATTGGTTTGTACCTCATACCCATTATCCTCAAATTCTTTATAAAGATCTCGGGCATCTTCACGTTTGTCTTTGTCTAGAAATTTAGTACCTCCACCTGCAATAAAATCAATTTTTGAGGTTGGTAAAAAAGCAGCAATATCTTGGTAGGATTTTCTAGAGTCTGCATGTGCATAAAAGCTAGCGGGAGTAGCGTGCATGATAGAAGAGGTGGAAATAATTCCAGTGCTAATATTCATGGGTATTATTTTTTCAATAATGGTAGGTACTGGGTTTTTTTGCATATCTACAGCAATAGCTCCATTATAGGTTGCCACCCCTGTGGCAAATGCAGTTGCGCTTGCGGCAGAGTCACACACTAGGGCATCTGCAGCAGATGTTTTAATAAGCCCAATGGTGGTAAAGCGGTCAAAATTTGGTTTGCTGTCTTTGAAAAAATAACTTGCAGAAACCTCACTTAAACCCATGCCATCTCCAATGAGTAGAATGATGTTTTTTGGCTTTTTGATTTCTTGTTTCTCATTAGCCGCTAACAAACGATACCCGACAGCCGAAATTATAAGTATGCTAAGTATTATTTTACCTATATGTTTCATTCCAAATTTTTTATTTTCAAAAGTAATCATAATCTAACCCCCAAGTAATAATAAGATGTTATAGTATCTTTTTTTTTATTGCTTCCCAGCGTAGATTTCTAATAAATTCACCTTCTTGTTGAGAGACCATAAAGGGCTGCTTCTGTTTTTTTGAAATAGAATAGCCTCGCATACAGTGCAAATAAAAAAGTGGGTCTTTTTTTGATATGGCAAGTTTTAAAGCTGCAATTCTTGCAAGAGTTTTTGAGTAACGCATTTTGTAAAAGGCTTCTCCTTGCTTGTTTTTAGCTCCAGAGGTATAGGCGCTCCCAGTAGGCTTAAGGTGTTTCACATGTAAATTTGTATCTGTTCTAGTTTTCCATCCATGAAACGCGGCCAATAGTACATCTACAGAGTCCCAGCCAATAGATTTTTTAAGACCGCCAATGGCTTTAAAACACTCTTTTTTGTAAAGCTTTATAGGCCCTCGCACCTTGGTTTTTTCTGAAATATTTTCAAAGACCCACCGCTCTCTTTTTTTAATATACAGGTTGCCTGCTGCCATGCCTACTAGTTTGTCTGAGGCAAAGATGGCCACCATTTTTTCTAAATAATTTGGTGGGAGTATGATGTCTGCATCAAACTTGCCTATAAGTTGGCTCTCTAGATTGCATTTTTGGTAACCCTCGTAGAAAGCCTCTACCACCTTGGCTCCTGGGCTGTGCTTTGAAGTTTTTTGTGTCTTTACAGCTGTGATCCAAGGGTAGGAGTCAACATACTTTTTAACGATACTAGGGGTGTTGTCTGTGGAGTTGTCATCAACAATAATAACCTGAGAGGGTTTGGTGGTTTGCCCCCTCAAAGAGTCAAGCATTAATTCTAGATGTGCTTGTTCATTATATACAGGTATGATGATTGTTATTTTCAAACACGTTCTGCGTAGATAAGATAGTATCTTGGTGTGAAGTATCTCATGATAGGTCTAAACCCAAATTTTTTAACAGGGTTTGTGAATTTTTCACTTTTTTTAATCCTCCAGCCAGCTTTTTCTAGTAACCAGTCAAACTGCCAATCTTCAAATTCATGGTAATGCCTATCCCAGGAGTCTGTCTTACTTCTATATGCAGATGCAAACCACAATTTAAGGGGCACAGAGGCAATTAATTTTTTTGCTTTTATGTCTTTTAATACATTGTAGGGTGAGACAAGGTGTTCGAATATTTCAAATGCGGTAGCAACATCATAGCCGTCTACTTGCACTGCTTTTGTGTCTATGTCTAAATCTTCTCCGTTTGTATTTGTGATGCTATATCCTTCTTTTTTTAAAATTTCAGAAAATGGATTAACCACGCCCAGATCAATAATTTTTTCTTGTTTTGATATGGTTTGCTCTAAAAAAGCTTTGGTGATTCTGTATCTTTTTTTGGGATAGTTTCCTGGGTACATGATTATGCTTTGTAGACCATTGCATTAATATTCATTCCTGCACCAACACTGGCAAACATAATAAGATCTCCTTTATTAATCCTGTGCCCTTCCATGTTGTTGTTTACAATTAGATCATACAGTGTAGGAACCGTTGCCACACTTGAGTTTCCAAGAGTGTTTATTGTCATTGGCATAATATTTTGTGGCGCTTGCATGTCATAAAGGCCATAGAATCTTTTTACAATAGCTTCATCCATCTTTTCATTGGCTTGATGAATCAATATTTTCTTTACATCTTTAATATCATATCCACTATCCTCAAGACAATTTTTCATGGCTTTTGGAACATTTGTTAAGGCAAAATTGTAGATTTTTCTACCATTCATTTTTATATACTTCCTTGGATCTTGGTCTTCTAAATTATTGCTGTTACCAAAGTAGATATAATTGGCCTCCTCAATAGCGTGTGTAGCGGTAGCATGTGAAATAATACCTTCTGTACCCTCTGTGTGCTCTATTATTGTTGCTCCAGCCCCGTCACTATATATCATAGAATCTCTATCATGAGGGTCTGTAACTCTAGATAATGTCTCTGCACCAATTACCAAACATCTTTTAGCAATCCCCGCTTTTATAAACGCATTGGCTTGTATCATTGCCTCTAGCCAACCAGGACAACCAAAAATTAAATCATAAGCAACACAAGAAGGGTTTTTTATCTGCAAATTACTTTTTACACGAGAGGCAAGACTGGGTACAGTATCGCTTTGGTTACTGCCATGTTTGACATCTCCGTAGTTATGAGCTACAATTATATAATCTAGAGTTTCTTGATCAATTTTTGCATACTCTATTGCTTTTTGTGCGGCAAAAGAAGCAATATCTGAGGTGCTATATTGTTTTTGAGCATACCTTCTTTCACTGATTCCAGTGATGGCCTTAAATTTTTCAATAATGACGTCGTTTTGATGAGAAAAACTAGTTCCGTCTTCATTGTAAAAATCGTGATTTTCAAAATCTTTGTTAGTAGTAATTTCTTTTGGGATATAGCTTCCTGTCCCGGTAATGGTAATACCCATGGTGTAAATTTTTAGCTAATGTAGGAAAAAGAATGCACTATAGATGCTAATTTCTCTCCAAATGTATCTTGTTTAATGTGTCAATATTTAATGTTGCGTAGTAAAAAAAAATCCCCAATTTTAATTCAATAAAATGAGGATTTTTTAATCTAAACCATATAATTTAATCTTCCATGTATTGCTCTATTGGTGCGCAGGTACAAACTAGATTTCTATCTCCATATGCGTCATCTACTCTGGCAACACTTGGCCAGAATTTGTTGTCGCTAACAAATGCTAATGGAAATGCGGCTTGTTGTCTTGTGTATGGTAAATCCCAAGAATCTGCAGTAAGTAGCGCCTGTGTGTGAGGTGCATTTTTAAGCATATTATTAGGCTCTTGTTTACTTGTGGCTTTTATTTCTTGACCAATAGATATCATTGCGTCACAAAAACGATCTAACTCTTGAAGGCTTTCACTTTCTGTAGGTTCAATCATCATGGTTCCTGCCACTGGGAAGGATACTGTTGGAGCATGAAAACCGTAATCCATAAGTCTTTTTGCAATATCTACAACCTCTATACCGTGGTCTTTAAATGGACGGCAATCAATAATCATTTCATGCGCTGCACGCCCTTTTTCTCCCGCATACAACACATCAAAATGCCCATCTAGTCTCTCTTTGATATAGTTTGCATTTAAAATAGCATATTGAGTAGATTTTTTGAGTCCGTTTTCTCCTAGCATGCAAATATATGCGTAGCTAATCAAACAGGCCAATGCACTTCCCCAAGGAGCGCCAGAGATGGCTGTGATGGCTTGCTCACCGCCAGTTTCAATTAATGGATTGCTTGGTAGAAACTCTGCCAATTGTGTTGCAACACATATTGGGCCAACACCAGGGCCACCACCACCGTGAGGTATGGCAAATGTTTTATGCAAGTTTAGATGACATACATCTGCTCCAATTGCTCCTGGGTTTGTGAGCGCTACTTGAGCATTCATATTTGCACCATCCATGTATACTTGGCCTCCATTGTCATGTATTAATCCTGTGATTTCTTTAATAGCACTTTCATACACACCATGAGTTGATGGGTAAGTGATCATTAGTGCAGCAAGATTGTCTTTATGCTCTTCTGCTTTTGCTCGCAGGTCTTCCACATCAATATTTCCTTCTTCGTTTGCCTTTGTAACTACTACTTTCATTCCTGCCATTACTGCACTTGCAGGGTTTGTACCATGAGCAGAGGATGGGATAAGGCATATGTTTCTGTGGTGATCATCTCTAGATTCATGGTATGCTCTTATGACCATAAGCCCTGCGTACTCTCCCTGAGCTCCACTGTTTGGTTGTAGAGATGTAGCTGCAAAGCCTGTAATTTCTGTAAGTTGATCTTCTAGTTTTTTAAGCATTACTTGATAGCCTCCTGCTTGCTCTACTGGAACAAATGGGTGCATGTTGCCCCACATAGGGTTACTTAGAGGAAGCATTTGAGCGGCAGCATTTAATTTCATGGTGCAACTTCCAAGAGCAATCATAGAATGATTTAAGGCCAAATCTTTGCGTTCAAGTTTCTTGATATAACGCATGAGTTCCGTCTCGCTGTGGTAGGAGTTAAATACGCTATTTTCTAGAAATGGTGTTTGTCTAGCAATACTTTTTGGAATTGCGTTTCCAGTACTAATTTCTGAAATTTTAAACGTTTGTTTATGGTTTGCCTCTGCGAAGAGTGCAATAATTTTGTTGAGGTCTTTTAAAGTAGTGGTTTCGTTTACCGAGATTGAAACAGTCTCTAGATCTGGGTAATGGAAATTCATTTGCTTTGCTTCACTCAAGAATTTTATTTTGCTGGCATCTGTTTTTACAGCGATGGTATCAAAATAAGTTTCGTTTGCCTGAGTTAACCCTAAACGCTCCAGCGCATTGGCAAGTGTGGCAGCATGATTGTGCACTTTATTTGCAATATATGTAAGTCCTTTTGGTCCATGATATACTCCATACATACCAGCCATAACGGCAAGTAGTACTTGAGCGGTACAAATATTACTAGTGGCTTTATCTCTTTTAATATGTTGTTCTCTTGTTTGAAGTGCCATACGAAGGGCACGGTTTCCTTTTGTATCTCTGGTAACACCAATAATACGTCCAGGGATATTACGCTTGTAGGCTTCTTTTGTCGCAAAATAAGCTGCATGGGGCCCACCATAACCAAGTGGGATACCAAATCTTTGTGTGGTACCTACCACAACGTCTACTCCAAAGGATCCTGGCGCTTCTAGTTTTACGAGACTTAGTATATCTGCAGCAACAGCTACTTTGATTTGATTTTTATTGGCATCAGCCACAAAAGATCTAAAGTCATACACTTTTCCACTTTTTCCGGGGTATTGCAATATGGCAGCAAAAAACCCTGAGCTGAAGTCAAATGTTTTATGATCTCCAATAACAAGTTCTATTCCAATTGGTGTAGCTCTGGTTTGAAGTAAAGAAAGTGTTTGAGGTAGAATATCCTCTGACACAAAAAATTTATTTACTGCGTCTTTCTTTTGTTGTCTCTCTCTTACTGCAAAAAGTAAGGCCATTGCCTCTGCAGCAGCGGTAGATTCATCTAGTAGTGAGGCATTAGCAAGTTCCATACCAGTGAGGTCTGTAATCATGGTTTGGTAATTAAGCAAGGCTTCAAGACGTCCTTGTGCAATCTCTGCTTGATAAGGAGTATATGCGGTATACCAACCTGGGTTTTCAAGAATATTTCTTTGTATTACAGGAGGGGTAATGGCTTGGTGATAGCCAAGGCCCATATAGGTTTTAAAAACTTGATTTTTTGTAGCAAGTTCTCCAATATGTTCAAGATATTGCTGCTCACTCATCGCTATATCTAGCGTTAAATCTTTTTCCAACCTAATGTCATTAGGGATGGTTTGATTGATAAGCTCCTCCATTGATTGTGCGCCAACAGTGTCAAGCATTTTTTGAAGGTCTTCTTTACGAGGGCCAATATGTCTAAGGGCAAAAGAGTCTGTATTCATAGCATTTTCCTTTGTCAGGAAATAGTATTAATTGAACAATTATGTGGTATGATTTTAAGACAATTATAATAAAAAAACTCCCTTAAAATTAGGACGCAAAAATACAACATAAAAAAAATAAAAATGAAATGTTTAACATTTTACAAACGTTTATTTTTCAACCAAAAACCAATGTTACTAACATTCTTTTTAAAAAGTGAGGTTGTTAGGGGGTTTCAAGACAGGGAATATGTAATTTTATAGTATGAAACCGCTACTCTCTTTTTTTTCTTTTTACATAAAAAGCAGTATCCATGTTGCTTTAGGGGTTACGGGGCTTGTTTTTGTTACTGGTACTGAATATAATATAACACTCCCTATTGCTTTGTATTGGGTTACTTTTTTAGGAACAGTAACGGGTTATAATTTTATTAAATATGCAGAGTTAGCAGGGTTGCAACATAAAAGCCTTATCAGGAGTTTGCAAAATTTGCAGGTATTCTCCTTGGTAGTATTTTGTTTGCTGGTGTTTTTTTTAACCCAATTAGACTTTATAGTTTTAACACTCCTTGGCGTGCTTTGTTTTTTTACCTTATTGTATGTGATACCTGCTGTAAACCATAAAAATTTTCGCTCTATAGCGGGGGTTAAAGTGTTTATAGTAGCCTTAGTTTGGTCTGGCCTTACAGTTCTAGTGCCCGTGTATTATGCCAATAGTGTTCCCCCAGATTTATGGTTTTGTTTTGCACAACGATTTTTTATTGTACTGGCTTTAATTATCCCTTTTGAAATCAGAGATCTGCCACAAGATAAAAGCGTTTTGGTAACCTTTCCTCAATTACTAGGCATTCAAAAAACAAAACTTCTTGGTGGTCTGCTACTTATTTTGATCTTATTACTGGAGGGGTTAAAACAGCCATTTGTGTTAAGTAAAACAGCGCCTTTGATTATAGTTTGCGCGCTTATAGCTTTTTGTTTGTACCTCTCAAGGGTAGAGCAATCAAAATATTTTGCCTCTTTTTGGGTAGAAGGTATTGCCTCTTTTTGGGCTGTGATGCTGTGGGTGACTTATTTTGTATTAGCCTAAGAGCTTTAGAGGTCTTCTGTCTTTTTTTTAAATTTTAGTGGCTCCTCTATCCCCCAAAATCCTAAGATTAGATTTTCTTTGTCTAGCCTTACAATGTAGTAACACTCTGGGGTAGCTGAGGTAGTTACGATATACTTATTTTTTTCTATTGGCGTGTTTTTAAAATTAGTGCCTGTGCAAGAATCTTGTAAAGAAAATCCTAGGTTTTTTTTAACTACAATGCCATCAAAACTATTGACTACTACTTTGCCTTGAAAAGTTAGGGTACTTGCAGGGCTTTGTATATTAACCCAAGTACCTTGCAGTTGGCTATAAATTGCCGCGCTAGATGTGTTATCTGTCTCTGTGATTTTTACCTGCTGTTCTGTGATTACTTCTTTCAAGGGGTTTTGTTTACAAGAAAAAAGCAAGACCGTTAATAAGGTAATGTAAATGAGTTTCATATTAAATATTTATTAAACCAGACCTGCTCTTTCCAGCAAGGCATCTGGATTTGGTTTTTGTCCTCTAAATTTAATATACAGCTTCATAGGGTCTTGGGTACCTCCCTTAGATAATACAAAATCTTTAAATTTACTGGCTACTTTTTTATTGAAAATCCCTTCATTTTTAAAATAAGCAAAAGCATCTGCGTCAAGTACTTCTGCCCATTTGTAGCTATAATAACCTGCGCTGTATCCTCCTTGAAATATATGACTAAATGCAGTACTCATACAAGTGTTTGGTGTATCTGGATATAACACTGTGTCACCAAAGGCATTATTCTCAAAGTCTTTTACAGAGGTTATCTTTGATGGATCACTGCCGTGCCATGCCATGTCTAATAGGCCAAAACTCAATTGCCTCAATGTTTGCATGCCTTGATGAAAAGTGGCAGAGGCCTTAATTTTATCAATGAGCTCCATGGGGATTACCTCACCAGTTTTGTAGTGAGTGGCAAATAACTCTAAGGTTTGTTTTTCATAGCACCAGTTTTCTAATATTTGACTTGGAAGCTCTACAAAATCCCAAGAAACATTGGTGCCGCTTAAACCCTTATACTTTGTGTTTGCTAGCATTCCATGAAGGCCATGGCCAAACTCATGAAAAAGAGTAGTTACCTCATTAAAAGTTAATAAGGAGGGTTTTGTAGCAGTAGGTTTTGTGAAATTACAAACGTTAGAGATGTGAGGTCTATCATTTATAACACCTTTTCCATCTGGTGTGTCCATTATTTGTTGTGGTTTGTAGCTTGTCATCCAAGCGCCACCACGTTTTCCAGCTCGAGGATGAAAATCTGCATAAAAAATGGCAATAAGTTTACCTTCTGTACCTAATACGCGGTAGGTTTTTACATCTGGGTGATAGGTGTCTATGGTAGGGTCTTCTTTAAACTCAAGATCAAACAATTTGCTGGCCACAGTAAATACGCCATTGATTACGTTCTCTAATTTAAAGTAGGGTTTTAGCTGCTCATCATCTAAACTAAATTTTTCTTGCTTTAATTTTTCAGCATAATAGGCGCTATCCCATTTTTGCAATTGATCTATCGAGTCAAGTTTTTTCGCAAAAGCTTCTAACTCATCAAATTCTTTTTGAGCGGCCGCTCTAGCCTTTACTAATAATTCATTTAAAAAAGCGTGCACTTTTTGTGGTGACTGTGCCATGCGATCTTCTAAAACGAAATGCGCATGACTTTGGTAGCCTAGTAGTTGGGCTCTTTGGTGCCTTAGTTTTACAATGTCTAAAACATGTTGCTGGTTATTTTGCCCCTTGTCTTGAAAGGCTCTGGCGCCAAAGGCCAGGGCAAGTTTTTTGCGTAAGGCTCTGTTTTGAGCATATTTCATAAACGGCACATAACTTGGATAGTCTAGGGTAATAACCCACCCTTTCTTGCCTTTCTCTGCAGCCACTTGTTTGGCAGCTTCTTTTGCTCCCTCTGGCAAGCCTGCAAGGTCCTGCTCTTTATCTAACAATAATTCAAAGGCATTTGTTTGGGCTAGTACATTTTCTCCAAAGCTTAAACCTAGTTTAGATAACTGGGTGTCTATGCTACGAAGTTGCGCTTTTTTCTGCTCAGAGAGATTGGCTCCATTTCTAGCAAATCCTTTGTATTGTTTTTCTAGCAACATCTGCTGCTCACCGCTTAAGGCATATGTTTGTTTATGATCATATACGGTTTTCACCCTTTTAAAAAGCTCCTGGTTGAGCAGTAAGTCATTAGAAAAATTTGATAGCAGTGGAGAAACCTCTTGCGCTATTTGCTGGATTTGGTCATTTGTTTCTGCGCTGTTTAAATTAAAAAAAATACTTGTGGCTCTATCTAGTGCCCCTCCTGTATTCTCTAATGCCTCTACCGTATTTTTAAAGGTAGGTGTGTCTGGGTTTTTTGTAATAAGAGCTACCTCTTGTTTTGTGATATCAATAAGCGCTTTAATAGCAGGCAGATAATGCTCATTATTAATTTTAGAAAAAGGAGCTAAGTCAAAGGGTTGTAATAATGGATTGTCCATAAAATAGGCGTATAAGGTGTAGGTGCTTAAAAAAAAGGTGCAATTAAATTTACACTAAAGGTTTTTAGCGCTTTGTTCTACTTTTATTTTTAATCCTTCTTTATAGGCAATTACTTTATCTAGCACACAAGTGTCTGCAGTGCTAATAATTTGCGCGGCTAAGATACCTGCATTTTTGGCTCCATTTAAGGCAACAGTTGCAACGGGTACTCCGCCAGGCATCTGAAGGATAGACAGTACAGAGTCCCAACCGTCTATGCTGTTGCTTGACTTGACAGGCACTCCAATTACAGGTAGTGGAGATAAAGAAGCGACCATACCTGGGAGATGGGCTGCGCCACCAGCTCCTGCAATAATTACTTTAATACCGCGAGTGTGTGCGTTTTTACTAAAGTCAAATAGTTTCTCTGGTGTGCGATGCGCAGAAACAATATCTACTTCAATTTCTATATCAAATCCTTTTAAGATATCTATGGCATCTTGCATTACGGGCATATCACTAGTGGAACCCATTACTATTGCTACTTTCATAATTATTTGCTTATTACTTTAATACGTTGCTTTACTTGTTGTGCAATCTCTCTTGCGGTATCAATATTTTTATTTACTATGGTAACATGACCCATTTTTCTGAAAGGGCGCGTTTGTTTTTTTCCGTAGATGTGAGGTGTTACCCCGTCCATAGCCATAATTTGTTCAATGTTTTGATACACAACATCTCCAGTGTGGTTTTGTTCCCCCACCAAATTTACCATAATACCACCAACTTTACTAGCTGTATTACCTAAAGGCAGGTCTAGAATTGCTCTAATGTGCTGTTCGAATTGATTTGTATAACTAGCCTCAATACTGTAATGCCCAGAGTTGTGAGGTCTTGGAGCCACTTCATTGACTATAATTTGGTCATCAATGGTTTGAAACATTTCTACCGCTAGAAGCCCTACATGCTCGAAGGCTTTGGAAACCTGTATGGCAATACTGCGCGCTTTTGCAGCAACTTTCTCATCAATGCGAGCAGGACAAATAACGTACTCTACTTGGTTTGCCTGAGGATGAAACTCCATTTCTACAACAGGATATGTTTTTACCTCTGCGCTTGGATTTCGTACCACAATTACAGCAAGTTCATTTTTAAAAGCAACCAAATCTTCTGTTATACAAGGGCAGTTAGGTAACAATTCTAGTGCTTGAGAGGTTTTAATTACTTGAACACCCTTCCCATCATAGCCGCCCGTGCAGCTTTTCCATACAAAGGGGAGTTTTAATTCTCCAGAGGCTACTGCTTTTTTAACCAGTGAAATAGTCTCAAAAACACAAAACGCAGCGGTGGGTATTTTATGGGTGTCATAAAACTTTTTTTGCACCCCTTTGTCTTGAATGTTACGCAGTGTTTTTGAACTGGGATATACTTTTTTCCCTTCTTTCTCTAGAGTTTCTAAGGCATCTATGTTTACACCTTCTATCTCAAAGGTAAGTATGTCTACTTTTTTTCCGAAGCCATACACTGTATCATAATCCATTAAGTCTCCCTGGGTAAAGTGGTCACAGGCTATACGGCATGGAGCTTCATGGCTAGGATCAAGTACATGTGTGGTGATGTCAAATTTGCGCGTTTCATAAAGCATCATTTTACCTAATTGACCGCCGCCTAAAATCCCGAGTGTGAAATTTGAAGAAAAATAATTTGCCATAACACAAAGATACATTGTTCTTTCAAATAGCTATCTTTGCCGCGATTAATTATTATACAACATTTATTAAATTATAGGGTTTTATAAAACCTTATGGTCCAGAAAACAAAAAAGATGACAAATATCGTACTATTTGGCCCTCCAGGTGCCGGAAAAGGAACGCAAGCAGAGGTATTAAAAGTAAAATATCAATTGGTGCACATCTCTACAGGTGATGTGTTTAGATACAACATAAAAAATCAAACACAATTAGGTGCACTTGCCAAGTCTTACATGGACAAAGGTCATCTAGTGCCAGATGGCGTAACCATTAAGATGCTTAACGCAGAGGTAGATAAAAATCCTGATGCCAATGGTTTTGTTTTTGATGGGTTTCCAAGAACAGCGGCTCAAGCAGAGGCTCTTGCCCTATTAATGGAAGAAAAATCTAGTCAAATCAATGCAATGGTTGCTCTTGAAGTAGATGATCAGGTATTGGTGGGCAGATTACTGGAAAGAGGAAAAACAAGTGGCCGCGCCGATGATGCCGATGAGGCAATTATTAGAGAACGCGTTGCAGAGTATTACCGCAAAACAGATATTTTAAAAGACTTTTATAAAGCTCAGGACAAATATTTTGGTGTAAATGGCGTCGGAAATATTCAAGAGATTACAGCTCGTTTGAGCGAAGTATTTGATAGATTATAACAAGCGTAAGCTAAAAAAAAATCTTACCCGAGTAAGAAAAAGGTATGACTGAAGGAAATTTTGTAGACTACGTAAAAGTTCATGTAACCTCTGGTAAGGGAGGGCAAGGGAGTGCGCATTTGCGACGTGAAAAATTTATCCCAAAAGGAGGTCCAGATGGTGGAGATGGAGGACGTGGAGGTCATATCATATTAAAGGCCAATAGTAACCTATGGACATTACACCATTTAAAATTTAAGCGTCACTACAAAGCCGGGTACGGAGGTGCTGGAAGTAAGCAAACAAGTACCGGCGCAGACGGAGAGGATATCTACGTTGAGGTGCCTTTAGGTACAGTGGTTATAAATACAGAAACTGGAGAAAGATTAAAGGAGCTTCTACATCACGATGATGAGCTTATCCTTGCAAAAGGAGGTATGGGAGGACTAGGGAACAACCATTTTAAGTCTTCTACCAATCAAACCCCTCGGTACGCTCAACCAGGAATGGATGGAGAGGAAGGAGCCTTCACCCTAGAGATGAAGGTACTTGCAGATGTAGGCTTGGTAGGATTTCCAAATGCAGGAAAATCTACACTGCTTTCTGTAATTACTGCAGCAAAACCAAAAATTGCCAATTATGAGTTTACTACCCTAAAGCCTAACTTGGGTATTGTAGCATATCGCGATCATAGAACTTTTGTTATGGCAGATATTCCTGGAATTATAGAAGGAGCTGCCGAGGGAAAAGGACTTGGACATTATTTCTTGCGTCACATAGAACGAAACTCGACTCTGCTTTTTCTAATACCTGCAGATGCCGATGATATTAGAAAACAATACGATATTCTTCTAGATGAATTAAAACGGTATAATCCAGAATTATTAGATAAAGATAAGTTGGTTGCCATCTCAAAAAGTGACATGCTAGATGATGAGTTAAAGGTAGAAATGAAGCAGGCCTTAGACAAAGATTTTGACGGCATCCCTTATTTGTTTTTTAGTTCAATGGCTCAACAAGGTTTAATGGAATTAAAGGACACACTTTGGGCCATGCTCAACCAAACTAGTGTGCACTAATTAAAGAAAAACATCTGTTATCCTTGAAAGGTAAGCAGACTAAAATAAACTATACTTTATTTTAACACTCCATAATAACATCTCATGAGAGGGCTACTTTTTGCACTATTGTTTCCGTTTTTTTTGCTAAGCCAAACAAGCTTTGAGCTTGCCCAGAACTATTATCTGCAAGGAAATAGTACCAAAGCCACACCTCTTTTTGAAAAGCACCTTAACCAGTATCCTGAAGATCTTGCCACCCTTGAGTATTTAGGGGATATAGCAGGAGAAGCCCAACAGTGGGACTCTGCAATGATGTATTATAAAGCCCTTGTTGATAATGATATTTCCAATGCCAATTACCACTATAAATATGGCGGTGTACTGGGTATGAAGGCGCTGTCTGTAAATAAATTTAGTGCTGCCTTTTACATTAGTGATGTTAAAACGCATTTTAAAAAGGCGGCAACACTAGACCCTACACACATACAAGTGAGAGAGGCCCTCGTAGAGTTGTACATGCAATTGCCAGCCATTATTGGAGGTAGTAAAGACACGGCGCTTTTTTATGCCAATGAGCTTGCCCAGCTATCCCCAGAAAAAGGCTATCTAGCCAAAGGGTATATTGCTGGTTATACTGGTGATGTTGAAGCAGCAGAGCAGTTTTACAAAAAAGCTGTTGCACAGCAAAGATCTTTAATGAGTGTTTCCAAACTCGTTGGTTTTTATAAAAACACCAACCAAATAAACAACGCATTAGAAGTGTTAAAACAAAATCTTGCCCTTGATGACCAGCCTAATGAATTGAATTACCAAATTGGCGCGCTAGCTGCAAGCTATAATTTAGAACCGCAATTGGCTATTACATATTTAAAAACCTATCTAGAGAACTACTCTACAAATGATAACACATCTGAGCAATGGGCATATCTTAGGTTAGCCCAAGTGTATAAAAATACTGGAGATAAAACCAAGGCGCTTTTTTGGATAGATAAAGCCCTTACCCTAGCTCCAGGGTTTAAGCAGGCAGCTAAAGAAAAGATATTAATACAGCAGCTTTAAAATAATTTTAATTTCTGAATTGATGTTAAAGGTTATCTTTCTATTTTTGAAGTAAGTGAGTAACATTTGTGTACAGATAACGATATAAATTTTTTAATTTAGATGAGAATCCATTTCATAGCCATTGGCGGTAGTGCCATGCACAATTTAGCCATTGCATTACATAACAAAGGAGAACACGTAACGGGAAGCGATGACGAGATTTTTGATCCTTCTAGGTCAAGATTGGCAGCCAAAGGTTTACTACCTGAGCATTACGGTTGGTTTGAAGATAAAATATCGTCAGATATTGATGCTGTTATTTTGGGGATGCATGCCAAATTAGATAATATAGAATTACTACGTGCTAAAGAACTTGGGCTTACCATTTATAGTTATCCAGAGTTTTTATATGAGCAATCCAAAAACAAAACCCGCGTAGTTATTGGAGGATCTCATGGTAAAACAACCATTACTTCTATGATTTTGCATGTAATGCATTACCATGATATACAAGTAGATTATATGGTAGGAGCACAACTAGAGGGCTTTGATACCATGGTGCACCTTACAAAAGAAAATGATTTTATTGTCCTAGAAGGAGATGAGTATCTGTCTTCTGCCATTGATAGACGTCCAAAATTTCATTTATACAAACCCAATATTGCTTTGTTGAGTGGTATTGCCTGGGATCACATCAACGTATTTCCAACCTTTGACAACTATGTGGAGCAATTCCGTATTTTTCTTTCCCAGATTACTCATGGTGGCGCCATAGTATACAATCAGGAAGATATAGAGGTTAAACAAGTAGTGGAGGCAACCCAAAACCAAATAAAAAAATATCCCTACCAAACTCCTAGGTATAGTGTTGACAATGGCGATACACTTCTAGATACACAGGACGGAGCAATGCCTATCGAAGTATTTGGAAAACATAATTTAAATAACCTAGAGGGTGCTCGTTGGATTTGCCAACTCATGGGAGTACAACAAGAAGATTTTTATCAGGCAATTGCAACATTTAAAGGAGCAAGCAAGCGCTTAGAGAAAATTGCACAAGGTCCTACAAGCATTGCATATAAGGATTTTGCACATTCGCCAAGTAAAGTGGTGGCAACCACCCAGGCCCTTAAAAATCAGTATCCCGAGCGTAGTTTGTTGGCATGTTTAGAGTTGCATACTTACAGTAGTTTAAATCCAGAATTTCTTTCTGAATATAAAGGCGCCCTAGATGGTGCAGATAAAGCGGTCGTGTTTTACTCTCCAAAGGCAGTAAAAATAAAAAAGTTGGAGGCTGTTTCTAGCGCTCAAATTTTAAACGCTTTTCAAAGAGAAGATTTATTGGTCTTTACAGACCCAACCGCCTTTCAAGACTATTTGTTTGCCCAAGATTTTAACAACACCTCTTTGCTGCTTATGAGTAGTGGTGATTATGGTGGTTTAGATTTTGAAAAAGTCAAAGAAATTTTAAAATAATTACGGATGTAGTATCCCCACAGGAGTATATCATATTAACAAAAGATACATTGAGTAAAGAATCATCAAGCAAAGAGTCATCTCAAATTGCCAAACTAGAACAACAGGTTGCTAGCTTGCAAGAAAAGCTACGAATTAGTGAAACTAATTTTGGTTTTCTGTACGATGACAACCCTGTTATGCATGCCACAATAAATCCATTAACAGGGTATATTGTTAATTGTAATAGTATGCTTGTGGCTAACCTTGGGCACAAAAATAAAAAAGCAATTCTTGGCACCCATGTGTCAAAAATATTTACAGAAAAATCGAGCCTCAAAATTGTAGCACTTTTAGATGCATTTTTGGGTAAAGGTGCAATCGCTAGCGAAGAAGTTACCTTGAAAACTAAAAAAGGGAAGAGGATTCAGGCAATTTTAAATTCAAGAGCAATTTATAATAAAGCTGGTATTGTTGTAAAATCTATATTCACTCTGGTAGATATTTCAGAAATTAAAAAAGCACAACGCAAGGCTAAAAATAAAAAGGAGGATTTAGAAAGAGTTAATAAGGACCTTGAGCAGTTTGTTTCTATTTGTTCTCATGACTTGCAAGAACCTCTTGCTACTATTAGATTTAGCAGTGATTTTTTGATGCAGAAATTTACTGATGAACTTTCTCCAAAGGGTAAAGAATATATTGGGTATATCCATGAAGCCTCTGGAAGAATGGCCCAGCAAATCAAAGGCTTGTTAGAACATAGCCGTATTGGTAGAGATTTAAAAATAACAAAGGTGGATGTGCAAGAGCAGCTTGAGGTAGCTAAGTATGATCTTAAAAAGAGAATTCAAGAAACCAATGCAACTATTATTTCTGAAAAATTACCAAAAATAAAGGGCTATAAGGTAGAATTGCGTTTATTGTTTCAAAACCTACTTAGTAATGCTCTTAAATATGCCAAAAAACAGGTGGCCCCCATTATTAATATTGCAGTTAACGAAGAAGAAGATTTTTGGATTTTTTCTGTAACAGATAATGGTATTGGAATCAAGCAGGAGGACATAGAAGATCTCTTTACTATTTTCTCCCGTGTGCCTACCCAGCAAAAGCAAGAAGGAAGCGGTGTTGGTCTTGCTCATGCAGAAAAAATAGTTAAACTTCATGAGGGTACTATATGGGTAGAATCTGAATTTGGAGAGGGGAGTACCTTTTATTTTAAAATCAAAAAATAACAAACCAAATTATCCTATATTTGAATTGTATAGGGTACAAATACTGCTGTGCCTTTTAGGTTATATTTCTATATGCTACTTATTTTTACCAAACAAATTACCCCAAGAATTTCTTATGTTTTTAAACATATATGTACTCGTATTCTGGGAATTCAAGTTGATTTCACCTCAGAGATTGATTTGTTTTTAGCACACAAAGGTCCAAAAGCTTCTTATGGTAAACAACCTTTGGGTAATGAGCTGTTTTTTCAAAGTCATGGCTTACTTACTCAACAAGGAATTGAAAGTGTAGAGATTAATGTGCGAGATTGGGAAGCAACCAAATGTTTCTTTGCCGTAAGCGATAAAAGTGCTATCCCATTTGATATATTTACGGCCGCCTTCTATTTACTAAGCAGGTATGAAGAGTATTTACCTCATGTAAAAGATCATTTAGGAAGGTTTTCTGCCAACGAGAGTTTGGGTTTCAAATACAACTTTCTAGATAGCCCAGTGATTGATATCTGGAGCTATAAACTAAAGGTTTTGTTACAACAAACATTTCCACAGCTAGTATTTCCAGAAAAACAAACAACAGTACATAGCTTAATTAATGCACAAGTTGCCTATGCTTTTTTAAATAAAGGAATCTTTAGGTCTTTTATTGGTTTTGCTTCAGATCTTTTTAGGCTTAGATTAAAACAGTTTATACTGCGCTCTAAAGTTGTTTTAGGCCTACAAAAAGACCCTTACAATAGCTATACCTGGATAGTTGATGTTACTAAAAAAAGCAGCATGAAACTTACTGTGTTTTTCTTGTTGGGAGAAGCGGTAGATTTTCACCAGACTATTAATACCCAGAAGCAAAAATTTAAAATGCTTATTAAGTATGTTGCAGATTATAAGGAGGTAGGGCTCTTAGTCTCTTTAAGAGCATTAACAAATCCTGATTTTTTAAAAACCGAAAAAACAACTCTTGAGCATATTATAAATAGAACAATTCAAAGCAGTCAAAACAGTAATTTACTTATTAGCCTTCCAGAAATTTACAGAAATCTGGTTGCCCTAGAAATAAAGAAAGATTACACAATGGTATATGAAAATCAACCTGGGTTTAGGGCAGGAACCTGTACTCCTTTTTTGTTTTATGATTTAGATTATGAAATCATAACCCCACTAGCCATCCAACCAATTGCTTGTACCACTCAAGGTTTTTTAAAATTAAGCCCTAAGGATACTGCATTAAAAATTGCTAATATGTTTAGTAAAGTACAAGGTGTTAACGGGACATTTTCTGTGCTGTTTTCAAACAAAGATTTTTCTGCAGATCCTAATAATAAACTTTGGCGTTCCCTTTTTTCTGAAACTTTAATCTCATGATACAACCAACAATAACTGATGTCTTTTTCGATTTAGATCATACCCTCTGGGATTTTGACAGAAACTCTGCCCTTGCACTTGAACGTGTATTTAAGAGGTTTTCTGTTGGTGTTTCTTTAGCATCATTTTTAAAAGTATACGAGCCTATAAATTTCAACTATTGGCGGGAGTTTAGAGAAGAGCGTGTTACCAAAACTCAACTACGCAGAGGTAGACTCATCGATAGCTTTAGTGAACTAGGAGTTGTCTATGATATGGAAATAATTGACGGTATGAGTGATGCGTATATTGAGGAGCTGCCCAATAATAATTATTTGTTTGATGGAACCTTTGAATTACTTAGATATTTACAACAAAAATATACACTACACATTATAACCAATGGGTTTTCTCAGGTACAGTTTATTAAACTTAAAAAAAGTAAGTTAGCTCCTTTTTTTGCTACCGTAACAAGCTCTGAGGAGGTTGGTGTTAAAAAACCAAACCCTTTGGTGTTTACAACAGCCTTGGCAAAGGCAGGAGTTTCTGCTCCATCTTGTGTGATGATTGGTGACACCTTTGATGCAGATATCATTGGGGCAGAGGGTGTTGGGATGGATACTATATTTTTTAATTATAGAAAAGAAATCCCAAAATCAGGATATAAGGTTGTAGATTATTTACTAGAGATTAAAGATTTATTGTAAAACAACAAATCTGCACTAAAAAAACACTTACACTCTTTTATTAGTAATTTCACTTCTTTTGATTATGAAATTATAGCCTTTAAAGACTTTTTTTACCAGAAATACGTTTATTTATTATATCCTAGATCTTATGGAGATTAAAATCACTAAGTTATTTTTTTTAATTACTTGTATACTGCTTTGCGCTTCTTGTTTTGAGGGTACAGATTTTGATCAAGCCAATGATGTAGTGGTAACACCAGAAATCGAACTTGATCTAATTTATTTTAATTTGGAGGCTTCCAAATTCTACGATTATACAAACTATACAGAGATTTTGGTTGTGCAGGATACCACAGATTTAGATTTTTTGGGCGGTAACGATATCAATGATATACTAAAAAGGGCAGACTTTTTTTTTGAGTTTACAAACAGCATTTCAAGAGAATTTAATGTGTCTTTTGACTTTTTAAATAAACAAAATACTTCCAAATATTTTATGCAAACTACAGTGGCATCTGGTAATGAGGATACACCAGTTGTAAGCTATTTTGTGCAATCCTTAGATGAGGTTCAAATTAAAGAGCTAACAAAGGCAAAAAAGGTTTTAGTTACTGTAACCATACCTTCTTCATCACAAGATTTAACGGGTGTCTTAAATTTACAGTCTAAGATCACCTATTATTTGCAAATAGAGCAATAGTAAAGTATAATGAAAAAGTTTCTTATTATTTATCTACTCCTTGGGCTATCAGTAGTTGTTTGTCAAAATAAACAACTACTGTATAATTGGGAGGTAACCCCACAAACCTTGCTTCTCAATCCAGGAAGCCTTGTCACGAGTCAATTTCATGCAGGTGTCCCTTTAGTGTCTGGATTTCATTTTAATGTTGGTTCTTCTGGAGTTTCTGTATTTGATGTCTTTGCTGATGATGGTGTAGCTATTAATACTAAAATTACTACTACCATCTCTAGGTTAACTTCTCGAGACTTTTTCACTGTAAATCAGCAATTAGATGTGTTAACCTTTGGTTGGCTCTCCAAGGGTTTTGAGCCTATGTACTTCTCTGGCGGAATATATCAAGAACTTGATGCCATTGCCTACTTTCCTAAAGATTTTGCTATTTTGGCTTGGGAGGGCAATAGAGATTATATTGGAAAAGCGTATGATTTTAATGACATTAGTGCTCGTCTTGATTTGTTAACCGTGTTTCATTTTGGGGTGAATAAACAAATTTCAAAAAAGCTTACTGCAGGAGTGCGCTTAAAACTCTATTCTAGTTTAATAAGTGTTAGTAGTACAAGAAATAAAGGCGCGTTTAAAACAACTGTAAGAGAGGGTAGTGCTAATATATATGAGCATACAGTTACAGATTTGGATGTTGAGGTAAACACCTCTGGGTTTATATCATTAGATGGTTTAGAGCAGTCTCAAGTTAGTAAAAAACTACTTGGCCGAGCTTTACTTGGCGGTAATCTTGGCCTTGGTATAGACGCCGGTATTACCTACCAGTTTGACAACGAGCTTTCTTTAACCGCCTCTGTGCTTGATCTTGGCGCTATTTTTCATACCAAAGACACAGAACGTTACAGGGCCAAAGGAGATTATACTCTAGATGGTATAGCGCTTATTTTTCCTGAACTAGTAAATGGAGAACCTGCCATTCCTTATTATGATAATCTAGAAGATGATATAGCCCGTGAGATCCCTATTGACACAATCAACACAGCATATACTCAACTACGACCCACTAAAATAAATGCTGGACTGCATTATGATTTTGGGAGATTTGTTGGAGACAATGGAGGTTGTAATTGTAAAAATAATGGCACAAAAAAAAAGCGAGTTTCTCAGGCAGGGGTTCAGTACTATAGCATATTTAGACCTAGAGGGCTACAACTGGCCGGTACACTTTATTACACAAGAAGGTTTGGCAACACACTTTCTATAAAAACAACCTACACTATAGATAGTTATTCTGCCAAAAATATTGGAGCTGGAATGTTTTTAAATATAGCAGGTGTAAATTTATTTTTAGCGGCAGATAACCTCCTGCAGATGTCTAATCTTGCCAAGGCAAATAGTGTATCTTTACAAGTAGGATTAAACTATATATTAAATTAACAATGAAACACCTTTTTTTAACCTTAGCGATTATAGTAACATGCTCCAATCTCTCTTTTGCTCAAAAGAGGTTGAGTGACTATAGTTTTGTGGTGGTTCCAGATAAATTTGAATTTTTATCTAAAGCCAATCAATATCAATTAAATGATATGACTAAATACTATCTAGCTAAAAATGGTTTTAACACCTATTATTTTAATGAGTTGCCAAGTGTAGATAATTGTGATGGATTATGGGCAGATGTAGAGTCTCTTACTGGATTTACAAGAACAAAAATGATGGTTGTTTTAAAAGATTGCAAAGGCAATGAAGTATATCGGGGAGAAACCGGTGCTAGCAAACAAAAAGACTATAAAAAATCTTACCAAGATGCTTTGCGTAAAGCTTTTTTATGCTTTAATGAGCTTGATGTAAAACAGGATGCTGTAGCGGTAAGGCCAAAGGTTTCTGCTGCCACACAAAAAGATGCTACTTTAGTTGTTGCTTCTCCAAACAGTATTCCAGAATCTAACAATAGTAAGGGTCCTTTAAATCAATACAACGCTTACACCTATAATACAGTGGCATATCTTTTAAAGAAAGTCGAGGGAGGTTATAATGTGTATGATGCTTCTGGGGCAAATCTAATTTTAAAGGGAGTTATTCAATACTCTGAAACTGGCTACAGGGGCATGGTATTTGACGCTAATTACCAGGGTTATTTTCTTGAAAATAATGATTTGAAGCTTGTTGATCAAGCTGGTGTAATCATTACATTAATCTTTCAGAATTAAAAGTCATATTTATCTTTCCATAGACTTTTTAAATAGGTCTTTAATTGATTTTCTTTTGCATTGTTTCCGGGCTGGTAAAAAGAGGTGCCAATAATTTCTTTTGGTAAAAACTCGTGAGGCACAAAAGCATTCTCATAATCATGAGCATATGCGTAGTCGTCTCCATACCCTAACTCTTTCATGAGTTTTGTGGGTGCATTTCTAATAGAAAAGGGTACAGATAAATCACCGGATTGCTTAACGTGTTGTTGTGCTTTTTTAATTGCTAGATAGCTAGCATTACTCTTTGCAGAGCTTGCCAGGTATATAACACATTGGCTCAAAATAATACGAGACTCTGGAAAACCAATTGAGGTTACAGATTGAAATGTTGCGTTAGCAAGTAAAAGAGCATTTGGGTTTGCATTTCCAATATCTTCACTTGCAAGAATCACAAGTCTTCTTGCAATAAATTTTATATCCTCGCCTCCTTCTATCATTCTAGCAAGCCAGTAAACAGCCGCATTTGGATCACTACCGCGTATTGATTTAATAAACGCCGAAACAATATCATAGTGTTGGTCTCCAGTTTTATCATACAAAACTGTGTTTTTTTGCACCTTATGCTGTACCATTTTATTGGTGATAACAACCTTTTGTTTTTCATCACTTAGCACCTCAGAGATTTCAGAAATCACCACCAATTCTAGAATATTTAGTAGTTTTCTTGCATCACCTCCAGATAGCCTTAAAATAGCCTGTGTTTCTTGTAATTCAATATCATATTTCACTAATACAGTGTCTATGGAAATGGCCCGTTTTAATAGGTCTTCAAGATCATTTTTAGAAAATGAGTTTAACACATACACCTGGCATCTGGAGAGTAGGGCAGGTATCACCTCAAAACTTGGGTTTTCTGTGGTGGCACCAATAAGGGTTACTAATCCTTTTTCTACAGCACTAAGTAAAGAGTCTTGTTGAGATTTACTAAAGCGATGAATTTCATCTATAAAAAGTATTGGGTTTTTTGTGGTAAACAACCCGTCAGATTTTTTTGCTTTTTCAATAATCTCTCTTACGGCAGCTACTCCACTATCAATGGCGCTTAATTGGTAGAAAGGCCTTCCTGACTGTGATGCAATAATGGTAGCTAAGGTTGTTTTGCCAATACCAGGAGGTCCCCAGAATAACATAGACGGTATCATGCCGCTTTGTAATTGTTTTGTGAGAGCTCCAGTTTTACCAACAAGGTGTTGCTGGCTGAGATAGTCTTGGAGGGTTTTAGGCCGTATTCTTTCTGCTAATGGAATATTCATTTTATAAAGGTATGTTTTTAATTAATGCTGTTATACTGCCATTTTATCATATTAAAACATTTGGATTTATTTTTGCTATATTAAGGTATGACTAAAACACAAAAATTGTATTTTTCTTTTGATGTAGTGCTGTATCCTCTACTATTTGTGATAATCATGTGGCTGGTATTTTGGTTTGAAATAAGGTTTGCTAAAGATTTCACAACCTATGGTATACATCCAGGCAGAATTGAGGGTTTAAGAGGTATACTATTTGGTCCTTTTATTCACGGTAGTTTAAAGCACTTGTTTAACAATAGTATTCCTATGTTGGTATTGGGTACAGCCCTTTTTTATTTTTATCGCCCTTTGCGTTGGCAAGTGTTTATTTTAGGTTTTGTTATTACGGGCCTTATCACCTGGGGTATTGGCCGTCCTGCAAACCACATTGGTGCTAGTGGTATTGTTTATTTGTTGGCTTCCTTCTTATTCTTTAAAGGTATTATTTCAAAGCAATACCAGCTAACGGCGCTTTCTTTCGCGGTTGTGTTTGTGTATGGTAGTTTGCTTTGGTATGTTTTCCCTTTAGATACCCACATATCTTGGGAAGGACATTTATCTGGTTTTGGTGTTGGTGTATTGTTGGCTTTTTTATATAGAGGCACTACTACAGTCACTAACAATAAATTTGATTGGGAAGCAGAAGATTACTTGCCCCAGAATGACCCTTTTATGCAGCAATTTGATGCAGATGGAAATTTTATTGAAAACAAACCAAAGGTAGATGAGCAGCAACTAAATACTACATCAAAAAACGATATTGGAGTTGTTTATACAATTGTGAAACAGAAAAAAGAGTAGGTTTTTACTTTGATCGTTGACGTACTACCTCATATAGCAAAGCCCCACAAGCAACAGACACATTTAAAGAATTGATAACACCAAGTAGGGGTAAAGAAGCTTTTTTATCTACAATTGTAAGCACAGATTTTGAAACTCCAAGACCTTCAGATCCCATAACAATTGCTATAGGCTCATTTAATTCTAGGTTGTATATGGTGTCTTGTGTCTTTTCTGTAGCAGCAATTGTTGTGATACCACTTCCTTGTAGGTAATAAATAGCATCCTTAATGTGGTCTACTTTACAAATAGGAATATTAAATATAGCTCCTGCAGAAGTTTTAACAGTATCTCCACTTACAGGGGCGCCACCCTTTTTCTGTATAATAACGCCATGAACTCCTGTACATTCTGCTGTTCTTAGAATGGCACCAAAATTTCTAACATCACTAATCTGGTCTAGTATTAAAAACAAAGGTGTTTTTTCACTCTCTAGTACTCCTTCTACCATGGTTTCTAGAGAAACAAACTCTATGGGAGAGCTTATTAAAATAATACCTTGATGATTGCTACGGCATAGTTTCTCCATTTTTTCAAGAGGCACATAGGAGATTGTAGTGTTTAAAGCCTCAAGGTCTGCCACAATAGCATCAATCTTAGGGCTCTGTAGTCCTTTTTGGATATATGCCTTATCTATTGTTTGTTTTGCCTTTAAAGCCTCTATAACAGGATAAATACCAAATAATAATGTCTCTTTCTTCATAGTGCAAAAATAAAAAACCATCCTTAGAAAAGGATGGTTTTTAAAATATATTAACTAATTATTTATTAGTCAGCGTCTTCGTAAGTAACTTCCCAGTTAAATGCGTCTAATAATACAGCTGTAACAGTTGCATTAGTGTTTCCTCCGTTCCAAGATCCTGCATCTTCAGGATCATCTCCTTCAGGGTAAGATCCACTTGGATTAGAACCGTCATATATAACTCCGTCTACAGTTGTTACAACACCAAAGAATTCAAAGGAATCATCTTCTACGAAAGTAGAAGCATCAACTCCAAATAATTCAGCCATATCTGCAGTTGTGAAACTTACATCAAATGGGAATGTTGTTGTTGAACCGAAAGCTAGAGCCTCAGATGGTGCGCCAGCAAAATCACCAACTACTGTTACTTCATAAGTGGCGACAGTTCCGTTAGGATCTTCAGTCATCGCGCTAAAAGAAGCCGTTGCAGGGTCTGCACCCATTTCAAATACTGGAGCAGTTACAAACTTTACAAATCCACCATTAGATAATTCTGGAAAGCGTTCTAGATCTTGATCTTCACAACTAGTGAAAGTAACTGTAGATAATATTGCTACAAATACTAGAGAGAATATTTTATTTATATTTTTCATAATTAAAGTATTTAATTAAAATGGATTAGTTAATGAAACCAGCTGGGTTTGTATCCCAAAATACTTGGTTGTCAGCAGTTGTCTGACTTACATTAGGATTTGTGTTAGTTTCGTTTTCTGGGTATCTGTAAGATCTTGGGAATGGACCTACTGGCTTAACACCTGTTTGTAGTGTAGGATATCCTGTTCTTCTGTACATGTTGTAAGGCTCTACACCATTACCCCATGACGCTAGGTACCATTCTCTAATAACGATTTCTAACTTAGCATCGTTTCCTGATGCAGCATCATATTCTGCTAAAACTCTAGCTGTATAGGCACTAATCTCTGCACCTGTTGCAGCATAATCTATAGTTTCGTCATCTTCGTCAGTTGTGTCTAAAGAACCAGTAAAGTTGGTTACTTTATCCATACTAAGTGAGATACCTGCTTCTAATAATGATCTTGAATCAACACCAACTCCTAAATCTAGTCCTGCTTCTGCAAGTGCAAAGTGCGTAAAAGATGATAAGAAAATTGGGTTTATACCAGCTCCATCAAGTGTTGGAGTACTGTTTCCGTCTGATCTATTGAATTGGTTGTTATCAAAAGCTCCTCCACCTGGATAAACACCCCATGTAGATCTTCTTATACCATCATTTGGAATTCCTTCATCATCTCCATGATCTCTTCCCCAGTATAAGTTACCAACATAACAGTAGTCATAGATATCGTTACCTGCACAAGGAAGGTTAGATCCTGATGGCCCAGTGCTTCTTTGACGATAGATATAGTAACGTAGTCTTGGATCTGCAATTCCTGTTTCTACAAAAGGAGCTTCACCGTCACCTGCGTTTAACATATCTAAAAACCCATTACTCATATAAAATCCTGCTCCATTAACATAGTTGCCTTGAAATATTGGGCTTCTTGATTCTGGAGAAGCTGAAGATGAGTAGTTGAATTGAAAATCTTCATCATCAGTATCAATAATGTTTTCTGATAATAAACCTGAAATTGCTGCACCGTCACCCATGTTAAGATGCGCTTTTAGTTTTAAAGTATTTGCAACAGCAATCCAGTTGTCTGCGTCAAAATCTCCGTAAAATAAATCTTGAGGTACTACAGCACTTCCTTGATTTAAGTTTGAGATAGCTGTGTTTAATAGCGCTATTTGAGCTGTATATACATCTTCTCCCGGATCTAAAGCTGGCGTTGGAAACTCACCAAATTGATTAGCTTGACTGTAAGGTACATTACCTACGTAATCTACTAATGTAATGTATGTATATGCCTCCATGATTTGTGCCACACCTACATGATTAGGTAAACCACCTTCTGTATTTGCAGAAATAGTTTCTAATAAATCTACGTTTGCAAACATATTGTAAGCAGAAGACCAAGTTCCATTTAATGAATTAACACCAATTGTTCCATTGTATTGTCCAAACTGCGCAGTCATACGCGTAATGTTTGAAGAACTTCCTCTAAAACCACTTACGATTCCGTTGAATGATAATTGTATTTGATTTAATACAAAGTTTTTATCTGCCACATCTGCACTAATTGCATTTGGGTTATCTAGTAAATCTAGCTCTGTTGTTTCACATCCAGTGAATAAAGCCAACATAGCTGTTACGAATGTTATTTTTAAAATATTTTTCATAATATGTAATTAAATTTTTTAGGTTACACTAGTATAACAAGGTGGTAATGTAATTACCACCTCACTAGTACCTTTTATTTTTAAAATGTTGCCTTTATACCAAATGAGTAACGTTTAGATGTAGGTCCCGTTTGGAATTCTAAACCTTGACCATTACCTGTACCAACACTCAATGCTTCTGGATCAATGTTAAATGCATCAGGAATATTGAAAGCCTTCACATATAAGTTTTGTCCAGATAAAGAGAATGAGATATTTCCGAAAGGAGTTTTCTCTAACATCTTCTCTGTAAGAGAGAACGTTAATGAAGCTTCTCTTAAACGTAAATGAGATGCGTCATACATACCTTGTCCAGATGGATCAACTAAGTTTATAAAGTATAAATCATTAGCACCAATTTGAATATTGTTTTGGATTGGTAGGCCATCATCCCCTAATAATAACTGACCTGTTGTAGGGTTAGCTAATAATCCTGGAATAACATATGTTCCTTCTCTGTTATCAACGTTTACCTCTGTTACACCACGACGGTAGAACTGAGATGCAGTTTGAGAATAGATATCTCCACCATGTGTGTATTCTAACTGTGCAGATAAAGATAGTTGCTTGTAAGTAATAGTGTTTATTGTAGTTGCTGTCCAGTCTGCGTTTGGATCACCAATGGTTTCAATATCCTTACCTAAATCTCCTTCTGAGTCAAGAATTTGACCCGTACCTGGATTAATAAGTAATGCACCGTTTACACCAGTACCATAAGGATTTTCATCTGTTATGTTTGATTGTGCATATCTTGCAGCATAACCACCCTTGATTACTCCTAGAGCTTCACCCTGCGAAGCATAGTTTCCTAAGTTTGTGAATCCAGCATATGCAAAAGATTCAACACCACCTAAGTCAATAACTGTGTTTTCAGAGGCACTAAAGTTGTTATCCATTTGCCATGTGAAATTATCACTCTTAATTAGCGTAAAGTTTAAACCTAATTCTACACCTTCTATTTGCGTTTCTGCAATGTTATCAGCTGTAAAGGTAGCTCCAGTAGATGGAGATATTGGTCTTCCTACAATTTGATCTTGTATTGATCTTCTGTAAACAGTTGCGTCAAGACTAATTCTTTTCTTAAATAAATCTGCATCTAAACCAAGTTCAAATTCTTTTTGAAGTTCTGGTTTAAGGTTTACATTTCCTAGTAAAGAAGATAATCCGTTTGTAGTAACAGCATTTCCGTCACTGTCAAGTACTGACGATGCTGTAGAATTAAATCCAGTTCTTGTAGAGTATACTCCTGGGAACCTTGCAGATGTACCGTAACCTCCACGAAATTTTAAGTAGTTAAGTGCGTCAGATGATCCACCATCCATTGATGTTGGCACAAATGATAATGAAGCACCAGGATAAAATAACGTATTATTTTCAGCCTCTAATGTAGAAGCCCAGTCATTACGACCTGATAACGTTAAAAATAAGTAACCACCATAGTCAAAAGCAGCTTCACCATAAGCACCTAATATATTTTGTTGTGCTTGAAAACTTAAACTACCCGCAACTGGATCATTAATCGTTTGATCAATAAAGTTGTCATGGTCAAAGAAACCAAATACTACTTGGTTTACACTAGATTGTCCAAACTGCTCATAGGTATCACGTCTTGCGTTGAAACCTAGTTGAGTTGTTAAACTAAAGTCATCAGCTAGTTCTAAGTTATTAAAACTAAAGTTTAAGTTATGGTCATAAATAAAGTTAGTACCACTAGTTGTTCTTAAGTAACCTGTTGTATAAGGTGCCGTAACATTTCCTTTAGCAGCTTTAAACTCTTGAGTTTCGTTGTAGGTATCTAAACCAAAACGGTATGATACAGATGCGTTATCAGAAATTTCATAAGAAGCACCTAACTTACCGTAAAAACGATTTGTTTTTTGCTCACTACCTGCGTAGTTAGTTAACCAATTCGGATTTTCTTGATCTGATCTGTAATAAACACTTGATCTATCGTTTGGATTTTCGAATGGAAGATTATTTAAGTCCAAGTTTCTTGGTATAAATAATGTTCTTGTAAAAATAGATAAAGCCCCACCTGCGTTGTTTGCAGCAATTGGAGGAGTATTTACTCTTGTACTACTAAAGTTTGCAGTTCCATTAAAAGAGAATTTGTTAGATAGTTTTGTAGAACCACCAAGTCCAATGTTGTAACGAGTTAACCCATTATTTCTAATGTACCCATCTTCAGTTGTGTAACCAAAGTTTAGATTGTAACGAGTGTTACCATCATTTCCAGGAGAACCTGCAACGTTTACAGACATTGATTGTCCTAAACCAGTTCTGAAAAAGTCTTTTACATTGTTCTTAGCAGCTGCATAAGGAATTTCTAAACCATCATACTCAGGGAATAAATCTCCTTGACCTGCATACGGGTGAGCAACCATTTGATTTGAGTCAAAACGAGCTCCCCAGTTACCTACATATCCAGGGTTTATAATGTTATCTGCACCTTGGCCATACTCATTTTGGTAATCTGCAAGGTTAGAAATTTGTGTTTGGTATACAGAAGAGTTAACCGTTACCTCAAACTTTTTGTTTAAGTTTTTGGTAGATCCGTTTTTGGTTGTAATAAGTACAACACCATTTCTACCTTGTTGTCCATACAAAACAGAAGCACTCAAACCTTTTAAGATTTGTACACTCTCAACATTGTTTGGATCTAAATCTAAGAAACGGCTACTTGTAACTGTGTTACCACCACCAAAACCAGTTTGTTGGTTTGTGCCAGAGTCAAAAGGCACACCATCTACAATAAATAAAGGTTGGTTGCTTCCGTTAATAGAACTTCTACCACGAATAACAAAGTTAGTACCTGATCCTGTAGCTCCACTGTTACCTACAATCTGAACACCGGCAACTTTACCATTTAAAGATCTAACAACGTCAGATTCTGGTTTGTTTTCGATTGCATCAGCTTGAAGTGTTGTAACTGCATATCCTAAAGACTTACGTTCTTTAGTTGCACCACCGTAACCTGTAAGTACTACCGCATCAAGCGTTTCTCCCTCAGCCATTGTTACATTCATCATACTTGATGATGCAGTAACAAGTTTTACTTGAGAGTCAAACCCTACATAAGAGTAAACAAGTGATTGTCCCACTTCTGTTGAGATAGAGTAATTTCCATCAAAATCAGATTGAGTACCATTTGTTGTACTTTTTACAATAATATTTACTCCTGGTAGCGGTAAGCCTGAATCATCAGTCACTGTACCGGAGATTGTTTTTTCCTGTGCAAATGATATTTGCACTACTAACGCTAGTAATAGCGTTAAAATTCCACTAAACTTTGTTTTCATTTTCATATTTATTTGAATTAGCCAACTTCAAAAATCCAAATAAAAAGTTAATTACACAACTATTTAAACTTAAATTTTGCTTTTTTTTCAAAGCCTACTGCCGATTTTGTTGAATAAAACCTAAAATTGAGATGCAATACTTAGATGTATTTTTGAATTTGAAAATTTAAATGCCTGACCGTCAATATTTCCGTTGGCTATACTAAACTTTAAAAGTCCTGCTTTGGTAGTCATTCCTAACCCAAAACCAAAACTGTACAATTTTTCTTTTTGTTTTAGTATTTCATTTTCAAAATAGCCTAGATCTATTATAGAGTGCAGATAGGTTTGTTGATTTACTAAATAACGGTATTCTGTGTTTAGTATAGAGAACATTGAGGCGTCTATGTTGTTTTCTAAAAACCCCCGCATGCTATTAATACCACCAAACCTAAATAGTTCATTTGTAAGGTATGTATCGCTTGTCATCAAATTAGTAGTGTTTTGTAGATAGATACTGTTTTTTTGATTAAAGTTAACAGAGTGGTTTATGACATTTGATATTGTTACCTGTTTTGTGTTTTTGGAAGTAGTTTTTCTGTTTCCAATACCAATGTCTAGGTTTAAAAAGGTTTTTACAGGAAAAAGAGTGTTTTGCTGAAATTTTATAAAAGTCACTCCTGTTGTTAAAAATGAGGAGCTAAAATCTTGAAGATTTTCTAGGTTTTGGTTTTCTGATAAAAGTTCATTTGAGGTTTTAGCTACAATACCTATTTGAGCTTTTGACGAAGGAGAGATTTGGTATGATACATTTAGGCTTTGAGAGGTTGAAGAAAATGTACTATCTCTCCTAAAGATATTTAATTCTGCCTGAATTCCAAAAGGAGTCTTAAACAAATAGGGGAGTTGTGTTTTTAGCGTTAAGCTTTCTTGATCTGCTCCATCTGCTTTATATTTCAAAACAAATTGTTCTCCGTAATTCAGATTGTTGTTTAAAACAAGATCTATGTACCCGTTAAAAACTATGTTTTGTGTTTGTTCGTTTGTTGCAAAACCTATAATGCCATCAAAGGTGTTAAAGTTTTGTTTCTCTAGATATAAATAAAGTGTTGTTTTTTCTTTTTCAAATAATGCTTGTGGTGGCTTTATGCTGTTTGCAAATCCTAGACTATTTAAAACGTTATTTTTTTTAATTACTTTCTTGTTGTCAAACACCGCTCCTTTTTTAATCCCAGCAAAATAGGTTATAAATGATTTCGGAAATTTTTCATACCCTTTTATTGTAATTGAGTCAATTATTCTTTTTGACTTTTCAGATGTTTTTAGGGTGGCTACAACAATAGTGTCCTGCGTGGTGAGGTTTGTTAGTTTTAGTTTGCCAAAGGTGTTCCCGTTTTTTGTTTGCAGTTGGTTTAGTTTCTCTAATATCTCCCTGCCTTGCTGTATAGGGATGATAAAATAATTTTCTTTAGTGTTTTTTGAAATTAGCGCAATTTCATCTTCGGTAAATGGAGTGTTGCTGTAATCTATTTTTAATTGCGTGTATCTTTTTCCTAAATAAAAGTGTGCAGCAGCTGTTGAGTCTGAAATTCTTTTCATGCTTTCCAATGAATTTTCTAAGTAACCAAAGGTTTCTAGTTTTATAGAAAGTCTTTCTGCTTCCTCTCTAACACTTTTAAAATTTTGATGTTTTGTGGAGATTGCAAGAGCGTCTTCAAGTGTTTTTGACACCCTTGTTTCAAAAGAAACTGTGAGGGTTATCTCTTGGCTGTGCGCTAGTGAGAAAAAACCGGTATATATATTAAGGTATAGAAATATGTAATAAATTTGTTTCAAATAGGATGCAATTTATTTTGTAATAGTAACGATTGCATTTCGTTTTTAATATCTGAAAGCAGAAATATTAAAAATCCTAAAATTTTAATACCCTAAGGTTTGAGATATCAAATAATTATTATATTTTTGCACGCCCTAATAAGAGGGAACTAATAAATAACAACTAAGTATAACAAGGAATTTTATGCCAACTATTTCACAATTAGTACGAAAAGGAAGGACCAAAATAACCAAGAAGTCAAAATCGGCTGCCTTAGATTCATGTCCGCAACGCCGCGGAGTATGTACACGTGTTTATACTACCACACCAAAAAAACCGAATTCAGCAATGCGTAAAGTTGCTCGTGTTCGTTTGACAAATGGTAAGGAAGTAAACGCTTACATCGGTGGTGAAGGACACAATCTACAAGAACACTCGATAGTATTGGTTAGAGGTGGAAGGGTGAAGGATTTGCCTGGAGTTAGATATCATATCGTTCGTGGAGCTTTAGACACCGCTGGTGTTGAGGGTAGAACACAACGTAGATCTAAGTACGGAGCAAAACGCCCTAAGAAGTAATTTTAATTTTTTTTAAAACGAAGACATGAGAAAAAGAGCAGCCAAGAAAAGACCGCTTTTACCGGATCCTAGATTCAACGATCAGTTAGTTACACGCTTTGTGAACAACTTGATGTGGGATGGTAAGAAGTCGGTGGCATTCAAAGTTTTCTATGATGCAATAGACATTGTAGAGGAGAAGAAAACAGACGAAGAAAAAACAGGTGTAGAGATTTGGAAGGACGCCCTTTCAAACGTAATGCCTCACGTAGAAGTACGAAGTCGTAGAGTAGGTGGTGCAACGTACCAGATACCTAATCAGATTCGTGCAGATCGTAAAATATCTACTGCAATGAAGTGGTTAATTGGTTTCGCTAGAAAGCGTAACGAAAAATCTATGGCACAAAAGCTAGCTTCTGAAATTCTAGCAGCAGCTAAAGAAGAAGGAGCAGCGGTTAAAAAGCGTACTGATACGCACAAAATGGCCGAAGCAAATAAAGCATTCTCACACTTTAGATTCTAATAGAAATGGCAAGAGATTTAAGATACACAAGAAATATTGGAATTGCTGCTCATATTGATGCTGGTAAAACTACCACAACTGAGCGAGTTTTATATTACACTGGAGTTTCACATAAAATTGGTGAAGTACATGATGGCGCCGCTACCATGGACTGGATGGCACAAGAGCAAGAACGTGGTATTACCATTACTTCTGCTGCTACTACCTGTGAGTGGAAATTTCCATTAGAAAATGGAGAAACACTAGCAGACACTAAAGGATATCATTTTAATATTATTGATACACCAGGTCACGTAGATTTTACTGTAGAGGTAAATAGATCTCTTCGTGTACTGGATGGACTAGTTTTCTTATTCAGTGCAGTTGATGGTGTAGAGCCTCAATCTGAGACTAACTGGAGACTAGCAGATAACTATAAAGTTCCAAGAATTGGGTTTGTTAATAAAATGGACCGTCAAGGATCAGACTTTCTAGGAGTTTGTCAACAAGTGAAAGACATGTTGAAATCTAACGCTGTGCCAATTGTTTTAAACATTGGAGATGAAGAGGATTTTAAAGGTGTTATTGATTTAATTAAAAACCGTGCCATTATTTGGCATGATGATACTCAAGGAGCAACATTTGATGTTGTTGACATCCCTGAGGATATGAAAGAAGAAGCTCGCAAGTATCGTGCACTCCTTATTGAAGAAGTTGCAAGTTATGACGAGAATCTTTTAGAAAAATTCATGGAAGATGAAGATTCTATTACAGAGCAAGAGGTGCACGCTGCCCTTAGAGCTGCTGTAATGGATATGGCTATTATTCCTATGATTTGTGGTTCTGCCTTCAAAAACAAAGGGGTACAGTTTCTCTTAGATGCTGTATGTCGCTACCTGCCTTCTCCTATGGATAAGGAAGGAATTGTTGGAATGAACCCAGACACAGAAAAAGAAGAAATTCGCAAGCCAAGTGTAGACGAACCTTTCGCTGCATTGGCATTTAAAATTGCTACAGACCCTTTTGTAGGTCGTTTGGCATTTTTTAGAGCATATTCTGGTCGTTTGGATGCAGGTTCTTATGTGTTAAATAACCGTTCTGGAAAAAAAGAACGTATTTCACGTATCTACCAAATGCATGCTAACAAACAAAATGCAATTGACTATATAGAAGCTGGAGATATTGGAGCTGCTGTTGGATTTAAATCTATCAAAACAGGAGATACACTTACTTCAGAAAAACATCCTATTGTTTTAGAATCTATGGACTTCCCTGATCCAGTAATTGGAATCGCGGTTGAGCCTAAGACTAAGGCAGATGTTGATAAATTAGGTATTGGTCTAGGAAAACTTGCTGAAGAAGATCCAACCTTTACGGTTCGTTCAGATGAAGCTTCAGGACAGACTATTATATCTGGAATGGGTGAACTTCACTTAGATGTTATTGTTGACCGTCTTAGACGTGAATTTAACGTAGAAGTGAACCAAGGACAGCCACAGGTTGAATATAAAGAAGCTATTACAAGATCTGCAGATCACAGAGAAGTTTACAAGAAACAATCTGGTGGTCGTGGTAAGTTTGCTGATATCGTGTTCACGATTGAACCAGCAGACGAAGGTGAGGTAGGTCTTCAGTTTGTATCTTCAATTAAAGGTGGTAACGTTCCTAAAGAATTTATTCCATCTATTGAAAAAGGATTCAAGATGGCCATGGTAAATGGTCCACTAGCAGGATATGAAGTTGATTCTATGAAGGTGACTTTGCGTGATGGTTCATACCATGATGTGGATTCAGATCAGTTATCTTTTGAATTAGCTGCTAAGCTTGGATTTAAAAATTCTGCAAAAGCTGCAAAAGCAGTTATTATGGAGCCAATCATGAAACTTGAGGTGATTACACCTGAAGAAAATATGGGTGACATTGTAGGAGATTTAAATAGAAGAAGAGGTCAGGTAAGTGACATGGGAGACCGTGCAGGCGCGAAGACTGTAAAGGCTACAGTGCCACTTTCTGAAATGTTTGGATATGTTACTACACTCCGAACATTATCATCAGGTCGTGCAACATCAACAATGGAATTTTCACACTATGCAGAAACTCCTTCTAATATATCAGAAGAAGTAATTACTGCAGCAAGAGGAACTAACGCTTAATATTACAGCAATGAGTCAAAAAATAAGAATTAAATTAAAGTCATACGATCATTATTTAGTAGACAAATCTGCTGAAAAAATCGTTAAGACAGTAAAGTCAACAGGTGCTGTAGTTACTGGACCAATTCCATTGCCAACACACAAGAAGATTTTTACTGTACTGCGTTCACCGCACGTAAACAAGAAGAGTAGAGAACAGTTCCAATTAAGTTCTTACAAGAGGTTATTGGATATCTATAGTTCTTCTTCAAAAACAATTGATGCTCTAATGAAGTTAGAGTTACCAAGTGGTGTAGAGGTAGAGATTAAGGTATAAGTGAATACCTACTTTAGTAGGTATCTCATTACCATGAGACTTCTGTTTTGCAGAAGATAAACATGTCCTAAGCTGCGTGCGAAGGAAAAACGGTAAACAAAGTAATATTCGGGGTCGAATTTATTTTGACCCCGTTTTATTTTAAAAAGAAAAACTGTTGCATGAGCAACGAATTTTAATAATCAATAAATAATAAATTATGTCTGGGTTAATTGGAAAAAAGATAGGGATGACCAGCATCTTTGACGAGAACGGCAAGAATATGCCGTGTACCGTTATTGAGTGTGGGCCCTGTGTTGTTACCCAAGTCAGAACTATGGAGGTTGATGGGTATGAAGCCCTTCAACTTGGTTTCGATGACAAGAAGACTGCTACTAAAGCCGCTGAAGGGCACTTTAAAAAAGCAGGAACCGTTGCAAAACGCAAAGTCGCCGAATTTAAAGGTTTTGATGAGGAAGTTAAATTAGGTGATACAATCACCGTTGAACATTTTGCTGAAGGAGAGTTTGTCGATGTGGCAGCCACTTCTAAAGGTAAAGGATTTCAAGGGGTTGTAAAACGTCACGGTTTTGCCGGTGTAGGTCAAGCTACTCACGGTCAGCACAACCGTTTAAGAGCGCCAGGTTCTATTGGTGCAGCATCATATCCTGCGAGAGTATTCAAAGGAATGAAGATGGCTGGACAAATGGGGAACGAAAAGGTGAAAGTTCAAAATTTAAGAGTTTTAAAAGTAGTTGCTGAAAAGAACCTACTTGTTGTTAAAGGATGTATTCCTGGACATAAAAACGCTTACGTAACCATTGAGAAATAATGAAGGTAGCTGTAATAGATAGTAAAGGAAAAGACACAGGTAGAAAGGTTGAACTTTCTAAAGAAGTGTTTGGTATAGAACCTAATAATCACGCTGTATATCTTGATGTAAAGCAGTACTTGGCAAACCAACGTCAGGGAACGCATAAATCAAAAGAACGTGCAGAGATTTCAGGATCTACAAGAAAGATAAAAAAACAAAAAGGAACTGGTACTGCCCGTGCGGGAAGTATCAAGTCTGGTGTTTTTAGAGGCGGTGGTCGTATGTTTGGTCCTAGACCAAGAAACTACTCGTTTAAATTAAATAAGAACTTGAAGCGTTTAGCTCGTAAATCTGCCCTCACAATGAAGGCAAATGATAAGGCAATCGTTGTGTTAGAAGACTTAAAATTTGACACACCTAAAACAAAAGATTTTACTGCTGTATTAAAGACTTTAGGTCTTGAGGGCAAAAAATCATTGTTTGTGTTGGGTGAATCAAATAATAATGTATATTTGTCTTCGCGAAATTTAACAGGTACTGAAGTTATAAGTAACTCAGAATTAAGTACTTATAAAATTTTGAATGCAAATAGTGTTATACTATTTGAAGGTTCATTGGAAGGAATTGAGTCAAACTTAAGTAAATAGAAACAAGATGAGTATCTTAATAAAACCTATAATTACGGAAAAAGCTACAGCCGATGCGGAATTAAATAACCGTTACGGATTTATAGTAAATCCAAAGGCTAATAAGGTAGAAATCAAAAAAGCAGTTGAGGCTGCTTATGAAGTTTCTGTTCTTAAAGTTCGCACATTAAATGTCCGCCCGGACAGAAAAACTCGTTTTACAAAAACGGGAGTTCAAACTGGTAAAACAAATGCTTATAAAAAAGCAATTGTACAGGTGGCGGAAGGTGATACAATAGATTTTTACGGAGGAGCTGAATAAGCTTTTCATTTAAAACAAAGACAAAAATGTCAGTAAGAAAATTAAAACCAATCACCCCAGGACAGCGTTTTAGAGTTGTAAATGGATTTGACGCCATTACAACTGATAAGCCGGAGAAAAGTTTATTAGCTCCGAACAAAAGATCTGGTGGTAGAAACAGTCAAGGAAAGATGACCATGCGCTATATAGGTGGTGGTCACAAAAAGAAATATAGAATAGTCGATTTCAAGCGTGAAAAAGCAGGCGTTCCTGCTACTGTAGCTTCTATCGAATATGATCCAAACCGTACAGCATTTATCGCTTTATTGAACTATCAAGATGGTGAAAAGCGTTATGTAATTGCTCAAAACGGTCTTCAAGTAGGTCAAAATATCGTCTCTGGCGATGATGTTGCTCCAGAAATTGGAAATGCAATGGCCCTTTCATCAATTCCATTAGGTACTATTATCTCTTGTATAGAGCTACGTCCAGGACAAGGAGCTGTATTGGCTCGTAGTGCTGGTGCTTTTGCACAGTTAATGGCTCGTGATGGTAAATTTGCTACCGTTAAATTACCTTCTGGTGAAACACGTTTAATCTTAGTTACTTGTATGGCTACCATTGGTGCTATATCAAATAGTGACCACCAGTTAACAGTATCTGGTAAGGCGGGACGTTCTAGATGGCTTGGTAGAAGACCACGTACAAGACCAGTAGTGATGAATCCTGTCGATCACCCAATGGGTGGTGGTGAAGGGAAGTCTTCTGGTGGACACCCACGTTCTAGAAACGGTATTCCTGCAAAAGGATTTAGAACCCGTTCTAAGACAAAGCAGAGTAATAAATACATAATTGAACGTAGAAAGAAATAAGCTATGGCAAGATCGTTAAAAAAAGGACCGTACGTTCACTACAAGTTAGATAAGAAAGTACAAGACAATGTGGAGACTAATAAAAAGACAGTGATCAAAACTTGGTCAAGGGCTTCTATGATTACTCCAGATTTTGTAGGACAAACTATTGCAGTTCATAATGGCCGTCAATTCGTGCCAGTATATGTAACTGAGAATATGGTAGGACATAAACTAGGAGAATTTTCACCAACAAGATCATTCCGTGGTCACGCAGGTGCAAAAAATAAAGGTAAAAAATAATAGGCCATGGGAGTTCGTAAAAGAGAAAGAGCAGAACAGATTAAAGAAGCTAAAAAGACTCAGTACTTTGCTAAGCTGAATAACTGTCCTACATCACCAAGAAAAATGCGCTTAATGGCGGATTTGGTTAGAGGTGAGAAGATTGATAAAGCACTAAACTTATTAAAGTTTAGTTCAAAAGAAGCATCTAGACGTTTAGAGAAATTGTTGTTGTCTGCAATTGCAAACTGGCAAGCTAAAAACGAAGATGCGTCTATAGAAGATGCAGATCTTTTTGTAAAGGAAATTCGTGTAGACGGAGGAACTATGCTAAAGAGATTACGTCCTGCACCGCAGGGTCGTGCTCACAGAATTAGAAAACGCTCAAACCATGTTACATTGGTATTAGGGGCTAACGATAACACACAAAGCTAAATTATAAATGGGACAGAAGACAAATCCAATCGGAAACCGCTTAGGAATAATCAGAGGATGGGAATCTAACTGGTATGGTGGAAACGACTACGGTGATAGATTAGCCGAAGACGACAAGATTAGAAAGTATATTCACGCTCGTTTAAGTAAAGCAAGTGTGTCTAGAGTAATTATTGAGCGTACGCTTAAACTTGTAACCGTTACTATCACTACTGCAAGACCTGGTATTATTATCGGGAAAGGTGGTCAAGAGGTAGACAAGTTGAAAGAAGAGCTTAAGAAGATTACAGAAAAAGAAGTACAGATCAACATCCACGAAATCAAAAGACCTGAGTTGGATGCATTTTTAGTAGGTGCCAGTGTAGCCAGACAAATTGAGAATAGAATCTCTTACCGTCGTGCTATTAAAATGGCAATTACAGCAGCAATGCGTTTAAATGCAGAAGGAATCAAGATTCAAATTTCTGGACGTTTAAATGGTGCCGAAATGGCACGTAGCGAGTCTTACAAAGACGGTCGTATTCCTTTGTCTACATTTAGAGCCGACATAGATTATGCTTTAGTTGAGGCGCACACTACTTATGGTAGATTGGGTGTTAAAGTATGGATCATGAAAGGTGAAGTATATGGTAAAAGAGAGCTTTCTCCTCTAGTTGGATTATCTACGGGTAATCAAAAAGGTGGAAAAGGTGGAAATCAAGGACGAGGTGGTAGTAAGCCACGTCGTAGAAAGTAATTTTTTAAAGTAAAAGAAAAAATGTTACAACCTAAAAGAACCAAGTTCCGTAAACAACAGAAAGGACGTATGAAGGGTAATGCTGGACGCGGAAATCAACTTTCTTATGGAACGTTTGGAATAAAATCTTTAGATTCAAATTTCCTAACTGCTCGACAAATAGAAGCAGCTCGTATTGCAGCAACACGTTTTATGAAAAGAGAAGGATCCATGTGGATTATGATCTTTCCAGACAAACCGATTACCAAAAAGCCTCTAGAGGTTCGTATGGGTAAGGGAAAAGGTGGAGTAGAATATTGGGCAGCAATTGTTAAGCCAGGTAGAGTTTTATTTGAAGTATCTGGAGTACCAATGGAAACAGCAAAAGAAGCATTGCGCCTTGCGGCACAAAAGCTTCCAGTGAAAACTAAGTTTGTTGTATCTAGAGATTTTCAAGCATAATTATTGAAACTGTATTATGAAACAATCACAGATAAACGAAGCATCAACAGCAGATTTGCAAGCACAACTTGCAGAAGCTAAAAAAGTGTATTCAGATTTTAAAATGGCTCACACCATTTCACCGTTAGAGAATCCTGTTTTACTACGTACTCACAGGAGAACAGTAGCTAGAATTTCGACAGAACTAACTAAAAGAGAAGTACAATAAGTACCAAGCTGAAAGATGGAAGAATTAAAAAGAAATTTAAGAAAAGAACGTGTTGGTGTAGTTACTAGTAACAAGATGGATAAGTCTATTGTTGTTGCCGAAGTAAAAAAAGTAAAACACCCTATGTACGGAAAGTTCGTTTTAAAAACGAAAAAATACGTAGCACATGACGAGACAAATAACTGCAACGAAGGTGATACTGTAAAGATCATGGAAACTAGACCTATGAGTAAAACCAAATGTTGGAGATTAGTAGAAATCATTGAAAGAGCGAAGTAAGATATGTTACAACAAGAATCAAGACTTAAGGTCGCAGACAACACTGGTGCTAAAGAGGTTTTAACCATTAGAGTACTAGGTGGAACTAAAAGAAGGTATGCTTCTATTGGTGACAAGATAGTAGTAACTGTAAAAGATGCAACTCCAAACGGGAGCGTAAAAAAAGGAACAGTCTCAACAGCTGTTGTGGTACGCACCAAAAAAGAGGTTAGAAGAGCAGATGGATCATATATCCGCTTTGATGACAATGCTTGTGTATTATTGAACCCACAGGGTGAGATGAGAGGTACACGTGTATTTGGACCAGTTGCAAGAGAACTTCGTGATAGACAATTCATGAAAATAGTATCATTGGCACCAGAGGTGCTTTAATACGAAAATTAAAATGGCAAAGCTTAAATTAAAATCTGGAGACAACGTAGTAGTTACTGCTGGAGACCACAAAGGATCTGAGGGTAAAATATTGCGTGTATTTCTTGAAAAAAACAAAGCAATCGTAGAGGGAGTTAATATGGTAAAGAAACATGAGAAGCCAAGTGCGGCTAATCCTCAAGGTGGAATTACTGAAAAAGAAGCTCTTATACATATTTCAAATCTTTCACTTGTTGATCCTAAAACAGGAACAGGTACACGTGTAGGATATAAAATGGAAAATGGTAACAAAGTACGATTTTCTAAAAAATCGAATCAAGTATTATAGTTATGGGATATTTACCAAGACTTAAGGAAGAATATAAGAGCAGAATAATTGGTGCTCTTAAGGAGGAATTTGGTTACAAAAATGTAATGCAAGTACCAAAACTAGAGCGCATTGTTGTGTCTCGTGGTGTTGGAGCTGCTGTAGCCGATAAAAAATTGATTGACTATTCTGTAGAAGAGTTAACAAACATCACTGGCCAAAGAGCCGTTGCTACCATTTCTAAAAAGGATGTTGCTACATTCAAACTTAGAAAAGGAATGCCAATTGGAGCTATGGTTACTTTAAGAGGTGAGCGTATGTATGAATTTCTAGACAGATTAGTAACTTCATCACTACCAAGAGTACGTGACTTTAACGGTATCAAAGCCACTGGTTTTGACGGAAGAGGTAACTACTCACTGGGTGTAATTGAACAAATTATATTTCCAGAGATCGATATCGATAAGGTTAAAAAGATAGAGGGTTTAAATATCACTTTTGTAACCTCTGCTGGTACAGACAAAGAAGCAAAATCATTATTAACAGAACTAGGTTTACCTTTTAAAAAGAACTAAGATGGCTAAAGAATCAATGAAAGCCCGTGAGGTTAAAAGAGCAAAGACGGTAGCTAAATATGCTGAAAAACGTAAAGCTTTGAAAGAAGCTGGAGACTATGAAGCACTACAGAAATTACCAAAAAATGCTTCTCCAGTTCGTATGCACAACAGGTGTAAACTTACAGGAAGACCAAAGGGATATATGAGAACATTTGGACTTTCACGTGTAACATTTCGTGAAATGGCAAATCAAGGACTTATCCCAGGTGTAAGAAAAGCATCTTGGTAAACTAAAGTTTTAGTACACTAACAGGATTATAAATTGGTGAAAGGTTTTGAGATAATAGTATTTCAGAAAACCATTACCGCAACTTAATATAAATGAATACAGATGTAATCGCAGATTACCTAACGAGAGTTAGAAATGCAGTAAATGCAGGACACCGTGTTGTTGAAATACCGGCGTCTAATCTAAAAAAAGAAATCACAAAAATTCTTTTCGATCAAGGATTTGTGTTGAGCTACAAGTTTGAAGATGATAAAGGACCTCAGGGGACTATTAAAATCGCTTTAAAGTATGACAAGCTTACCAAAGATCCAGTGATCAAAAAGATTCAAAGAATTAGTAAACCAGGTTTACGTAAGTACGCAAATTCGAAAGAAATGCCACGTATTTTGAATGGTTTGGGAATTTCTATTGTTTCTACTTCTGCGGGAGTAATGACAGGAAAACAAGCCCAAGATCAAAATGTAGGTGGTGAAGTATTGTGTTACGTATATTAATCATTAAAGACAAGAACAGATGTCAAGAATAGGTAAAAACCCGGTAGCAATTCCAGCAGGTGTTACAGTTGATGTTAATGAAAACATAGTGACTGTAAAAGGAAAATTAGGAGAGTTATCGCAAGAGTACTCTGATGTTACAATCAATGTGGACGGTGAACAAGTTGTCGTTACACGTTCTACAGATCATAAAGATCACAGAGCAAAGCATGGATTGTATAGAGCTTTAATCTTTAATATGATTGAAGGCGTATCAAAAGGTTGGTCTAAAGAATTAGAATTGGTTGGTGTAGGTTATAGAGCCAGCAATCAAGGACAAAAATTAGATTTAGCTTTAGGATTTTCTCATAACATTGTATTGAATATTGCTGCAGAAGTAAAGGTTGAGACAGTTTCAGAAAAAGGAAAAAATCCAATCATTAAATTATCATCTCACGATAAACAATTGGTAGGTCAGGTTGCAGCGAAGATTCGCGGATTCCGTAGACCAGAACCATACAAAGGAAAAGGTGTGAGATTTGTAGGAGAACAAATAAGAAGAAAAGCAGGTAAATCTGCATAAGCAATAGAGAACGTTATGAAATTATCAAAACAAGACAGAAGACAGCGTTTACGTTTCAGAATACGTAAAACTGTAACAGGAACTGTTCAACGTCCGCGCTTGGCAGTTTTCCGAAGTAATAAAGAAATTTATGCTCAATTGATCGATGATGTAAGTGGTAAAACTATCACTGCAGCATCTTCAAGAGACAAAGATATAGATGCTACTTCAGCAAATAAAGTTGAAGCAGCAAAGTTGGTAGGTAAAGCAATCGCAGAGAAAGCTGTAAAGGCTGGTGTTGACACCATTTCTTTTGACAGAGGAGGTTACTTATACCACGGAAGAGTTAAATCATTAGCAGAAGGTGCCCGTGAAGGTGGCTTAAAATTCTAAGTAGTATGTATCAGAATTATAAAAACGTAGAATTAGTAAAACCTAGTGGTCTTGATTTAAAAGATCGTTTGGTAGGAGTACAACGTGTAACTAAAGTTACAAAAGGTGGTAGAGCTTTTGGTTTCTCAGCAATTGTTGTAGTTGGAGATGAGAATGGTGTTGTAGGACAAGGATTGGGTAAATCTAAGGATGTTGCAAGCGCAATTGCTAAGGCAATTGAGGATGCAAAGAAAAACTTAGTACGTATTCCTTTGAATAAGGCTTCATTACCGCATGAGCAAAAAGGAAAGTATGGTGGTGCAAGAGTAAATTTATTACCTGCAGCTCCTGGTACAGGAGTTATTGCTGGTGGTGCTGTACGTGCCGTATTAGAAGCAGTTGGGGTACATGATGTATTATCAAAATCTCAAGGATCTTCTAACCCACACAACGTAGTGAAAGCAACTTTTGATGCTTTACTGCAAATGAGAAGTGCACAAACTGTTGCAAAGCAGCGTGGTATTTCATTAGAAAAATTGTTTAAAGGATAAACAACACTAAGATGGCAAAGATAAAAGTAACAAAGGTAAAAAGTGCGATTAATCGTACTCTAAGCCAGAAGAGAACGCTTGAAGCTTTAGGACTTAAAAAAATAGGTCAAACAGTTGAGCATGATGACACGCCAAATATTCTTGGTATGGTAAATAAAGTTAAACATTTGGTTTCTATGGAAACCCTATAAGATAAAAACACATGGAATTAAATAACTTAAAACCTGCAGAAGGTTCGGTTAAAAGACAAGGAAAGCGCGTTGGTCGTGGACAAGGTTCTGGAAAAGGTGGTACTGCAACACGTGGTCACAACGGAGCAAAGTCACGTTCAGGGTATTCTAAGAAATTAGGATTTGAAGGTGGTCAAATGCCATTACAACGTCGTGTACCTAAGTTTGGTTTTACCAACATAAACCGTATAGAACACCAAGGTATCAATTTAGATACCCTGCAACAGTTGGTTGACGACAAGAAAATTAAAGGAGCTATTGATTTTGATACAATAGTTACTCTTGGTCTTGCTCGTAAGCATGAATTAGTTAAAATTCTTGGAAGAGGAGAATTGAAAGCTAAATTAACAGTAACTGCTCATAAATTTACGGGAACTGCTCAGAAAGCTATTGAAGCTGCTGGTGGTGAAGTTGTAACATTATAATAAAAACTAAGGATGAAATTTATTGAAACCTTAAAAAATGTTTGGAAAATAGAGGAACTACGTAACCGTATTATGGTAACGTTGGGTCTATTACTTGTATACCGTTTTGGAGCACAAGTAGTACTGCCTGGTATTGACGCCTCAAGACTTGCTGAATTCTCTGGTAAATTTGATGCTGGTGGAATTGGTGGTTTGTTAAATGCCTTTACAGGAGGTGCTTTTGCAAATGCTTCTGTTTTTGCATTGGGTATCATGCCTTATATCTCTGCTTCCATTGTGGTTCAATTAATGCAAATTGCTGTTCCTTACCTACAGAAATTACAAAAAGAAGGGGAAAGTGGTAGAAAGAAGATCAATCAAATTACACGCTGGTTAACCATTGGTATTTGTTTGATACAAGCGCCAAGTTACCTTTTTGGTTTAGAGGCTTTAGGAGTTCCTTCTGCAGCTTTTATACTTGGTAAAACACCAATGTTCTTTGTTTCTTCTACTATCATTCTAGTGACAGGTTGTGTATTTGCAATGTGGCTTGGAGAGAAAATTACAGACAAAGGAATTGGTAACGGTATATCTATATTAATTATGGTAGGTATTATCGCTACATTACCTTTATCGTTTGCGCAAGAATTGGCTTCATCTTCATTGATGTTAGTACTTATTGAGCTTGTGATTTGGTTTGTTATTATACTGCTAAGTGTGCTGTTAGTGATGGCTGTAAGAAAGATACCCGTCCAGTATGCACGTAGAACTGCCTCTGGGGAGTATGAGAAGAATATATTTGGAGCAAGACAGTTTATTCCATTAAAGTTAAACGCCTCTGGTGTAATGCCAATAATCTTTGCACAAGCAATCATGTTTGTACCTAGTTTTTTAGGTGGTGTTAGCTTTATGAAAGATTCTTCTGTAGGACAGTGGATGCAAACAAGTTTTAGTGACATGTTTGGTCTTTGGTACAACATTACCTTTGCACTACTTATTATTGTGTTTACTTATTTTTATACTGCAATTACAGTTCCTACAAATAAGATGGCCGATGATTTAAAAAGAAGTGGTGGTTTTATTCCCGGTGTCAAACCTGGAGGTGAGACTGCAGAGTTTCTAGATAGAATTATGTCACAAATTACATTACCAGGTTCTGTGTTTTTAGCACTCATAGCAATATTTCCTGCAATTGTAGTTAAGTTCTTAGGAGTTCAACAAGGATGGGCATTGTTTTTTGGAGGTACTTCACTGTTAATTATGGTAGGAGTAGCCATAGATACGATGCAACAAATCAATTCATTTTTATTGAATCGTCATTATGATGGTTTAATGAAAACTGGTAAAAACAGAAAAGCAGTAGTATAATTATGGCAAAACAACCCGCAATAGAACAAGACGGAAGCATAGTAGAGGCACTTAGTAATGCCATGTTTCGTGTAGAGCTAGAAAACGGACACATAGTAACCGCGCATATTTCAGGTAAAATGCGTATGCACTACATTAAATTGTTACCTGGAGATAAAGTAAAATTAGAAATGAGTCCTTACGATTTAACTAAGGCTCGAATAACATACAGATACTAAAATGAAAGTTAGAGCATCAGTTAAGAAAAGAAGTGCCGACTGCGTAATTGTACGTAGAAAAGGTAGATTATATGTAATTAACAAAAAGAACCCTAGGTTCAAACAAAGACAAGGATAAGTTATGGCAAGAATCGCAGGTGTAGATATCCCTAAGCAAAAGAGGGGTGTAATCGCGTTAACATATATCTTCGGTATTGGTAGAAGCCGTGCCCAAGCTATATTAGAGAAAGCTGGAGTCAGTGAAGACAAAAAAGTTAGTGAATGGAACGATGATCAAATCGGGAACATTCGTGAAGCTGTTGGGTCTTTCAAGATCGAAGGTGAATTACGTTCGGAAGTTCAATTAAACATAAAACGTTTAATGGATATTGGTTGTTACAGAGGTATTCGTCATAGAGCGGGTCTTCCTTTACGAGGACAACGTACTAAGAATAACTCAAGAACAAGAAAAGGTAAACGTAAAACTGTTGCAAACAAGAAAAAAGCAACTAAATAATAGATAGCGTTATGGCAAAGACAAATCCAAAAGCGAAAAGCACAAAAAAACGTAAAGTGATTATAGAGTCTGTGGGTGAAGCTCACGTTACGGCCTCTTTTAACAATATCATTATTTCGTTAACAAATAAAGGTGGAGATGTAATATCTTGGTCTTCTGCCGGTAAAATGGGCTTTAGAGGATCAAAGAAAAACACTCCTTACGCGGCACAACTTGCTGCAGAAGACTGTGCAAAAGTTGCACACGAAGCTGGAATGAGAAAGTGTAAAGTATACGTTAAAGGACCAGGTAATGGTAGAGAATCTGCAATTCGCAGTATTCACAATTCAGGTATAGAAGTTACAGAGATTATCGATGTAACTCCAATGCCACACAACGGTTGCCGTCCTGCAAAAAGACGTCGTGTATAAATCACACTTGTAAAGAGGTGTTATTTAAAAACAACTCTTTACATTTTTATTGCTACCTTTGCAGGCTGTAATAAGAACAATAATTCAAGATGCCCTCGGGCATCTTATGTTGTAAATAATAAATATCAATCTGAAGATATTAAAAACTAAAGGATTAACGTAAGACCTTAATTTAGTTTTTTTCTTCAAAATTTTACTAGAAATGGCAAGATATACTGGTCCAAAAACTAAAATCGCTCGTAAGTTTGGTGAAGCGATTTACGGAGATGACAAAAACTTCGAAAAAAGAAATTACCCTCCAGGGCAACACGGTAACAACCGTCGTCGCGGAAAAAAATCTGAATATGCAATTCAACTTGCTGAAAAGCAAAAAGCAAAATATACCTATGGTATTTTAGAAAAGCAGTTTAGAAACATGTTTAAAAGAGCAACTGCACTTCCTGGAATTACAGGAGAGGTATTGCTTCAATTAGCTGAGTCGCGTCTTGATAATGTAGTATTCCGTATGGGTATTGCTTCAAGTCGTCCTGCAGCAAGACAGCTTGTTTCTCACCGTCACATTACCGTGAATGGTGAAAAAGTAAACATTCCTTCTTATCAATTAAAGTCAGGAGATGTTGTTGCTGTAAGAGAGAAATCAAAATCTTTAGAGGCCATCGACGCTTCATTATCAAACGCTAACAATGTGTATGAGTGGATCACTTGGAATTCTGATAAGAAAGAAGGAACTTTTGTTTCTATTCCTCAGTTAATACAGATTCCAGAAAACATCAACACACAGTTTATCGTTGAATTATATTCTAAATAATAAATAACACACAGTCACACTATGGCAGTATTTAATTTTCAGAAGCCTGATAAAGTTATCATGATCAATTCAACAGATTTTGAAGGGAAATTTGAATTTCGTCCTTTAGAGCCTGGATATGGTTTAACCATTGGTAACGCACTAAGACGAGTATTACTTTCTTCATTAGAAGGTTTTGCAATTACTTCGATACGTATTGAAGGAGTTGATCACGAATTTTCTACCATCTCTGGTGTTGTAGAAGATGTTACTGAAATCATCTTAAACTTGAAGCAAGTTCGTTTCAAAAGACAGATTGACGAGGTAGACAACGAAACTGTAACGGTTTCTATAAACAGTGGTGAGCAATTAACCGCTGGAGATTTACAAAAACATATATCTGGTTTTCAAGTATTAAACCCGGACATGGTTATTTGTAACATGGATGCAAAAGTGAAGCTTAATTTTGAAATCACTATTGAAAAAGGTAGAGGGTATGTTCCTGCAGAAGAGAACAAAAAAGCCAACGCACCTTTAGGCACCATCTTTACAGATTCTATCTACACACCTATCAAAAACGTAAAGTACAGCATTGAAAACTTTCGTGTAGAGCAAAAAACAGATTACGAAAAATTAGTATTCGAAATCCAAACAGATGGTTCTATTCATCCAAAAGATGCTTTAACCGAGGCAGCTAAAACATTGATTCACCACTTTATGTTATTTAGTGATGAGCGTATCACCCTTGAGGCTGATGAAATTGCTCAAACTGAAACCTATGATGAGGAGTCACTGCATATGCGTCAGCTATTAAAAACAAAACTAGTAGATATGGACCTTAGTGTTCGTGCTCTTAATTGTTTGAAAGCTGCAGAGGTTGATACACTAGGAGATTTAGTGTCATTCAACAAAAATGATTTAATGAAGTTTAGAAACTTTGGTAAAAAATCTCTTACAGAATTAGAAGAGCTTGTAAATATCAAAGGTTTAAACTTTGGAATGGATCTATCAAAATACAAATTAGATAAAGATTAATTATAAATGCAAGCATAATTTGCTCCTCAAGAAGAGTTGAAGCAAGATGATTGTTTAAAAAAAATGTCATGAGACACGGAAAAAAAGTAAATCACTTAGGAAGAAAAACTGCACATAGAAAATCTATGTTAGCCAACATGGCATGTTCCCTAATTGAGCACAAAAGAATTAACACTACCGTTGCTAAAGCAAAAGCCTTAAAAGGTTTTGTAGAGCCGTTAATCACAAAGTCTAAAGATGATACTACGCACAATCGTAGAATTGTAATGGCTAGATTACGTCAAAAAGATGTAGTAACACAATTATTTAGAGATGTTGCTGTAAAAATTGGTGATCGACCAGGTGGTTACACTCGTATTATCAAGTTGGGTAACCGTCTTGGAGATAATGCAGATATGGCAATGATAGAGCTTGTTGATTACAACGAAGTATACAACCCAGGTAAGGCTAAGAAATCTAAATCAACACGTCGTAGTCGTCGTGGTGGTTCAGGTGCTCCTAAGGTTGCTGCTCCAGTAGTAGAAGCAACACAAACAAAAGAAGAAGAATAAATGATTTTTCTACACTAGATATAAAGGGATAAACATTATGTGTTTATCCCTTTTTTTTTGAACATTGTTTAAAAATTATTATAAGTCGATGATTAAAAAAAACAACTAGAATTGTATTTTTGTGTAACTATTTAAAACTATGATGAAATACCAAACAAGAAAAAAGGCACTTATACTCCTTGCAGATGGTACCATATTCCACGGGAAGGCAGTAGGAGGTAAACAAGGAACTGCTTTTGGCGAAGTATGTTTTAATACTGGAATGACTGGGTATCAAGAAATATTTACAGATCCTTCCTATTTTGGACAATTGATGGTAACAACCAACGCCCATATAGGTAATTATGGTGTAAATAGTCAAGAGATTGAGTCTGAGGGTGTAAAAATAGCTGGTTTAATTTGTAGAAATTTTAGTTATAATTATTCAAGAGATATAGCAGATGATTCTTTAGAGAATTTTTTAGATCAAAACAATTTACTAGCCATTAGTGATGTGGATACCCGCGCTTTGGTTGGATATATTCGTGATAATGGATCTCAAAACGCTGTAATTTCTACAGATGTTGATAATATAGAATCACTAAAAAAGCAATTGGCGGAAGTTCCTGACATGAAGGGATTAGAGCTTGCAAGCAAAGTGTCCACCAAGGAACCTTATTTCTTTGGAGATGAAAATGCCACTTATAAAATCTCTGCTTTGGATATTGGTATTAAAAAAAATATTCTTAGAAATTTAGCTCAAAGAGATTGTTACATAAAGGTGTTTCCTTACAACTCTTCTTTCACTGAGTTGTCCTCTTTTAATCCAGATGGTTATTTTTTAAGTAATGGCCCGGGAGATCCCCAGCCACTTACAAAGGCCATTGCTACAGCAAAAGATATCCTAGATTCAAATAAGCCTTTATTTGGTATTTGTTTAGGACACCAAGTATTGGCCCTTGCAAACGGAATTTCTACTTTTAAAATGCATAATGGACATAGGGGTATTAACCACCCTATAAAAAACCTATTAACAGGTAAAGGAGAAATAACCTCTCAAAATCATGGTTTTGCAGTAAATAGACAAGAAACCCAGGCGCATCCAGATGTAGAGATAACCCATGTGCATTTAAATGACAATACAGTAGCTGGTATCAGAATCAAAAACAAGCCTGTGTTTTCTGTTCAGTATCATCCAGAGGCGAGCCCTGGACCCCATGATGCGAGGTACTTGTTTGATCAGTTTATAGAAAATATGAAAAATCAATAGACAGTTTTTAAATCCTGTCTGTTAAAATAATAATTAAGTTAAAATTACAATTATGAGTAGTATCATAGACATTCACGCAAGACAAATATTTGATTCTAGAGGAAACCCAACCGTAGAGGTTGATGTAGTAACCGAAAATGGCTTTGTAGGCCGTGCAGCTGTTCCATCTGGAGCATCTACTGGAGAACATGAAGCAGTAGAGCTTCGTGATGGTGGAGACGCTTATATGGGCAAAGGAGTCTTAAAAGCAATTGAAAATGTAAATGGTGTTATCTCTCAAACCCTTTTAGGGGTATCTGTTTTTGAGCAAACTCAAATAGATCAAATAATGATTGATCTAGATGGAACTCCAAATAAATCTAAGCTAGGTGCAAATGCTATTTTAGGTGTTTCACTGGCTGCCGCCAAAGCTGCTGCCAATGAGCTAGGATTGCCTTTATACCGATATATAGGTGGTGTTAGTGCAAACACACTACCGGTTCCAATGATGAACATTATAAATGGAGGGTCTCACAGTGATGCTCCTATTGCATTTCAAGAATTTATGGTAATGCCAGTGAAAGCGACTTCTTTCTCCCAGGCCATGCGTATGGGTTCTGAAATTTTCCATAACCTAAAAAAGGTTTTACATGATAGAGGTCTTAGTACTGCTGTTGGAGACGAGGGTGGTTTTGCGCCAACGCTTGATGGTACAGAAGATGCACTAGATACCATTAAAAAAGCTGTTGAGAATGCAGGTTATAGCTTTGGAGATCAAATTATGGTGGCCTTAGATTGCGCCGCTGCAGAATTTTTTGTGGATGGAAAGTATGATTACAAAAAATTTGAGGGTGATACAGGTGTGATACGCACCAGTAAAGAGCAAGCAGATTATCTTGCCCATCTTGCTGAAAATTATCCTATTATTTCTATTGAAGACGGAATGGATGAGAACGATTGGGAGGGTTGGAAATATCTTACCCAAAAAATAGGACACAAAGTACAACTTGTTGGAGATGATTTATTTGTAACAAATGTAGAAAGATTGTCTCGTGGTATTAAGGAAGATACCGCAAACTCTATTTTAATTAAAGTGAACCAAATAGGAACTCTAACAGAAACTATTGCAGCCGTAAACATGGCGCACAATGCAGGGTATACCTCTGTGATGTCTCACAGAAGTGGAGAGACAGAAGATTATACTATTGCAGATCTTGCTGTGGCTTTAAATTGTGGTCAAATCAAAACAGGTTCTGCATCTCGTAGTGACCGTATGGCAAAATACAATCAATTATTACGCATAGAAGAGCAGTTAGATACCGTTGCATATTTTCCAGGTAAAAAAGCCTTTAAGATATAACCCGGCCCATCTACTTTATACACAAAGCCAATGAATCACTTGATTTATTGGCTTTTTTTAGCAAAATAGCGGCGGTGAATGTTAAAAAAATTGCTCAAAATTTCGTACTTTTGCAATCCTTTTTAAAAGAATTATTACAAAAATTTACAATATATGTCAAATAATGCTACACTAGAAATTAATGGAAAGACCTATGAATTCCCGTTAATTACCGGTACAGAAAATGAAGTTGCAATAGACGTCAAAACACTAAGGGCTGTCACAGGTGGAGTAACCACTATTGATCCTGGATATAAAAATACGGGAGCTTGCCAAAGTGCTATTACGTTTTTAAATGGAGAAGAAGGTATTTTGAGATACCGTGGATATGCTATTGAAGATTTGGCAGAAAAAGCCAATTTCTTAGAGGTTGCTTACTTGTTGATTTTTGGAGAATTACCAACCACAGATCAGTTAGATAAATTTCATACAGATATTAAAGAGCAAAGTTTTGTTGATGATGATGTTAAGAAAATATTAGATGCTTTTCCAAAGTCTGCGCATCCTATGGGTGTATTGTCTTGTTTGACAAGCGCATTAACTGCTTTTAACCCCTCTACGGTAGATGTAGATAGTGAAGAAGAAATGTATAATGCTATCGTAAAAATACTAGGAAAACTACCTGTTTTAGTTGCCTGGACCATGCGTAAGCAAAAAGGATTGCCATTAAACTATGGAGACACAAGCCTTGGATATGTTGAAAACATCATGAAAATGATGTATGAGAAGCCAAATGAGGAGTACAAGCAAAACGATATTTTATTAAATGCACTTGATAAATTACTAATCCTACATGCAGATCATGAGCAAAACTGTTCTACTTCTACAGTACGTATGGTAGGTTCTTCTCATGCAGGTTTATATGCATCACTTTCTGCTGGAATTTCTGCACTCTGGGGTCCATTGCATGGAGGTGCTAACCAAGCGGTTCTAGAAATGTTGGAGGCTATTAAGGAGGACGGTGGTGATACCGCAAAGTTTATGGCAAAAGCCAAGGACAAATCAGATTCTTTTAGATTAATGGGCTTTGGGCATAGAGTCTATAAAAATTTCGATCCACGTGCAAAAATTATTAAAGTAGCTGCAGACGAAGTATTAGCAGACCTAGGAATAGAAGATCCAGTTTTAGACATTGCCAAAGGTTTATCTGCCGAGGCCTTGAGTGATCCTTATTTTGTGGACCGTAAACTATATCCTAATGTAGATTTCTATTCGGGTATTATTTACAGAGCGATGGGTATTCCTGTTGAAATGTTTACCGTGATGTTTGCCTTGGGTAGATTACCAGGATGGATAGCACAGTGGAAAGAAATGCGCCAGCGTAAAGAACCAATAGGACGTCCAAGACAAATGTATATTGGTCAAAACCATAGAGAATTTAAAGAAATCTCAAAGCGTTAATTACCAATAAAAAATAGTTTACCAGAAATCCCAAAAACCATACTATTGGTATTTGGGATTTTTTGTTTTAAAAAAAGGAGTATCCTATTCTAACATTCATAATTAAAATTATATTTGTTATTATGCTACAATTAAATATCACAAATGAATTTTCAAGGCTTCGAGCTGTTGTTTTAGGTACCGCAAATAGTAATGGACCAACTCCTACCTTGGAGCAGGCCTATGACCCTAAATCTGCGGCGCACATAAAAGCGGGTACCTATCCTACAAACCAGGATATGATTTTGGAAATGGAAGGTGTTGCCGCCGTATTAGAGAAGTATGGTGTAAAAGTATATCGTCCAAGCCAGATTGAAAACTACAACCAAATATTTTCTAGAGATATTGCATTTGTGATAGACAACCTCTTTATTAATGCTAATATTTTATCAAATAGAGCCCGTGAGATAGACGCCTTACAATATGTGATAGATCAAATAAATCCACAAAAGGTAATAACCTTTCCTGAGCAGGTTCATATAGAAGGGGGTGATGTAATGCCTTATGGAGATTACCTATTTGTTGGCACCTATTATGGTGATGACTACTCAAGTTATATTACTGCCCGCACCAACATGGCCGCAGTAACGGCATTGCAAGAGCTGTTTCCAAAAAAAATAGTAAAACCTTTTAATTTAAAAAAGTCAAATACAGTACCGCAAGATAATGCGCTACATTTAGATTGTTGTTTTCAACCCCTTGGCCATGGTAGGTGTATTATCCATAAAGATGGTTTCTTGATAGAGAAAGAGTACCAGTGGATACTAGACTTTTTTGGCCCTCAAAATTGCTTTCATATAGATAAAAATGAGATGTATCACATGAATAGTAATATCTTTAGTATTAGTGAAGATGTAATTATTTCAGAAAAAAACTTTACAAGGCTCAACTCTTGGCTGCGTAAAAAAGGCTATACCGTAGAAGAGGTTAGTTATTCAGAAATTGCAAAGCAAGAAGGCCTGTTGCGCTGCTCTACCATGCCACTTATAAGAGACTAGTTAGTCTTGCACAAAGGTTAACCCACCAGAGATCATAAAGTAGGACAAAGAACTACTGCGTTTGTAATAGCTTGCTTTTGCGTTAATACTTTTTAAACCGTAGCCAAGTAGTTTTACTTTGGTAAAAATATCTGTGTATGATACTCCAAAGCCAAACTCTCCAGCGTTAAAACTAGATAAATCATAATCACTGGTATAAAAAGCATCTGTAGAGAGAGCATCGTTAGCTTTATAGAAATAATCTGCTTTGGTTTGGGTATAATATCTATAAGATGGATATAATGTAAAGAAATCTCCTAGTTTAATAGGCATCTCTAAACTAGCTGTGTAGGATGTGATACCCCAATTGTCTTTGTAGTACCTAAGATAAGATCTTAACACAAACACTTCATTTAAATAATAATTTAATCTCCCGCCAATAGCAACTTTAAACCTACTGCTTGGCAGGCGCTCTATGTCATCAGCAAATCGAAAGTTTCCTATAATAATAGGATTAACGATATCTGAAAAATAAATTCTTTGGAATGGCGTAGACAATAAGCCCTCTTGTTGAACCAAATCTAGGGAGAGTGAACCTTGCGCTCTTTTTGATAGTATTTGAGAAACCCCAAACCCAAGAGCGTATGAGTTTCTTTTATCAGTAGGCAATCCCTTCCGAGCAAGTTCTTCGGGTACATCTTCATTGAAAGATTCCCGTATTTCTCCGGGGTAAATTAACTTCCATTGGTCAAAATATACATTTCCGCTAATAGATACTTCAGTGTTTTTTTTATTGAAAAGATGCGTATAATTTCCACCGAAACCAATTGAGAAATAATCATACTCTTTAGATACAGAAACATTAGCGCCCCATATGTTATTTCTATTATCACTACTATGGCTGTATGTTATCACACCGTTTACCCATTCATCACTCCCAGAGGCTCCAGAAGAGGCTACAAAAGGATCTGCTGCTTGACCCTCAGTATCAAAAGCATCTACATTACTTGAAGAGGCAGAGGTGTAGGCGCTTACATTAGCGTCTATTTTTAAAACATCATCATCATTAAGGGGTATGGATACAACAATGCTGGATGCTAAATCTGTAAGCTCTTCTGTTCCTATTCCTCCAGTTACCGCTGCGTTATCACCATCTTGGCTATAATAACTTGCAAGCAAATCAACCTCTACAGACTCTAAAACTCTTTTTTTATAGTTAACGATAGTATCCTGGCTGTACGCCATTAGCGTGGTAAAGCAAAGTATGAGTAAAAGTGTTTTTTTCAAGAGTATGATTGTTTGTTGTTTATCTAAATATTTTACTTGTTAGTTGCATCCGCAACCACCACCAGTTTTTCCTCCATTAGCACCAGAGGCTGCTTCTCTGTATGCTTGGGCACTTGTCTCAAAACGTTTTATGGTTTTATCACCCAAGGCCATATCTGGATCATTGATGTTTACTTTTTCATATTCTTTTACCACGGCGCAAGAAGATAAAAACCCAAGGGCTATAACAAATACTATTAATTTTTTCATTCTTTGGTGTTTAAACTTAGGTTGTTTGAGGTAATAATACTACCTGTATCTGTAATGATAATACACTCAATTGCTTTTAATTGATTGATTCTGTCTATTCCAGTTTGCACTCCCATTACAAAAACAGAAGTTGCCAAGGCGTCTGCTAGTTCTGCCTTTGGAGCAAATACAGTAACACTAATAATTCCCTGGGCGGGATAACCGCTTCTAGGATCTATAATATGAGAATACCTTCTAGAGTTAAAAGTAACATATTTTTCATAATTTCCACTAGTGACTACCGCATCTTTAATGGGTAACATTGCAAAGGCTTTATTTTTATTGAGAGGGTTGGTAATAGCAACTTGCCAAGGGCTCCCATTTGGTTTGCTTCCCCAGGAGTTGATATCCCCAGAGGCATTAATAATACCTCCAGAAACACCATTTGAAATAAGTATTTTTTTTGCCTTATCTGCGGCATACCCTTTGCCAATGGCACCAAAACCAATTTTCATTCCTTTGTTTTTCAGAAAAACAGTGCTGTTTTTCGGGTCAAGAACAATACTCTTATATCCCACCTTGGCTACAGATTTTTTTATGGCCTCTTTGGAGGGCATTTGGGTCATACTCCCATCATATTTCCATAACCTGTCCATAGATGCATAAGATATATCAAAAGCCCCGTCTGTTAGTTTGCTAATTTGTATGGCTCTTTGGATAAGGCTAAAAAGCTCTCCTGAAATTTTAACAGGTGCAATACCTGCATTTTTATTAATACTGGAGGTTTGTGAGGTGGGCTTCCAAGAAGAAATTAAGGCCTCAACTCTGCTTATTTCATCTATAGCTATACCAATTTGCCGGTCTGCCTGCTTTTGTGTTTTAGCAACCACAGTGATTTCAAAATCACTGCCCATAAGGGATGTTTTTTGCTTGTATATGTTTTGGCTTATTGCCGAAGACAAACAAAAAAAGAGGCATACATAACTTAAAAATTTGAGCATGTGTTTGGGGTTACTTAATAAAACCTTCTAGTTCAAGGATATACTCTTGGGGTGTTTTTTTGGAGTAGCTCGTTTGCCCTAAAACGCTGCCGTCTTTATTTAAAACAACAACAAAAGGAAAGATACCTCCTTTATTGTATCGTTCTGCCAAGGCATTATTGTGAGCCTGCAGCTCTGGAGTTAAGCTGTTTTTTTTACGTTTAGGAAAATCTGCTTGCAGCATAATAAAATGGTCTTTAGCATACGTTAAAAAGTATGGTGTCTCAAATATCTCTCTGTTTAATTTAATACAAGGTGCGCACCAATCGCTGCCTTGAAACACGAGTATTATTTCTTTTTCTTGAATTGCAGACAGCTCCTTAGCCTTCTGGAAACTAGTAAGCCATTGTTGGGCATGCAGTTGGGTGAAACCCATCACACAAAAAATAAAAAGCAATAGATATTTATTCATAAGGTTTCAAATTAACAGTAAATTAGTTCGCATTTTTTAGGTGTTATATACCTTCAATGTATGTAAAATATTTTAAAATATAGACTAATTTCATATCACATCTCTATAATTTATATAAGGTACTTCTATTTGTGCTAGAAACTATTTTTTGAATTTTAAATAACAAGATAGATACCTGTTTTAAACATTATAATGGGTAGTACTAAAAGAGTACCTTTGCGCTTTATATTTAAACGTATTTATCCCAATGAAGCAAATTACCAACACCATATTAATGATTCGCCCTGTTGCATTTAGAATGAATGAACAAACCAAGGTGAATAATTATTTTCAAGAAGATCTTGATTTAAAATACTCAGAAATTAATGCAAAGGCGCAGTCAGAGTTTGACGTATTTGTAACAAAACTTCGGGGTGTGGGTGTTGAAGTTATTGTTGAAGATGATATCATGGGCCTAGACACCCCAGATTCTATTTTTCCAAACAACTGGGTTAGCTTTCATCAAAACGGAACTGTTGCTCTGTATCCTATGTTTGCTCAAAACAGACGTCGTGAAAGACGTGAGGAGATTATCACCAGACTAGAAAAAGAGGGATTTGTTATAGACGGCTTCATGGATTATACCCAGGCAGAGGAGCAAGAGTATTTCTTAGAAGGTACTGGTAGTTTATTGTTGGATCGTGAAAATGGGAAGGCGTATTGTGCTATCTCCCAGAGAGCTCATGAGGAGCTTATTGTAGAGTTTTGTGAAGATTTTGAGATGGACCCCGTTATTTTCACGGCAAATCAAACTGTTTATGACCAGCGAAAGCCTATTTACCACACCAACGTTATGATGGCCTTGGCTGAGAATTTTGTGGTTATTTGTCTTGACACCATTGATGATAAACATGAGAAGAAACAAGTGCTCAAACACCTTAAAGAAACAAAGAAAGAGGTCATAGCAATCACAGAGGCTCAGATGCATCAATTTGCAGGAAATATGCTACAGGTTTTGGGAGCAGACAATCAAAAATACATGATCATGAGCGAGGCAGCTCGTTCTAGTTTGAGAAGTGATCAGGTAAAGGCAATCCAGAAGCATTGTAAGATTCTAAGCAGCGATTTGACCACCATAGAAACCTGTGGTGGAGGAAGTGCTAGGTGCATGATGGCTGAGGTATTTTTACCTAAAGCATTGACAAAAGCATAAGGCTATTATTACTGTGCAATACGCTTTATCATTCCATCAAAAATAAAATAATGAAATGGCAACATAATATACCAATAGGCTCTACCTAGTAGGCCCTTTGGTCTAAAGGTTGCTGTTTGATGTAGCACATTGTCTTTGTCTATTTTAAATTCTAGCCAAGCTTCTCCCGGCACTCTCATCTCGGCAAAAAGCAGCAATCTTTTTTGATCTTTATCTGCCAAGATTACACGCCAAAAATCTAGGGCATCTCCTTCATTAATGGTATTTGTGTTGGTTCTTCCTCTTCGAAGCCCAACACCTCCAAATAGTTTATCTACAGCTCCTCTTAGGCGCCATAGCCAGTTTGCATAATACCAACCACGCTTACCACCTATAGACCATATATTTTCTAAGGCCTTTTCTGGATTTTTAAGTAAGATGCTTTGTTTGTCTTTTACGCAACCATTTACAGGCACCTCTACATATTTTTTAAGATCGCTTCTAAAACGGCCACTAATCATGGAGTCTTTCCAGCTGGAGACCACCTGGTTTTGTTTTATTTTTTTAAAAGCTAACTCTATTGCTTTTTGGTATGATATAGATTCTATTTTTAAAATATCTTTAAGTCTGGTATCACTAGTTATTACCTCAATGCGCATACTATCTACTAAATTAAGGGCTAGCTTGTAGGAGGTTGATGTTACAAAGTAAAGCCAGTAGCTTGATATTTTGGGTGACAAAAAAGGCAGGGTAATAATAGTTAAGTTTAACTTTCTAAAACGGGCATAGCCCTCCATCATTTCCCTGTAACTTAAAACATCAGGGCCGCCAATATCAAAACTTTCATTATAACACTCTTTGTTGCCCAGTACACCTGTAAGGTAATTAAGTACATCTCTTATAGCTATGGGTTGACACTTTGTTTTAACCCACCTTGGGGTTACCATTAAGGGGAGTTTTTCACACAAATCTCTAATGATTTCAAAAGAGGCGCTACCACTACCCACAATAATTGCTGCTCTTAAAACTGTTACTGCAGCGCTTCCTTGGTATAAAATATTTTCTACATTTTTACGAGACCAAAGATGTTTGGAGAGACTTTGCTCATTGGCAATACCTCCAACATAAATTACTTGCTTGCAATTTGTTGGCTCTAGGTAGGTATTAAAGTTTTTTACTGCACGTTCTTCTTTTTCATCAAAATCACTTGTAGAGGAGCTCATTGAGTGAATTAAATAGTAGGCCGCATCTATATCTTTTGGGAGTGCATCTGGTTTTACGGTATCCAGAAAGTCAATAACTACGATCTCAATTTGTTTTTTTAAATCTTCTGAAATAGACAACCTATTGGCATCTCTCACAGAACAAACAACCTGATGTCCTTGGTCTAATAATAGTGGAAGTAGGCGCATGCCTATATATCCATTTGCTCCTGTAAGTAATATTTTCAAATTTGTTGTTTTTTTAAAGATACGCAGGACTTCTTAAAACATAAAACCTTAGGGAGGTATTAACGTGACTTTAAGTTTTGTTGTCTTAGGTTATTATAACAAGCCTATTTTAAAATTGTTTTTCAAAAAATGGTATCTTCATGCTTTAAAAATTCAAGAAAATGAGGGTATTAAAGTGGGTGCTACTTCTTGGGGGTATTGTTGTTTTTTGTTTGGGAATATATTCTTTCTTCCAGCCGCAAAAAACACCTGTAAGCCAACTCTTAGGTATGATGGGTCTAGCCCTTGTTGGAGTTGTGGCTGGTCTTGCTATAAAAAACAAGCCCTAGTTGTTATACATCTTCTATTCTATGGCCGCTTAAGAGCGTTTTTGCTTTTAGTATTTTTTGAACAAAGCGATGAATTTCTTTGTCTTTACTGCGCGCTTGTATTTTAATAAAATAATTGTCTTTGTAGATAGAATACTCCTCTGCTTTGCCTTTATACAATACTAATTTATAATAAGGAATTACAAGCGCATAACTTTCAAGCAGTGATCTAAAACCAACAATAATACCATTGGGGCGCATTTCTATATTGCACTGGTTTCTGTTGTTGTCTAAAATAAGTAGGTTGTGAATTTGTATACTTGTTTGAGTGATAATTAGCTTAGTGGATCCAATACCTTTTAGCTTAAAACGCTCTTTTAGGGTATAGGGTTTGCCCACTTGTTGGTCAATCTTATTGTCTATTTGTTTGTTGTTGTAAGAAACGTTTACCAGCATATAATTTTGATCTTATTTTATTGAAAAAAGCAGCTATTAGTAGTGTTTTGTTTTAAACTACCACAAAAATAACAAACCCAAGAGCTTAAAAAAAGACTTTAGGAGCCTCAATATTTTTTCATGGTATTTCTTGTGTTAAAGACCTCTAATTTTCTAATTTATTGAGGTATGACTACTCCCATTTTAAAGAAACTAATAACTGTGCCAAAAAAGCCTTAAAAAAACTATCTTTACACCTTTAAAATGAATTCATGACCCTACAAGATATCCTTAGTCAGAAAGTTAAAGATGCTATCAAAAGCCTTTATGATACCAGCCTAGAAACTGTAGAGTTTCAAGCCACTCGTAAAGAGTTTGAGGGTGATATTACTGTAGTGGTGTTTCCTATGCTGCGCGTTGTAAAGGGAAACCCTGTAGCTATTGGCCAGGCAATTGGTGCTTATTTACAAGAGCACGTAGCTCATGTTACTGGTTTTAATGTTGTAAAAGGCTTTTTAAACATTGTTATAAGTGATGGGTATTATTTAGATTTTTTTAAAAACACACCCACTTGGGATACCTTTGGTATAGTAGCTCCTGGTAATGACGCTATGATGGTAGAGTTTGCCTCTCCAAATACAAACAAGCCACTTCATCTAGGACACGTACGTAATGTATTGCTAGGATATAGTGTGGCTCAAATAGTGAAAGCCAGCGGTAAAAAAGTATACAAAACTCAAATTATAAACGATCGAGGTATCCATATCTGTAAAAGCATGCTTGCTTGGCAACGATATGGGAAAGGAGAAACACCACAATCATCCGGGAAAAAGGGAGATAAATTAGTGGGAGACTACTATGTGCGTTTTGACAAAGAATATAAAAAAGAAATTGCTGGTTTAATAGCCCAAGGAATTTCACAAGAGGACGCAAAAAAGCAAGCTCCTATAATTCTGCAGGCGCAGCAAATGCTCTTGCAGTGGGAAGCTGGAGATAAGCAGGTAGTCTCACTATGGCAAACCATGAACGCTTGGGTGTATGATGGTTTTGATCAAACCTATGCAGATATTGGTGTAGATTTTGATAAAAATTACTATGAGAGTAACACCTATTTACTTGGTAAAGAATTTATCCAAGAAGGCCTCTCTAGTGGGGTTTTTGTTAAGGATCCTGACGGCTCTGTTTGGTGTGATCTCACCGATAAGGGACTAGACAGAAAAATTGTTTTACGCGCAGACGGGACGGCTGTTTACATGACTCAAGATATCGGGACTGCCATACAGCGCGTTAAAGATTACCCAGATATAAACGGTATGATTTACACCGTTGGAAATGAGCAGGATTATCATTTTCAGGTGCTATTTCTAATACTACAGAAATTAGGATTTGGATGGGCAAAAAATTTATTTCACCTAAGTTATGGAATGGTAGATTTGCCAAGTGGTAAAATGAAATCTAGAGAAGGTACTGTGGTAGATGCAGATGATTTAATAAAAGACATGACTGCCACCGCTTGTAGTATTTCTGAATCTCTGGGTAAGATTGATGATTTTACCACCCAAGAAAAACAAACGCTTTACTCCACTATAGGTCTTGGGGCTTTAAAATATTATATTTTAAAGGTTGATCCAAAAAAACGCATCTTATTTAACCCAGAAGAGAGTGTAGATTTTCAAGGCAATACTGGGCCATTTATTCAATACACCTACGCGCGTATTGAGTCAATTTTAAGAAAGGCATCAGGGGCTAGCCAACCATCTACAGAGGCTATTGTTTGCCTTGATCCCAAAGAAAAGCAAGTGCTAAAAACACTTCAGTTATTTCCTGAGACAATTCAGCAGGCAGCCTTGCATTATAGTCCAGCACTCATAGCAAACTACACCTATGATTTGGTGAAGGAGTTTAATTCTTTTTACCAAAATGTACCAATTTTTGCGGCACAAAACACCACAGAAAAAGAATTTAGAGTTGCCCTTTGCGGCGCAGTTGGCGGGGTTATAAAAACAGCATTTTCATTGTTAGGGATACAAGTTCCTAACAGGATGTAGTTTCTAAAACAATAGCTGCAGTGATATGTTGGGTGTAAAACCCAGAGAATACTGGGTAACTGTATTGATATAATTTTCTTCTTGAATGTTTGTCTTTATTTGATAGTATCTTCCTAACTCATTTTTTGTATCAAACAAATTTAGTAACGAAAGATTTATAACTGCATCAAATGTATTGTCTAAAGGGGTCTTGTATACTGCTGAGAGGTTAGTTCTAAAATAATGTTTTAATGTTTGGTTGTTAGGGCTGTTGTATTGTATCTGTGGGCCATTACTGGTGTTTGAAATAGCAGTTTGGTTACGTGGTGTGGTGTAGGGTAATCCAGAATGATAAATAGCCCCTGCAGATATAGTAACATCTTTTAGGGTATAGGTAGCAATAGCATTTACACAATGGGTGACATTAAAATTGTTTGGAAAACCTACAGGGGAGAGGGTTTTAAATTCATAGGTGCTATCAATGTAGGTGTAGCTTAGCCAAGTAGTAAGGTTTTTAAGTTTTTTTCCAACAGCTATTTCAAGACCTTGACTTGTATAGTTGCCAATGGCCTGGGTGCTTTGAAGTTGGTTTCTAAAACCTAGATTACGTGTGTTTATACCATCTACTTTTTTATAAAAAACCTCTGCGTTTAGGGTCCAGTTTTTTAAAGTATAATCTGTCCCAAATGATGCCTGACTGCTTTTCAATAAAGGGTTTTGAACTCCATCTGCCAGGATCCATTGTTTGTTTTGTATGCCTAACAATTGATTTTCACTGGCGGTAAATTGCAGTACGTTTTGGTGTTTTTTCTCGCTAGAGAGAAACACATTCCAATGTTTTTTTAACTCGTGTGAAATGTTAATTCTTGGCTCTATCTGCGTCTTAAAATTGGATAGATTTGTTGCTCTTGCCCCTAGTGTTATAGTGGTTTTATCATCAAATAGTTGGGCCGTGGTTTGCGCGTAAAACCCATTGGTTATTCCTGTATTTGAGCTACTTAAAGTTGTGGTAGCGTCTTGTGGGGTTTCTACATTATCTATGATGGTGCTTGTGTATTGATAGCCACCCTCAATAGAGATGTCATCGTTTATTACATAACTTGTATCAAACTTTAGGCTTTGTTCTTTAACTTGGTTTTTTTGTAATTTTTGACTTGCTTGTTCTAGTTGGGTATTTTGCGAGTTGGCTTTATAAGTGCTGTTGCTATAGTGAAGCCCTGTGGTGAGTTTCTGGTTCCAGTTTCTTTGGTAATTAACACCACCCAAGAGAGAGTTTTGTTGTACTTCATTAAAACTTGCTGTTGATATGCCACCGGTAAACAAACGCTCGTTAAATTCAAGACCATTATTGATGGTCATAAAGTGGTAGTTTAGTTTGTCTTTTGGTGAGAGGTCCCAAAGCGCAGAGAGACTAATGTCAAAGAAATTAAAATCCTCATCTGTTGTTCTAACTACCTCTGGCTGGTTGTTGTTGGGGTTTGTTATTTCTGTGTTTTGAAAGGTTCTTTTAAAAAATGAATTATAGATAGGGTTACCTAAACCACTGTTAATAGAGGTTCTTGCAGATCCAACAATAGCAAATGACTTTGTTACAGGTATTTTTACAAAGGCATTGGTGCTTGCTAAATTTATACCTACACCTCCTTTTATCTCTGGATCAATGGTATTTGTTGGATAGATGTGTACTACCCCAGATACTCCCTCACTGTATCTTGCATGGGTTGCGTTTTTATAGATAACAACATTGTCTATCAAATTTGGATTTAGGGCAGATATAAGTCCAAAAAAATGGCCTGTTTGATACATCCTAATATCGTTCCACAGTATGTTTACCTCATCACTACCACCAGCCCTTATGTTAATGTTTGAGGCAGTTTCATCGTAGCTTTGTATACCGGGAAGCACTTGAGCAATTTGTAAGATATCTGGCTCTGTGAGCGAAGGTAAAATTTCAAAGTCATTTTTATTAATTGTAACCGCTCCATTTTTTGTTTTTTCGATCCCTTTTGCTATGTAGCCAGAGAGTGTGATGGTGGGCAATTTGGTGATATCCCCCAGATTTATAAACAACAAAGGACAACTGGCTTTTGTATGGGCTATTGCCTGATAAATCACAAGCTGTTTTATAAATTGCCCCTCAACGTATAGTTCCAATACTTGGGTATCTGCAATACGGTCTATCTTTAAAATTCCTCCAGGGTTGCTGGTGTATGTTTTGTTTTCTGAAATAGCGGTAATAGCGATTGGTTTTGCTGTTTGGGTATCAATAAACGTAGCGCAAAAAGACACCATTTTTTTTGGAAATTTGACTGTTATATACCGGCTACTAACAAGGGTGAAGTTAATGTTCTCTTTGTCAGAAAACAGCTTTAATGTTTGGGTAAGTGTTTGGCTTGTATTGGGTTTAGAGACTCTAAACCTTTTTGCTGTGTTGCTGTTGTATGAGAATTTGACATCAAACACCGTTTCAATTTCAGAGATTGCATCTTCAAAGGGGATGGTATGTTCGGTGTTTTGGGCAAGGCAGCAATGAGTCCAAAAAAACAATAAAAAACACAAGTATATAAAGGGATACTTATTGTTTTTTAGGGTCATAAATTTGTACTTCATTTTTTGAATCTTTGCTAAAAGAAAGGTTAAGGGGCAGTGTTACAGTTTGCAGCGCTTGGTCAAGGTTTGTGTGGGTAAAGCTACCTGTGTAACGTAAAGTTACATCAATATTTTTAGTTGTGGTGGTAACTTTGTAATGTTTTTCAATTTCCATTAAAACAGCCTCCAGAGGTACATCTACAAAACTACTTTCGTTAAAAATCCAAGTTGGTTTGGAGGTGTATATTTTATTGTTAACTACCGTTGGGGCAAAGCTAAAGGAATCTCCGGGAGTAACCAGAGTATTGATCCCATTGGCATTAACAGAGACAAGGCCTTCAAAACAAGAAACTATTAAAATATCATTCTCTGTTTTTATATTAAAAGAGGTTCCAAGAACACTCACACTTCCAGTTGGGGTAACAACGGTAAAGGTTTCTCCTTTTGCCACCTCAAAATAAGCCTCTCCCTCAAGGGATACTTCTCTATTAAAGGGCCAGCCATATTTTTTGTAGCTAATACGCCCGTTTTGCTTTAATATTATTTTTGAGCTGTCAGGTAATTCAATGGTTTGTGTACTGGCAATAGGCGCTTGTATGTTTGTGGGTAGGGTTGTAATAAATACACCAGATACCGCTAGGAGTATAAAAATTGCCGCTATTTTTAAAAGCATTGGCATTGTAATTACTTTAGGTGTTTTTTGTTGGGGCTTGTTAAATAGAGAAGTGTCTCTAAGTGCTTTTATTCCAGAAGTTATATCGTGCTCAGGCAATACCATGCGTTTTGTATGGGCATCTATTTTTTTGTAAATATCAAAATCTGGCCACGCATTTAGCACCTGCATCTCTGCGGGGGTTGCCTCATTGTTGAGCCATTTTTCTAATGCTTGTTTTGTTTCCATTTACGTGCTTGTTATATTATAACAGGTTACTTGTTATTTTACCACCTAAGGGGGTTTATAAATTATCTATAGTCTCTCTAAGTTTCTCTAAAGCGTCTAATACTCTTTTGCCTGCAGCTTTCTCTGAAATGTTATAAATAGCAGCAATTTCTCTGTATTTTTTACCCTCTACGCGGCTTAGTAAAAAAGCAGTGCGTTGTAATTGGGTAAGACTATCTAGTGCTTTTTGTAGTTTCTGGCCAAATTCTTTTTCTTCTAATAGAAACTCAGGAGAGTTGTTGTCTTGAGATTTTTTTACACCTTGAGTAAATTTAAACTGTACTTTTTTATGAGCTACTGTGTTTAAAAAAAGGTTGTTTGCCGTTGTAAAGAGATAACTTTTAGCTTTATTGGGACTAACTTTACCGCAATTTTGCCATAATTTCAAAAAAGCTTCCTGTACCAAATCATAAGAAGCATCTCTATCCTTTGTTTTAAAGAACATAAAGTTTCGCAATGATTGTACCTGCTCTTTATAGACCTTATTAAAGACCTCTTGTTGGCAAATGTTGGGTTTTTCTTCCATGATTTAATGGCGTAAAACTATACAAAAATAATTAATTTTTTTGCAGGGGTATTTTGGAAGTAGTCTTGTTATACTTTCATTTGTTTTTGTAAATGCGGCCTAGCTTCATGACAAATGTAATGTCTTTTAATACAGAAATATCCTTCAGTGGGCTGGTGTCTGTGGCCACCATATCAGCCTGCATGCCAGGTGCTATTTTTCCAATTATATTTTCTTTTCCTAGTAGGGCTGCTGCATTAATAGTTGCTGTCTTAATAGCGCTGTTTTGATCCATACCGTACAGCACCATTAGCTCAAATTCACGGGCATTGGTCCCGTGTCTACTAACGCCGCTATCTGTGCCAAAGGCAATATTAACATTGCCTTTCAATGCTTTTTTGAAAGAGGCCTCAACCACGGGAGCTACTTGCTTTATTTTTTCTATAATTGCTGGTGGTATGTTTGGGTTTACAGACAATTCTTCATACACAGAAACACCTGCCAAAAGGGTAGGGACAAGATACGCGCCTGTTTGTTTAAAGAGCCTAATAGATTCGTCATTTAAGTAAGATCCGTGTTCTATAGAGTGTACTCCCGCCCTAAGGGCAGCATTTACTCCTTGGGCCTTGTGAGCATGAGCTGCTACTTTTCTCCCCAAACTTTCGGCTGTGGCAACAATGGCTTTCATTTCTTGATCTGTTAGTTGTTGGCCAACCCCAGCTGAGGTATTACTTAAAACTCCGCCTGTTGCTGTAATTTTAATCACATCTGCCCCAGATTTTACGAGTGCTCTCACTGCTCTTGTGCAGTCATCGCTACCATCACAGATACTTACATCTTGACCAACCATTTCTAAAATAGCGTCATTATATCCATGAAAATCTCCATGTCCTCCTGTTGCAGAAACAGCTCCGTTAGAGGCTACAATGCTTGGGCCAATAATAAGCTGATTGTTAATGGCTCTTTTTAAGGCGTTCATAATATGCGGGTCACCTCCTAAATTACGTATGGTGGTGAAACCTGCCATAAGTGTCTTTTCTGCATACGGTATGGCATTGTAGGCAGCATCTGCCTCCTCAAGGGTGGTCCAAAGATGGCTAATTGCATTTGGATCACGCTCTGAGGTAATGTGGGTGTGCATGTCTATAAAGCCGGGCATTACAAATTTATCTTTTAAATCTATGAGTGTTATGTCTGACTGCTGCAGCCCAAGTTCTTGAGCGGTTAAATAGCCGTCATAGACTTGTTTTATTTTTTGATTTTCAACAACGATGGTTTGCTGGCTTTTTGGAGCGCTTCCTGGAGTGGCCAGTAAGGTGCCCACATGTATAACGCTTGTTTGCCCTAGGGCTGGTGAGAAAACAAACAGGGTAATTACCAGAAGTTTGATAAGATATTTCATAGCGGGTATCGTTAATTGATTATAGCATTTTTTTACAAAGAGATAGTAAATTAGCAACAAGATACAATTATGTACTCTTTTTTTAGTTTTTGTAGCTTATTTTATTCTTGTTATTGGGGTGTTTGCTCTGTAAATTTCTGCTAGAAAAAAAGCCAGTTTTTAATAGCTGTGCTACTTTGAAACTCTCCAATCAATTAGTATATTTGTGGTTAAATCTTTTGTGAATTTCTATTAAGATTTTTTAAAAATGTATTCTTTATGTTTGATAATTTAAGTGATAAGTTAGATAAAGCCCTTCATGTGCTCAAAGGGCACGGAAGTATTACAGAGGTTAACGTTGCAGAAACCCTTAAAGAGGTACGTCGTGCCCTTTTGGATGCCGATGTTAATTTTAAAATAGCCAAAGACTTTACTAAGACCGTTAAGCAAAAAGCGCTGGGTCAAAATGTGTTAACATCCTTGCAGCCTAGCCAGTTAATGGTTAAGATAGTAAAGGATGAACTTACAGCCCTAATGGGTGGAGATGCAGCGGGTATCAACTTAAAAGGCTCGCCAAGTGTTATTTTAATGTCTGGTTTACAGGGTAGTGGTAAAACAACTTTTTCTGGTAAACTGGCCAATTATTTAAAAACCAAAAAAAGCAAGAACCCTTTACTGGTTGCCTGTGATGTGTACCGTCCTGCAGCGATCAATCAACTTCAAGTGGTTGGTGATCAAATAGGGGTTGAGGTATTTAGTGACCAGGGTAATATGGATCCTGTTGCTATTGCAACAAAGGCTGTTGCACATGCAAAAGCAAATGGTCATAACGTTGTTATTATAGATACTGCAGGACGTTTGGCTGTTGATGAGCCAATGATGCAAGAAATAGAAAATGTACACAAAGCAGTCTCTCCAAGCGAGACATTATTTGTTGTAGATGCCATGACGGGTCAAGATGCTGTTAATACTGCCAAAACGTTTAATGATAGACTTGATTTTGATGGGGTTATCCTTACCAAACTCGATGGTGATACTAGAGGTGGTGCTGCTATATCTATTAAAAGTGTTGTAAATAAGCCTATTAAGTTTATTGGTACGGGTGAGAAAATGGATGCAATTGATGTGTTCTATCCAGATCGTATGGCAGATAGAATCTTGGGTATGGGAGATGTTATCTCCTTGGTTGAAAGAGCCCAGGAACAATTTGATGAAGACGAAGCAAGAAAATTACAAAAGAAAATAGCCAAAAATCAATTTGGTTTTGATGATTTTTTAAAGCAAATCAATCAGGTTAAGAAAATGGGAAGCATGAAAGATTTGGTTGGGATGATACCAGGTGCCGGAAAAGCCATGAAAGATGTAGATATAGATGATGATGCCTTTAAGTATATAGAAGCTATTATTCATTCCATGACCCCCTTAGAGAGAAGTGTCCCTTCAACTATTGATACCAATCGTAAAAAGAGAATTGCAAAAGGGAGTGGTACTTCTGTACAGCAAATTAACCAACTACTAAAGCAGTTTCAGCAAATGAGTAAAATGATGAAAATGATGCAAGGTGGAGGCGGCAAGAAGATGATGCAAATGATGGGTAATATGCGTTAAATACCATTAAATTATTCTAGGTAAGAAATAAAAACAAAGGCTATGACAATCTTAGACGGAAAAAAAGTATCAAACGATATAAAAAACGAAATTGCAGCAGAGGTTAAAAAGATGAAAGATGCCGGAGAAAAGGTACCTCACCTAGCCGCTGTAATTGTAGGGGATGATGGTGCATCTCTAACCTATGTTGGAAGTAAAGTACGGTCTTGTGAGCGGGTTGGTTTCGAGTCTACGATGGTACGCATGTCTCATACCACAAGTGAGGCTGAGCTTTTAGATAAAATTAAAGAATTGAACCACAATGATGCTATTGATGGTTTTATTATCCAGTTACCACTGCCTCCTCAAATAAACACCCAGCGGGTATTAATGGCCGTAGACCCAAGTAAAGATGTAGATGGTTTTCATCCAGAAAACTTTGGGAGAATGGCATTAGATATGTCAACCTTTATACCTGCCACACCTTTTGGAATTTTAGAATTATTAGAGCGTTATAAAGTAGATACAAAAGGAAAACATACCGTTGTTATTGGTAGAAGCCATATTGTTGGTAGGCCCATGAGTATACTAATGAGCCGCAAAGGTTGGCCAGGAAACTCTACCGTTACCCTAACACACAGTAATACAAAGAACATAACACAAATAATTTCTCAAGCAGACATTGTGATTTCTGCCCTAGGGGTTCCTAATTTTTTGAAAGCAGAAATGGTGAAAGATGATGCGGTTATTATAGATGTAGGAATTACCCGAGTAGATGATGCCTCTAGACCTAAAGGTTACAGAATTGTTGGTGATGTAGATTTTGATGGGGTGAGCAAAAAGGCAAGTTTTATTACTCCCGTTCCTGGTGGAGTAGGACCTATGACCATTGCCATGCTGCTAAAAAACACCTTATTGGCCAGAGAGCAGCGTGCTAATTCTAAAAACTAAAACCTCCTTATTATAATATTAAAAAGCCCTTTAGGTATTTTCTAAAAGGGCTTTTTTATGTTTGGTATTTTTATAAAACAGGTGCGCTACATCTAGTTAATGCGCTAAATTTTATCAGCTAGCAAATAACTGGCTTGGGTCTGCAAATGCTTTAAACTCTAGGGCGTTTGAGCTAGGGTCTTTAAAAAACATTGTTGCCTGTTCTCCTATAAGGCCCTTAAACCTAGTGTAGGGTGCTATGATAAACTCGACGTTTTTTTCTTGAAGTTGTTTTGCCAGCTCATTGAAAGTATCCATATCGAGCACGACACCAAAATGAGGAATAGGAACCTCTTTTCCATCTACTGTATTTGTTGGAGCTTTGAGTTGTGTATCTTCTTTTAAGTGAATAACAAGTTGGTGTCCAAAAAAATTAAAATCTACCCAATGATCACTGCTTCTTCCTTCTTGGCAGCCTAGGGTGTCTCTATAAAATATCCTGCAACTTGAAAGATCATCAACGGGAATGGCTAGATGAAAAGGAGAAAGTGTATGCATAAGGTGTACTGTTTTAATTAGTATTGATCCTCCCAAGAAATCATAAAATACTTAAAGGTAGCTCCCTTTGGTATTTGAGAGGCCTCAATGCTTAGGTTTGGGTTATACCTTAGATTTTCTGGTAGTTGTTTTTTGTCTATGGTGATAAATACATCACTGTCTTTTAGAAAAACAACAACTGCATCTATACTTGTTTGGATGCCAGAAATTTCATAGTTGTCTTTAATATCTTTAAAGGTGCTTTTTATAGAAAGCCCCTTAGTGGTTTTGTATCTAGAGTCATACACCCGCAGGGTGTTTATGGTAGCATCTGGACTCATTTGGTTATTTGGAGATAGCCCCAGAAGTTTGTTACCCTGTTTTGAAAACACCTCTACATCTCCTTGAAGGGCATCACTCGGGTTTATCCTTGCAAGGGGCACAATACTATCATTTGCAAAAACAGTCCTTAGTTGTTTAAGGGTAGTTTGGCTTGTGAGTGTTCCAATTTTACCATTTGTTATGGTAAAGGCGTCTTTTTTGCTTGTGCATTGTACAGAGAGTAAAGCGGCTAAAGCTGTTATGATAATAGCGTTTTTCATTATTTGATTTTGATTGTTTGAAAGTTATTCTTGCTCTTGGTAAGAGAGCGTGTTCTTATTTTTTATAAAAATAACATTTGTATCCTGTCTTGTAAAACAATATAGTCTTTAGTTTTAATCCAAGGTGTATTACAGTGTTTTATTGCGGAAATTTAAAGATAGCCGCTCCTGTTTTGCCATGAATATATGTGTACCCATCGTAGATAATTATACTATCTTTGCTGGGGTATGCAAAAAGAGATTCAAGAGCAAGTAAATAAAGGTTTGATGCTTCCACTTATGGAAGAGTTTTACACCATTCAAGGAGAGGGTTTCCATAAAGGGACTGCAGCTTATTTTATTAGAGTTGGAGGCTGTGATGTTGGCTGTCATTGGTGTGATGTTAAAGAAAGCTGGAATCCTGATAGTCATCCCCCAACAGCCATTAAGGCTATAGCGCAAAATGCAAATAAATACTCAAAAACTATTGTTATAACTGGTGGAGAACCACTTACCTGGGATATGGCCCCCCTAACCTCATTGTTAAAACAAATGGGGATGAGTACTCATATAGAAACCTCTGGAGCCTATGCTTTGTCTGGCACCTGGGATTGGATTTGTTTGTCACCAAAAAAAATGAAGTTGCCTACCCAACAAGTGTATAAGGCAGCTCATGAGTTAAAGGTAATTATATACAATAAAAACGATTTCAAGTTTGCAGAAGAGCAAGCTGCAAAGGTGGGTAGTGATTGTATTTTATACCTGCAGCCAGAGTGGAGTAAAAGAGACACTATGATACCTCAAATTGTAGATTATGTTATGGCGCATCCAAAATGGATGGTATCTCTACAGACACACAAGTATTTAAATATTCCGTAGGCTATTTTTCTTGGTATAATTGCCCCCTGTGTGGTTTAAGACGCTCTCTTAAATCATCCATGTGTTTTTTCTCTACCACCAAATATGCAATATGATGCATATCATGTACATTTTCTAGACCACAAAGGGTGTTTTCTAGTTTTTCTGAACGTGAAAATTCTTCCAGGTGGATAATGTGGTGCGCCGCAGTTTGAGAAGCGTTAGGGCCTTTAAAGTCCCAAATTAATTTAATGCGTTGGCTCATGTATTTCTGTTTCAAAGACCCTTATGGGGTGTTTTTTGTTTCCTAAAATGTACACTACAAAAGTACTTCTTTTTTTAAAGTGGTAGGTATGTACTTTAATGCATAGTATTGCGTTATTAATTTGATTTGTTTACTTGTGGCAAATTGTTATTTTTGTTTCCTTAACTACACTGTTAACCTATTAGAAAAATACATCTTAAAACACGCTCTTTTTATGAAAAAAATTATCCTTGTATACGCACTATTCTCTTTTGTGTTTACAACACATTCTCAATCCCAGAAAGATGTTATTCTTACCATTGAAAATACTCCTGTTTATAAACAAGAGTTTTTAAGGGTGTATAAAAAAAATCTAGATTTAGTAAAAGACGCGTCTCAAAAATCTGTGGATGGTTATTTAGATTTATTTGTAGACTATAAGCTAAAAGTGCAAGAGGCCTATGCTCAAAAATTGGATCAAGCAAAGGCATACAAAAAGGAATTTGAAAAATACCGTGCTCAATTATCTAGAAATTACTTGTTTGAGCAGAAGATAGAAGAAGACATGGCCCGTGAGGCTTATGAGCGTTCTAAGGAGCAGATTAATGCGCAACACGTTTTGATTATGGTTGGCTATGATGCCTTGCCACAAGACACCTTACAGGCCTACAATAAAGCCGCACAGGTTATGCAAAAGGCTAAAAACGGGGAAGATTTCACTGATTTAGTGCTTCAATACTCTGAAGAGCCAAATACCAAGGAGCAAAATGGAAACCTGGGTTATTTTTCTGCTTTTTCTATGTTATATCCATTTGAAAACGCTGCCTACAATACTAAGGTGGGTGCCATTTCTGATATCACAAGAACCAGTTATGGATATCATGTTATTAAGGTTTTAGACAGAAGGCCCACCGGAAATGAAATTACAGTTTCTCACATAATGGTGTCAAATAAAAATAAGGATCCTAAATTTGACCCTCAGGTGAGAATAAACGAATTATACCAATTATTAAATCAAGGGCAGAAATTTGAAGACTTGGCAAAGCAATTCTCTGAAGATAAAAACTCTGGTGTCTCTGGAGGTAAATTAAAACCCTTTACAAGAGGAAAGTTAAGAGCTCCTAAGTTTGAGACTGCTGCTTTTAAGTTAACTACCCCTGGAGATATTTCTATGCCAGTTTCATCCACTTTTGGGTGGCACATTATACGTTTGGAGGCGATCAGTGAATCAAAAACCTTTGAGCAGCAAAGAGACAGGCTCCTAGCTCAAGGAAATAGAGGAGAAAGATTGTTGGCTGTCACCTCAGAGATAAGAAGTAAAATAAAAGACAAATACGGTTATACAAATGATGCTAGCTATGCTAGCTTTTTTAACCAATTTGTAGACAAAGAAATTTTTAATAGAAGATGGAGCTATGATAGCCTAAACCCTACACTAGATAAGGTTATTTTTACTATTGGAAGTACACGTTTTTACTACAGAGATTTTGCTGCACATTTGGCAGTTAGACAAAAAAGACCGGTACCAACAACTGTTAAGACTCTAGAGAGTTGTGTAAGGTATATGTATGATGATTTTGAAACGGTAGTACTTCAAGAGTATTTTATAGATAAACTAGAAGAAGAAAATCTTGACTACGCCGCAGTGATTAGTGAGTATAGAGATGGCCTGCTTATTTTTGATGTGATGGAAAAGAACATCTGGAATGCCGCAAAAACAGATACCTTAGCTCTACAAAAATTTTACCAAAAAAATAAAGCAACGTATCTATGGCAAGATAGAGTGGATGCTACTATTTTGACAAGCAATGAAAAAGCAGCACTAGAAGAATCTAAGGTTTTATTGCAACAAGGGAAGACACCACAACAAGTGAAAGAATTACTTAACAGCGATGCCTCTTTAAGGGTTTTACTCTCAAAAGGGATGTTTGAAAATGGGGATAAACAACTACCAGATAATTTTGAGTTTGTTGCTGGAGTATCAAAAATATACAAAGGCCAGGACGGCTATACCTTGGTGCAAGTAGACCAGGTGTTGCCTTCTGGAGAAAAATCTTTTGACCAGGTAAGAGGTAGCGTGATGAGCCAGTACCAACAACAACTTGAGGCCTCTTGGATGCAAAGCCTTAGAGAGAAGTATCCTGTGGTGATACATAAAAAGACACTTAAAAAAATCAAGAAAGAACTTAAAAAATAATGCATAAACTTCTTTTTATATTTACGTTGTGCATGGGGATAGTTGCCTGTGATTTTTTGGAGCCAAAAAGCACCAAAGTGCCTGTAGCTAGGGTAAACGAGACTTATTTATACCAACAAGATATACAGGCATTAATTTCAGAAAACACCACAAAACAAGACAGTATTAGTATTGTTGCCAATTATATTCAAAGATGGGCAACACAACAGCTACTTATAGATCAAGCAAATATTAATTTGCCACAGCAGCAAATAGAGGACTACCAAGGAATGGTAGCCCAGTATAGAAATGATTTGTTTGCAGAGGCCTATAAAGGGGCTATTGTATCTAAGCTTTTAGACAGCGCTGTAACCCAACAAGAGTATGACTTGTTTTACCAACAAAATAAAGCGAATTTCACGCTAAAGGAAGAGATTTATAAGTTGCGATACATACATCTAGATGCAAGTTTTCCAGCCATTTCTGAAACAAAGCAAAAACTACGTCGTTTTAATACCGAGGACATTGTTGCACTCCAGGGTAGTAGTCTAGAGTATAAGGGAGCTAATTTTAACGACTCTGTTTGGGTGAAAAAAGAAACCTTACTAAGGCAACTCCCTGTAATTAGAAACAAAGAATCTAAGGTTTTAAAAAAAGCAACTTTCTCCCAATTAGAAGATTCATTAGGAGTATATTTGCTCAAAATTAAGCAGGTGCTATCTCCCAATCAAACAGCACCTTTGCAATATATTAAGCCTATTATTAAAGAAATTATTTTAAATAAAAGAACGCTAGAACTTATCAAGGAACTAGAAAAAGACATTACTAAAGATGCTGTTAAAAACAAAAATTTTGAAGTGTATTCCCAAAAATAGTATTGCAATACTTTTGTTGCTAAGTGCTCAAACCTTTATGGTTGCTCAACAGGTGGTTGCTGTAGATAGTACAGGAGTTGCAAAAGAAAACCCATTGCTAGAAGCCCCTAGCCAATTAAAGCAAAATGATTCTGTACTGCCTTTTAAAAGGTACAAGGCAGAGGGAGTGTCTGCCGTTATTGGTGGGTATGTGGTTTTGGATAGTGATATAGACAAGAGTTATCTAGAATTTAAGCAAAATGGAGTCTCTGTAGAAGATATTACCCGTTGTGAACTTTTAGGGAAGTTAATGGAAGACAAGTTATACCTTCATCAAGCAAAACAAGACAGCATTACCATCTCTGATGCAGAGATAAACCCGCAAGTAGACCAACTAGTACAGTATATGGTTGGGCAACTAGGTAGTGAAGAAAAGGTGGTAGCATACTACCGTAAAGACAATTTATTGCAGCTTAAAAACGATTTATTGAAAGCCAAAAGAGATATAGAGCTAGCAAAACGCATGCAAGCCAAAGTAGTTGAAGCGGTTGAGGTTACTCCAGAGGAGGTATCTGTTTTCTTTAATAGCATACCCCAGGATGAGCGTCCGGTATTTAGTGCAGAGGTAGAGGTGGCTCAAATTGTTGTGGAGCCAAAATTCTCTAAACAGGCCATACAAGGGGTTTTGGATAGACTCAATGAATTGAGAGAAGATATTGTAGAGGGAGGTTCTAGTTTTGCTACCAAAGCTGTTTTGTATTCTAAAGATGGAGCTGCCTCAAGGGGCGGTCTACTACCAAGTATGCGCCGAGGAGATCCATATTCTAAGATCTTTAAAGATGTTGCTTTTTCTTTGTTAGAGGGTGAAGTGAGTGAGCCGTTTGAGTCAGAATTTGGCTATCATATCCTAAAGGTAGATAAAATTCGTGGGCAAGAAATAGATGTACGTCATATCATTTTATTTCCAGAGTTAACCAATGATGCTATTAATGAGGCAAAAGACCGAATTGAAAAAATTAGAACCAGTATTATTAATGACAGTATATCTTTTAGTAGAGCTGCTCGTCTATACTCTGATGACAGTAATACTAGTAACAATGGGGGGCAATTAGTAAATCCTACAAATCAAGACACCCGTTTTGATTTAACAAAGATGGATCCTACTTTGAGCGCTCAGGTATATAACCTAGCCGAAAATGAAGTTTCAAAAATATTTGTTGACCAAGACAGAACAGGTAAAAAGACCTACAAGTTTTTAACGGTAACAAACAAGTATGTGGAGCATCCTGCAGATTTTGTAAAAGACTACGAGAAAATTAAATCTCTTGCACTACGTCAAAAACAAATCAAGACCATTGAGACATGGCAAGCGCAAAAAATTAAAGACACCTATATAAATGTAAATAAAGATTACAGAGACTGTGTTTTTGCAAGCGATTGGGTAAAGAAATAAGTCTCACTAGCAAATAGATATGTTTTTGGTCTTGTTTTTACTCGAAATTAATTTAGATAAATTTATTTTATAGCATATGTCAGACGTAGCATTAGTAAAGCAACTCGTTACAAGGTATGAAGCCTTGCGCCAAGAAATTAAAAAAGTAATTGTAGGTCAAGATGATGTTGTAGAACAGGTGTTATTATCTGTTTTTTCTGGAGGGCATGCACTTTTAATTGGTGTGCCAGGGCTTGCTAAAACATTACTAGTAAATACTGTTTCTCAAGCTTTGGGTCTTGGGTTTAAACGTATACAGTTCACGCCAGATTTAATGCCTAGTGATATTTTAGGGTCTGAAATATTAGATGAATCTCGTAATTTCAAGTTCATAAAAGGGCCTATTTTCTCTAATATTATATTGGCAGATGAAATTAACAGAACACCACCAAAAACTCAGGCGGCACTTCTGGAGGCTATGCAAGAGCGCAGTGTAACTATTGCAGGACATAATTACAAACTAGATTTACCTTATTTTGTATTGGCAACTCAAAACCCCATTGAGCAGGAAGGAACGTATCCTTTACCAGAGGCTCAGTTAGATCGTTTTATGTTTGCTATTAATCTTGATTACCCAAGCTTTGCAGAAGAGGTTGAGGTGGTAAAGGCAACCACCTCTGGAACTCCAAAAAAAGTGAACCCCTTGTTTACAGCTCAAGAAATTATAGATTTCCAGGAGCTTATACGCCGCATACCAGTGGCAGATAATGTTATAGAATATGCTGTTACACTTGTGGGTAAAACAAGGCCAAAGAGCCAAAGTGCTCCAGATCTGGTAAAAAAATACATTGATTGGGGAGCGGGGCCACGTGCCTCACAAAATCTTATTTTGGCCGCCAAAACACATGCTGCATTGCAGGGTAATTTCTCTCCAGATATTGCAGATGTACAAAAAGTAGCCATTGGTATATTACGTCATCGTTTGATAAAAAATTATAAGGCAGAAGCCGAAGGACTTTCTATTGAAGATATCATTACTAGTTTGTTATAACAAGAGCACCTTATTTTTTACTAAAAAGCATAATGAAACCTAATTTGTGTTGCTTTACATATTTTTAAATCGATAATTTTCATACCCTGAAATTATCGATTTTGTTTTTTTTTAAGGATATCACTACTAATAACTAAGCTTTATACAATTTAAAATCAATTTTGTTGTGTATTTTTAAATAATTCATATTTTTTGTATCTTCGCAACACTTGTAAATAAAGGGTTTACCGATACTTATTGTATATATAATTTAAAACCAGATAGTATGGCGTTTGATATAGAAATGATTAAAAAGGTGTATGGGCAAATGGCTCATCGTATTGATGCGGCGCGTAGGGTTGTTGGAAAACCGTTAACACTCTCAGAAAAAATATTATACAATCACCTGTGGGATGGCGCTGCCACTTCAGCTTTCACAAGAGGTGAACACTACGTAGATTTTGCTCCAGACCGTATTGCGTGCCAGGATGCAACTGCACAAATGGCCCTTTTGCAGTTTATGCAAGCAGGGAAACCTAAAGTAGCGGTACCAACAACGGTACATTGTGATCATTTAATACAAGCAAAACAAGGAGCCAAGAAAGATTTAAAACGCGCCAACCAGGTAAGTAATGAAGTGTTTGATTTTTTAGGTTCTGTATCTAATAAATATGGTATTGGTTTTTGGGCACCAGGAGCGGGTATTATACATCAAGTAGTTTTAGAGAATTATGCCTTCCCAGGAGGTATGATGATTGGTACAGATAGCCATACAGTAAACGCTGGTGGACTAGGTATGGTTGCCATTGGAGTAGGAGGAGCAGATGCTGTAGATGTGATGGCAGGTATGGCATGGGAGCTTAAATTTCCGAAGCTAATAGGAGTACGTTTAACAGGAAAATTATCTGGTTGGACAGCCCCTAAAGATGTTATTTTAAAAGTTGCCGAAATTTTAACTGCCAAAGGTGGTACGGGAGCTATTGTAGAATATTTTGGACCTGGCGCTACCGCGATGTCTTGTACTGGTAAAGGAACTATTTGTAATATGGGCGCAGAGATTGGCGCCACGACCTCTACCTTTGGGTATGACGCCTCTATGGAGCGTTACCTGCGTGCTACAGATAGAGCAGATGTTGCAGATGCAGCCAATGAGGTTAAAGAACATTTAACTGCAGATCCGCAGGTGTATGCAAACCCTGAGCAGTATTTTGACCAAGTAATAGAAATCAACCTCTCTGAGCTAGGACCACTTTTAAACGGTCCTTTTACTCCAGATTTATCTACCTCGGTAGGGGCAGATATGACGGCAAAGGCCACCAAGAACGATTGGCCACTTGATGTAGAGTGGAGTTTGATAGGATCTTGTACCAATTCATCATACGAGGATTTATCCAGAGCCTCTTCTATAGCCCAGCAAGGACTTGATATGGGGCTTTCTATAAAAGCATCTCTAGGTATTAACCCAGGCTCTGAACTGGTACGTTACACTACAGAGCGTGATGGTATCTTGAGTACCTTTGAAGATTTAGGTGCAAAAATATTTACCAATGCTTGTGGGCCTTGTATTGGGCAATGGGCGCGGTATGATGATCCGAAAAACGCACCAAAAAACAGTATTGTACACTCCTTTAACCGCAACTTTGCAAAGCGCGCAGACGGGAACCCTAATACCCATGCCTTTGTGGCATCTCCAGAGCTTACAGCTGCCATTGCTTTTGCTGGGCGTCTAGATTTTAACCCCTTGACAGATACTCTTACCAATGATAAAGGAGCGCAAGTAAAATTCTCTGAACCAACAGGGTGGGAGTTACCTCCTAAAGGCTTTGAGGTAGAAGAGAATGGCTACGAGGCTCCATTACCTGATGGATCTGGCGTTGTGGTAAGTGTAAGTGATACTAGTGAGCGTTTACAATTGCTTACTCCATTTACACCAATTCTAGACAACGATCTATCTAGTGCAAAACTTTTAATTAAAGCCTTTGGTAAGTGTACCACAGACCACATTTCTATGGCGGGGCCTTGGCTGCGTTACAGAGGGCATTTAGATAATATCTCTAACAACTGTTTGATTGGAGCTGTAAATGCTTTTGGCAAGAAAACAAATTTTGTAAAAAACCAATTGGATGGTGAGTATGGCGGTGTTCCAGACACGGCAAGAGCCTATAAGGCAGCTGGTGTGATGACTGTGGTAATTGGAGATCATAATTATGGAGAGGGATCTTCTAGAGAGCATGCGGCAATGGAGCCAAGACATCTTGGAGTAGCGGCTGTGATTGTAAAGTCTTTTGCGCGTATTCATGAAACAAACCTTAAAAAACAAGGGATGCTAGGTCTAACATTTGCCAATGAAGCAGATTATGATCTTATCCAAGAAGATGACACGTTTAACTTTACAGATATTGCAGATTTTAGCCCAGGTAAGCCTTTAACTATTGTTTTAACCCATGCAGACGGTAGTGAAGATACCATTGTGGTTAATCATACCTATAACGATGCTCAAATAGAGTGGTACCGTAAAGGATCTGCGCTAAATTTAATCAAAGAGCAAAACGGGTAATAGGTTATTGATTTATTAAAAAAAGCTTCCATGAAAATGGAAGCTTTTTTTTGGTTTAAGATTATCTATTAATATGTAATTGCTGGTAGGTTACCTCTTCTGCTGTATGAATGTGCAAGTAGTAGGTTCCTGGTGGTATGTTTTCTGTGTCTACAGTTTTTTCTACATTATTTGTGGATCCTTGATACTTAATATTATAATTACTATCATAAATATAGATGTAAAAAACACCTTCTCCTTGGGTTCTAAAATCTAGTTTAAAAGAAGAGCTTGCCGAGTTTGGGTATGGTACAACTACTAGAGGATCTAGGCATGTAATGCAGGGTCCAGAATTATACTGTGTTATTTCCAACAAAGAGAAATTACCCTCTCCACAACTATTTACTGCCCTAACAATCATCTCTCCTTCAAATCCAGCATTCCCAGAAAATACGTTATTGTTTGTAATGGTATTTGTTGGGTTCATTTGCCAATTATCACTGGTGCCTGTTATATATGGAACAACATCATTGTCTGGATTAAATGGCTCTGGAAGTTCCCATATATACTCCTGCGCCCCTTGTGCAGGACCAACACTATAATTGTTGAAAGACCCAAAATGCACATCATCTAAGCCTAGAATATCTCCTGGGTTATCTGGTCTACCAATCCATAACTCTTTACTAATTTGATGATTGTCATAGACTGCTTTAATCCAGGCCTGGTTGTTATAAGTTTCATTTGTATTTATAGATGAAACAGTTATGGACTGCTGGTCAGAGGCTATGATTTGTAAGGATTCAGAGACAAGCCATTGCTTAACATCTGCGCTGGCACACAGATCAAAATCATAGGTTACAATGTCATTAACACAAATAATACTTGGGCCATTTAAACTACCTTGTTGATTATAGATTGTTGGTGATAGTGGCTGCTGGTCAAGTTCTGCAAACATCCACTGTATACTTTTTTGAGTGAAGCTTGTATGCCCTTGGTTATTTTTTGGTCCAAAATAATTATCAAAAGGAATTTCTTCTGTACATACTAGGTCTCTATCTAGGTTTTGGGTCCAGTTCATATCCGGATTGGTAAAACCCAAAGAACTGATTGTTGGTATAAAAGAGTGTACCTGTTCATTTGCGTATACATTGATTGTAGCGCCACCAAGTAAATCAGAGATATCCCCGAGCAACCCCGATCCAATAGGGTCTGTGCCGTCTATAGGTGATGCAAGTTGGCTATATCCATTATAATAACCTCCTGAGACGTTATCCATGCTGCCTCTACTGTTGTTGTTCAATACGTGCTTGTCATGATCCTCAAAAACCTTTTTATATCTAGATATTTTTGTGTTTACCCCATATGATGGCATGGTATAACTCTCAAGACTTCCAATGTGTATATTCCAACAATTATTTTGAAAAGGCCATGGGGCGCAAATTGATTGAAATGCTCTTAGGTTTAGGGCTATTTGCCCATCGTCTGCAAACGAACCAATATTTTCTGCCGTTGGGATATCATAATTTTTAACTCCTGTAAGCGAACCATTTACCAGCGCTACGCTTCTTGTGTTTTGAGGATATCCATTACTTGCCGCTAATCCATTAGCAAATAAATTGTTATAGTATTGCTTAAAGTAGGGATGTCCTCTTGTTTGTGAAAAACCTTGAGAAATGGTTCTACCATTTAAGAATTGTTGTTGCAGGTTAGTATTGTTCCAACCACTCCACTGTTCAATTAATTGTTGTTTTGCAGCCACAGACCCTAATTGATTTTCAACAAAATCTTGCGCCATAGCATTGCTTGACATTACTTGTCTTAGAAGTGTTTGCAACCCTATTGGGATGTTAGCTCCCAAATGTGGGCTATCAACACTAACCCATAATCTTGTATTGTGATCTATATTATTGGCTTCCATGTAGGCTAGGGCGTATCTAGAAATTTGCCCTCCCATACTGGGCCCTACAATGATTAACTCTTCTTGGCTGTTGTTTTGTGACAGCAATTGATTGATGTGTTGGTATAGCGATACGTGGGTTAATGCGTTGCGTTCTATATAATCTGCACCTCCATCAACTTCTATGCCTTCACTAGAGGTGTAATTAGGGTGGTTTACTACAATTACATCATATCCTTTTGTGTTAAGTTCTTTGATGAGAATTCTTGGATTTCCGTTGTCATCAAGGTATTGCATCATCTCATTAATAGATTGGTGCTTTTGTGGAGGTAGGTTTGAATCCTCATCAAGGATTTTTCTTTTATCTCCAGGATCAAAACCATCAATAATTATAATTGGTTTTGTTACCGTTGGTGAAGAAGCACTGGATCTATAAAATATTCTATAATCTAATTTGCCTGTGATGGGAATATCACCTGGCTCATATCCTGTAAAGGGATAATTAGATTCAAACCCCTCAAAATTTTCAATAAAATTTGAAATTGGTGGGCTTGTTGCAAATCCTCCGGTGTATATCAACCCTTTTGTTGTGAGGGTTGTTCCATCTGTCATTGTTGCTTGAGCGAGTAGTTGTTTATCACTGTCTTCTGTATATGTTATAGTTAGTTGAGGGAGTACAATTACTCCATTTTCTATAACGGTATGTACTTGTTGATTTCCGAAGTCTATCATTAAGGTGTTTATATTTTTATTCAAGGAACTTTGGAATATAAAATCTTCACTAATATTAAAAGTGATAGAAGCTCCTTTTACATAACTCTTTAATGGAGATAAAACAAAGACATGTTTTTCTTGAAAGGCACTTTTGTCGTTATTTATTTTTTCAAAATTGATTGCTCCTTTTGATAAACCGCCCTGACTCTGGTCATCCTTGTAGTAGTTTAATGTGTTGAATGTAACATTCAAGATACCAATATCTACCACATTGCTTATGCTGTCATGCGTTGTGAGTGAACCCAGTTGGGTGTGATTTATAAATAATTCTTGATTTGATGCATTGTGTATTTCAAGTAAGGCTTGATCAAAATGTTTTTTATTTGAGCTATTATCTAGCTCATTAAAGTTGTTTAATGCTGCCCATGGTACTGTCCTGTCATACAAAATACCGGTTGTAAAATCTGTCTGGTCTATATCTACCAGCATGCTGTCAACTTTTGTTTGTATGGGTGTTTGTGAATTTGATTTGAAAAAAAATAGCAATACTATTGCGTAAAGAGATAGATTTCTCATAATTTTGAAGTATTAATGATTGAAAATTTTTGAAACTTTTTGGTTATTATTTTTAGGATGCCATTACAGTGGCATCCTTTTTTTTGGCTATTTCATAGTGTGTTTGTGTTTATTGCTGCGGGGAGATTTACTTTTTTAGGGGCATTTTTTGCTGCAACTGTTGTAAGATAAACAACAGGGCCCCCAGGCTTTTATATTATTGAGGATACACTAGACTCCAAATAGTGTCATTTATATCTTTAAATTGGATAATTCCGAAATCATAATCATACAGTATTTCATTTACATTTTGTAAAAGGGGCCCAAACCTGTCATCATTACCAGAGTCATTACTATTAGTGTTTATTGTAATCACCTTGTTGAATTGATGCCCATTAATGCTAACAGATGATGTTGTTTGGCCTTGGTATTGGTTTGTAAAAATGTTTACTGAGTTTTGAATTTCATCGATGAATGAAAACAGCGGTAGATTCCACATGGGGAAGTTTATACCAGTGTTTAGGGTGTTGTTATTTTTTGAGAAGATGTAGTTTACTAGTGCATAGGGTTCTGTGCTGGGGTTTTCAAGGATCTCTAGCTGTATTATTTTGCTGTCATAGTAGTTTTCAAGCAGCCCTTCTCCTCCAGATAATGAACCATCAGAGTAGGATGCATTTTTGCTTGTCTGGTTTTCTAGTACTCTAAAATGTAGTGTATCTCCACTTTGATTTACATATGGTATTGTTTGGCCCGCAACATATTGATAGTTTATCATAAAAGAGCGGTCTTGATTATTAAAGGTGTAGTAGGGTGCCTCTGTATTTTCTTGGTCTAGGTCTAAAGAACAAGACCAAAACAATAAAAAGCTAAGGGATACAAAAACTATTTTAATTGGATTTTTCATATTTAAATATTTTAATGTTTACTAATTTTTTTTCTAAGTACCGTGTCGTTGTCAAATTTGATCTCTACTATATATACTCCTTGTGGTAATGAGCTGAAATCTAATTGAGTGCTGCCAATTATTTCTGGTTTCATGATTTGGCCATGTATAGAAATTAACTTTATTGAAACAATATCCTCTACAGATTCAATATTTATGATACTTTGGGTTGGGTTTGGATATATCACCAGATGTATTTCTTGGTTTTTTCCTACCTTCAAAAGACTACAATTTACTGAGAAAGTTACAGGATGGTCAACGTGCTGAATAATAAAAATCGCTAATGGTGAGTTTACATCATCTATACAGACCCTATCTAATTGAGGTAGGTTTGTGAAATTACTAGGGAATGTACTGCTAATATCTATAGTATTATTGTTTTGGTTTTTTATGTTTAGCTCCTGCAAAAATAGGCTGTTTCTAAGATCAATCTTCTCTAAGGCAGGATTTGCGCTTACATCCAAATGCTGCAGGATACTGCCGCTGAGGTTTACTTTTTTGAGCCCAGAGAGCGTCTCTAACTCTAGGGTTGTTATTTGGGTAGTAATTAATTCAAGCTCTTCTAGAAGGGGTGTTGTACTTAGGTTAATTTCCTGCAAAGGGTTGTTGTTTAAACTAATTATTTCAAGGTTCGTATTTTGAGTTAAATTAATGTTTGAGAGGGCGCAATTCTCTACTACCAAATCTCGTAATAATATGTTTTGGGATGTGTCTAAGCTTTCAAGATTCATGTTGGATACTAAAAGACTTCTTAAATTAGGGTTGTTAGTTACATCAAGACTGCTAAGGCTATTGTTATACATAGAAAGTAGCTTTAATGCAGCATTTTGGCTCACATCAATCTGTGAGATGTTGTTGTTGTTTACCCTTAAGTTCTCTAGGGCTAGATGTTGCGAGACATCAATACTAGTTAGCTCATTATTGCTCGCATTTATTGTTTTTAAATTTATAAATGCCTCAATACCCGTTAGATCTAGAATGTTTTGCTCGCTGGCGGTATCTCCTGAAAGGTATAAGCTTGTGGTAACCTCTAGGGCTTCATTTTGTTGTATTTCTCCATCTTCATTAGTGTCTATTACAGGATCATGAGTAAGGAGTCTTATTTTAAATATAGGGTCAGGGATCGATATATCTTGGGCAATTAATGACCCTGAAAACAATAAAACTAAAATATAGATGTAAGGATAAATCTTGTGCATAATTTATAATCTTTAGATAGTACACCGGGAAGTAACTGGTCTAAAATTAATTTTTTTTTTAATACATGTCCTTCTTTTTTGCTATTTAAAAAGTATTGTATCTACACATTCATGAATTGGCACCTAAGGTGTATTAAAGCCTATTTTTGTTTGGTTAAGGCGACTATCTTTGGTGTCATGATTTATGTTACGCTATCCTCTTTTATGCATCACAACCAAAAGTGTATCTCTTTGAAATTTCCATACAGTTTTGAGGCCAAACAATACATAAAAAATGGCCATGGTGTTAGGTGGTCTAAAACCTTTCGTTGTTTTTATGTATTTGATAAGGGGTCTAACAGGGCTTCACTAGTTGGTTATTTAAAAGCGGGAGGGTTTAATGTGAGTGTCACTAAAATTAAAAACAAGCAAAGTATTGGTAAAGATACTTCAATGCTTAAGGGTGATCTTGGTCAAGAAAAGCAACTTGTGTACACCGAGTTTATTTCTTTTTTAAAAGGGAAACGCTATAGTGAAAGCACCCTAAAAGTGTATGGGCATTTTGTGTTTTGTTTTTTAAAGCATACTGCCAATAAACCCCTAGCGCTACTAGACCAAAATGATGTGAGGCTTTTTATAGAAAAAAGTGTGGGGGTGTTAAATTATGCGGTAAGCACCCACAGGCAAATGGTAAGCGCCTTAAAACACTTTGCCTATTTTTATCCAGCCTGTGCCATCAATGCAGAGGCTATATTTATGCCCAGAAAAGACAGGAAGCTTCCAGAGATATTAAGCATCCAGGAGGTTTTAAGGTTGATAGAAGTTACCAAGAACATAAAGCATAAAACCATAATTGCTATGTTGTATGGCTCTGGTCTTAGAATAGGGGAGTTGTTGCATTTACAACTCAAAGACTTTGATTTTGACAGAGATCAATTACATATTAGAGATGGTAAAGGCAGAAAAGATAGGTATGCCACTATTGCAAAGAGTTTGCACCCATTATTAAAAAGCTATTACACAAGTTATAAGCCTACCCTCTATTTTATAGAAAACCCTAATGGGGGTTTGTATAGTGCTGGATCTGTACGATCTTTTTTGAAGAAAAGTTGCAGTGCTGCGGGTATCAACAAAAAGGTAACACCCCACACTCTGCGCCATAGTTATGCCACTCATTTACTAGAACAGGGTACAGACATACGGTATATTCAAGAACTCTTAGGCCATAGTAAGCCAGAAACCACAATGATATACACCCACGTCACCCAAAAAAGTCTAAGAGACATAAAAAGTCCTTTAGATACTTCCCTAAATAATCTATCTTTACGTAATAACAACAACAATACATCACTTTTATACTGATCAAGTTACCGTATAACAGCTATAAAGATGATCTTATAACACGTTGGCAATAATATGAAAGACGAAATGGAGAAAAATAATATCAGTTGGAAAAGAGTAGTGATGTTTTTTATTATCGCAACCCTAATATCGAACATTTTCCGATTTGACATTTTTGAATTTAAATCAGAATTGGAAAAACTACCCAGTTGGATTTTTATATTTATTACTGTGCTTCTTGAAGGTAGTGGAGTTATTATAGGAGCATTAATTATTATTCCTTTTTTGAAAAAAAAGCGGAAGATGGAAATGTCATTATTTGGAACTTCAAAGTCAAAAAGCCTTATAATGGCTATTATTCCAATCCTAATTTTGACAATAATAGGAGTAACAAATGACTTTGGAATGGAATATCACTTTTACGGGCTCGTTGCTGCAACCGGGACTTTTCTTTATTGTATAATGGAAGAATATGGATGGAGAGGATACTTACAAGAAGAATTGAAAATATTGAAACCTTGGGAAAAATATTTAATAATTGGATTTATATGGTATTTATGGCATTTGACATTTTTAACAAAGGCTAGTATTGGAGATAACCTTTTCTTTTTAGGAATGATGATTTTTGGAAGTTGGGGAATTGGACAAGTTGCTGAATCAACAAAGTCGATTATAGCAAGTGCTTGCTTTCATATGATTATCCAAATTATGATGTTTAATGCGTTAATAAAAAACGGAATTGATGGAACTGAAAAAATCATGATTTTAGGTGTTTCAATCGCAATTTGGTTTGTGATAATCAAGAAATGGGAAAAAGAAAATACTATTGCCAACAATGTATAAAAATAATAGCGGTTTAATCGCTAAAACAAAAGTAAGTGAAGATAAAAAAGGTCAGTCTAAAACAGAGAAAATAGTGCATTTTAATCCACCACTATTCTTATACTAGACCGTTAGCCACAAGCTAAAAAAAAGATTATGAAATATATACTTTTAGTACTATTAACATTCACGCCTTTTTATAGCAATGCGCAAGACCCTAATCCTGAATTATTCCAGACTTGGAATTTAAATTTTGTTCAATCAAGTGATTTAGGAATACCATTTGAAGTTTCAGAAATAGAACCCGAAATTACACCAACTTTGAAAATCCTCGAAAATTATGAATTTAGTGGGGAGGGTGCTTGTAATACTTTTAGCGGAGTATTTACTTTTGCAAATTCAGATACTTTAGAAACTTCTAATTATTCCAATACAAGTGATGATTGTGAGGTTCAAGTTCATAATTCGTTTGAAAATGAATTTTTCACTTTTATGCAGGGTGGAGGATTTTATGAAATTACGCAAGAAAGCGACGGTTTAGTTCTTACGATTACTAATGCTATATTTGGTCAAGCAATATTTAGAAATTTTACTCTTAGTACATCCGATTTTGATTTTAAAAATATTCAAATTTATCCAAACCCAAGTAGTGATTTAATCTTCGTGAAATCTAAAAAGAATGTGATTAAAAAAATTGAATTAGTCAACTTAATCGGGCAAGTTAGTAAGTCTGTAATTTCTGATTTTAAGATTTTAGATGTTTCTGATTTATCTGTTGGAATTTACATAATGAGAATTTACACAGAAAATGGCGTACTAAATGAGAAAATTATTAAAAAATGATTGAATAACAAGACGGCAAAACCTATGGCTAACAACGTATAAAAATAATAGGACAATTGTCGCTTAACTCAGGGACTCGTATATATTTGCAAGGTCGCCAAATTTAGAAATTTGGCTTATTGGGAAAAAAGATAATAAGAAAAATTTAAAAATTAGGCTTGTGTTCAACCGAATAGTAATCGCCTTTTTTCCGCCCTTCTATTCTTATACAAACCGTTAGCCACAAGCAAAGGAAATGAAGCGACTACTGTTTTTAATAATATTATTTTCAATTGGATCAACTGTTAGTGCTCAAGATCCCGATCCCGATTTGTTTCAGACTTGGTATTTAACTGATATGTATATTCAATTTGGACCGCCATTTGATTTAATGGAACCTCCTGTTTTTGCAACGTTAACTATTTCGAAAAATTTCGATTTTAGTGGACAAGGATCGTGTAATACATTTACTGGTTCTTATACATACGATCCTGTCCTTGATTCATTCTTTTACGATGAATTTGAAGCCACTACTGAAGACGGTGTATTTCCATATCACAATAACTTTGAACATGAATATTTTGAAGATGTGAGAGGTCAGTGGGAATATGAAATTGTTGATGATGGAGTTGGATTACAACTTCACATATTTGATGTGTTTGAATTATCAGCGACTTTTACAAACTATCCTCTTTACACTCCTGATATTGGTGTGATTAATATCGCTATTTATCCAAATCCTGTAAATGATATTTTAAATATTTCTTCTGAACACAACGATATTCTATCTCTGATTTTGTATGGTATTGACGGTAAGGAAATTTATAGTATATACAAATTCACCCATGGAATAAAGGAAATCAATTTAGAAAAACTAGATTCAGGAGTTTATTTTGTAGAAATTCAAACCGATCTTGGGAAAGTAACTAAAAAGATTATCAAAAATTAATACGAATCGAAACCGAAAAAGCCAGTGGCTAACAAAGTATATAATACATTGCTGCCAAATTCCTAGCGGAATTTGGTGTCATTTTAATTACATTTAATCCATCGGAAAGAATCCTACGGATTTTTCCGCAACGCAACATATACAAGACCGTTGGGCGTAATTAAAATTAAAAAAAATTTATATGAAAAAATTTATACTACTATTACTATTTATTCCGCATATTTCTTTTAGTCAGTCAGTTAGAAGTATTGAAATAGACACATATAAATATATAGTAATAGATGAAATCATTGGAAAGCATTCAGGTGAAATCCGTCGTTTTTTTACTAAAAACCTTAAAAGAGGAGGATATAATGTTGTTAATTTAAAAAAACCGTTAAAAACTCACGAATCTTTCCCTGAAGATTTAAAAAATAATCCTGATTTAGCTTTATATCTTATTGCTGAAGAAGATAATAGAGGATGTTTTTATATCACAGCAAGTTTGTTAGATTATGACGGTAATGTAAAATTAGCTCGCGAAGGAAAAAGCTGTGGCT